>OHJE01000630.1_pt1 | contig 12617 bp, 10 predicted proteins | sample 1568491 | NCBI WGS metagenome assembly OHJE01 (sample SAMEA3879609, study PRJEB24766) | human gut metagenome | biome: human-associated habitat; feature: feces | place: USA | collected 1985/1987
CAACATGGCCCGAACCCTGTCCCCGGTGCCGCTCCCCGCCGCCCCGTTCAGATTTTCCCGCAAAAATCTGAACGGAGGAAAGGCAGATGGAAGTCACCATCAATTATAACGGACAAGCTGTGGCCGTGGAGGTCACGCTGGAAGTCTATGAATTTCTTGACCGGGCCGACCACAAAGCCGAGAACCTGTCCCATGAGCAGCGGCGGCATTGGGATGGCCGGGAGTTTGACGAATACATAGTTGCCACCGAGGGCGTTGGTATCTACGGCGAAACGCCGGAGGAATACCTTTGCCGCATGGAAACGCTGGGCGAGCTGATGGCCGTCCTGGACACCTGCACCGAGGCCCAGCGCCGCCGGTTCCTGCTCTACGCGCTGGACGGATTGAGTTTTTCGGAGATCGCCGCCCTTTACGGCTGCTCCAAGTATTCCGTCCGGGACTCCATTGTGGCGGTCAGAAAAATTTTCAAAGATTTTTTTGAAAACAGACCCCACGAATGACCTGTTTTCGGGCTACCAAGTGAAAGGGATTTATCCCTTATCCCACGGAGAGGCGGACAGCGGACAAGCTGCCCGCCTTTCCCCATTTCAGGAGGTAAGCCTATGAAAATCATCAATCTGCGGTGGATGTATCCCCACTACCGGCATGACGAGTTTGTGGAGGTCAGCGATGAGGTCTGGGAGGCCATGCGGCAGGCCGAGCGCGAGATGTACAACTATGACCGCCGGAAGGTCTACCACCGCGCCTACTACTCTCTGGACGCATATAGCTGGACGGAGAACTACGCGCTGGAACACGGCAGATCGCCGGAGGAAATCGTGCTGGAACAGGAGGAACGGGCCGCCCGGCTCCGTCTGCTGGCCGCCTTACCGGAGGCCCTTTCCCGCGCCACTCCCACACAGGGCCGCCGCATTGTGGCCTATTACATCGCCGGTATCAACCAGCCGGAAATCTCCCGGCGGGAGGGCGTACACAGCAGCAAGGTCAGCGTTGCCATCCGGCGGGGCCTGCGGAATATGCGCCGATACTATGACGCGCTCCCAATCGAGTGAGGGCGCGCCTATGCAGACCATCAACCTGAAACAGTATTACCCTTTTTGCAATGAGGACACCTTTGTGGAGGTGTCGGATGAAGTTGTTGAAACCTTCCTGCTGTTCAAGCGGGCCGAGGCCGCAAGGGAGCGCAAGATGTACCGCTACAAGGCTCACTACTCCCTTGACTACGGTAATGGAATTGAGAATGACGCCATCGGCTGGGCGCAGCCATCGGCGGAGGAAATCGTGCTGGAACAGACCGAGCAGGAAGAAATGATGCGGCGGCTCTATGAGGCCATCTCCCACCTGACGCCCAAGCAGACCCGCCGCCTTCATGCACGCTATGTGCTGGGCATGAAAATCAAAGACATTGCCGCGATGGAGGGCGTCCACCCGTCGCGGATCGGCCATTCCATTCAGGGGGCCATCCAAAGCCTACGCCGGTATTTTGACCGTCAAAAATGGACAGGCAGCCTATGAAAACCATCAACCTGAAAAAGTATTACTACCCGATTGTCAAAAAGGACACTTTCGTAGAAGTGCCGGACGAAGTAGCGGAGGCCATTCTGGAAGAAAGCCGCGCCGAGAACGCCAATGGCGCCAAGCAGCATTACCACTGTTATTCTCTGGACGCTTCACCCGGTATAGAGAACCATTCCCCGGAACAGGCCCTCTCCCCGGAGGATATTTTGATGGAGGAAGAAACGGAACGGGAACAGGAGGCCGCCCGCGCCCTGATGCTGGAACGGCTCCGGGAGGCCCTTGCCACCTTAACGCCCCGGCAGGCAAGCTGCCTGTACGCCCGGTTCTGGGAGGGCAAGCCGTTCAAAGAGATTGCCGAGGCTGAGGGCTTCTCTACATCAGCGGCCACCGTTACGGTTCGCAACGCCCTTATCAAGCTACGAAAATATTTCATCAAGCGCGGCTGGATGGAGCCGCCAAAGGAGGACGCGATATGCACCAAGACAGCACCACCCAAGCGGAACAGAAAAAGGACGAGCGTGAAAAAGTTCTGAAGGAGATCCGGCAGCTTGAGAACCGCCAGAAGATTTTGGAGAACAAGCAGCGCAACGAGGAACGCAAGGCCCGCACCCGCCGCCTGATTGAGCGCGGGGCCATTTTGGAGGGCGTTTTCCCTCTGGCCCCTGCCTTATCCGGCGAGGAAGTTAAGGCGTTCCTTGTGGCCCTCTCCCGCCTGCCGGAAGCCGCAAAGCTGGCCGCAGAACTGCCGAAATCCGGGGACAAGCCGTAAGTCCCTTGTTTGCAAGGGCGCACTTATGCACCGTTGCCGGTGCTGTGCGCCCTGCCGGGGGCTGTTGCGCTCTCCGAGCGCGATGGGGAGCTACACTCCCCAAACCCCTTGTGCGCCCCGCGCAGCCAGACACCCGCTTCGCGTCTGTCCGGCTCCACGGAGCCTAAATACCCCTTACCGAAAGGAGGTGCCACCCATAGATTTTTGTCATATCCCCGTCAGTATCATCAAGCGCAGCGCAGGCCGTTCTGCTGTTGCCGCAGCTGCTTACCGCAGCGGAACCAAGCTGACAAATGAATGGGATGGAATGACCCACGACTACACCCGGAAAGGCGGCATTGTCCATGCGGAGATCATGCTGCCTGCCCACGCGCCGCCGGAATTTGCAGACCGATCTATCCTCTGGAACAGCGTGGAGCAAATCGAGAAAGCAAGGGACAGCCAGCTTGCCCGCGAGATTGAAGCAGCCCTGCCCCGTGAACTGTCCGGCGAACAACAGCTCGCCCTTGTGCGTGCCTATGTGAAGGACAACTTTGTAGACAAAGGAATGTGTGCCGACTTTGCTATCCATGACAAGGGAACCGGCAACCCCCATGTCCATATCATGCTGACGCTCCGGCCTCTGAAAGAAAATGGGCAGTGGGGCGCAAAGTGCCGCAAGGCATACGATCTGGACGAGAATGGACAGCGTATCCCGGATGGGAAAGGCGGCTGGAAAAATCATCGTGAGGATACAACCGATTGGAACGATAAAGGAAATGTGGAGATTTGGCGGGCAGCGTGGGCGGCCTACACCAATCGGGCGCTGGAATCTGCCGGCAGACCGGAACGCATTGACCATCGCAGCCATGCAGACCGGGGCTTGACCGAGCAGCCTACCATTCACGAGGGTGTGGTTGGCCGTGCGTTGGAGAAAAAGGGCATTATCTCTGACCGCTGTGAAATCAACCGTCAGATCAAGGCAGACAACGCTTTGCTGCGGGAATTGAAAGCTGCCGTCAGAAAACTCGTACAGGCAGTACGAAACACGGTTCCGGCTATGGCACGGGCGCTGGAAGAGCTACGGGCGAATATGATCATCTTCCAATATAGCATCAACCGTGTGCGTACCGGAAAGCGGAAATTCTCCGAATGGCTGAAATCTGCGAAGGACATCTATGCGGATTACACCGAGACGGTCAAGCAGTTAAAGGAGCGCACAAAGGAAAAGAAAGCACTTTCGGCTGAGAAGAAGGCTACACCTGTGCTCAAGATCTTGCGGCACAAGGAGCTTACGCAGCGGATCGCCACGCTTACGGAAGAAATTGAAGAACTGCGCTCCGAGAAGTCACGTTTGCTCGACAGCCTGAGCTACAAGGACGATTCCGAGATCAGTCATTTCAAGAAAGAGGTGGCAGACACGGAACAGGCTGTGAAGCGGCTGTCCGTACAGGAAGAAAAATATACCGCCGAGCTTGAAAAGGCTTTTGCGGAATACGATGAACTGAAAACCCAAGCAGAAAACCTTGACCCGGTGGAGCTGTATTATGCCAGACAGGATGTCCGGGAAGCCTGTGAACGCGCAGCTGAGGGCCGTATCCGCAGCGACTCAAAAAATGTGAGTTTCTGGGATATGGCAAGCGCTAAACAGAATGTAGACGGCAAGCTTGGTCTTTACGGGAAAGAACAGCGTATCCGGGAAATAGAATGGAAACGGAATATGCAGCAGCGTCGGGAACAGCAACAAAGAAAGCCAAAAAATCGTTCACGGGATTTGGAGAGATAAAGTTAGGCGGGGGTACACTTATTTTCAGTGTACTCCCGCCAGAATTCCTTTGCTGTAGAGCTTGGTCTCGCTTGCGTTTACTGATTTCCGGTCATTATCGGCGTCAGCCTTCCAACAACCAGATACCTTGCTTCACTCCATTCGTAAGAGCAGGTGCACAGGGATAGAAGTCGGTCATCCGGCTGCAGTTCCACCGTGCTTTGAAATGTAGAGCGACTTCTAAGCGCGTTTACGTACTCGGTAAAGTCCTCTTCGTTTTCAAAATCAAATTTTACAAACTCTTTCATTCCATCCTCAATTGTTCCACTGATCAGTTCAACAAGATAGTCGCCATCAGGGGTATAGAGGATCATGATAGGATGGCTGTCATAATAATCCTGTTTTTTGTAGCCTTCCAGCGTATGGAACATGCTCTCGTTTTTCATATGATGACCGTAAATGACCGAGTTGCGGTCAGTAAAAAGTCCGGTGTTCCGGTAATCCAGGAAGAGAGAGCCTGCACCATTGATCTCGCCGGTATAGAGGTGATTCAGATAACAACGGTTATCATCTGCCTGCAGGACCGGATAATCAATTGGCGTATCCTTGGAAAGCAGCCAAGCCCCAATATCCTGATTAATATCCTGGAGTTTTGTAAAGTCCGTGGATATGACCTGATGTGGTTCTGTCTCCTTAACTTCTTCTGAGAAAGTATCGGGTTCTGTTGCGTCAGTGTTTCCAGGCACTGTTTCCGTAATAGAAGACCTTGTTTAAAGACTTTCTCTCAGGTTTTCATAGGTATCCTGAGCAGAAGCCCGTTCAGCAAGAATATCCACTGCCATAACCGCACTGAAAACAAAAAATGCCCCGAATACAACCTGCAGACCAATCAAAGCAAGCCGGCCGGCAGTTTTCTTCTTCCTTCTTCAGCTTCTGCCTCTATATGAATTGTTTTCCATAATCTCTTAAGCAGGAAAGGCGGTGCGGGATTTCCCGACACCGCCTTTCGGTTGGCTTAAATTGTTCCTCCTTCAGCTTTTATTTGCGCTGTCTCTTTCTTCTGCCGAAAAGCACGGAACCGGTAAATCCGGCTGCGCCAAGGCACATCAGAGCAAGCCAAAGGCCGAGATTGGTGTTGTCACCGGTCTTAGGGGGTTCCGGCGGAGGAGTGGTCTTATAGGTGTTGCTGAACACCACTTCCGTTGCTCCATCGATAGAAACATCCTTCACGGTAAGTTTTCCGTTAACGTCTTCCACGACGACTACATAGGTGTAGGTCTTCTTGTCGTAGGTGACGCCTTCCTTGCTCCCAATCACCTCAGCTACCGTGAATCTATAGGTTCCGGCCTTGGTAAGAGGAATGGCTGAGAAGGTAATGTTGCCGTTAACATCATTTTTGCCTGTAGCGATCACGTTGTCTCCCTGAGAAACCGTGAAGCTGAACTCGCCGTCCGCCAGCTTTCTGCCGGACAGGGTCTTCTTTGCGGTAAGCACGACCTCTGTAGAAGATGTTGCATAGGAGTTAACAAAGGATGCGTCTCCTTCATAAGCAACGTCTGTCTTCAGGACACCGTCGCCGAGGTCTGTTACGTTAACGGAGATCTTGCACACCTTCGTGTCGTAGGTATAACCGCCCTGGCCATCATTAACTTCAACGATAGAATAGTTGAAGGTCTTGCCCGCATCCGCAATGGTGTAGGAAACCGGTGCGAAAGCAAAGCTTCCGTCAGCCGCATTGGTTGCCTGGCCGATGACGTTTCCAGCCTGATCCAGCAGATTGAAGGTGAACTGGCCGGACTCAAGGGTTCCGCCGGTTACCGTCTTGGTTCCCGTGAAGGTAACAGAACCAAAGGCTGAATAGGTGTTGTTAAAGCTTGCATCGGGCGTATAGGTGGCCACAGCACTCAGGGTTCCGTCTCCGTTATCCTTTACTGTAACCGTTACCTCGCAAACTTTGCTGTCGTAGGCATATCCGCCCTGACCGTCATTAACCTCAACGATAGTGTAGGTAAAGGTCTTTCCGGCATCCTTCTCTGTGTAATTCAGAGCACCAAAGGCAAAGGCTCCGGTCGCATCGTTTTTCGCGGTGCTAAGGATGTTGTTATCCTTGTCGATCAGGTTGAAGATGAACTGCTCTGATCTAAGGCCCGTGCCTGTTACGGACTTGGTACCCTTCAGGACGACAGATCCCTTTGCGCTGTAGGTGTTGTTAAAGACTGCTCCGCTCGGATCATACGTTGCAATGACAGAAAGAGTACCATCACCGTTGTCCTTGACTGTTATAACCACAGTTTCAGTGTGCGTGTCGTAGGTATAGCCGGAGGCACTGCCGGCAACTTCGCTGATATTGTAGGTGAAGGTCTTTGATGCGTACTCTGTCGATTTGAATTTGAGAGTAAAGCTGCCATCATCATCATTGATTTCTGCACCATCAGGAATCATCGTAAGGGTATCTTCGGGATTCTCCTTATTGACGTAAACCAGCTTATAAGTCTTCTGGAGCATCGTGCCGCTTTCGGTGATCGTCCAAGTACCCTCTTCACTGCCGGGAACAGCCCCATCTGGCAGGGTAACCAAAACATCGTTCTCATCATCTACATTGATATATCTCTGAACATACGTTTTTACGATCTCTTCTTTTTTCGTAAGGTCCGTATTACTGAAATCAATTCTTTCGAACACAATCTGTCCGGATGCGTTGTTGGTCGCAGTCAGGTTATTGCCAGGACCTCCATCGAGGGCAGTCAGCTTGAAGCTGAACTGACCGTCTTCAAGAGCACGTCCCGTGAGTTTTTTCTGTGCAGTAATTTGGACCGAACCTCTTGCAGTATAGGTGTTATTGAACGAAGGATCGTTTTCATATTCCACCGACGCGCTCATCGTTCCGTTACCGTTATCAACAACTTTAACCAGTACGTATACTACGTTATCATCGTAGGTATAACCGGACAGTCCGCCGTCAATCTCGGAAATCGCATACTTGTAGCTTCCGGGTCGGGTATAGGTGATCTCTCCGAATGCTGCAACGCCCCGTGCATTGTTCGTCACAGTAGCTACCGCAGGAAGCGGAGCGTTCGGCGTCTCCTCTGAAGCTTTAATCTCAAAGTTGAACGCACCTGCCGAAAGATTCGTGCCGGTAAGATTCTTATTTACGCTGATCTTGCCTTCAGCAAGCACCGCGGACGAAACCGAATAGGTGTTGGTGAACTTCGTTGTCTGGCTGCCGCTGGTAACCTTGGCAGTCATGGTGCCGTCCTGGTTGTCTGTTACCTGTACAGACACGCTGTAGGCTGTCTGGCCGTTAGTAACGCCAGGTACATTCCCAGACTCGCTTACCGTATACTGGTATACGCCGGGCATTGTATACTCAATCGTGCCGAAGGAGACTGCCGTTGCGTTGCCGTCGGGGTTCTTTACGGTTACTTTGCCGTCAACAGCCGATTCAGGCATCGGAGCATCGTTTACCGCAGCAAGGGTGAGATCATACTTTTCTGTTACATCAGGTGCGTTATTTGCCGGCTCTTCAACATTCAGCTTTTTGCTCGCAGAAAGCTGAATAGTAGCAGGAGTCGCGTTTTCATATGTATTAGTAAATGTTGTCCTGGTGACATCATTGTCAGTTGGCGTAGCACCTATTACCGTTGCACTCAAGGTGCCGTCGCCATTGTCCTCTACAGTAACTGTTACCTCTTTACCGGTTGTTGCGGCACTGTCATTGGTAACGCCTGCAACTGTTCCGCTCTCAGTAATTTTGTACTTGTACGTACCCGGAGCATCAAAGGTGATTGCTCCGAAATTGGCTGTTCCACCGTTGTCATCAGGGTTCTTAACAGTCTCTCCACCGGCTTCCGGCATAGGAGCGCCTTCAGTTACTGCTGATAGTGTGAAGGTGTATGCTTCCTTAATACTTCCCGGTCCGGTAAGACCTGACGGAACGCTAAGAATCTTTGTCACAGGAATTGTAGCGGATACAGAACTCGTAGAGTACTGATTAGTAAAGTCTACCCTCTGTGCACTGTCACCGACAATTGTTCCTGTCGCTGCACTGGTAGGGGCTATCTGCGTATATCCTGCGGAAAGGTTCTGCTCAACAACTGTATATGTGATTCCGGCAGGGAGGTTGCTGATTGTGGCTGTCCCGCCGTGCTTCAGCTTAATCACGCCATCTGATGGGAATGGCTGTGCAGTGCCTGTGGCACCAATCTTATATGTTACCTGGTCAGCTTCTGCAGGAGCCCAAGTTTCGGTACCCTTCTTGAAAGTAACCTTCATCTCGAATTCCTTGCTCAAGTCTACTGTCCCACCGTCATAAGTTTCAACGGTTTTCGAGATAATCAGGTCGCCCTTGCGGAAATTAGTCACCTTAATAGTTGCGTTTGCTGCAGTAGCACCAGTCTCGTAATCGGCGATAAGAACATTGTCTACAAGCATCGGCTTGAAGTCGTCTGCATCAAGTTCATAGTGAACGTCAGTATTCGCTTCCTCGATGGCATATGAGTGGCCTGTTTCAAGAGTTTCGCCATTTACGATGACTCCGGGTGCAACATATACATTGGCTTTCCAGTCGTTAGCTTTCTCCAGCTCCAGACTCTTATAGTTTGCACCGTCCTTCTTGATATTCAGGGTAATCGGACTGTCAGGGCGAACGTTATCACCAAGATAGTCATCATCCCATGTCTTTTCGATGGTGATCATACTGCTTGTCAGCACCATCGGATCCGGATTGCTAATATCAGCTGACCCCTGCGTTTCCTTAGTACCGGCGTATATGCCAGTTTCAGAATCATAGGTGTAGGTGTAGCCGTCGTCTGCCGGCTGACCCTCTACGAATCCTTCCGGAGCAGTAGCCGTGGCTCTGGTTTCAACCTGAGTGTAGGTTACTTTTGCGTCTGTATTGGTCTTAAGGCCATAGCCACCACCTTCAAGCTCTACAATCTGAGCCTTCTGGTCAGCAGTCAAGTCTTCATAATCCTTAATTTCATTGTTCAGGTCAGCAACAATATCATAGACTTCCTGAGAAGGCCATACCTTGAAGCTTACAGTATAGGTAACGCCGTTTTCAAGCTGCGCATTACCCAGGTCCCAGCTTACCTTGCCGCCTTCATACTTTGCTTTCTGCGCATCATCAGGCGTCCATGTAGCACCATCGCCGTAGCTGCCGCCGCTTCTCATGTATGTGAAGCTTGTAGGATCGGTCTTCACAAGAGCCGATGTCATGCTTGTGATGCCATCCTCAATCTTCACGTCCTTATAGCCCAAAGCTTTGGTAATCTTGCCGATGATATCTGAAAATGCAACCTGCAGGCCTGCAGAATCAGTAGCACTGTAGTAGTTGCCGGAAGGCGCACCCGCATCGGTAACCAGATTCTTCATTCTGTCAACGCTGCCGAAAACACCGATTCCGTAGAAATTCTTTCCGGCATTCACTATGGCCTTGGCATCGTCCTTTGCTTTGTTATAGGACATTGAAACATTGCTGGAGGTTTCCTGACCAGATCCGCCACCCACATAGAAGGTCGGGTTGCCGTCGGAAACAAATATCACATAGACTTCTGCGTCTTCGCGAACGCTGAGTCCATTGGCTTTTTGCAGAGCATCCTCCCAGTTGGTTCCGCCAGTTGCCCTAATCGTATCACTGTTTACTTTGTTCTTAAAGGTTGTTACATTTGTCGTCCAAGTGCTGTTCTGACTAAAAGTTTCTGTTCTGGCAGTGCTTGCAAATGTAACAAGTGCGAATCGTACTGCATCAGGATTTCCTTCGTTGTAGGATCCCAACTGGTCTGCCAAAGTACTTATGGCAGACTTGGCAACCGCAAGGCGATCGCTGTCCATGTACTCATAACGAGTTCCCGTATATTCTGTGTACGTATATCCCGACCAAAGACTCCACGTCTGATAATACACTGTTCCTGTATATGTATCGTTTTCAAGGCTTCTGTAATCTCCGTTATGCAGATAGTACAAATTGACATATCTACGATTTACTAACCCGTAGCGTCCCGTCTGATTTGCTACGTAGCCTTCTACGCTTTCATCCATACTCCCGGACCTGTCAAGTACGACGATTACATCGGCCTTGTTGGATTCCGATGTAGTCTCGGCCTTACCTGTAACGCTGAGCGACAGGGTATAAGTGCCGTCTCCGTTACTTACAAGTGTTTTTCCGGTCGCCGGAGGCGTTGTTTCTCCGTTGCTATCACCGAGAGCTGCAAAGACAGTCCCCATACAGACAATCGACAACACCAGAACGAGCGATAGAAATACTGATAAAAATCGATGCTTCTTCATAAGTGTTTTTCTCCACATTCTAAATATTTTCTGAAAACTTTTGGCATAATGAAAGACCGCATCACTGATCCCTCGCTATGCCTTTGTGCCTAATTATATGATTACCCGCATCCTGGAATCACTACCTTTTGAATCTTCATGCACTTCACCTCCCCGAGAAAATCAACAAAAGTGCATCTTCTCCATGAAATCATGGTGGAGATGCGGAAGACGGTATTATGATGGAAAATTATACGAGAAACAAAACTAGGCAGACTTATTCTGTCTAATTATGGGCATGTGTTCCATTTTGTCGAGTCCTTTTTTAGAAATAAACCGTAAACTTTCGACCACAAGCTGTACCCAACTTCTATATTGATATAACTATGTTATAGTATATACCAAACGGCCTGGTTTTTCAATAGGGCTGCGGAAATTCTCCTCCGATTTTCTATGGTTTTCGCTTTCTTCCGTTTGAATATTCTGCTCATCGGAGTATAATTGTGAATTGATTATGTTATGGCTCTCTTATATGCTGGGGTATTGTACTCGCGGCTACGTATAGCCATTTCACCTTCAATATCCGTTTGGGAGCGATAGTCTTGAATACCCTCAGCTTTTTAAATCGCCTGATTGCCATTATATTTACAGTTTGTTATGCATATCAAATTCTTTACATTCCTATTGTCTGGTTGTTTTGCAAAAAGAGAGCTTCTTCCGATCCTGTTCCGCTTCATCGTTTTGCGGCTCTTATATGTGCGCGAAACGAAGCTGCTGTTATAGGGGATCTGATTGACAGCCTGAAAGCACAGATCTATCCGCAGGAGTTTCTCTCGATGTTTGTTATGGCGGATAACTGTACCGATGAAACAGCGGATATCGCGATATTACACGGAGCCAAAGTATATACCCGGTATAACACAAACCTGATTGGGAAAGGCTATGCTCTGGAAGAGCTGAAAAAGCGGATCTGCAAGGACTATCCGAAAGGCTTCGATGGTTTTTTGTTTTTGATGCGGACAATCTTCTGGAGCGCGATTACATCGAGCAGATGAACTTTACCTTATAGCCAGAAATGATGTGATTACAAGCTACCGGAGCAGTAAAAACTACGGAGATAATTGGATTAGCGCAGGCTATGCCCTGTGGTTCTTACGAGAAAGCAGATATCTCAATCATGCCAGAAATATCATCCATTTCAGCTGTGCCGTGTCCGGAACCGGTTTCTTTTTCAGTAGAAAGATCGCTGATGAGATAAACGGCTGGCCATATCACCTGCTCACCGAAGATATAGAGTTCAGTGTTGACCAGATCACAAAGGGAATAAAAATTGCCTTTTGTGAGAAAGCCGTCCTCTATGATGAACAGCCCGTGTTTTTCAGCCAGTCCTGGAACCAGAGGATGCGCTGGAGCCGCGGATATCCGCAGGTGTTTCGCTACTACGGGAAAAGACTGATCAAGGGAATGCTCTGTGACAGCTTCCCTTGTTTTGATATGTTAATGACGATTATGCCGGCCTTTATTCTATCCATGTTCTCTGTTGTAAGCAACATAACTCTTGGAGTTTGGGGTGCTTATATCGGAGATGATATCATGATTGCTGTAGAGTCCATAGCCCGTCTGCTTGGAACAATGTATGCAACCTTGTTTGCGATAGGCGCTATAACTACCGTAACCGAGTGGAAACAGATCCGGACTTCTTCGCTGAAAAAGGCGCTGTATGCGTTTACTTTCCCTTTATTTATGTTCACTTATATTCCAATCGCCTTGGTGTCCTTATTTCATCGGACAACCTGGACGCCGATCAAACACACGGTCACCGCTAAGGACTTTGCCCTGAATGAGGAACGCTCTGATAAAAAGAGTGATTGAGACAAACATCCGATAGGGAGCCTTTATTCCACGGCCATTTCCAAGGCAGACCACATAACATGTTGTTGAGATATATATTCAGCGCCACATTCCGTAATTCAGCAAAAAAAAATACTTAAGGCAGAAAAACACCTTGACATATCAAGTCTCAGAAGCGTATCCTTGAAACTTACGCAAAGCAGAACGGTTTTTCCAATCTGCGCTGGTACACGGACGATGGCTATTCTGGTGCGAACTTCCAAAGACCGGGCTTTCAATCCATGCTTGCGGACATTGAAGCCGGGAAAGTGGCTACCGTTATCGTAAAGGATATGTCACGGTTAGGGCGAAACTACTTGCAGGTGGGAATGTATACCGAGATGATTTTCCCACAAAAAGGCGTCCGCTTTATCGCCATCAACGATGGAGTGGACAGCGCACAGGGCGACAATGATTTTGCCCCTTTGC
>OHJE01000636.1_pt1 | contig 12512 bp, 9 predicted proteins | sample 1568491 | NCBI WGS metagenome assembly OHJE01 (sample SAMEA3879609, study PRJEB24766) | human gut metagenome | biome: human-associated habitat; feature: feces | place: USA | collected 1985/1987
TTGGGCTTCCCTCACACACCCTTCCTTACCGTTGTCGCAATCTTACCACTTTATCGGCACTCTCCGGCCCCTTTACAGCAGCTCCGCTTTGACAAAAAAACGCCCCACCGCCTGGTCATAGGCGGCGCAGGTGCGGGCCTTGCGGACGGCGCGCAGCAGCGGCTCCGTATTCCGAAAGCTGCCGGCCAGGTAATTCCACAGCTCTCTCATCCGGTGCAGCACAGGCACATCGCCGGAGTAATCCCGGCGATAGGCGGTATAGATGGCATCGTGGAAGGCCTGCAGCTCGGCCACACTGGCCCTCTCTCCGCCTCGGAGACGGCGCAGCAGGGACGGGTCCGCCTGGAGGCCCCGCCCAAACATCAAGGGCACGTTGGGAGCGGCAGACACATCCGCCGGGGTCAGCAGGTCGCCGTTATAGCACAGAGGCAGGCCGGTGTTCGCCTGCGCCCAGGCAAAGGTGTCCCGGTGGACTCTCCCCTTGTAAAACTCCGTTCGCACCCGGGGATGAATAATAAGCAAGGTGATGGGATAGTCGTTCAGCAGGGCCAGCAGAGCGGGCCACTGGTCGGGATCATCCCAGCCGATGCGTGTCTTGACAGAAATTTTCAGGTCCGGAAGGGCATTGAATATGCCGTCCAGAAGTGCTCGCAGGATGTCCCTTTCCCGCAGCAAGCCAGCCCCCTTATTTTTCGCCGTTACCGTGCCGGAGGGGCAGCCCAGGTTCAGATTCACCTCGCTGTAGCCCCGACTCTGGCACTCTTTAGCCGCCCAAACGAAGTATTCCGGCCGATTGGTAAGGATTTGCGGCACCACAAAAAGGTCCCGGTTATGCTCCGGGTCGATCTCCTGCAGCTCCTTGGTCTGAAACTCGAAATTGGCATTGGGCGAGAGAAAGGGCGTGTAGTAGCGATCCGCGCCGCCGAACAGCTCCGATTGCACCTGCCGCCAGCGCCAGCCGGTGAGGCCCTCCATGGGCGCGGCGTAATATTCCTGCATGGGCTTTCCCTCCTTTGGGCCATCTTACCATATTTGCAGGCGTCTTGCAATTCCCCGCCGGGTGTGGTAAAGTCAAGGCTGGAAAGTGAGGCTGTACTATGACACTGTTTGACTATTACCTGCAATATATGACCCAGATCTGCGAGGGCTCCCTAACCGCCCCGGAGGGCATCACACTTACGCAAACCGATGAAATGCATCGGGCTATGGAGCTGCAGCGGCAGATCGGCGCTATGGGCATCCCCGCCTTTGTGCGCGCCTGTGCCGCCGCAGCGGGAGACGAAGTCCCCCAGGCGGCTTACGACAGTTTCTCTATGGACGATGTGCTCTCCGCCGCCCGGGTCCTGACCAGCCAGGCCCGGGAGGAGCAGGCGGAGGAGCCTATACAGAAGGAGCCGGATCCGGACGCAGGCAAGCACGCCTTTGAGGTTTTTTTGGATTGTATCGCCTTGGATGACGGGCTGGTGCAGTACCTTATCCAGGTGCTGAAAAAGAGAGATTGGCAGGAATTTTACAAGCTGAGCCAAATCACCACCAAGCTGGATCTGGACCCTAACGAGTTCCTTTACTGGCTGGGGAACAAGGAGCAGTTCGCCCCCCCGGATGAGCAGGCCTGCGCCTCTATCATGGATGCGTGTCTGATCCGCCTGGCGGAGGAAAAGAGGCTGGACGTGCTGGCAGCCCTGCTCTCAGGGGATCAGAAAACCTTTGAGTTGTTCCGCTGCGAGGCCCCGGAGCTTATGCATTTACCGGAGGCTACCTTTGATTGGTATTGCCGGAACTACCTGGACAGGGACTATCCTCTGCGGATGATCCTGCGGCTGAACGGGGTGGAGTTTCCGGAAAAGCTGGAGTGAAGTGGACAAAAGCCCGTATTCTGCGGAATACGGGCTTTTTTTCGCGGAAAGGGCTTGCATTTTCCGGTGGGTGTGATATACTGCCATCTGTCACACAAGTATGAAAAAGATGATTTTTGTGAGGTGAGGTCATGCCCCAGGGCAAGCATATATTGGGCCGCTCCCCTACCCGGCGGGTGTTTGGCACCGCCAAGGTGGGCGACCGGGGTCAGATCGTGATCCCCAAGGAGGCCCGGGATTTTTTTAATATCCACCCCGGAGACACGCTGCTGATTTTGGGCAGCGAGAGTCAGGGTCTGGTGGTCTCCCGGCCGGAGGTACTGGACCGGGTGGCTCAGGAAATTCTGCAAAACACGGAGGACAGCGAATCATGATGAACGAAATGTATCGGCAGTTGGGGGTCTCCCAGGCCGTTTATGAATTTGGCGAGGCGACTCTCGGTGGTCTTACGGAGCGATTCCGGGAGATCGACGCAGTGGCGGAGTACAACCAGTGCAAGGTGCTTGCCGCTATGCAGAAAAACCGCGTCAACGCTACCCATTTTGCCGCCACAACCGGTTACGGCTATGACGATGAGGGGCGGGATAATCTGGAGCGGGTCTATGCCGATTGCTTCCACACGGAGGCAGCCCTGGTGCGGCCCCAGATCACCTGCGGTACCCATGCCCTCACCGTGGCCCTCAGTGCCAATCTACGGCCCGGAGACGAGCTTTTAAGCCCTGTGGGCCGGCCCTACGACACACTGGAGGAGGTCATCGGTATCCGTCCTTCCCCCTGCTCCCTGGCGGAATACGGCGTGAGCTACCGGGAGGTGGAGCTGCTGCCTGACGGCACCTTTGACTATGAGGGCATCCGCCGGGCCATTACGGACAAAACCAAGCTCATCACCATCCAGCGCTCCAAGGGGTACGCTACGAGGCCCACCTTCTCCGTGGAGCAAATTGGGAAGCTGATCGCCTTCTGCAAGCAGTGCAAGCCCGGCGTGCTCTGCATGGTGGACAACTGCTACGGCGAATTTGTGGAGATGCAGGAGCCCTCAGACCTGGGAGCAGACATGATCGTGGGGAGCCTCATTAAGAATCCCGGGGGCGGCCTGGCCCCCATCGGCGGCTACATCTGCGGCACCAGGGAATGCGTGGACCGCTGCGCTTACCGTCTCAGTGCCCCGGGCCTTGGGCAGGAGGTAGGCGCAAATCTGGGGCTGATGCCCGCCTTTTACCAGGGGCTGTTTCTCTCGCCCACGGTGGTGGCCTCGGCGGTGAAGAGCGCCGTATTTGCCGCCGCCTGCTATGAAAAGCTGGGCTTCCGGGTGGTGCCCGGCTCCGCCGAGAGTCGACACGACATCATCCAGGCCGTGGAGCTGGGCAGCAAGGAAGCCATGGTGGCCTTCTGCAAGGGTATCCAGTCCGCCGCCGCCGTGGACAGCTATGTGACCCCGGAGCCCTGGGCTATGCCCGGCTATGAGAGCGAGGTCATTATGGCCGCCGGAGCCTTCGTGCAGGGCAGCTCCATTGAGCTTTCCGCCGACGGGCCCATCCGCCCCCCCTACGCGGTCTACTTCCAGGGCGGTCTCACCTGGTTTCACGGCAAGCTGGGCATTCTTTTGAGTATGCAAAAGCTGGCGGACGCCGGAATCATTAAACTATAAAATAATAAGGAGTATTTTCATCTATGTGGTTTTGGTTTTCTGTGATCGCGCTTCTGTTCTGGAGCGGATCGGATCTGTTTTCTAAAATCGGCTGTCGGGATGCAGACGACAAGTACGCCCACCTGAAAATGGTCATGGCTGTGGGCGTGGTCATGGGTCTGCACGCAGCCTATGAAATCTTTATCGGCGGGACGGAAATTAATTTCTCCATCATCCTCACCTATCTGCCGGTGTCGCTGCTGTATATTCTGTCTATGGCCCTGGGATACGTGGGGCTTCGCTACATTGAGCTGTCCATCTCGTCTCCCATTTGCAACTCCTCCGGCGCGATGGTGGCAGTGCTGAGTATCATCACCGGGTCTGCCCTGCTGGCCCCGGCCCAGTATGCAGCCATGGCCCTGGTGTGTGTGGGCGTTATCGGGCTGGGCATTGTGGAGGCCCGGGAGGACGACGAGCTGCGCCTGGCTCGCCAGGAGGCCGGCAACTATAAGTACGCCAAGTCCGTCCTGGCGCTGGTGCTGCCCATTCTCTACTGCGTGCTGGACGCCCTGGGCACCTTCGCCGACAGCAAGGTGCTGGAGACCCTGAACGAGGATAGCGCCAACTGCGCCTATGAGCTGACCTTCCTGGCGGCGGGTATTGCGTGCTTTGTGTATGTGGTGCTCATCCGCAGGCAGAAGCTGGTGCCTAAGCGGGAGGGGCCCAAGTACCTGGGCGCTCTGTGCGAGACCGCCGGCCAGTTCGCCTATATCTACGCCCTGGCGGACACGGAGCATGTGGCCCTGGCAGCCCCTATCATCTCCGCCTACTGCGTACTGTCCGTGGTGTGGAGCCGTATTTTCCTGAAGGAAAAGCTCTCCTGGAAGCACTATCTTATGATTGCCCTGGTGGTGGCAGGCATCGTCATTTTGGGCATCTACGACGAATAAAACTCACTTAAAACAGGAAGGAGCCGTTCGATCGAACGGCTCCTTCCTGTTTTATTTTAAAATCCGTCAAACAAATTCACCTGGCTTGTGTCCGCCATGCCCGCAAAGGCCCCCAGGGCCTTCAGCTGTTCGATATGCGTCTTGGACAGCTTATTGCAGCACATGGAAAACTCCTCAATGGAGATAAAGGTCTTTCCCTTGCGCTTTTCCACCGTGTCCTGGGCGGCGGCCTCGCCCAACCCGTGGACGGAGATCAGCGGCGGCAGCAAACCGCCCTCGGTGATGGTGAACCTCGTTGCATCGCTGTGGTAAATATCGATGGTGTCGAAGTGGAAGCCCCGGAGATAAAACTCGTAGCACACCTCCAGGGTCACCATAAGGTTCTGCTCCACGGCGGTGGCGTCCTTGTTATTCTCGATCTCATGGATCTTTCGCTCCACGGCCTCCTTTCCGGCGCAGCAGAACTCCGCGTCAAAGGCCTTGGCCCGGATGGAGAAGAAGGTGGCATAGAAGGCCAAGGGCTCATGGACCTTGAACCAGGCGATGCGGAAGGCCATCATCACATAGGCCACGGCGTGGGCCTTGGGGAAGAGGTAGCCGATCTTGGCCAAAGACTCGATGTACCACTCCGGCACGCCGTGCTCCTCCATGGCCTCCACCCAGCCCTCCTGGAAGCCGCCCTTTTTCACCTTGCCCTTTCGCACAGCCTCCATGATCTTGAAGCTCATTTTCGGGTCCAGGCCCATGGAAATGAGATAGAGCATGATGTCATCGCGGCAGCCCACGGTCTGCAGAACCGAGGCCGTGCCGCCCACAATCAGCTCCCGGGCGTTTCCAAGCCACACATCCGTGCCGTGGGAGAAGCCCGAAAGCCGCACCAGGGTGTTAAAATCCTTGGGCTGGGTATCTATGAGCATCTGCCGGGTAAACCGGGTATTGAACTCCGGGATGGCCACGGCACCGGTGGGACCAAGCAGCTCGTCATTTTCAAAGCCCAGCACCTTGGAGGAGGTGAAAATACTCATGGTATCCGGGTCGTCCAAGGGGATGGCTCGGGCATTGACCCCGGTGAGGTCCTCCAGCATGCGGATCATGGACGGGTCATCGTGACCCAGCATATCCAGCTTCAGGAGGTTATCCTCCATGCAGTGGTATTCAAAATGGGTGGTGACGGTCTCTGCGTCCTCGGCATCCGCCGGGTGCTGCACGGCGGTGAAATCCTCCACATCCATATCGTCCGGCACAACCACCAGGCCGCCGGGATGCTGGCCCGTGGTGCGCCGCACGCCCACGCAGCCCAGGGTCAGGCGATTCATCTCCGCATTGCCGGCAGTGATCTGCCGCTCCTCCAGGTACTTGCGCACAAAGCCGTAGGCAGTCTTTTCTGCCAGAGTGCCGATGGTCCCGGCTCGAAACACCTGTGTCTCGCCGAACATCTCCACCGCATGGCGATGGGCCCGGGCCTGGTATTCCCCGGAGAAGTTCAGGTCGATATCCGGCACCTTGCCGCCGCCGTAGCCCAGAAAGGTCTCAAAGGGGATGTCAAACCCGTCCTTCACCAGCTTTTCCCCGCACTCGGGGCAGCTTTTGTCCGGCATATCCGCACCGCAGCCATAGCTGCCGTCGGTAATGAACTCCGTGTGCTTGCACCGGGGGCAGCGGTAGTGGGGCGGCAGAGAGTTCACCTCCGTGATGCCCGCCATATAGGCAACCAGCGATGATCCCACAGACCCTCTCGAGCCCACCAGGTATCCGTTTTCCAGGCTCCGCTGCACCAGCTTCTGGGCCGACATATACACCACATCGTACTTGCCCAAGATGCCGCCCAGCTCCACATTCAGCCGATCCACAATCAGCTTCGGGGGATTCTCTCCGTATAGCTCGTGGCACTTGCTCCACACCATGTCGTGGAGCTCCTGCTCAGAGTTTTCCAGCCGGGGCGGGAAAAGCTGTCCCGGGGGCAGCAGCTCAATTTCCTCCACCAGGTCCGCGATCATCCGGGGATTCTTCACCACCACATCATAGGCGGTTTCCTCTCCCAGGTAGGAAAATTCCTCCAGCATCTCATCGGTGGTCTTAAAGTAAATGGGCAGGCTCTTGTCTGCGTCGGGGAATTTTTTGCTGGCCAGGAGCACATGGCGGTAAATTTCATCCTCCGGCTCCATAAAATGCACATCCCCGGTGGCGCAGACGGGCTTGTTAAGCTCCGCGCCCAGGCGGACAATGGTGCGGTTGAAGTCCCGCAGCTCCTCCTCGTCCCGGGCCTCGCCGCTGCGCAGCATGAAGGCGTTGTTGCACAGGGGCTGGATCTCCAGATAGTCGTAAAAGGAGGCGATGCGCTTCAGCTCGTCCCAGTCCTTGTGGTCCACCACCGCCCGGAACAGCTCCCCGGCCTCGCAGGCGGATCCGATGATGAGCCCCTCCCGGTGGGCCGCCAGCTCCGTCTTGGGGATGATGGGAAAGCGCTTGAAATATTTCAGGTTGGAGGCCGACACCAGCTGATACAGGTGCTTGAGCCCCAGCTTGTTTTTAGCCAGAATAATAATGTGCTTGGGCCGGCGGTGGTTCTTATTGCCCAGGGGCCGCAGCTCCAGCATTTTGCCGTTGATCTCCTGCAGGCGATTGATGCCCAGCTCCCGGCGCATTTTCTCAAAAAACGGGATAAGCATATAGCCCACCATGCCCGCATCATCCGAGGCACGGTGGTGGTTGAAGGACGGCAGGTCCAGATGCTCCGCCACTATATCCAGCTTAAATTTATTCAGCTCCGGCAGCAGGTTCTGGGCCAGAATCAGGGAGTCCACATAGGTGGACGAAAAATCCAGCCCCACCCGGCGGCAGCCCTCCCGGATGAAACCGATGTCAAACTCCGCATTGTGGGCCGCCAGAGGCCGCCCGTTTACAAACTGCAGGAATGCCTCCAGGGCCTCCTTGAGCTGGGGTGCGTCCTTGAGCATGGCGTCGGTGATGCCCGTAAGGCCGATTATTTCCGGTGTCAGGCGGCGGCCGGGATTTACAAAAGTTTGGAATCGGTCTGTAATCTCCCCGTTTTTCAGCACCACCGCGCCGATCTCCGTGATAGCCTCTTTCATCACCTGCAGGCCCGTGGTCTCGATGTCAAAGCAGACGATCTCGTCGTCAAAATCCTGGTCCGCCGGGCCGTGAACCGCCACCCGATCGTCCAGATTGTTGATGAAATACCCTTCCACACCATAGAGAATTTTTATTTTTCCCTTGGCCGTGTGCCAGGCATCGGGAAAGGCCTGCACCACGCCGTGGTCAGTGATGGCGATGGCCGGGTGGCCCCAGGCAATGGCCTCCTTAATCACCGCCGCCGGGTCCGTCAAGGCGTCCATGTTGGACATGCGGGTATGCAGGTGCAGCTCCACCCGCTTCTCCTTCGCCGTATCCTTCCGGCCCTCATGGCCGATCTTCATGATGCTTTGGGGATTGAGCTGCACGTCCTTTCCGTCCCGGGTCAGCTCCATAAAGCCCTGGACCCGCAGCCACATCCCCGGGGCGATGGCGCTTTGCAGGCCACCCAGCTCCTTGGTCTGCATATATTTGCGGACAGTGACGGAGTTTTTGTAATCCGTCATGTCAAAGGTCAACACCCATACCCCGGGGCGCCGGGTCTCATGGCAATCGGCAAAAAACACCTTGCCCTCCACCACAACGCCGCCCATTTTGGGGTTCAGTCCCTCCATGGAGACGGGCTTGCCCTTGATGGGCTTGCCAAAGAGCACCTGCTCGGCACTCTTTTTTCCGGCGGCGGACACAAACCGCAGCCGCACCTGGCGGAATCCGTAATGCTCCTGCAGCAGCTGCTCCAGAGCCGCCACGGCGGCGTCGGGCATGTTCTCCCGGCTCTCCACCTCCGCCTCCAGGGTGCGGCTCCCCCGATCCAGCTCGCCCGACACGATCTTGGCGTCCGCCAGCAGCGGCCGCAGGTCATGGGGCGGCAAAAAGCTCCCAAAAAAGTCTAAAAATCCAATCTTCTCCATACTTACAGCTTCTCGATCTCGTTCATCAGTGCATCCACCAGCTTGTCCTCCGGGACCTTATACAGGATCTTGCCCCGGCGGAACACCAGGCCCTCGCCCTTTCCCCCGGCGATGCCCACATCGGCAGCGGCAGCCTCTCCGGGCCCATTGACCACGCAGCCCATTACCGCCACAGTGATATTCTTCTCGCAGCCCTCCAGCCGCCGCTCCACCTCCCGGGCAATGGGGATCATGTCGTACTTGGTGCGGCCGCAGGTGGGGCAGGAGATGAGGTTGGGTCCGAAGCGCCGCACCCCGGCGGCAGATAAAATCTGCTTGGCCACACGCACCTCCTCCGCCGGGTCCGCCGTCAGGCTCACCCGGACGGTGTCGCCGATGCCCAGGCACAAAAGGCCCCCAATGCCCATGGCTGACTTCAGGATGCCCATGGTGGGGGTACCTGCCTCGGTGACGCCCAGGTGCAGGGGATAGGCCGTCCGCTGGCGGAGCAGCTGATAGGCCCGCATATTCACCGGCACATCCGAACATTTGACGGAGATGCAGATGTCGTCAAAATTACAGTCGTTCAAAAGACGCACATGGCCCAAGGCGCTCTCCACCAACGCCTCCGCCGTGACGCCGCCGTATTTGGCCAGCAGGTCCTTTTCCAATGACCCGCCGTTGACGCCGATGCGGATGGGGATACTCCGCTCCCGGCAGGCGTCCGCCACAGCCCGCACCCGGTCTTTTGACCCGATGTTCCCCGGGTTGATACGTATTTTATCCGCCCCCTGCTCTGCGCATAAAAGAGCCAGCTTATAGTCGAAATGGATGTCGCAAACCAGGGGAATGTGGATGCGGCGTTTAATTTCTCCCACGGCCCGGGCGGCATCCTGATCCGGCACGGCCACACGGATGATCTCACACCCAGCCTTCTCCAGGCGGAGGATCTGGCTCACCGTGGCCGCCACATCCTGAGTAGGCGTGTTGCACATGGACTGTATGCTCACGGGCGCGCCGCCGCCTACGGCCACGCTGCCCACCTGAATTTGCTTGCTCATATTCTCATACGCTCCTTTCTCCCTCATGAAAAGCGCCAGCCAAAAAAGCCTCGCAGAGTTCGCATCCGCAGATGCGAAAAATTTAAATCATTTTTCACCGCGACATGTGCGTGGGGAAAAATACCGCTCAGGCTGCCAGTGTGGAATTTTGAGCTAAGCTCAAAATTATGCGCGCAGCAGACTGCGATTCCTTTGGCAGAAAAAACGAAGTTTTTTCGCCAGTTATTGGAATATTTTCCACACATCCTGAAACGTCACCGCCAGCATCAGCAGCATCAGCAGCGCAAAGCCCGCAATGTGGACATAGCTCTCAAACTTCTGCGGGATGCGCTTGCGGATCACCAGCATGCACAGGGCGTTGATGACCAGGAAGAAGATTTTCCCCCCGTCCAGCGCCGGCAGGGGCAGCAGGTTCATCACCGCCAGGTTTACGGCGATCATGGCCGCCAGATACGCAATGTTCCGCACGGCTGCGGAGGTCGAGCTGCTGCTCTGCCCCACATCGGTAATAACGGAGACGATGCCCACCGGCCCGCTTATGTCCTTAACTCCGGCCTGACCCGTAACCAGCATCTGCAGCGACAGGCGCACCATGCGTACAAAGTCTATGGCGTTGGCAAAGCTGTAGCTGATCCGGTCGCCGATGCCGGCCTCCTTCACGGAAAAAGTTAGTCCATAGCCCGTGTAAGCATTGCCGTTTTTGTCGGTATACTCCCGCAGCTCCATGGGGACATTGGTAAGCTCTACCTTCTCGCCGTTTCGGAGCACCGTCAGGTCATGGCTGCCGCTCTGCTTCAAATTCAGCAGCAGGCTCACATCGCTGTAGACATAGATCCGCTCGCCGTCAATGGCGGTGACCTTGTCGCCGGCTAACAGTGCCCCCTCCAAGGGACAGCCCTGGGCAAAGTCGGCGATCACCGGGGTGACAAATGCCTTTGCCCCGCCATACAGGCACAGGATGATCAGCAGGCCCGCCAGGAAATTCATCGCCGCCCCGGCGGCAAAGATCAGCAGCTTCGCCCAAAAGCCCTGGTTCTCCAAGGCCCGTGGATCCTCCGAGGTCTCGTCCTCCCCCTCCATGGCGCAGAATCCGCCGAAGGGCAAGCATCGCAGGGCATACAAGGTCTCCCCCTTTTGCTTTTTGAAAATGGCGGGGCCCATGCCGATAGAGAACTCATTCACCTTCACCCCACAGGCCTTTGCCGCCAGAAAATGCCCCAGCTCATGGACGGCGATAAGTACGCCGAACACCAGCAGCGCAACCAAAATATACAAAACAGTGGACATAGTCGCTCCCATCTGACGCCGCGGCGTCTTTTTTTACCGGGCAGCCTCCCGGCCCAACCGGTCTGCTTCCAGTATATCCCCAAGGCTCGGCTGATATTTCACCGCTACCCGGGAAAGGGCCCGCTCCACCCGGCGGGCGATGTCGTTGAAGCCGATCTCACCCCGGAGGAACTGCGCCACGGCCACCTCGTTGGCTCCGTTCATAATGGCGCAGGCGGTGCCCCCGGCGGCAGCGCAATCCTTAGCAATGCGCAGGCAGGGGAACGCCTCCTCATCCGGGGCGCTGAAGGTCAGCGGCCCGCAGGAGAGCAGGTCCAGCGGTTTATCCGGGGTCGCGGCCCGGTAGGGATAGGTCAGGGCGTAGCGGATGGGCAGCTTCATATCCGGTGTGCCCAGCTGGGCGATCATGGCACCGTCCCGGTATTCCACCAGGGAGTGGATGATGCTCTGCCGGTGGATCACCGCATCCACCTGGGCCAGGGGCAGGCCGTACAGCCGCATGGCCTCGATGATCTCCAGGCCCTTGTTCATAAGGGTAGCGGAGTCGATGGTGATTTTTGCGCCCATGGTCCAGTTGGGGTGCTTCAGGGCGTCCGCCGCCGTCATGTTCTCAAGCTCCTGAAAGGATTTGCCGAAAAACGGCCCGCCGGAGCAGGTGAGCAGGAGGCGCTTGACCTCCCCCCTGTCCCGGCAGCCCTGAAGGCTCTGAAAAATGGCGGAATGCTCCGAGTCCACCGGGATGATTTCCGCGCCGTACTGCTCTGACGCGTGCATCACCAGCTCCCCGGCGCAAACCAGAGTTTCTTTATTGGCCAGACCGATGCGTTTCCCCGCTTGAATGGCGGCCAGGGTGGGTTCCAGACCGACCATGCCCACCACAGCGGTGATGACCGTATCCGCCTCCGGCATAGAGGCCGCTGCCAGAAGACCGTCCGCGCCGAACCGAATTTCTATGGGCAGATCTGCCAGCCGCTGAGCCAGCTGCTCCGCCAGCTCCTGCGTGGCCATCACCGCCAATTTGGGCCGGAACGCCCGGCATTGCTCCGCCATCCGGTCCACATGGGAGCCGGCTGTGAGGGCGCAGACCGATAGGCCCAGCCGGTTTGCCACATCCAGCGTCTGTCTTCCGATGGAGCCGGTGGATCCCAAAACCGAAATACACCGCCCCATATCAACCGGCTCCTATTGTGGGCACGGCAAAGGGCAGCATCCGCAGCAAAATCTCCATGAGGGGTGCAACCAGCATCATGCTGTCGAACCGGTCCAGAATCCCACCGTGGCCGGGGATCAAATTGCCGTAGTCTTTGAGATTCATCTGCCGCTTCACCGCGGAGAAGCCCAGGTCTCCCAAAATGGACGCCCCGGCTCCCAGCGCGCCGTATAGCACGGCGTACCAGGTGATGACGTCAAACTGAAAGGCCTGCTTCAGAACCAAACCGTAGAGGCCCATGAACAACATGGCGCACAGCACGCCTCCGGCGGCGCCTTCCACGGTTTTATTGGGGCTGATCACCGGGGCCAGCTTGTGCTTGCCCAGGGCCCGGCCTACAAAGTACGCGCCGGAATCGGCGGTAAACGCCACGACAAAGGCGACCAGAATGTAATATTTCCCCAGATCATTTTGCCCAGGGTCCGCGCCGGCATACATGGCCCGAATGCGGACCAATGCAGTCAGCAGATAAGGAAGCAGGAGCCCCGCAACCAGGCACAGACAGACCTTCTCAAAGCGAAGATGTCCGTGAGCCAGG
>OHJE01000638.1_pt1 | contig 12459 bp, 10 predicted proteins | sample 1568491 | NCBI WGS metagenome assembly OHJE01 (sample SAMEA3879609, study PRJEB24766) | human gut metagenome | biome: human-associated habitat; feature: feces | place: USA | collected 1985/1987
TTATCGTGGACGGTGCCAACGGCGCCCAGCAGATTCTGGAAAAAGAGCTGAAAGAAAACCGCGTAAAAATCTTTCCGGACAGTATCCGAATTCGCTAAAAAGCCTTGCAATCCATGGTAAATAGGCTATAATGAAGAAAGAAATAGAGAAGAAAGGGGACAGATAGAAATGAAAGTACAGAATATTACAGACATAGACGCATTCTTTAAGGTAGTAGATTCCTGTAAAGGAAGAGTAGAGTTAGTAACAGGTGAGGGAGACAGACTGAACCTGAAGTCTAAACTTTCCCAGTATGTATCTATGGCTAATATCTTCTCTAACGGAGAGATTCCGGAGCTGGAAGTTATCGCTTATGAGAAAGAAGATACAGATAAGCTGATCCAGTTTATGATGGATGGTGGAAATAAATAAGATTTAACATTTTAAAATTTCCATAAAGAGTGTAAAATAAAGGGAAGGGATTCTGACCTGTGTATCAAGTCAGAGCCTTCCCTTTTCTTAGTTAAAATTTGATCATTGAGGTGAACTATGAGTTTTGCACATTTGCATGTCCATACAGAATTTAGTCTGCTGGATGGATCGAATAAGATAAAAGAATACGTGTCCAGGGTCAAAGAACTTGGGATGAACAGTGCGGCAATTACAGATCACGGTGTTATGTATGGTGTGATCGATTTCTATCGGGAAGCCAAGAAGCAGGGAATCAATCCAATCCTTGGATGTGAAGTGTATGTGGCTCCGAATTCTCGTTTTGATCGCGAGATTACAGGAGGAGATGACAGATATTATCATCTTGTACTTCTGGCAGAAAATGAGGAAGGATATGCGAATCTGACGAAGATTGTTTCGAAGGGATTTGTGGAAGGTTATTACTATAAACCGCGAGTGGATAAGGAACTTCTGCGCAAGTACCATAAAGGTATCATTGCTTTAAGTGCCTGCTTGGCAGGTGAGGTGGCAAGATTCCTGACGAAGGGATTATATGAAGAGGCGAAGAAGACAGCCTTAGAGTATCAGGAAATTTTCGGCGAAGGGAATTTCTTCCTGGAGTTGCAGGATCATGGCATACCGGAGCAGGGACTTGTCAATCAACAGCTATTCAAAATGTCTGAAGAGACAGGAATTGAGCTGGTTGCTACGAATGATATTCATTATACATATGCAGAAGATGCGAAGCCACATGATATTCTACTTTGTATTCAGACCGGAAAGAAGCTTTCAGATGAGAATCGTATGCGGTATGACGGCGGACAGTATTATGTGAAGTCAGAAGAAGAGATGCTGCGTCTGTTCCCTTATGCGAAACAGGCGTTGGAAAATACACAGAAGATTGCGGACCGATGTCATGTCGAGATTGAATTTGGTGTAACAAAACTTCCGAAATATGATGTACCGGATGGTTATACTTCCTGGGAATATCTGCAGAAGCTTTGCTATGAAGGATTGGAAAAGCGTTACGGTGATCCTTCGGAAGAATTGAAAGATCGTTTGTCTTATGAATTGGAAACAATCCATCAGATGGGCTATGTAGACTATTTCCTGATCGTGTGGGATTTTATTAAATACGCAAAAGATCACGGAATCTCAGTTGGGCCGGGACGTGGATCCGCTGCAGGAAGTATCGTGTCCTATTGCCTTGAGATCACTACGATTGACCCGATCCGCTATCAGCTGCTGTTTGAACGTTTCCTGAATCCGGAACGTGTATCCATGCCCGATATCGACGTTGACTTCTGTTATGAGAGACGTCAGGAGGTTATTGATTACGTTACAAGAAAATATGGAAAAGACTGTGTGGCTCAGATCGTTACATTCGGTACCCTGGCAGCACGAGGTGTGATCCGTGATGTTGGACGTGTAATGGATCTGCCATATGCTTATGTGGATTCTATTTCCAAAATGATTCCGCAGGAGCTTGGAATCACAATTGATAAAGCTCTGAAAATGAATCCGGATCTGAAAAAGTTATATGATACGGATGAGACGGTGACAAATCTGATCGATATGGCGAAGCGTTTGGAAGGACTACCGAGACATTGTTCTATGCATGCCGCCGGTGTTGTGATCTGTCAGAAGCCTGTTGATGAGTATGTACCGCTTTCAAGGGCAGCAGACGGAACAATCACAACGCAGTTTATCATGACGACACTTGAGGAACTTGGACTTCTGAAAATGGACTTCCTGGGTCTTCGTACATTGACTGTGATACAGAATGCAGTGCTGCTTGCAAGAAGAAAGCAGCCGGAACTGAATATCAATCAGATAGATTACAATGATCAAAAGGTGCTGGATTATATCGGAACCGGTAAGACAGATGGTGTGTTCCAGCTTGAGAGTGCTGGAATGAAAGGGTTCATGAAGGAACTGAAGCCGCATAACCTGGAAGATGTTATTGCCGGAATTTCGCTGTATCGTCCTGGCCCGATGGATTTCATTCCGCAGTATATCCGAGGAAAGAATGACAGTTCTTCTATCACATATGATTGCCCACAACTGGAGCCGATCCTTGCCCCTACTTATGGATGTATTGTCTATCAGGAGCAGGTTATGCAGATCGTACGAGATCTTGCCGGATATTCACTGGGACGAAGCGATCTTCTGCGCCGTGCGATGTCAAAGAAAAAGGCTGCGGTCATGGAGAAAGAACGGAAGATCTTTATTTATGGTGATGAGGAGACAGGCGTACCGGGATGTATAAAGAATGGAATTGATGAACAGACTGCAAATAAGATTTATGATGAAATGATCGATTTTGCAAAATATGCGTTCAATAAGTCTCATGCGGCTGCATATGCAGTGGTTTCTTATCAGACTGCATGGTTAAAATATTATTTCCCGGTAGAATATATGGCAGCACTTATGACATCAGTTATTGATAACCCGTCAAAGGTGTCGGAGTATATTTATGCATGTCGGCAGATGAATATTAAGATCCTGCCGCCGGATATTAACAAAGGAGAGGCAAACTTCTCTGTAGATGGCGGGGATATCCGTTATGGACTTGCTGCGATTAAGAGTATCGGAAGACCGGTGATCAAGGCAATTGTGGAAGACAGAGAAGAGCTTGGGTTGTTCCAGAACCTGGAGGATTTCATTACCCGTCTTTCAGCAAAGAATATATTAAATAAACGTACGATAGAAAATCTGATCAAGGCAGGTGCGTTGGATACGCTTGGTGGAACAAGAAAACAGTTCATGAGTATCTATGTACAGATCGTAGATCATGTAACTCAAGAAAAAAAGAACTCTATGGTTGGACAGATGACATTGTTTGATCTGGTGAGTGAGGATCAGAAAGAAGAATTTCAGATCAGGATGCCTGATGTGGGAGAATACTCCAAAGAAACACTTCTCGCATTTGAAAAAGAAGTGCTTGGAATCTATGTCAGTGGACATCCGCTTGAGGCGTATGAGGAGAAGTGGAAGAAATCCATTTCTGCGACAACGGCGGATTTTCAGCTGGATGAAGAGACCGGTCACACAAAAGTGCATGATGGAGCGAAAGAAATTATTGGTGGAATGATCACAGAGAAGACCATAAAGCATACAAAGACGAATCAGATGATGGCTTTTATCACGGTAGAAGACCTTTTGGGAACAGTGGAGGTTGTTGTGTTCCCGCGAGATTATGAGAAGAACAGAGATTATCTGGAAGCAGACAGTAAGGTATTTGTTCGCGGAAGAGTTTCGGAAGAAGATGATAAGCCGAGCAAGCTGATCTGCGAAAAAATCATTCCGTTTGAGCAGACAAAGAAAGAGCTATGGATTCAGTTCCCGGATAAAGAAACGTTCTTAGATCAGGAGCAGATCGTCTATGGCTATCTGGCGGATTCTGATGGAAATGATGAAGTTGTAATCTATTGTGCAAAGGAACGTGTGGTGAAAAGACTGCCGAAAAATAGGAATATCGGTATAAATGAACAAATTTTAAGCAGATTGATGAATCATTTTGGAGAGAAGCGAGTAAAAGTAGTTGAAAAACCTATTGAAAACATATTCTAAATAAGGTAGAATATTGGCGGAGTTGATAAAAAATTGACAATGATTGGTTTTGGCAGTAATCAGACATTTCAGAGAAAGGGTGGACTAAAACATGGCAGAAAATAAAAAAGTCGACAAGGAAAAATATCTTGATGAAATCGAAGACAGCATCCGTACAATCGGTATCCTGACAAGTGGAGGAGATGCTCCGGGAATGAACGCAGCAATCCGTGCGGTAGTAAGACGTGCACTTGCAAAAGGACTTAAAGTCCGCGGAATCCGCAGAGGTTATCATGGACTTCTGAAGGAAGAAATCATTGATATGTCAGCGCGTGACGTGTCTGATATCATTGAGCGTGGAGGTACAGTTCTTCAGACAGCCCGTTGTAAGACAATGCGTACAGAAGAAGGTCAGCAGAAGGCAGCTGCAATCTGTAAGAAGTACGGAATCGATGGACTGGTAGTAATCGGTGGAGACGGATCTTTCGCAGGAGCTCAGAAACTGGCAAACCTTGGTGTAAATACAATTGGCATTCCAGGAACAATCGACCTTGATATTGCATGTACAGACTACACAATCGGATTTGACACAGCTGTTAACACAGCGATGGAAGCAATTGATAAGGTTCGTGATACTTCAACATCTCATGAAAGATGTAGTATCATCGAGGTTATGGGACGTGACGCAGGATATCTTGCACTGTGGTGTGGTATTGCTAACGGAGCTGAGAAGATTCTTATGCCTGAGGAAAAAGATTATGATGAGCAGGCATTGATCGAAGATATTCTTGCAAATAAGAAACGTGGTAAAAAGAACTACATCATCATCAACGCAGAGGGTGTTGGAGATTCTATCAATATGGCAAAGAGAATCGAGGAAGCTACAGGAATTGAGACAAGAGCAACAATTCTTGGACACATGCAGCGTGGTGGAAGCCCGACATGTAAAGACAGAGTATATGCTTCTACAATGGGAGCTATAGCAGTTGATCTTCTTTGCAAAGGAAAGACAAACCGTGTCGTAGGATACAAGAACGGACAGTTTATTGATTTTGATATTGAAGAAGCACTTGCTATGAAGAAGACAATTCCTGCATATCAGTATGATGTAGCTAAGACTCTTGCTCTGTAAAAATGTGAAATAGCATTGCAAATATCACTTTGAGTTATTATAATAGAATAGCAATGGTTACCAGATGACTGGTAATGAAATATAACATTCAGCCATGCAGCCTTTGTAAGAAGGTTACATGGCTGAATTGTGTATCTGCGATAAGATAAAAATAACTGATAAGGATAGATTAAGGGGAGAACTTTGACGGACATGAAGAATAAAAAGATGGCACCGATCGGGGTGTTTGATTCAGGAGTCGGAGGACTGACGGTAGCGAGGGAGATATCAAGACAATTGCCGTATGAGAACATTGTTTATTTTGGGGATACGGCGCGTGTTCCATATGGAAGTAAATCACAGAATACGATCATTCGTTTTTCAGAACAGATTATCCGTTTCCTGAGGACGAAACAGGTGAAAGCAATTGTGATCGCATGCAATACAGCGAGTGCGCTTGCATTGGATGCAGTGAAGGATGAGTTTGACCTTCCGATCATAGGAGTAGTCATTCCGGGAGCGAGAGCAGCAGTAGAAGCTACAACGAATGGGAAAGTCGGTGTGGTAGGTACTGAAGCAACGGTTCAGAGTGGAATGTATACGAAAGTGATTCAGGGAATGAATCCTAAGATTGAAGTGATCGAGAAAGCATGTCCACTTTTTGTGCCACTGGTTGAGGAAGGGTTCAAAGAACATATTGTGACAAAACAGATCATAGAATATTATCTTGAATCCATGCGTAATACAGATATTGATGCGATGATCCTTGGATGTACGCATTATCCGCTTCTGAGATCCAAGATCAGAGAATATATGGGTGACAGGATCCAGATCGTGAATCCGGCGTATGAGACAGCGATGGATCTGAAACGATTGTTGGAAGAGAAAGAGATGGCAAATGATGAAACGACAGAACATCATAGCGAGTATTCTTTCTATGTCAGTGATGCAGCTGAGAAGTTCAGAAAGTTTGCGAATACTGTGATGCCTTTTGATGTTCCGACAACAAATGTAGTAAATATTGAAGAGTATTAATTAGTGATTCTGAATCAGGAAAGTTATTTCGTGCTTGTACGTTGGTTGCGGAAAGACTGACGGAACGAAATCTTCCTGATTCTTTTCTATGGAGAATTCATTTATGACAAAAGATGTACTGGTAAGCATTTCCGGAATGCATGAGGAGATTGTGGCAGTTGCTCCGGAGATAGAGGAAGATGAGAACGAAGCGATTGAAGTTGTAACACCTGCAACATATTATTTGAAGAATGGAAAACATTATATTGTCTACGAGGAAGTTGTAGAAGGAACTTCCGGAGTGATCAAGAACAGAATTAAGATTAACGGAGAGGAATGTGTAGAGATCGTGAAAAGCGGTCTTTCAAACTCTCATATGATCTTTGAGAAAAATAAAAAGAATCAGACATTTTATAAGACGCCTTATGGACAGATGCTGATCGGAGTGAATACGAGACACCTTCAGGTTGATTTTGAAGAAGATAAGATAGCGGTTCAGATTGATTATGAATTGGACGTAAATCATGAACCGATGGCAGACTGTAAGATACGGATGAATATTGTTTCCAAGGACAGTGGAAAGTTTTCAGTGCTTAGTTAAGCTACAAGAACGCCGAGGCATTTTAGGATAAGCAGGCGGAAAAATGAAAAAGATAAGAATGAGAGGACAAGATAATGGTAATAACACTGATTGAGAAAATATATTCGTTTTTATGGGGCGATCTGTTTCAGATACCGCTTCCAGGCGGCGGAAGTGTGGGAATATCACTTCTGATTATTCTGTTGATTCCAACAGGAATTTATTTCACAATCTGTACGAGATTTCTTCCAATCCGTCTTTTCCCGGAGATGGTAAGATCGTTGAATAGTAAAAAAGGGAAAGAGGATGGGCTGTCTAATTTTCAAACTCTGATTGTATCAACAGCAACCCGTGTGGGAATGGGGAATCTGGTAGGTGTTGTTGCAGCTATTTCAGCCGGTGGAGCTGGAGCAGTGTTCTGGATGTGGATCACGGCACTGATCGGTTCTTCCACAGCATTTGTTGAGGCAACACTTGCACAGCTTCATAAAGAAAAAGATCCGTTGTATGGAGGATACCGCGGAGGTCCGGCATATTATATCCATCACTACATGGAAGAACATCAGGGAAAGAAAAAGAGATATTCAGTGATCGCAGTATTGTTTGCAATTTCAGGATTAATCTGTTGGTGTGGTATTAGCCAGGTGATCAGTAATTCAGTGACGTCTTCGTTTGAAAATGCATTTTCTATCCCACCGCTTTATACAACTGTGATTTTGGTGGTTCTGGCAGCAGCGATCGTGCTTCGAAAGAATGCAACAGTAAAGGTTCTGGATGTTATGGTTCCGATCATGGCAGTGTGTTATTTCCTGATCACAGTATTTTTAATCCTTACGAATCTGTCCAGCATACCGGGGGTGTTCTCACGTATTTTTGAGGAAGCATTTGGAATCCGTCAGGTGGCAGCAGGTGGTTTTGGAGCCGTTCTGATGAACGGAGTGAAGAGAGGATTATTCTCAAATGAAGCTGGTTCAGGATCTGCCCCATGTGCAGCAGCTGCGGCAGAGTGTGATCTCCCGGTAAAGGCAGGACTTGTTCAGGCATTGGGCGTATTTATCGACACAATTGTGATCTGTAGCTGTACAGCTATGATCATGTTGCTTGTTCCGCAGGATCAGATTGAGGGACTTGCAGGAATGGAACTGCTTCAGACAGCGATGAGATATCATCTTGGAGAAGCAGGGGTGATCTTTATCGCAGTGATGCTGTTCTTGTTCAGCTTTTCTACATTTCTTGGAATTCTGTTTTATGCAAGAAGTAATGTGGCGTATCTGTTCGGTGATAACTGGGCGTCCCAGACAGCATATAAAGTGCTTGCGCTTGTGATGCTATTCATCGGAGGAATCGCAGCGTATACATTTGTATGGGATCTAGGTGATGTCGGGATCGGACTAATGACGATCTTCAATACAGTGATCCTGTATCTGATGGGTGGTCAGGCGTTGAGGGAATTGAAGAAATACGAGGCCGAGAGAAAAGAACAAAAGAAAAAGAATTAAAAAAATAAGTTCAGTCGAATTGTTTGACTGAACTTATTTTAATTTTTTTATTTTTCTTTCTTTGAGAAAAATCTTTTTTTCTTCTTTTTCTCAGGAATATCAAGACCACCGCGGACACTCTTAATGCCTGTGATATAGATACCACTTACAACGACTTTCGCTTCTTTCTTCACCGGAAGAACTTCGAAAACCTTTGCGTCACACATCAGAGTCATAACCTTTGGTCCAACCTTTGCTTTTACAACCGGTACTTTAGAACGTCTTAAATACTTTGGTGTATTCTCAAGAACAACGGCCGGGAGTCCTGCATCTTTTAGCTTCATCTTCTTTTTATCAATAATGAGCATGCTGATGGTCTGCGCAACTGCGTCCATCTGCTGCTGCTGTTCAGCCTGCTTCTTCTGCGCTTTCTTTCCGAAGAAATAGAGTGCTACGCAAACCCCGATGAGAACTACGAGGACGATGAGCATGATTATCATAGGTGTACTCACGATAAAACCCTCCTATTTACTATTTTCCGCTTAATTCGCATTTAATATTGTAACATTCTTTATTACAAAGTGCAAGCAGACAGGGGACAATTTTACAATTTGGGGTTACTTTTAAGACGTAAACAGAGTATACTATGTATTATGGTGGTTTATTATTGTTTGCAGAAAGATAGAACAGTAACGCGCTGTCCGAAGAATGTGACGGGGTATAGTGAGCAATAATATTTTCACGTTGATTAAGAGAAAGGGAGAGTTGAATGGCAGAGACAATATGGAACACAGTGGTGATGGTTTTTCATTTTATTATGAAGAATATCGTTATCATTAATATTCTTTTATCTCTGATTATTGTATTCTTTGAAAGAAGAACACCGCAGGCAGTATGGACCTGGCTGCTTTTGCTTTATTTTATTCCGATTGTCGGATTTATTCTATATCTGATCATAGGGCAGGATTATCACAAGAATAAGATGTTCAAGGCAAAGGAGATTGAAGGTGAGCTGAAATACGCTGTGCGAAGGCAGGAGGAAACCATTTATCACAGGCAGCTGAAGATGACGAGTCCGGCACTTAACCGGTTCCGGGATCTTGTGCTGTATAATCTGGAGGCTGGACAGGCAGTTCTGACAGATAATAATGATATCCGTATTTATACAGATGGTAAAGAGAAGTTTCATGCACTGATCGAGGAAATGAAACGTGCGAAGAAATATATCCATGTACAGTATTATATTATCAGGAACGATGAAGTGTGGCAGGATATAGAGAAGGTATTGATCGAGAAAGCACATGAAGGTGTAGAAGTCAGAGTTTTGTTTGACAGTATGGGATGTCGTACCATGCACAAAAGAGATTGGGACAGGCTGAAATGCGAAGGAATTCGGGTCGCAGAATTCTTCCCGGCGATTCTGGGACAGCTTCAGATGCGTGTGAATTATCGAAATCACAGAAAGATTGTCGTGATTGATGGAAAGGTTGGCTTTGTTGGTGGTTTCAATGTAGGCAGGGAATATATTGGAAAAGACGAAAAGTTTGGTTATTGGAGAGATACACATTTGTGTATTGAAGGTGCAGCGGTTACATCTCTTGCAGTGAGGTTTGTCCTGGATTGGAATTATGCAGCTCATGAGAACTTGTTTTTGGAAGATCATTTGTTTGAGATTCCGCAGTATGACAGGCATGGATTTGATCCGGTACAGATTATCTCAAGTGGACCGGACTCACAGACGAAGACAATCCATGACAATTATCTTCATCTGATCCACAGTGCAAGAAATCATGTCTATATACAGACACCGTATTTCATACCGGATGCGTCCATTCTGGATGCGTTGAAGATTGCAAGCAGATCCGGGGTAGATGTCAGAATTATGATCCCATGCAAACCAGATCATCCATTTGTTTACTGGGCAACCTATTCTTATATTGGGGAGATGGTTGCAGCAGGCGCAAAATGTTATGTCTATAATAATGGATTCCTTCACGCAAAGACATTATCAGTAGATGGCATGGTTGCCTGTGTAGGTACAGCGAATATGGACATCCGAAGTTTTGGCCTGAATTTTGAAGTGAATGCAACAATCTATAGTGAGCGTACAGTGCAGAGGCTGGAAAGAGCTTTTGAGAATGATATGACAATGAGTACGCAGGTGACACGAAAGATATATGAGGAGAGGAATTTACTGATCCGGTTCAAGGAACAGTTTTCCAGATTACTGTCACCACTTTTATAGTGGATAAGACAAAAAATAAAAAAGAGATTATAAAAGAGGAGAAACAGGAAAATGAAAAAAAGAGTGATTGCGGTTCTTACAGCGGTTCTGATGACAGCATCTTTAGTAGGATGCGGAAGTGGTAAGTTGTCTAATGATTATGTGACAGTGAACAAATATAAAGGACTTGAAGTAACAGAGGTTGCCAAAAACGAGGTGTCCGATGATTCTGTAGAGCAGGAGGTACAGTCTAGACTGGAAGCTGCTGCGACAGAACAGGATGTAACAGACCGCGCGGCACAGAGTGGAGACTGGGTAAATATTGATTATACAGGCACGATGGATGGAACTGCATTTGACGGTGGTTCAGCTACAGGATATGATCTGGAGCTTGGATCAGGTTCATTTATCGGAGCATCCGGAGATTACCAGGGATTTGAAGATCAGATCGTGGGACATAATACAGGTGAAGAATTTGATATCACTGTACAGTTTCCGGAGGGATATCCGAGTGCGGATCTTGCGGGAAAACCGGCGAATTTTCACATTGTATTGAATAAGATTTATCAGAAAGTAGCACCGGAGCTTACAGACGAGTGGGTTGTGAATAATAGTGAAAGCAGCAAGACGGTTGATGAATACAAGGAAGAGGTGAAAAATTCTCTTCAGGAGCAGCAGGACGATTCAGGTAATTCACAGTTGAAACAAGAAGTACAGACTGCTTTACTGGATCAGATAGAGGTAAATAAATATCCTGACGGTGCGGTAGACGAGCAGGTGAAACAGGCAAATGACTACTATACACAGATTGCACAGATGTACGGAGTAGAGCTGAATGATTTCATTACAACTTATCTGAATATGACAGAAGATAAATTTAACGAAAAAATTGAGGAATCCGCAAAACAGGCTGTGCAGCTTGAAGAGGCTGTAAAACTAATCGCAAAGAAAGAGAAACTGGAACCGTCTGATAAGGAATACGAAGAAGGAATGCAGGAGTATGCGGACAAGGCAGGAGCAGATCTGGATACCTACAAAGAGCAGGTGGGAGAAGATGTTCTGAAAGATGCAATCCTTCGTGATAAAGTACTGGACTATCTGGTAGATAATTGCGTACAGGTAGAACAGTCCGATAAAAATTAAAGGGGAATAAAGGAGGAAGAAAATCATGATTAAAATGGAGAATGATGTGCTCAGCGTAGAGATTGCAGAGCATGGTGCGGAGCTGACAAAACTGTATAACAAGAAAACAGGTACAGATCTTCTCTGGGATGCAGAACCCCAATTTTGGAAACGTCATTCACCGGTGTTATTTCCAAATGTGGGAAAAACCTATAAGAACACAGTGAAGATCAACGGTACACAGTATCCGACATCACAGCATGGATTTGCAAGAGACAGTGAGTTCAAATGTATTCATGCAGGCAAAGAAACATCAACCTTTCTTCTGACATCAACAGAAGAGATGAAGGAAGTTTATCCATTTGATTTTGAACTTTTCATTACTTACACACTGGAAAAAAACGTACTCCATGTAAAATGGGAAGTAAAGAATCCGTCTGATGAGACAATTTATTTCACAATCGGAGCGCATCCGGCCTTCCGTTTTGCAAAGAACGAGGAAGGAAAGACAGATTATATTCTGAAGTTCCCTGGAAAAGATGAATTGAAGTATTGTTTGATCAATATGAAAGAAATGGCTCCTGATCCGGAGGAACTGCATGAGATGAAACTGAATGAAGAGACATATCCGCTGACAGAAGAATTGTTTGAAAACGATGCGCTGATTTTTGATAATACGCAGATTGAAGAGGCGTGGATCTGTCATAAAGACGGAACTCCGTATGTGGGAGTTAAGTCTGAAGGATTCCCAAGCTATGGAATCTGGTCTGTAAAAGACGCACCGTTTGTCTGCCTGGAACCATGGATGGGAAGATGCGATAATATTGGATTTGATAAAGAAATCTCTGAGAAGCCTGGAATTAATAAGGTAGAGAGCGGGGAGACTTTTGAAAAAGAATATCAGATCATTGCAGCAGTAGAATAATGAATAGTTAGGGATACTCATAAC
>OHJE01000642.1_pt1 | contig 12329 bp, 13 predicted proteins | sample 1568491 | NCBI WGS metagenome assembly OHJE01 (sample SAMEA3879609, study PRJEB24766) | human gut metagenome | biome: human-associated habitat; feature: feces | place: USA | collected 1985/1987
AGAGCACAGCCAACTCTGCTTTCAGCACTGTGGTGAGCATCAGAGCCAGGTAAAAGACGGCTTTGAAGCTAAAAACCCATCTTTTTATTGAAAAAACTGAAACCCCTGAAAGGGTATGCCGCCTGCATTGCGCAGGCGGCATACCCTTTCATTTTGTCCGGGCATGTGGGCTGCATACAGGAGGAGTACAGGTGTTCGTTGACATTCCGGATGCTGCGGCGTATAATTTAAATTGATATTTTGTAGAGTGCGTCGGAAAAGGGAATGCGACCTAAAATGAATGCGGAAATTCAACTACTATAAGGAGATGGAAAAATGAAGAGAAAAGGGAATCTTGGCGGCATTTTTGCCATGGCGCTGATTCTTGTGCTGACATTAGTCCTTAGTGTGGGCAGCGTGTCGGCGGCGGAGCCGACCATCGTTGACTCCGGAAACTGCGGCAAAGATGGGAGCAACGTCACCTGGACGCTGGACAGCGCGGGCCTGCTGACCATCTCCGGCACGGGAGAGATGGCGGACTATGAATCTAAAACCGATTCTGCCAGCGGAGAGGAAATTACCACTGCCCCGTGGGGAAACCAGGCAAAGACAGTTGTGATCGGGGACGGCGTGACCGGCATTGGGGCCGCGGCATTCTACGGCTGTTCGGGTTTGACCAGCGTGACCATGGGCAGCAATGTGACCGACATTTGGGACGGCGCATTCAGCGGCTGCACGGGCCTGACCGGCATAGTGCTCCCCGGCAGCGTGACCAGCATCGGGGAGTATGCCTTTTCCAACTGCGAGAGCCTGACCGCCATAGAGATCCCGGAGGGCGTGACCACTTTGGGCAACAGCGCATTTTTCGGGTGCGATAACCTGAAGGAGGTCCGCTACAACGCCAGGGCGGCAGCGAATCTGACTGGCTTGAGCGGTGCATTCCGCAGTGCCGGAGCCTCCGTGGGCGGGGTGAAGGTGATGTTCGGCGAAAGCGTGGAGAAGATCCCCAGCAACCTTTTCTGCAACTGTGAGAGCCTGACCAGTGTGACCATCGGCAGTAATGTGACCAGCATTGGGGACAATGCATTTTTGGACTGCAAGGGCCTGGTGGAGATTAACTATAACGCCAGGGCGGCAGAGTGCACGGAGGATTCGTTCGGCTCCGGCGATGGGCTAAAGTGACGTTCGGAGACAGCGTGGAGCGCATTCCCAACTGCATTTTCCAGGATTGCCCGGGTCTGACCAGTGTGACCATCGGCAGCAGCGCGACTACCATCGGGCATTATGCGTTCAACCGCTGCACGGGCCTGACCAGCATCAAGATCCCGGAGAGCATGACCAACATCGGGTATATGGCTTTTTCGGGCTGCACGGGCCTGGCTGACGTATATTACGGCGGCAGCGAGAGACAGTGGAATGCCATTACGATTGACGACGGCAATGACAGACTCCTGCAGGCGAACAGGCATTGCGAAGGCAAAGAGACCCCGGTGCCCCCCACCGCGAAGCCCAGCTATGTGGGCGCCAGTGGCAAGCCCTATATCTATTGGAGTGCTGTGGACGGAGCCAACCGGTACTATGTGTATCGCAGCACCACCAAGGACGGCACTTATTCTTTCCTGGGCTCTACCGCAAATCTGAACTACACGGACAGCAAGGCTAACGCCGGTACCACCTATTACTACAAGGTGAAGGCTTTGGCTGCCGATGGCACCGACTCCTCCCTCAGCGCTGCGGTGGCCATCACCTGCCGCTGTGCAAGACCTGTGGTGAAGACAGATTACTGGGCGTCTACCGGCAAGCCCTACATCAAGTGGGATGCTGTGGATGGAGCCGGCAAGTACTATATATACCGCAGCGGGACCAAGAACGGCACCTATACACTCCTTGGCACCACCACAGCCACAAATTATACCGACAGCAAGGCCAACGCGGGTTACACCTATTACTACAAGGTACAGGCCATCAGTTCGGCATTGACAATGGCTAAAGTGTATCTGTCTCCCAGCAATCAGACCGACAACTGCTATGCCTACGGCAACACCACCGAGGCCGTCCAGTGCGGCAAAATTGCCGATGCCTGCCGCATCGCCCTGGAGCGCAGCGGCGTGACCGTAAAGGTGGGGCACATGCCCTCCATGCAGGATAAATGCAAGGAATCCAACGCCTTCGGCGCGGAGCTCCATGTGCCCATCCACACCAACGCCTTTAACGGCACGGTCAGCGGCACCCGCATGTTCTGCTTTAACAGCAGCGGCGAGGGCATGAAGGCCTGCAAGACTATTTTTAATCGGCTGGCCCCGGTGACCCCCGGCACCAGCGAGAATATCCGGGTGGATGCCTCCCTGTATGAGGTGCGGGTGCCCAGCGCCCCCACGGCCTATATCGAGTGCGAGTTCCACGACAACGCCGCCACCGCCAAGTGGATCGTGGAGCACACGGTTGACATCGGCGAGGCCATTGCCCGGGGCATCTGTGACTATTTTGGCGTGACCTATAAGGAGAAGGAGCAGCCCAAGCCCGCCGCCGACAAGCTCTACCGGGTGCAGGTGGGTGCATTTGCCGTCCGCGCCAACGCGGAGAGGATGCTGGCCAAGCTCAAGGCCGCCGGCTTTGAGGGGTATATCCGGGAGTAAAGTTAATCGTACCGACCGATGAGCAAAATAGAAAGAGAGGGAGCCTTGTAATAAGGTCCCTCTCTTTTTGCAGAAAAAATTTTACAGATGGACGAAAAAATCTCGCCGGATGGGGTTAAACGTGCTATAATACTATAACGTATTAAAAAAATACCTGTATACATGTGATAAATCCTATAGAACAAGGAGGCGCAGATCATGGAGACCATTACGGCGGCTTTTGTGCGCCAGTGTCTGCCCCAACGGGATCCGGAGGGACACAAGGGCGATTTCGGTAAGGTCTTGTGCATCTGCGGCAGTGTGGGCTATACCGGCGCACCTATTTTTGCCAGCCGGGCGGCTGTGCGTACCGGGGCGGGGCTGGTGTTTCTGGGTGTGCCCCAGAGCGTGTGGCCCGTGGCGGCGGTGAAAAGCGACGAGGCGATGCCCTTTCCCTTGCCGGAAACCGCAGACGGTAAGCTTTCCCTTTTAGCAGAGGAGCCTATCCGCCGGCGGGCGGCAGGCTGCGACGTGGTGCTGCTGGGCTGCGGTCTGGGCCGGGATTGGCAGACGGACACCTTAGTACAGGACCTATTGAATATGGAAAAGCCTCTGGTGCTGGATGCCGATGGGCTCAACGCCATCAGTGAAAATGCGGAACTGCTGCAAAAGCGACCGGCGGTGACGGTGCTCACGCCACACGAGGGGGAATTTCTTCGGCTGGGAGGCGACCTCTCCCGGGGACGGGAAGCGGCTGCGGCGGCATTTTCTCAGAAATACGGCGTATACTTGATTTTGAAGGGGCACCGCACCCTGATAGCGGACCCGGAGGGACGGCTGGCCGTGAACAACACCGGCAACTGCGGCATGGCCAAGGGCGGCAGCGGCGATGTGCTGGCAGGGATGCTGCTGTCTCTGCTGGGCCAGGGCTGCGAGACCTTTGACGCCTGCTGCGCGGCGGTGTGGCTCCACGGCCGGGCAGGGGATCTTGCTGCAGCCGACAAGGGCGAGCGGAGCATGACCCCCACAGACCTGCTGGAGCAGATCCCATATGCGCTGAAAAACATATAAAATGGGGATACGGAGAGCCTTTCAATCAATATTGGGAGGGTGATACCGTGAAAAAATATTTACTGCTGATGCTTCCCCTGTGCCTGCTGCTGACAGGGTGCGCGCCTTCCAGGCGGGAGGCGGTGCAGGCCTACTACAAAAGCATCCGGACGGCGCAGATGGAGGCGCAGGTGGTGGTGCATCTTTCATCGGATGACAGGACGTTTTCCGTGACGGCGGCCTATGACCGGGAGAAGGGCGCAACCACCACCATCGTGGAGCCGGAGCTCCTGCAGGGACTCAGCGCCACGGTGTCGCAGGAGGACATGCATCTGCTGTATGACGGCAGCGTGTGGCCGGCCGGCGACGGCGGAGACCTGTCGGCGGCCAACTGCTTGCCCATGCTGCTGTACGCGGCAGGGGAGGGGTTCGTGACCCGGGAGGGAAGCGACCGTATCGGCGGCCAGGAGTACATATTTCTGACCACCGAGGCATCCGGCAGAGATGGAGAGGAATTCACCTGCACCCTATGGGTGCAGCCGGAGACCTTTGCACCCTATGCATCCGAGCTGAGCCGGGATGGAAGGGTGCTGCTGACCGTGACATTTATGCAGTTTACCTGTGAGGTGGAGACGGGGGAAGATTAAAATCCTTCAAGGCACCTGGCGGGGCATGACCCCGACAGGCTGCGGAATGAGGATCTGGAAATATGAGCCATTATGACGGAAGTTTTCACTGGATAAAAAAGAGAAAGAGGCGGACGTTATGAAGTTTATGGAATCTACACTGAAGAGGACCTGGGCGGTTATTGACCTGGACGCCCTGAAGGAAAACTACGAAAAGCTGCGCCGGCACATTGGACGGGGCGTGAAGTTTCTGGGCGTGGTGAAGGCAGATGCCTATGGCCACGGCGCCATTCAGGTGTCTCGGGTGCTGCAGGAGAATGGCGCGGATTATCTGGCGGTGAGCAGCATAGACGAAGCTATGGAGCTGCGCCTGGGCGGCATCACCATGCCCATCCTGATCTTGGGTCACACCCCCAAGGAGCAGGTGGAAAACCTGATAAAAAACCGCATCACCCAGGCTGTCACCTGCAAGGCTAAGGCTCTGGAATACAGCCGGGAGGCCCAGCGCTGCGGCGGCACACTGAAAGTACATATCAAGGTGGACACAGGCATGTCCCGCCTGGGCTACCTGGTCAGCGGCGACCACTTTAAAAGCGGTGTGGAGGGTATCTGCGAGGCCTGCTGCCTGCCGGGCCTGGAGGCAGAGGGCATTTTCACCCATTTCGCCGTGTCCGATGAGCCGGAGAATGAGGAGAGCAGGGCCTACACAAAACAGCAGTTTGACCTGTTCACATCCGTTATCGAAAAGGCGGAGGAGAAGCTGGGACGGAAGTTTGCCCTGCGCCACTGCGCCAACACCGGCGCCGTGGCCTACTGGCCGGAGATGATGCTGGACATGGTGCGCCCGGGTCTGCTGCTGTACGGCTACGGCGACGGGGCGCAGAAGCTGGGCCTGCGCCCGGTGATGCGTCTGATGACCAATATCAGCACCATTAAGGTCTATGAGCCGGGGACCTCTGTCAGCTATGGACGCATATTTAAGACGGAGCACACCACCCGTATGGGCGTGGTGCCCTATGGCTACGCCGATGGATTCTTCCGCTGCCTGTCCAACCGCTGCAGCCTGATGACCGCTTATGGACCTGCACCCCAGCGAGGACGCATCTGCATGGACATGTGTATGATTGACCTGACAGACCTGCCCCAGGTGAATGTGGGGGACGAGGTGGAAATCTTTGGGCCCCACAATCCCGTGGAGAAGCTGGCGGAGCTGGCGGGGACCATCCCCTATGAGCTGACATGCGCCGTGAGCAAGCGGGTGCCCCGGGTATACATTGAAAACGGAAAAGAGACGGAGCGGGAGCTGCTGCTGCGCTTTTGATGGCACCATAGGACTCCGGCGGGCATAGATTGGTATGGGACGGACACGGCACGGTTTTTTCCGTGGAGCGTATATTTTTCGCGGCTGCGTGGGACAATGAAAGTGACCCAGATACATGGGTACTTTTTTCCGGCGGAGTGTGAACCTTGTGGAATCAACTGTCAGACGGGGCGAAATCTATTATGCCGACCTCAGCCCGGTGGTGGGCAGCGAGCAGGGCGGCGTGCGGCCGGTGCTGATCGTGCAGAACGACACCGGCAACCGCCACAGCCCCACCGTCATCGCGGCGGCTATTACCTCCCGCACCGGTAAGGCCAAGCTGCCCACGCACATTGAGCTGCCCGGCCAGAGCAGCGGCCTGCCCCGGGACTCCATCATACTGCTGGAGCAGATCCGCACCTTGGATAAAAAACGCCTGCGGGAGAAAATGGGACGGGTAGAGGACGACATCATGCAGCAGGTGGATGCGGCTATCGCGGTGTCCTTCGGATTGCCTCATGAGCGCCTGGTATGAGGAGCATTTACATACCGGGCGGGAGTAGGCCATGAAAAACGGAGAGGAAATTTCCTCTCCGTTTTTGTGTATTTCCGTGAAATTTACTTGGCCTTGATGCTCACAACGGTGCTGAAGGAGGAGTTGGCCGTGCTCCTTACTTTGCTGATGGCCTTCACCTTGTAATAATAGGTGGTGCCGGCCTTAGCGGAGGTATTGGTGTAGCTGGTTTTTGTGGTGGTGAACATCTTGGTGTACGTGCCGCTCTGCGAGGTGGCCCGGTAGATCTCGTACTGGCTGGCGCCGGTGACGGCGTTCCAGGTCAGCGTGGGATTCCCGGCGGAGGTAGTGGCGATCTTCACTACGGGTCTCGCGCAGTGGCAGGTGGCTGCCACGGCAGCGCTGTAGACGCTCTTGGCGCCGACAGCATTCACCGCCTTGACCTTGTAATAATAGATATAGCCGGCGTTGGCCTTGCTGTCGGTGTATTTAAGATTTGCGGTGGTGCCGAGGAGGGTATAGGTGCCGTTTTTGGTGCCGCTGCGGTATACCTCATATTTGACTGCCCCTTCTACGGGCGTCCACTTGAGGTAGGGCTTGCCGGTGGAGGCGATGTACTCCGCCTTGGCGGTGACAGGGGGCAGGGCGTTCTTATAATTGTAGTGCATTTTGGCCTGGTTGAGGGCCTCGTTTATACTGGCATTTTTATCCACGAGGGCCCACTGCGCTTTCGTGCCTGCGTAATACACGTCCGTCAGATGATCGCAGCCATTAAACGCGCCGGATGCGATGAGCTTCAGGCTGGCCGGGAGCAGGATGGAGGTCATGCCGGGGCAGCTTATGGAATTCAGACCCAGCGTCTCTACTCCCTGGGGGATGACTACGCCGCCTGTCCTGCCGCCGGGATACTGGATCAGCTTTTTCATATCCTTGGTATACAGGGCCCCATTTTGGGAGGTGTAGTATCTGTTTCCGGAGGCCACTGTGATCTCCTGCAGGCTGGTGCAGGCGCTGGCGGGATACATCCCGATTTCCGCCACGCTGGCGGGGATGCTGAGGGACTTGAGACTGGTGCAGCCGGTGAAAGCTTCCGTGTCGATGCGCTCCAGACCTGCGGGAAGGACGACCTTTTCCAGGCTGGTGCAGCCTAAGAACTGCATAGATTTCACGGCCTTGGAGCCTTTTTCAAAATATACCTCTTTCAGGCCGGTGCATTTGGAAAAGGCGGAGCCGCCGCCCTCGGTCAGGCTGGCCGGCATGGTCAGGGTCTTGAGGCTGCTGCAGCCGGCAAAAGCCAACCAGCCCAGGGTTTTCAGATTCTTGGGGAGGGTCATATCAGACAGGGCGGTGCACTTGTCAAAGGCGGAGGCGCCGATGTCCGTTACGCTGTCCGGGATCTGAACGCTGGTGAGCTTGGTGTACCCGCTGAAGGAAAGGTAGGCAATGGAGGTTATGCCCTTTGCCAGAACCACGGACTTGATCTGATTTTTGTAGGCGATCCAGGGCATATTGCCATTGCTGTATTCTGCCATAGCGCCCTTGCCGCTGATGGTCAGGGTGCCGGTGCTGCTGAGGGACCAGGTGAGATTTTTACCACAGGCGCCGGAGGCGGTGGTTGCGGCGTAAGCGGTGGCGGGCAGCAGGCACAAAGCCAGGACTACCGCTAAAACCAGGCTGAGAATTCTTTTTTTCATACAGTTTTCCCTGTCTTTCCTTTTTGATATAAATATGGTATCGGAAAAAGGGGGAGTTGTCAATGGAGCATGGAAGAATTTTTGCCCGGCATTTTGCTGTTTTTTGGGCATGGATTTCGTGGAATATGCACAGGAAAATCAGATGCATGACGGCTGTCAAACGGCATACCATACAAAACGGGACGGACTACCGCGCGGAAAATGCTGCGCCGGGGATGAAAAGCACTACCACCTCTTGACGGAGTGTGGTACAATAAGTTACCAGACAATAACCTGTTCCACCCGACCCGGTGGGTGCGGTGCAAAAAGGAGAATGGCAATGAAGTGTCCCTATTGCGGATATCAGGAGAGCAAGGTGGTGGATTCCCGACCAGCCGACGAGGGCAGCATCCGCCGCCGCCGGGAGTGCCTGCGGTGCGAGCGCCGCTTTACCACCTATGAAACGGTGGAGAGCCTGCCCATGGTGGTCATCAAGAAGGACGGCAGCCGTCAGACCTTTGACCGCAGCAAGGTGCTGCGGGGCATCCAGCGCAGCTGCGAAAAGCGGCCGGTGCCTGTGGCGGACATGGAGCGCATGGCCACCGAGATCGAACAGGAGCTGCAGAACAATCTGGAGCGGGAGATCAGCACGGAGCTGGTGGGCGAGATGGTCATGGATAAGCTGAAAAAGGCCGATGAGGTGGCCTATGTGCGTTTTGCCTCCGTTTACCGGCAGTTCAAGGACATCAACACCTTTATGAGTGAGCTGAACAAGCTGCTCAGCGAGAAGTGACTACAGGATGTTCCGCAGGGTCAGCCGCTGCATTTCCGATAGAAGCGTGAACTGTGTGCGCAGCTCTGCTATGTCCGAGCGCAGCCCGGCGTCATCCTGCTGCTGGGCCAGGGCGATGCACCGCTGGAGCAGCGCCTCCGTTTCGTCCAGCTCCTGATGGACGATGATCATATGCAGCCACCCCTGCTGCTCCGTCCAGCGGCCGTAGAGGTCCGAGAGGGCCGCCTCGGCATTGGACCACTGCTCACGGCAGACCAGATCGTCGGCGGACTGAAGCTGCCGGGTCCACGCGTTTGTATACCGGGCCACGCTGCTGCCGGCAAACAGGCACAGCAGCAGCGTCAGCAGTAAAATGAAAATGGGGATTCGAAAAGACCTCATTTGACAGCATCCTTTACAATACAAATCGTCTCCCCCCGCCCATCCACGCTGAGAAGAAAGACCTGGGTGGGGGCGTGTACGCCTTTCTCCCGCAGCTGCTTTTGCAGCCACGTTTCATCCCGGCCGGCCCGGCGCAGGTTATCCCGCAGCAGGCGGCCGTCATTGATGATGACCGTGGGGAGGAACACGTCATCTTTACAGGTTAGGTTCATCTGCCGGGGAGTGGCCGGCTGCGCCGCCGTGCGCAGCAGCACTGACAACTGCCCGCCGGTTTCCAGAATGGCATACTTCACATCCCGGATGTCTGTGACCCCTTGGGAGCGCAGCTCCTCAAACAGCTCGTCCAGGGTCAGGCGGTTGTGCCGCATGGCGGCCTGCTGGAGCTGGCCGTCCCGGATGATGAGGGCGGGCTTGCCGCAGATCAGTGTGCGAAAGCGCACACTGCGCAGGCTCAGGCAACTGAGGAGCATGCTCATGGCCAGCAGCGTGATAATGGGAATGACCCCGTTTATTAGGGGAATACCAAAATCCTGCATGGGAACAGACGCCAGGTCTGACAGGAGCATGGTCAGCACCAGCTCAATAGGCTCCAATTCACCGATCTGCCGCTTGCCGGTGAGCCGGAGCCCCACAATGAGCAGTAGATACAATATAGCGGTTCGAAAAAAAGCGGTAATCATAGGGTATACCTCCTTTGCGGCAGTATCTGCCGTTAGAGGTAGAAATATACAAAAAGCCACAGAAAGGAAAGGAGGCTATGGGGCAAGCCCCATCATAAGCGCCAGCGCCCGCCTAGGCGGGACGACGAGGAGGAGAGAGTATCGAAGCTTTCGGCGGAAGCTCTCCCGCACCGTTCGGGTGCGCACGCAGCGGGTAAATATGCGGGCGACCGCAAAACAGAGAAGCTGCGGCCGAACAGGAATGACAAATATCTGTGCGTTTGTCCTTCCGATTGTGAAACAATGACGATCAGGAGGAAAAAAATAATATGTGTGGAATCGTAGGATATGTAGGTAAGCAGCAGGCCGCGCCCATTCTGCTGGATGGACTGCAGCGGCTGGAATACCGGGGGTATGACTCCGCAGGCATCGCTGTGAACGGCCCGGAGGGGATGCGCGTGAAGAAGGCCAAGGGCCGCCTGCAGGTGCTGAAGGACCTGACCCATGACGGCGCAGATCTGCCCGGCACCCTGGGCATCGGTCACACCCGCTGGGCCACCCACGGCGAGCCTAACGACATCAATGCCCACCCCCATGTGAGCCGCAGCGGCCGCATCGCCGTGGTACACAACGGTATTATCGAGAATTTCGCAGAGCTAAAGGGTCAGCTTCTGCACAAGGGCTACCAGTTCAAATCCGAAACGGACACCGAGGTGGTGGTGCAGCTGCTGGATTATTATTATGAACAGTGCGGGGACGTGCTGGAGGCCGTTCGGCGGATGCTCAGTGCTGTAGAAGGGGCCTATGCCCTGGGTATTGTGTCCACCGATGCACCGGATATGCTCATTGCCGCCCGAAAGGATGCGCCGCTGCTGCTGGGCTACGGCGAGGGGGAGAACTTTATCGCCTCCGATGTCACCGCCATCATCCGCCACACCCGGGATATTTCCTACATGGAGGACGGGGAGATGGCCGTGCTGACGGCGGAGAAGATCACCGTATATGACAGCCGGGGCCATGAGGTGGAAAAGAAACACCACCGTGTGGATTGGAATATCGATGCTGCCGAAAAGGGCGGCTACGCCCACTTCATGCTCAAGGAGATCTTTGAGCAGCCCCGGGCCATCCGGGAGGCCACTGCCGCCCGGCTCCAGGGCGGGCGCGTGATATTGAAGGATCTGACCATGACACCGGAGGAGATCCGCAACATCGGGCGCATCATTATCATCGCCTGTGGCTCGTCTTACCATGTGGGTATGGTGGGCAAGTACAACCTGGAGCGGATGCTCCGGCGCAGCGTGGAGGTGGTGCTGGCCTCCGAGTTCCGCTACAGCGACCCCATTGTAAAGCGGGGGGATTTGGTCATCGCCATCAGCCAATCCGGCGAGACCCTGGACACCATGGCGGCCCTGCGGGAGGCCAAGAAGCGGGGCGCACGGATCCTGTCCATTGTGAACGTGGTGGGCTCGTCCATTGCCCGGGAGTCTGACGACGTGCTCTACACCTGGGCCGGCCCTGAGATCGCCGTAGCCACCACTAAGGCCTACAGCACCCAGATGGCCGTGCTGAATATGCTGGGCCTGTATTTCGGCGACATTCTCGGCACCATCGACCGGGAGACCTACAGCGAAATGGTTCGGGATCTGCAGCGGGTGCCGGAGTATATCGAGAAAATTCTGGAATCTGCTGAGAGCATCCATGAAATCGCTAAAAAAATCTGCAGGAGCGAGGATGTGTTCTTCATCGGCCGGAATCTGGACTATGCTCTGTCCCTGGAGGGCAGCCTGAAGCTGAAGGAGATTTCCTACATCCATTCGGAGGCTTACGCCTCCGGCGAGCTGAAGCACGGCACCATCTCCCTCATTGTGGACGGCACTCTGGTCATCGCCCTGGGCACCTATGGCCCGCTGTTTGACAAGGCCATGAGCAACGTGGTGGAGGTACAGGCCCGGGGCGCCAACGTCCTGGCTCTGACCACCGAGAGCCACGCCGAGGAGATGAGCCGCCATGTGCCCATGGTTATGACCATTCCGGATATCCATGACATGCTGCTGCCCCAGCTGGGCGTGGTGCCCCTGCAGCTGCTGGCATACTACATGGCGCTGGAGCGGGGCTGCGACATCGACAAGCCCCGGAATCTGGCCAAGAGCGTGACGGTGGAGTAAGTAGGAGGACCTATGTTTCATCTGGCCGTTGTATTTATGCCGGTGCTGCTGCTGGGGTTGGGGGTCGCCATCATTGCGACGCTGCTTGCGGGGCTGGGCCTGCTCATCGCGGCGATGGTGGGCGGCACCTCGGTGGCGCTGCTGGTGAAGGACAGGAGCCTGAAGCGGCTGATGCTGCTGGGCTGCGGCGTTTTGGCCCTGGCGGGCATCGCCTGCGTGGGATTGGTGCTGAGCTGGCCGTATCTTGTGGCGGCGGGCTGCTGCCTGGGTGCGGTAGTTCTGGCCATCGTGGGCCTGTGCGGGTGCAGGTGCATTGGCCATAAGGCCGGAAGGATAGGGGCGACGCTGCTGTTTGCCTTTGCCATGGCGTCGGCACTGCTCTTCGGTGCTATCATTGTAGCTATCGGCGTGGGGTGAGATACTGCAGGCCGGTCATTGAGCAATTGAATTGAATAGTAAAAAAGGGCGGGGGATACCCCGCCCTTTTTTACTGGAGAAATGGCTGCATTTTGTGGGATGGGGCGTCGAGGACGCCGCCCCCTACGGATAGATCGGGAGCATGGTGTAGGCGGGA
>OHJE01000644.1_pt1 | contig 12250 bp, 10 predicted proteins | sample 1568491 | NCBI WGS metagenome assembly OHJE01 (sample SAMEA3879609, study PRJEB24766) | human gut metagenome | biome: human-associated habitat; feature: feces | place: USA | collected 1985/1987
CCCACAACTATTTTCTGCCGCGCCGCCGTAAAGCCGGTCTGGATATCGCCCGGCTGGACGCAGCAGACCTGCACGCCGAAGGGCTTGATCTCGTTTGCCAGCGCCATCGTGTAGGAGTTGATTGCCGCCTTGCTTGCCGAGTAAAACGCCTGGAACGGAATCGGAATCGCGCCTGCGACCGAGCTGAGGTTCACAATCCGCCCGCTTCTCTGCGCGCGCATGACGGGAATCACAGCGCAGTTCATGTTCACCATGCCGAAAAAGTTCACGTCGAACTGCCGCTTCGCCTGCTCGACCGGCGTAAACTCGATCGCGCCCGAGATCCCGAAGCCGGCGTTGTTGATCATCACGTCGATACGCCCTGCCTGCGAGACGACCTCGTCAATGGCGCGTTGGCATGCGTCGGGGTCCGTAACGTCGGTCGGAATGTGGAACATGCCGGGAAGCCCTTCTTCGCGGCGGCTCAGCTCATAGACCGTATAGCCCTTCTGCGCCATCGCCTCCGCCGTGCATTTTCCGATGCCGGAGGTTCCGCCCGTAATCACACAGATTTTCGCCATTACAATTCATGCCTCCTGAGAATGTCCTTCATGATGCCGACCGCCTCGTCAATCAGCTCCGTCGTGTGCGTTGCCATCAGGCTCGTGCGCAGCAGGCACTCGTGCGGCGCTGCCGCCGGGGGAAGGGACGAATTGACATACACGCCCGCGTCGTAAAGCTCCTTTGCAATCGTAAGCGTCGGCACCGGCTCATAGGTGTAAATCGGAATGATCGGCACAATTTCGCCGTTCGATTCGCGCATCCGGATATGCTCTTCCGAGAGCCGTTTTCTTAAATACAGCGCGTTCTTCTGCAATTTTGTGACCAACTCCGGATGCGCTTCCAGCTCCCGCAGCGCGGCAAGCGCCGCGGCGCAGTTTGCAGGCGGAATGGACGCCGAGAAGATAAATGGGCGCGAGTTGTGCCGCACATAGTCTGCCACGCGGCTCGACGCCGCCATGTACCCACCGAGGCTTGCCAGAGATTTGGAGAACGTGCCCATATACACGTCCACCTGGTCTTCCAGACCATAGTAGCTTGCCGTGCCGCGTCCGCCTTCGCCGATAACGCCCAGTCCGTGCGCGTCGTCCACCATCACGCGCGCGCCGTACTGCTTTGCCAGACGGCAGATCTCCGGCAGGTTTGCAATGTCTCCTCCCATGGAGAACACGCCGTCCGTCACGATCAGGCACCCCGCGCCCTCCGGCACCTTCTGCAGCTTCTTCTCCAGATCCTGCATGTCGTTGTGCCGGTAGCGGAGCATCGTGCCGTAGGAAAGGCGGCAGCCGTCATAGAGGCTTGCGTGGTTTTCCCGGTCCATGATCACATAGTCGTGCAGCCCGACCAGAGCGCTGATGATGCCGAGGTTCGACTGAAAGCCGGTGGAAAACGTCACAACCTCGTCCTTGCGCAAAAATGCCGCCAGCTCCTTTTCCAGCTCCAGATGCAGCTCCAGCGTTCCGTTCAGAAACCGAGAGCCCGAGCAGCCCGAGCCGAAGTGCTCATACGCCTCCACACCCGCGCGGATGACGGTTTCATTTGTCGTGAGTCCCAGATAGTTGTTGGACCCCAGCATAATCCGCCGCTTTCCCTCCATGATCACCGTCACGTCCTGCTTCGACTCCAGCGCGTGGAAATACGGATAGATGCCGAGCGCCCTTGCCTCGTCGGCAATGCCCGGTTTATAGCATTTTTCAAACAGATCAATCATACATTGTCTCCTTTCCTGCCCTCCTGCATTGCATCCAACATTGCGTCAAGCACGCGGCGCGCCGTGTCGATTTCGCTTTCGGAAAACTGCGCGCGCCGCGGCGCAGATTGCCGGGCGGTCCTCGTCAAAATACTGTGCAAACTTCTTTCCGGTCCGAAGCCGGATTTCACGCCGGTCCGGCTTCGAGACGACCTTCTCCACATAGCCCTTGCCTGCCAGCGCGTTGACCTTGTAGGTCGCGTTCGGCTGGGAAATGCCGACATACTCGGCAAACTGGCTGAGCGTCGGTTCTCCGAGCAGGTTAATGAGGTCCGCCGAAAACGCCTCGATGGCGCTGAGGCTTCCCTCTCGTTCCTGCACCGCGCCGAACAGCTTCCGGTATCCGTCGAGCCGAAGACGCCGGTACAGCCGCAAAATACTTTCCTGCAGCATCAGACCGCTTCCTTTCCAATATTAGAACGCATTCAAATTTTTATATAAAAATTTTTATGTTTTTCACAGTATACGCACATGCGCGCCGCTTGTCAAGAAAAACGGTTGTTTTTTTTCCAAAACGTGCTATGCTTTTCTAAAACAGCATGACAGGAGGCATCACCATGGACGTTTTGGTCGTTGTGGATATGCAGAAGGATTTCATTTCCGGTGCGCTCGGTACCAAAGAAGCGGTCGCCATCGTCCCGCGCGTCGCGAAAAAAATCGCGCAGGCAAAAAAAGCGGGCAAGACCGTCGTCTTTACCCGTGACACCCATCAGGAAAATTATTTGCAGACGCAGGAAGGAAAGAATCTTCCCGTGCCCCACTGCATCGAAAACACCCCCGGCTGGGAGATTGACCCTGCGTTGGACACCACCGGCGCGCGGATTTTTAACAAGCCCTCGTTCGGCTCCGAAGAACTCGTGCAGTATCTCAAGGGACTGGACAATCTCACCTCGGCAGAATTTGTCGGGCTCTGCACGGATATCTGCGTAATTACGAACGTGCTGTCTGCCAAGTGCGCGCTGCCGGAGCTTCCGATTGCGGTCGACAGCGCCTGCTGCGCCGGCGTCACGCCGGATAGCCATGAAAACGCCCTCGCTGCCATGCGCATGTGCCAGATCCGGATTCTTTGACAAAGGCACGTCTTTTTCCGCCGATACGCAAAACCCGGACCGTCTGAGACGGTCCGGGTTTTTATTACAAGTTCTGTTCTCTTGCCAGGCGGCTGTTTTTGTACATGGGGTCGCCCGTGACCTCGCGGATAATCTCGATGCCTTGCGGCGTCTGCGGCGCGGACGCCTCCGCCGGAAGCTCGGCGCGCATGATCGCGCGGCTTTCGCTGAACGGATACACGTCGATTTCAAACCGCTGCCCATCGATGCAGAAGCGGTATTTCGTCTTGTGGACCGCATGCAGCGCCGTGTCTGCTTCCATGAGATACTGGACATATTCCTTCTGCGTGATCGGCTTTTCCGTCTCCCACGCGCCTGCGTCCGTGTAGCGCTTTTCAGTGTAGAAATACAGATATTCCTGCCCGTTTTTCTGCTGGCGGATGCGGCGGACGACGTTCGGCTGCGTCCCGACGAGATAGGTCTGCATCATATCGATCGCGCTGGCAGCATACGTCTTCTCAAGCGCCCGCACATCCGGCATGGCGATCAGATACTTGTGCCAGACCTCCTGCGGCGCGGTCAAGCCGAGGCAGTCATAAATGGCGCGGATGCCGCGGCGGAGCTTGTCTTCAAAATCGACCGCATTGTCGATCACCCGCAGATTCGGATGATCCTTCCACGCCCGCAGCGTCAGATCGTCCTTCTCCCGCGCGGTCTCCAGCGGCTCATAGCGCGCCTCGTTTCCGAAGTTATAGGCAAACTCCGCGCCCTTGGCACACGAGACCAGATGCAAAACCGCGTCGTAGCCCGCGAGCACTTCCTGCTCGGTTTTGCCGAAGTACGCCAGAATCTCCCGGAACTGCTCGTCCGTGATATACGCCTTGTCGTCAAACAGCGCCCGGTCGTAGATGATCAGCACGTTTTCCTCCGGCACCATCTGCGCGCCCTTCAGCGCCAGCTTTTCCTTGTGCAGCTGGTCTGCGATCACAAAATACTGAAAATCCAGCATCGACACGCAGTTGCCGAACGGGCGGATGCCGAAGCCCGAAATCAGCTCCGTCGCCGTCTCCGGAATCGTAATCACCTTCCAGCCGTCGTCCTGCTTGAACTCCTTGAGAATGCGGCTGATGAGCGTCGTTTTGCCTGCGGCGGGTCCGCCTGTCAGAACAATTCTTGTGATGCGCTTTGCCATGATGCTGGCTCCTCTCCGTCGATCAATAAGCTACCCATATTGTACCATCTGTGAACAAAAAAGCAAGAGCGATGCGGAAAAACCGTCCGCACCGCCCTGTTTTTCAGAAGTTACTGTTCAAACTGGCTGTTATAGAGCTTCGCGTAGAAGCCGTTCTGCGCCAGAAGCTGCTCATGCCGTCCCTGCTCAATGACGTGCCCGTCCTTCATGACAAGAATCACGTCCGCCTCGCGGATGGTAGACAGGCGGTGCGCCACGATGAAGCTTGTTCTGCCCTTCATCATCTGCGAGAACGCATGCTGGATTTTGAGCTCCGTTCTCGTGTCGATGGAGCTCGTCGCCTCGTCCAAAATCAGCATCGGCGGCAGCGCCAGCATCACGCGCGCAATGCACAGAAGCTGCCTTTGTCCCTGCGACAGGAGTCCTCCGCCGTCGGTAATGACCGTATCGTAGCCGTCCGGCAGCCGCCGGATAAAGCCGTCTGCGTGGCACGCCTTTGCCGCCGCAACGATTTCGCCTTGCGTCGCATCCGGCTTTCCGAGCGCGATGTTTTCCCGCACCGTGCCGGTCTTGATCCACGTATCCTGCAGCACCATGCCGAAATTCTGCCGCAGGCTTCTGCGCGTGAGGTTCGTGATTTTCTCGCCGGAGACGCGGATTTCGCCGCCGTTCACATCGTAAAAGCGCATGAGAAGGTTAATCAGCGTCGTCTTGCCGCAGCCCGTAGGACCGACAATTGCCACGCGCTCGCCAGGCTGCACGGAAACGTTGAGCGTTTCAATCAGCGGACGCTCCGGCACATAGCGGAAGCTGACGTTTGTAAGCGCCACACGCCCATCGGCATGATCCAGTGTCATCGCGTCCGGCGCGTCCGCCGTCTCCGACGGCTCGTCGATCAGCTCAAACACGCGCCCCGCGCATGCCATCGCGTTCTGCAGCTCGGTCACGACGCCGGAAATGTCGTTGAAGGGCTTTGCGTACTGGTTGGCATAGCTGAGGAAGACGGAAAGACCGCCCACTGTGATGCCGCCTGTCACCGCGACTAGCGCGCCCGTGAGCGCCACGCAGGCATAGACGATGCTGTTGACAAAGCGCGTGACCGGATTTGTCAGCGAGGAAAAAAACGTCGCGCGCAGGGTGTATTTTTTGAGTCTGCCGTTAATTTCGTCAAATGCCTCAACCGCCTGCCGCTCGCGCGAAAATGCCTGCACGACCCGCTCGCCATCCAACATCTCGCCGACCAGCGCCGTCTGTTCACCGAGCGTCTTCGACTGAAGCTTGAACATATCATACGTTCTTGTCGCGATGAACTTTGCTGCGAACAAAGACAGCGGCGTCAGCACCACCACGACCAGCGTGATGCGCCAATCGAGGCTCAACATAAATCCGAGCGTCCCGGCAATCGTCAGGACACCGGTAAAAAGCTGCGTGAAGCCCAGAAGTAGACCGTCTGCAAACTGCTCGGTGTCGGAGATCATACGGCTGACAATCTCGCCCGACGGGTGCGCATCCAGATAGGACAGCGGCAGCGTCTGCAGATGCGCGAACGCCTTCTGGCGCACCTCGCGCGTCACGCGGAAGGTGATCTTGTTGTTGATGATGTTCATCAGCCACTGGCTAAGCGCCACAACCGCCGCCGTCGCAGCAATCTGCATGCCGATTCGCCCGAGCGCGCCGAAATCGACCTGCCCCGGTCCGACAATCTCGTCGATTGCCCGACCGACCAGAATCGGCACAAACAGCGTTCCCGCCACACTCGCAAGCGCCAGCAGGAAGCTCAGCACCACCAGATGCTTCTGCCCTTCGAGTTCTCCGAGCACCCGCCGGAGCGTTTTTGCCGAGGAGGAATTCCGGTTCATCTTGCATCCTCCTTCTTGAACTGAGACTCATAAATCTCGCGATAGACCTCGCAGGTTTCCAGCAGCTCGTCGTGCGTGCCCTTGCCCGCAAGGCGCCCGTCGTCCAGAACCAGAATTTCATCAGCAAAACGAATCGACGCCGTGCGCTGGGAAATGATCACAACCGCCGGATGCCACGGCAGCTCCCGCAGCGCCCGCCGCAGTGCGGCGTCCGTGGCAAAGTCGAGCGCCGACGCGCTGTCGTCCAGAATCAGAAGCTCCGGGCGTCTGACCAGCGCACGCGCAATGGTAAGCCTTTGCCGCTGCCCGCCGGAAAAGTTTCTGCCGCCGGTCTCTACCGGATCGTCGAGTCCCTTCGGCTTTCCCTCGACGACTTCCAGCGCCTGCGCCGCGCGAAGCGCCTCATAAAGCTCCTCGTCCGGCGCGTTTTCATTGCCCCAGAGAAGGTTGTCGCGGATGGTTCCGAGGAACAAAAGCGCCTTCTGCGGCACCAGACCGATTTTCCCGCGCAGCGTTTGCAGCGGGAAGTCCTTCACATCGCACCCGTCGACCTTCACCGCACCATCTGTCACATCGTAAAAGCGCGGAATGAGGCTGATGAGCGTCGACTTGCCCGAGCCGGTGCCGCCGATGATGCCGAGCGTCTTTCCATGCCCGAGCGCAAACGAAATATCGCTCAGCGCCGGCGCGCCGCCGGTAGGATAGGTAAACGTGACGCCGTCAAACTCGACTGCGGGCGCGTCCTTTTCTTCCTGCGGGTCGCGCTCCGGCACAGACAGGCTGCTTTCCAGCGCCAGAACCGATGCCACCCGCTTTGCGCTTGCCGCCGCCTTCGTCATGCTCAGAATCAGACTTGCCATCTTGATCAGCTCGACGAGAATCTGCGACATGTAGTTGTAAAGCGCCATCACCTGACCCTGTGTCAGAATACCCTTGTCCACCTGCCCTGCGCCCGTGCGCAGAACGGCAATAATCGCAAGGTTGATCATCACGTAGGTCACCGGATTCAAAAGTGCCGAAATCTTGCCGACAAACAGCTGTGAGGATAGCAGCGCCCCGCTCTTTTCCTCGAAGCTCTTGACTTCCTGCCGCTCTTTTCCGAACGCGCGGATCACACGCACACCGGCAAGATTCTCTTTTGCCGCGCCGAGCACGCCGTCCAGCCGCCCCTGCACGCGCCGGTAGAGCGGAATGCAGCTGAACATGATGGCAAAGACCACCGCGAACAGAAGCGGAATGATCACCGCAAAAACCCACGCGGATTTGACGTCGATTGTGAACGCCATGATCATCGCGCCGAACACCACAAACGGAGACCGCAGCAAAAGCCGCAGCGCGAGGTTAAGCCCCGTCTGCACCTGATTCATGTCGCTTGTCATGCGCGTCATCAGCGTCGACGTGCCGAGTCTGTCGAGCTCGGCATAGGAAAGGCTCTGCACCTTCTGAAAGACCGCGTGGCGCACACCGGCGGTAAAGCCGATTGCCGCCTTCGCCGCAAAATACTGCGCGGTCACGGAGGCGGCAAGCCCCAGAAGCCCCAGCCCGATCAGAAGCAGGCACCGCCGGACCAGATACCCGCTGTCGCCGGAGGCAATGCCGGTGTCGATAATGTCTGCCACAACCAGCGGCACAAACAGCTCCAGAAGCGCCTCGAGGAGCTTGAAGAGCGGTCCTAAGATGCTCTGCAGCGTATAGGGCTTGAGGTAAACACCCAATCGTTTCATTCTGTATTTCTCATCTCTTTCGATCCGTTTTCGAAATCAAACGCGCCGCTTTTTTCCAGCTCCTGCGCAATCACATCTCCGATGGGAGACTTCATGGAGTTGGAAAGCCCGGTCTCGCGCAGCGCGTCGGTGAGGTAGTATTCCTCGTCCGACATGCCTGCCACACGCAGATACGTGTCCATCGCCTCGTTCGGGCTTTCGACCGACTGCACATAAAGCTCCAGCGCCGGAATTGCCGAAACGGCGTAGCTGATATAATACAGCGGCTGCTGGAAATTATGAATCACATCCGCCCATTCGTATTCATACCCGTCATAGATCTCAAAGCCGTAGCTCTCATAGACCTCGCAGAAAATATCAAGCAGGCGCTCTTCAGACAGTTCCGGTTCCAGATAAACGCGCTGCTGGAACTCGTCATACATCGCGCCCGTGACCACGCTGTAGACAAGATTCAGAAGCGTCTCGCCGCGCAGAACCTGCGCGCTGGTTCCGAACAGGTCGTCATAGAACTGCAGGAACATGACCTCCATGCCCTGCGACTGCAATTCGCTCAGATCATAGTCCGGCACGCCGTAAAGCGGGTCCGAGCCGTGATAATACCCTGCCGCCCAGTGCCCGAACTCGTGGAACATGTCCGTGTAGTCCGTATACGATCCGTCGGGGCAGTTGAAAATGAACGGCGCGTCGAAGCTGTAAAGATACGTCGTATAGCCGGTGGAAAGCTTCTTGCGGTCGTAGGAAATGTCGTAGAGTTGATGGTCCAGCAGATACTCCGCCGCCTCGCGGATTTCCGGACTCATGCGCGCCGCGCCGTAGCAAAGCGCCTGCACAATGCTTTCTTCCGTGCATTCTCCTGCGCTCAGGTCCTCCTTCCAGAGCGCCTGCGTCAGGCTGTCGGTGTATTTCTGCAGCAGCGGCGCAAAATCCTCCTTCGCCGTCTTCCATATCTTCTGCGCGTCCGAGGGCGTATAGTCGCGCGAATAGAACGCGCTGTAGGCATACTCCGAGTAGTTCGCCGCACCGGCAAGCTCCGCCATCTCTGCGCGTACGGAAACGAGCTGCAGATAAATCTCCGTCAGCCGCTCGTAGTCAACCTCGTCCTGCGACGAGCAGAGCGCGTACTGCGAAACCAGCTGCGCCTCCTGATTGGTCAGGTACAGACTCTGCGCGGAGCTTTCGGTGTCATAGCTTCTGAAATATTCAATCTGCCACGCGGCAAATTCCTTGTCAAGCATCCCCGCTTGATCCCCCGAGGCAATCTCGCAGAGCGTCCGGTCGTACAAATCCATCGCGTCGTAGTATGCCTGCACCTGATTGTCCGCGCGCGTGCTGCGCGCTTCGTCGGTCGCGTCGCGGTCGCTCTCGATTTCCAGAAGCGCCCCCGCCGTGTTGATCCGGACAAGCATCCGCTCGGCTTCTACGCACGCGCGGTGAAACGCCTCCCGGCTTTCTGCCTCCGCCGCCCGTGTGAGCGCCTGCGCGTAAGGTGTAAATTCATCAAGGGAAATCTCTCCGAGCACCATCTCGTCAAAGGAAAGCGCTTCGCGCGCCAGCGGCGTTAAATAGCCGTCTGCCGCCAGCGTCTCAATTGCTTCTTCCCGTGCAGGAAGACCGGCTTCGCTCGTCTGAAGCTCTTCCTCCGGCGCCGTCTCTCCCTTTCGGACCGTCGGCACCGGCAGGCAGCCGCACAGCCCCAAAAGAAAGCTCAATACCAGCACCAGCGCCAGCATTCTTGTTCTGATCTTCATGGTATTTCTCTCCATCGTCCGCCTTCTTGTCTATTGTTTCAAGCTCTCGTATTATATGCCATTTTCCGCACTCTGTCCATCCGGAAAAGCATATAAAAACGCGAAAACGCGCGGAAGACTGTCTTCCGCGCATGAAGCTTTCCTGATTTTCTATCCAAGTCCTGTCCAGCGCTCGTGCGCGCCGGTTTTTTCCGCCGTGTGGTCGATTGCCGCCTCCTGCAGCGCCAGAAAATACGGCGCCGCCGTGTCCAGATTGTCGGAAAACAGCGGCATGCCGACCAGCAAATCCGAAAGGCTTTCGGGCTCGCGCCCCAGAATCCGGTTCAAAAGCGCCGCCAGCTCGCCTCTGGTAAAGGGCTGCTCGCGGGAAAACTCGGTCCCGTGCAGCCCCATGACCCAGCCGTTGCCCGCTTCGAATGTCACCTCCTGCGAAGCCCAGCCGGAGGCAAGCTCCGGCAATGCCTTCTTCCCGGTCTCCTGCGCACGCACGCGCTCGAAAATAATCGAAAGCTCCTCGCCCGTCACACCGTCGTCCGGTCGAAAGCATCCGTCTGAACCGCCCAGCATCAGCCGCGCGCCTGCCATCGCGCAGATGGCGTCATACGCCCAGTGCCGCGCAGAGACATCCTGAAACGCACTTTCCGTGCAGGTAAGCTCCCGCCTTTGCTCCGGCTCCATCATCCGGTACAGAATTTCTGCCAGCTCCGCGCGCGTAACCGCCGCGTCCGGTCGGATGCTTCCGTCCGGAAAGCCCTGCAGATACGCCCCGTGAAACGTCTCGCGCGCAAGGCACGTCCCTGTCAGAAGCGCCGTCAGCAGCGCCGCCAGTGCAAGTTTCCGAAAAAATTTCATGTCCTTCCCTCTTTTGCTGCGGAATTTTTCCGCGTCTGATAGCCCATTGTGACATGTGTTCCGGGAAAATACGGTCGTTTCGGCGCATGCTTTGACTGGTTTTCTCCGCAAGTTCCGGCAAAAACCGCGCACAAAAATTTCACTTGACAAACGCCTACTCAAGTGGTAGAGTTTAGCCATTCAAACCAGTGAAGAAGTGTGAGTAAGCAATCACACCCCTTGCCAAAGAGAGCCGCGGGCGGTGGAAGCGCGGCGCAGGGCGGTTGCCGAATGGGCTTCTGAGGGCAAGCCGAACGCTGTTTCCAGTAGGCAAGCCGGAGCGGGCGCTCCGTTATCAAGAGCCGGTATGTATTGGCATACGCAAAGTGGGCGCTAGCGCGTCAAGCCGGGTGGCACCGCAGGAGTTTTCCCCTCCTGTCCCAGCAGTTCGTACTGTAGGGACAGGAGGGTTTTCGTTTTGTCCCGCAGATTTGGCTCATCCATTGCAAATCCAAAGAAAGGTGGACGCAAACATGTCTGAACAAATTCCGTACAAAATCTATCTCTCCGAAAATGAGATGCCCACGGCATGGTACAATCTCCGTGCCGACATGAAAAACAAGCCCGCGCCGCTGCTGAACCCCGGTACAGGCAAGCCCATGACGTTTGACGATCTGCGCCCCGTTTTCTGCGACGAGCTGGTCCGTCAGGAGCTGGACAACGACACGCCGTATATCGAAATCCCGGCGGAAATCCGCGATTTTTACAAGATGTACCGCCCCTCGCCGCTGGTCAGAGCCTACTGCCTCGAGAAAAAGCTCGGCACCCCGGCAAAGATCTACTACAAGTTTGAGGGCAACAACACCTCCGGCTCCCATAAATTAAATTCCGCCATCGCCCAGGCGTATTACGCCAAGCAGCAGGGGCTCAAGGGCGTCACGACGGAAACCGGCGCCGGTCAGTGGGGCACCGCGCTTTCCATGGCGTGCGCATACCTGGGTCTGGACTGCAGGGTCTACATGGTCAAATGCTCCTATGAGCAGAAGCCCTTCCGCCGCGAGGTCATGCGCACCTACGGCGCGAGCGTCACGCCGTCGCCGTCCAACACGACAAACGTTGGCAGAAAAATTCTGGAGAAGGACCCGGATACCACCGGCTCTCTCGGCTGCGCGATCAGCGAGGCAGTCGAGGCTGCAACGACAACGCCCGGCTACCGCTACGTTCTCGGCAGCGTTCTCAATCAGGTTCTGCTTCACCAGTCGGTCATCGGTCTGGAAGCAAAAGCCGCTTTGGATAAATACGGCGTCAAGCCCGACATCATCATCGGCTGCGCCGGCGGCGGCTCCAACGTGGGCGGCCTGATCTCCCCCTTCGTGGGCCAGATGCTCCGGGGCGAGGCCGACTACCGCATCATCGCCGTGGAGCCCGCCTCCTGCCCCAGCTTTACCCGCGGACGCTTTGCCTATGACTTCTGCGATACCGGAAAGATCACACCGCTTGCCAAGATGTATACCCTGGGCTCCGGCTTTATCCCTTCTTCTAATCATGCCGGCGGCTTAAGGTATCATGGTATGTCTCCTATTCTTTCCAAGCTGTATCATGACGGCTACATGGAGGCGGTTTCCGTAGAGCAGACAAGAGTCTTTGAGGCGGCGGTGGAATTCGCCAAGAAGGAAACGATCCTCCCGGCGCCGGAATCTGCCCACGCTATCCGCGCGGCGATGGATGAAGCGCTCAGGTGCAAGGAGACCGGCGAGAAAAAGACCATCCTTTTCGGCCTGACTGGTACCGGTTATTTCGATATGACCGCTTACTCCGCTTATTTGGAGGGACGTATGACGGACTATATTCCTACAGACGAGGATCTGCAAAGAGGCTTCAACGGCCTGCCGAAAATCCCGGGAATCCAGGAATAAGCTTAAAGAAGGATAATTGCTCCTGCGGCTTCCGGTCTCTTGCAGGTTCCGAGACTGCTGGACAAAGCCGCCCCTTGGAAAAGGAAATTCCCTTTCCAAGGGGCGGCTTTCATAAACGCTGTAAGGTTGATTTAAGCATATA
>OHJE01000646.1_pt1 | contig 12240 bp, 9 predicted proteins | sample 1568491 | NCBI WGS metagenome assembly OHJE01 (sample SAMEA3879609, study PRJEB24766) | human gut metagenome | biome: human-associated habitat; feature: feces | place: USA | collected 1985/1987
TCACGTCCGCCTTAGTATAGAGACGCGTTTCCTCGTCCTCCTCCTCGCGGCCCGGCGTTTTCAGGTTAAACTTCTTGATCAAAAAGCTGAAAATAAAGTAATACAGGAAGAAATAGATAATTCCTACCGGAATGATTCTGATCCAGCTTGTCTTAGCATTTCCCTGAAGGATACCGAAAAGGAACAGATCAATAAATCCACCGGAAAATGTAAGTCCTACTGCAATATTTAACATATGCGCGATCATATAAGCAGATCCGGCAAGGATCACCTGCACCGCAAAAAGGATCGGTGCTACAAACAGGAATGAGAACTCCAGTGGCTCTGTGATTCCGGTCATCATACATGCAAGTGCTGCAGAAAGCAGAAGTCCGCCTGCCTGTTTCTTCTTCTCCGGTTTTGCACACTGATACATTGCAAGTGCCGCACCCGGAAGACCAAAGATCATGAAAATAAATTCACCGGAAAAATATCTTGTCGCATCCGCACTGAAATGTACTGTGGATGGATCTGCAAGCTGCGCAAAGAAGATGTTCTGACCGCCCTGTACCAGCTGTCCCGCAACTTCCATTGTTCCTCCAACCGCTGTCTGCCAGAATGGAAGATAGAATACATGGTGAAGTCCAAATGGAATCAACGCTCTCTTAATAATACCGAAGATCAATGTTCCGATATAGCCTGTTCCTGTTACAAGTCCGCCGAGTGCATAGATTCCATTCTGAACGGTTGGCCATACAAAATAGAGTACGATTCCGACAGCCACATAAGTCAATGTTGAAATAATCGGAACAAATCTTGATCCACTGAAGAATGACAGTGCATTCGGAAGCTGGATTTTGTAAAACTTATTATGAAGTGCTGCTACTCCAAGTCCAACGATAATACCGCCAAATACACCCATCTGTAATGTCTGGATTCCGCAGACACTTGTCACAGTTCCTTCCAGAACTCCGGCTCCAAGTGTTCCGTCTGCAAGAAGATCTCCACGGATCAGAAGCATGGCATTCATTGTTGCATTCATTACAAAGAAAGAAATCATTGCCGCAAGTGCCGCAACTTCCTTCTCTTTCTTCGCCATACCGATTGCTACACCGACAGCAAAAATGATTGGCAGGTTATCAAAAATAATACTTCCCGCTTTGCTCATAATTGTGAGCAGGGAATTCAGAATTGTCCCCTCGCCTAAAATTGCCTGAAGATGATATGTCTCAATCATCGTTGCATTTGTAAATGAACTTCCTACTCCAAGCAGAAGTCCTGCTACCGGAAGAATTGCGATTGGAAGCATAAAACTTCTTCCGATTCTCTGCAATACTCCAAAAATCTTGTCTTTCATCTGTAATCCTCCTCGTATCATTTCTCACAGAGTTGACGCATCCCATAGTTTATTGTGCTGGCACAGTTCTGCAACTTACTTATCCTATACTATAATGCGCAAAAAAGGCATAAACTAATCCTCAATAACCAAGTCCATCTTATCTGGTGAACTTATTAAGGATAGTTTATGCCTGCTTTACCAGTAACACTCTATCGTGCGCTTTTCTCTTTTAACCACGTATAGTATAACCAAACTCACTTCCAACAGTCAATCTGTAATATTCAACAATATTTGTCCTGTTTTTTTGTTGAATATGTTACTTAGTGATCATTCCAGTAAATCAATTTTTTTCTTTTGATTCAAATTATTTTCTTTTCATTTTACGCTTCTGGCTTCTGCTTATTTGCTTTTGTAATATCCAGACGTACATTCACACCAAATGGATTGATTGCAACTCCCTTTGCATCCGGAATCAGTATCTCCGGAATCTTATCTGCCGGGATTGCTGCTGTCTTCATCTTCTTGCCCTGTGCAAATCTGGTAAATTCTATCATATCTGTAAAAATCGGCTGATACAGACTTCCGTCCGGCTGTCTCAGAAGTGGAACCTGATTATCTTCCTGAACTCCTACGATAAAGGTTCCTTTCTTATAATGCGCCATCATCTCTTCCTGAAGTTCCTTCACATTCTCCGGCATCTCCGGTCCGATATTGCGGTGCATCTCCTGCATCAGATACATTGCTGTCAGATGAAGCTCCGGATTCTCGATCAGTTTCTTTCCTTCAGGCAGTTCTTCCTTATTCTTACGAACTACAAGATGTTCCAGCTGAACCCTGATCTCCTCCTCTGTACCAACATTCACTGCCAGTGCATTCACGCCCATTGTATACAGGTTTGTAAAAAATCCAAGTCTGGCATTCTTTTCAATCTTGGCAATTCCTACATGATAACGATCTTCTGCAAGCGTCTTTGCCTTTTCCTTTGCAGACTCTTCCTGATAATAAACTAGAACCTCGTCATCAAATGTCTCTTCATCACAGAGGACAAACGGCATCTTCGTCACACCTGACATGATCACATAAATCTCTTCGAGATTTCGCAGATTCACCAATGTCTGCTTCATCTCTGTACTGACAATTACTTTATTCTCATCCATCTCTTTGTTTTCCTTTCTGGTTGCTTTTCTTTATATTACATGTTGCAGTAGTGCAAAATGATGTGAGTGTCAAAAGTAAATTTTGCCACTCACTGATGTAACCGGATTGCTCCATTGCTATGCAATTCCCGCAATCTTCATAAAATGAGGTATAAATATGATACACCCTATGATCACAGCCATGATTGCCGTAAAAAGCACTGCACCTGCTGCTGTATCCTTTGCGATCTTAGCAAGTGGCTTTCTCTCTTCTGTCACAAGATCAACAACAGCTTCCACTGCCGTATTCACAAGTTCCAGTGAGATCACCATTCCAAAAAGGAGAAGACAGATACACCATTCCATCGGTGTTAATCCTACAAAAGTTCCAACTGCTGTTACAAGAATCACTGCAAGGCAATGAATCTTCATATTCCTCTCTTTTGAAATCCCTGTCCAGATTCCTTCAAAGGCATAGCCAAAGCTTTTGAATAAAGGCTGTTTTCGATTCTTCATTCGTAGTCTCCTTTCGGATTCGTATCATAGATCAAGCAACAAATCTAATATCTATGATACCACATCTGGCTCCTTATCAAAAGAGGTATTTTCCTATTATTATCAAAAGAATACTCGGATTTCGAATCTCATATCCTTTTCACTTATTTACAAGCTTCAACCATACTCTTTACATATTCTGCAACATACGGCACGCAGTCTTTTCCGTATTTCTCACACAACTTAACGATTGCACTTCCAACGATCGCACCGTCTGCGCTCTGACACATCTTCGCCGCCTGCTCTGGAATGGATACATTTTGCACGATTTCTTTCAGATACTCTCTTTTATATCGATAGGAAATATATGTTTTACAGCCGCAGTGTGCATCCTAAACGGAGCATTTTTTATATATTAGGAAAGCACTTTCCTAATATATAAAAAGTTCTTGACAGAATATTCCTATTCTGTCAAGGACGGTAAATCTAAATCTTTTCCGCGAAATTGTCAAAAAATTTTCTCAATTTTCTTGTCTTTATTTTCTTTTTCTCTTCCATGCAAATCCGCCAACTCCTGCTCCGAGTGAGGAGAATGCAAGTCCTAATAAGCCAAGAACATTTGCCGGATCACCTGTCTTTGCAGCTTTTGATCCACTTGTTCCTTTGGAAGCTGATCCATCCGTAGTTGTTCCAGCCTTCTTTGTAACAGTCGGAGTTGCACTTCCATTCTGACTTCCCGCCTGGCTTCCATTCTTTACAAGTGCTTTGATTGCTGTATTCAACTCATCTGTTGCTTTATCAACTTTTTCCTGGCTTTCTTTTGCGTTTAATGCACTCTTAGCGTCTGTCAGTGCACTCTGCAATGCCTTCCAGCTGTCAACTGTGTAATCAGCTTCTTTCAGAGCTGCCGCATCACTGATTACTTTCTCAAGGGAAGAAGTATCAACTGCTGCCGGCTCTTCTTTCTTATCCTCTTCTGTCTTATCTCCCTCTGCCTTAACAAGTGCTTCAACAGCTGCGTTGAGGTGGCTTACTGCCTCGTCTACAGTTGCCTGAGTTTTTGGATTTTTCAATTCATCTTTTGCTTCCTGAAGTTCCATCTGCATAGATGCCCAGCTTTCCGCTGTGTATTCAGCTTCTTTCAGGGCTTCTGCTTTTGCAATAGCTGCCTCAAGCTCTGTTGTTGTGATCGTTTTATCCTCAGATTCTTTTACAATGTTCTCCTCTGTTGCCTGGAATTTGTATGTCACGTCATTATATCCAAGTGCTGTCAGTGTAATGGTCCAATATCCTGTTCCATCCGTTCCTTCCGGAAGTGTACAACGAAGAGAATCTGTCAGTCCAAGCTGGATTCCCATTGCTTTGTGCATCCAGTTATCTGCTGCAAATTTTGTTCCATAAGTAGCTTTTGCATTTGTATATGTGCTGTCATCTCCATAGTAAGTCCATGTAACAGTCTGGAGATTTGATCCAAGATCACCATAATTTCCTGTCAGATCAACTCTTAAGAATTCTCCATAAGATCCGCTTGCTTCTTTTACTGTCAGCCCTGCTTCCTCTGCTGTTGGTGCTGTCTTGAGTGCCTGATCTTTGATTCCGGACTCTGATCCATTATTCACTCTTGCAGAGAAACTGAAAGATCCATCCTCATTCTTTGTTGCTGTTTTCAGACCGTTTGTATTCTCTGTTACATTGGCAACCAGTCCTGTATAGCTTACCAGATTCTTTTCTGAATATCCTCCTGCAAGTTCACTTCCGTTTTCGATCACACGATAGCTTGCTTTCAGTGCATCCAGATCAGATGTTTTTACTTTCACCGGCACATATTTCAGTCCGAGTACATCATACTCTGTCATCTTTGTTGTTGCACCGGATTCTTCTGTGATCTCTCCTCTGTTAAATGTAATCTTGCTTCCGTCTGTCAGAACTGCAGTAGTTCCATCTGTCCAGTACTCTACTGCATACTCTTTTCCATTTTCCGCCTTGATTACTGCGTTGCACTGGAAAGAACCTCTGTGAAGTCCATGATTTACTGTAGCTCTTGTTACAGTATCGAATGCACCCTTGTCAGACTCTCCTTTTGAATCCTTTGCATCTGAAAAAGATGTATCTCCTGCTGCCTGCACATTTTCAGCAGCCCAGTACTCTGCCCAGCTAAGTCCTACATATGCGTAAGTATACTCACTCTCCTGTGCTAAAGTATAAGTGAATTCGTAATCCTTTGCATAGCCTGTTGCCTTTACTGAGATCTTAAATCCATGTCCATTTTCTGCATCCTTAAATGGAGCCGCAGTCGTATCAATTGTTCCATCTTCTTTGATGATCTTCACTGCACGTTTTCCTGTTGCCGCATACTCTGTTCCGTCAACTGTTACAGATTCGATCTTCTTTACATAAGAAGTTACATCCTCTGCTGCATATCCTTCTGCCGCTACAAGTGCTGCACTTTCATTGTTAAATACAACTGGTACAGCTTCTGTTGTTAATTCAAAATCTGTCGTAAGATCCGCATATTTTCCGGATTTATCAGATACTTTCAGAGTATATTTGCCTATCTCAGCGCCTTTTGTCTTATAGGTAAGTACCCCGTCTTTTACCTGAACATCCTCAAGACCTTCAACTGTATATTCTGCCTGATAATCACCAGGAAGTCCTTCTACAGTTACATTTACTTTACCACTTTCAACATCTGCATTCTCTGCTGCGATAGTTCCATTGAATTTAACCGGCACATACTGATCAGCATCAATCTCATAGATTCCATTATCTGTATAATATGTGATTTTATTGATCGTCTGGCCCATCATCTTTTTATAATCTTTTGAGTCCAGCGTGTTTCCATGAGATGTTGTTACAAATCCGGTACTCCATGCCAGTTCTGTCTTTTTCCAGATATTTTCAAGATGACGAAGTCCGTAGTTGTCTCCTTCTTTTGTGCTGATCACAACTCCATATACTGTATTAACTGTTTTTGGGAGTCCATTTACATCTAATTCATAATCTCCATACTTTGTGTCTGTTGTGAAATCAATTGATGCATCACTCAACTTCTGTGCAGTTGCACCTTTCACTTCACTAAAACTGAATGAACCATCTGCATTTACTGTTGCTTCTTTATAATAGGAAGGAGTCTCACTTAAAATATAGTAAGAATAGCTTGCACTCTGGAATAACGCATCTTTTCCGTTATATTCCGTTGTTGTTTCCTTTCCTTTCATGTTCACTGTGATAGAAAGCTTGCTGTCATCTGTAATCTGTGTATAGTTTTTCAGCACAGATGCATCACTGATCTTAACCGGATATGTAATACCTGTAATATCTGTTCCATCACTGTTTACATGATAAGATCCAGCTACAAGTGTTGATCTTGTTTTCGCTTTTGTAGCGGAGGATACACTGTCTGCTCCTGCTACCTGATCAGCTGCATAAAATTCAGAATATGGAATATTCATCAACACATACGTTTCTTTCGCAACTTCTGCCTTTTTCAATGCCTTCACTGCTGCATTCAGCTCGTCTGCTGCTGTGTCTACCGCGCTCTGAGATTCTTTTGCTGTCAGGGCAGCTTTGGCTGCTGTTAGCTTCGTCTGCATTGCACTCCAACTGTCTGCTGTGTAATCAGCTTCTTTCAGTGCTTCAGCGGCTGTGATTGCAGCTTCCAGTTTTGTTGTGTCAACTGTTACTGCTTCGTTTGCTGACTTGATTGCAGCAAGTGCAGCTTCTTTCACTGCCTTTGATGTACGTGTTGCACCACTAACAGAATCCCAACCATTAATTGTATCTTCTGTTGCAGCCTTTCCTACAAGCATTTTCTGGATTCCTTTCGATTTTGAAACAGCTTTTGCAAAATAGGAATCACTCTCCGCGTTATATCCTTCCCCTGGAGTCACAGTGATGGCTGAAAACTTGCCATCCTCCACCTTCAGGCTGACTTCAACGTCATACTCATTCCATTCGTCTTCATTTTCGTCATCCTCTGCAGTTCTTGCCACGTGGGCTGTCTTTGTATAAGTTCCATCCTTCGCAGTCTGACTTCCTGTTGCCGCAAAGATGGTTGACGGGCAAAGTCCTACTACCATAGACATTGCCACTGCCATGGACATTGCCTTTACTTTCATTTCTTTGTTTTTCATAGAAACCTCCTTTTTAACTAAAATAATTACATACAGATCCTGCCTGTCGCAGTTCTGCTTTCCTGCTTCCGCATGGAATATATTATCAAGTTAGCTTTTACTAACCTATAACCCCAAAAAATTTTTACATCTATACTGTCCTTACAGCTTCTTTCTTCACAACCGGTAAAATCTTTCCTGCGACAATTCCAATCACGAACCCTGTCACTGTTCCTGCCACAAGAAGAACCGGCAGATAATAAATCAGTTTCAGATTCTCCACCACTGCCATGGCAACAAGAATCTGTCCTATATTATGAAAGACGCCGCCAGTGATACTTACTCCTACAATGGAAATTCCATCCATCTTCTTTACAAGTGCCATCGCAAGAAGGCTGACAACCGCCCCTGCCAGACTGTAAATGATCGACATTCCATTTCCAAAAATAAATCCTGTCAGAAGTACACGCAGTACGGATACCGCCAGTACCTCCGGCGTTTTCAGAAAATAAAGACCTGTTACAGTGACCAGATTGGCCACTCCAAGCTTCATCCCCGGCACTCCAAAATTAATTGGAATCAGGCTTTCTACATAACTAAAAATCATTGCCAGTGCAACAAGCATTGCCATATTTGCAAGTTTTTTATTTCTATTCATATATTCTCCTTTACAGTCGAACAATTGATTTATTTAGAAATTGTATCCGGTAGATCTTCCTTTTCACTTTGAGAATCATCAGAATTCTCAACCTCTTCTATTTCTACAACCAACTTATGTGGCAGGCAGACAATTGTCTGCGTCCGGTTATTGATCTTTCCCTGCTCTTCGCAATATCCATCTGGACAGTCAGCCTCTTCCATATACGCTTTTCCATCCTCGATCCGGACACGGTTGTAAAAGTCTCCTTCTTGTACTTCGACTACCTGGTCTTCATCCAACGAATATCTTCCGTAAACTTCTCCGTCCACCTTGATCACAACCTGTTTTTCCTGATTTTCTTTTTGTCCGCTTTCCTTTGCCTGTACATACTGCATCAGATTCATCACAAGAAACAGTACACATGCCGCAAAGAGGATTCCGCCTCCTAAAAACAGATCTTTTTTCTTCATCTATTACACTCCTGCCCAGATCATAATTACAAGTAACAGAATTGCCCGAAGAATCGTAAACCAAAATTCATTTCCCTTCAGACCTTTGATTCCTGTATGGATATGCTTCTTTGGACAAGTATCAATACATTTCTGGCATTGGAAACAATCTCCCTCGACTTTGAGTGATCCGTCTTCCGGGAGTCCGATCCCGGATGGACATTTCTTCGTGCATCCGCTGCAGCCTTTGATGCAATTTTCTCTGTCGCGGTGCAATGCAAAGAACGGAAGCACCGGAAGTAATGAGAATACTGCTCCCATCGGACACAGATTCCGACAGAAAAATCTTTCTTCCAGACACATCCCCACAATAATAAGAAGTAGTAATATCACTCCCGGCAAATATCCCTGCAAGTGAAGATTTCCTGCATGCAGCATAGAAAAAACATCCCACGGGCTTGTCCCTCTTGCCTTTCCGTATACTCCCGCAAAACAAAGTACTGCGATTACGGTCAACACCAGATATTTCAAATAGCTTAACTTCTCTGTGATCTTTTCTGAAAGTAGCACCGGCTTTTTCTTTCTCTTCTTAAAGCACCAGAGATAAAATGCATGAATTCCATCTCCCAGACTTCCGAATGCACACGCGAATCCACAAAAGAATCTTCCGAAAAGAATCGTATACGCGCAGAGAACTATAAGCACCGTTACAAAAGAGGTCATCCAGATTTCCTCGCCTGCTCCTATCTGTGTGAAAATGTATTTTACACCGGCAAATGCCGCTGTATACACAGATGGCAGAAACAGAAAATAGAGAATCTGAATCAAGGCACGAAGCCAAGTATGCAATTTTTTAATTTCTTTTGCTTTTAAATTATGTATATTCAACTTCTTCAAACTACTTTACCGCCTGTTCTAATGCCTGTTCTGCTGCATTTTTAATTCCTGTCGAACTGAACGTTGCGCCGCTGATCGTATCAACTTCTGCACTCTGCGCCTCTATGATCTTTGGAATGATATCTTCCGCCATTGCAAGATATGCACTGTCTTCCTTCTCGGCGGAAGTCACTTCTACCGCTTCGATCTTTCCATCTTTTACAGTAACTTCTACCGCAACCGTTCCGCCAAATCCATCCGCTTCTCCGGTATAGGTTCCATCCTTGTATCCTGCTCCATCTCCTGAATCACTCCCTGACTCAGAATCACTGCCGGCACCAGATGACTGTACCTCCAACTGTGCACTCAGTTTTGCGATTTCCTCATCCTTCGCACGGACATCCAACACTTCATTATATCCGAAAAGGACACCGACGATTGCCAGCAGACTAAACAGTCTTACGATAAACTCTTTCATCCTACTGCGCCTCCGTCTCTTCTGGTCTTAAAGCCATTTCCAGTGCCTTTTTGCATCCGTCAATAATCGCATTCGAAGAACAGGTTGCTCTGGATACCGTATCAATTTCTTCCGGCATTCCTTTGGTAATAATCTGGGAAACGACACCTTTTTTGCTTGAAGTTCCATTTGCCGCCTTCTTGATATAGCTGTCATTCGCTGCATCCCCATCTCCTGACACGTCAGTAATGGATACAATTTTGTCATTTCGTATTGTCACCTTCATAGAAAGCTGATACTCTGTAAAATCTTCATCCTCATCCGGCTTGCATGGTACACTCACCTCATAAGTTCCATCGATGTATTTTGTCTTCACTTCTTCCTCTTGATCTGACTTCTTTTTCTCAAGCTGTGCAACTGCAAGGTTCAGGTTCTCCACCGCTTTGTCTACCGTCTCCTGTTTCACCGAAGTCTGTCCTGCTGTTTCGAGCATTTCTTTTGCGTCCTGAAGACGAACCGCCAGTACAGACCAACTGGCTTCTGTATATTCTTCTTGCACCAGTGCTTCTGCTGTCTTGATTGCCTCTTCCAGCTGCGTTGTATCTGCCTTCTCCTCGATGGTTTCCCCATTTGTTACTTTTTCTGCCTGCTTTAATGCATTTTGGATTGCCCCGAGAATTCCTTTTGAACTGTAGGTTGCACCTGACACAGTATCGACTTCCGTACTCTGCGTCTTAAGTACATTTTTCACAACTCCCATTGCGCGCTGGAAGAATGCCTCATCGTCCGAAGTCTCTGTGATCAGAATTGCTTTGATTGATTTTTCCTGAATCACAACCGCCACCGAGACATTTCCGCTGTAGCCTTCTGCTGTTCCGTAATAAATTCCTTCTTTATACGGGAAGTTTCCTGTTGCGGCGGATGTGTCCTGATTCTGGTTTCCACTATTTCCTGCATTCCCAGCTTCTCCGGAAGTCGTTGTCCCACTTGTACTTACTGCCGCCTGACTCAGCGCATTCCGAACTGCCTGGATGATTCCGACCGAACTATAAGTTGCCCCCGACACAGTATCTACATTGGTACTCTGATTCTGTATGATCGTATTGATCAGAGCAGATGCCTTAGAAATGTATTCGCTTCCGTCCTGATTCTCCATAATCTGAATTGAAGTGATCTTTCCGCCACTAATCTCAACTTTTACTTTCAGTGTTCCGCCAAATCCGGTTCCTGTTCCGTAATAGGTTCCATCCTTATATGCTGATGGGTCTTCCACTGCTTGGACAGAAGTGGAACTTCCAGCTGCCGCGCCGCTACCAGACTGTGACTGACCTGTTGTTCCGCTGTCTTTCTCTCCGGTCAGTGCATTCTTCACCGCACTGATGATTCCCCGGGAACTATAGGTTGCACCGGATACCGTATCGACATCCAGTGTCTGACCTTCTATGATCTTGTCAATCACTGCCTGTGCACGTTTAAAAAATGCCGCATCATCCGAAGAACTCAGAATATCGATTGCAACAATCTGTTTATCTTTAATTTGGACGGCAACTGTGATATCTCCCGCATAACCTGTTCCGGTTCCTTTATAAACACCATCTGTCAGATCAAAAGAACCTTTTGCCACTTGTGCCTGCTCTTCTGACTTTGTAGTCTCTTCTTTTACAAAATCCGTTTGCTCCTGCGCTGCATAAACCGGTGGCTGATATCCACCCAGGGAGCCTGCTACACAGGATGCCACAACTGCTACCGAAAGTACCGGTGCAAATGGTTTCAGCTTCTTTCCTGTCTCTTTTAAATCCATTTTTGTCCTCTCATCTCTGATTTTGTCTTATACTTTCTATCGGATAATCTCAACCGTTCTCTCCGTTGAAAAATCATTTTCCAATCCTTCTGTTACATATAGCGTCCCGTTATCACTCATAAGGATTGCATCAAAATCATCCTTATGTTTTCTCCAGAAATCTGCCGCTTTCTCTTCTCCCATAATAAAAAGTGAAGTAGACAGTCCATCTGCCAGTGTTCCATCCTTACTTACAATTGTTACAGAGACAAGTCCACTTTCTGCCGGGTATCCAGTCTTTGGGTCAATGATATGATGATACGTCACACCATCTTGTTCAAAATATCTTTCGTATCCCCCCGAAGTAATAACTGCCTTGTCCTGAACACTCAGAATCCCCAGATAGTCTTCTGTATCATCCGGGCTCTGCACTGCAATCTTCCATTTCGTTCCATCTGTCTTTGTTCCAAGTGCCTGCACATTTCCGCCAAGATTCACTAATCCGCTTGAGATTCCATTTTCTTTGTAAATGTCCATAATTCTGGATGATGTATATCCTTTTGCAATTCCTCCGAGATCAATTTTCATTCCTTCTGCGCCAAAAGAGATCTTTTTCGTTGCTTTGTCATAAGAAATGTTTCCCGCATCAGTAAGTGGAAGAAGTTGATCCAATGCCTCCTGTGAAGGAACCCGGAAATTCTGTGTCGGGAATCCCCATGCTTCCATCACCGGATAAATCGCAATGTCAAACGTACCATCTGTCTCCTGATAAAGTTCTAACGCACGTTCCACCAGATAGCCTGCATCTTCGGAAAGCTTTGCATTTCCATCTGCATTTAGTTTTGCAATCTCGCTGTCTGCATCTCCTGTCGATAAAAGTGCGTCCAGACGCTCAATCTCTACTTCCGCTGCATCAACGGCTACTTCTGCATTTTCTCCATATGCAGTCACTGTCATATAGGTATCCATAGCAAAAA
>OHJE01000649.1_pt1 | contig 12188 bp, 15 predicted proteins | sample 1568491 | NCBI WGS metagenome assembly OHJE01 (sample SAMEA3879609, study PRJEB24766) | human gut metagenome | biome: human-associated habitat; feature: feces | place: USA | collected 1985/1987
ACTTGAGCGGTAGCGATAAACACTATTCCTTTGCCTTGCCCGCCTGCGTGGAGAATCCGGCGGTACACCTGTGTGAATCCGCCATTGATGTCATGTCCTATGCGACCCTCTGCAAGCTGGACGGCATCGACTGGAGGCGGCACAATCTGCTGTCCCTGGCGGGAATTTACCAGCCGAAAAAGGTGCTGGCGGAAAGCAAGTTGCCCGTTGCCCTCACCCGGTTTTTGGAGGATCACCCATCCGTCAAAACCATCTATCTGCATCTGGATAACGACGGCCCCGGCAGACTGGCAACAAAGGCAATCATGTCGGTCATTCCCAAAGAATACGAGGTCAAAAACCGCCCGCCGCCCACTGGCAAGGACGTGAACGACACCCTTTGTCATCGGCTGGGGATTCCCATTCGGTGCAGCAACGGAAAGGAGCATGAACGATGAGAGAGTACGAAGTGACCATCACCGAAACGTTGGAAATGACCGTCGCGGTGGAAGCGGAGAGCCGCGAGGAGGCGCAGCAGATCACCTCGGACAATTGGAAGAACGGCGACTATATCCTGGACGCCGACCACTTCAAAGACGTGACATTCCGCACCAAAGGTAGGAACCGTGATCGGGACGAGCGGTGAGATTTCTTTTTAGCTGTGAAGGATTCCCCGCAGGGGAATGGAATGTGTATGTACCAGCAAGCATCGCCGTTTGGGGACAAACGGCAGCTTGTTAGGGGGAACGCCCCCTAAAACCCCTTTGGAAAGGACGGAGATTTTCATGGAATTTTTGTTTTTCATCATTGGTTTTCTGCTGGGCAGCCTGGGCGGTGTCACTGCCATGTGCCTTGTGCAGATCAACCGTATCGGAAAGGAGGAGGGCCATGGGCAAGCGGAACATCGAGATTAAAGTGCGCTTAAACCGCAAAGAGGCCGAGCTGTTAAACAAGCGTGTGAAGAAAAGCAGGCTCTCACGCGAAGCATACCTGCGCCATCTGATAAACGGCCTGGTTCCCCAGGACGCGCCGCCCCCGGCGTACTTCGATTTTATGCGGGAGCTGCACGGCATTGGGAACAACTTAAACCAGATCGCCCAGAAAGCCCATGTGCTGGGGGTGATGGATGAGCGCCGCTATGAGGAAGAAACACGGAAGTTCGACCAGCTCATCCGGGACATCACCAGGGCGGTGATTTTGCCAAAGCCCATGGAGGATGTTCCACACGGCGATAAGCGGAGCGCGGTGTGACGTGGCTACCACATCCATCTGGCGGGTAAACGGTTGGTTGGGCAAGGTTCTCATCTATATCGAAAACCCGGACAAGACGGAAAATCCCGCCAGCTTTGAGAAACCAGACATGGACACAAAGGAGGCCCAGGGCCTTTCCGATGTGATCGAGTATGCCATCCAGCAGAAGAAAACGGGAAAGGTTACGGTGGATGATGAGAATGTACCTGTCATGCAGCGGTTTGTTTCCGGGGTGAATTGCAGCCCCACCACCGCCCGTGATGAGATGATGGCCGTAAAAAAGCGGTTCGGCAAGGAGGAAGGCACAGTAGCTTATCACGGCTACCAGAGCTTTGCCCCCGGCGAGGCTACCCCGGAAATGGCCCATGAGATCGGCCTGCGGCTGGCAAAGGCGCTGTGGGGTGAGAAATACCAGGTGCTGGTGGCAACCCACCTGGATAAATCCAATCACCTGCACAACCACTTTGTGGTGAACACGGTTTCGTTCATCGACGGGATCAAGTACCACCGCACCGAAAAGGATTACTACGACATGCAGCGAGAATCCGACCGGCTGTGCCGGGAGTATGGGCTGTCCGTCATTGAAAATCCCCAGCGGGGAAAATCCAAGCACTACGGGGAATGGCGGGCCGAGCAGGAAGGCCGCCCCACCTATCTCTCCCTCATCAAAGCCGATGTAGATACTGCCATCCGCCAGTCTATGACGGAACGGCAGTTTTTTTATCATCTGCGGCAGATGGGCTATGACATCAAGGTGGGTAAGGACATTACGGTTCGTCCGCTGAATTATCCCCGTGGGCGCAAGCTCATGCGCAACTTTGGCGAGGACTACTCGATGGAGAACATCCGCAAGCGGATTTTAGCCCAGCGCCGCCCCCAGCGGGAACACAGGCCGGAGCCGCTGCGGTGCAGGCTCCACGGGGATTTGAAACAGGCCAAAAAGGTGACGGGGTTCCGCGCCCTCTACTTCCACTACTGCTATCTGCTGGGGGTATTCCCCCAAAAGCAGAACCGCCCGCCCAGGCGGGTGCCTCATGCACTGCGGGAGGATTTGATCCGGGCGCAGGAGCTTACCGATGAAGCCCGCCTTCTTTCACGCCACCGCATTGACACCATGGAGCAGCTCAATGCCTATCAATCCGATTTGAAATCTCGGCTTTTAAGCATAACGGAACAGCGGAAAAGCCTGTACCGGAAACTTCGCACCAAGGCCGTGGTGGCCGACCCTGCTGGACAGGAGCACATCCGGGCTGAGATCTCCGAACTTTCTGCGCAGATCAAAGAGCTGCGCCGGGAGGTGAAGCTGTGCGAGGATATTGCCCTGCGCTCCACTTCCATCAAGGATAAGATACAGGCCGCCCGTGAGGAAGTCTCCGGCAAGGATGAGAAAGCCCGCCAGGAGCCGGAGCAGGGCCGGGCGGCTCCCCCAGGAAGGAGATGATTTTTGATGTATAACTCAGGCGACGCGGCGGAGCAAGTGGTACGGATGAGCCTGGAGGGCGCTGAATTTGCCCTCAAAATCACCGGTTCTGCTGCTAAAAATCTGGCCGCCGCCCTTTACACGGTTTTGAAAGACCAGAAAAAGACCAAGGGCAAAGCCCGCATTGAGGCTATGCTGCGGGAAAAGCGCCCCTTAAAGGTTTACACCATCAAGAAGGAGGATTGCCCGGAGTTTGCCAAGCAAGCCAAGGGGTACGGGATTCTCTATGCGCCTATCCCGGTGAAGAAAGGCGATGATACCATCGACATTCTGGTGTTCGAGGATGACGCCGCCAGAGCCAACCGGATCGTGGAGAAGTTCAAGCTCACCGTTGTGGATACGGCTTCGATCAAGGAGGATATTGAGAAATCCCGCGAACAGCGCGGCAGTGAACCCGCCGCCCCGGAGCAGTCCATGCCGGAAAAGAGCGAGGATGACCAGCTTTTGGACGAGCTGATGGAGAAGCCCGTCCAGAAAGAGAAGGCCCAGCCAGAGCACCCGGCAGCGGAGAAAACCGATTCTTTTACACCAGCGGCGGAAAAATCCCATCCGTCCGCGCCTATCTCCGAGAGCAGCAGCAAGTCCGCAAGGGGTACTTCTGATGGGGACGGGAAGCCTTCTGTCCGGCAGGAGCTTCGGGACATCCAGGCCCAGCGGAAGAAAGAGGCGGAAGCCGCCCGGCACGAGGAACCGGCAGCGCCCCAGAAGAAGGCGGCGCAGAAAACCACCCGGCACCAACAGCCAAAGCCCAAAAAGAAACCCAAATCGAAAGAGAGGTAATCTGTGATGAATAACTTTGATGATCTGTTTGAACAGCAGCCCCAGGCTGAGGCCGCGCCGCAAAAGCAGGAAAGCCAGAAAGAGCGCCCCAAGCGCCAGTGGTGGCAGGTAAAAGAGGAAAAGCAGCGAAAAGAAGCCTATGCCACTCTGGACCGGATTTTCGGAGAGTTCTCCGAGGGTACGGGCAGCATGGAGGCATATCTGGATGTGCAGAGCCGTTTTCCCTTCCACTCTGCCCGCAATGCGCTGCTGATTGGGGAACAATGCCCCGACGCGGTGCGTGTAGGCGGCTACAAGGAGTGGCACGCCCAGGGGATCGAGATTTTGGAGGATGAGAAGCGTTTGCCCATTATCATCCTGGAGCCGGGCAAGGCATACCGCCGTGATGATGGCAGCGTGGGCCAGAACTTTTACGCCAAGGAAGTCTATGATATTTCCCAGACTACGGCGCGGGATCAGGTTCAGCCCCAGGTGCGCTACGATGACCGTCTGCTCTTAAAGGGCCTGATTGCCAGTTCCCCGGTGCCCATCCGGGCCGTGGAGGAACTGCCCCAGGGCCGTGGGGCCATGTTTTCTGCGGAGCAGAACGCCATCCTGGTGAAAAAGGGCATGGACGCGCCGGACATCTTCCGCTGTGTTTCTCTGGAGGTTGCCAACGTGCAGCTTGCCCAAAGCATGGACGGCTATTCCAGGGAAACGGACGGCTACAAAGCCTATGCGGTCAGCTATATGCTCTGCAAGCGGTATGGCGTGGACGCCAAAGAGTATGAGATTTCCAAGCTGGACGGCGTGTTTCAGGGGCAGGTTCCAAGGGAGGATATTCCTGCGGCCCTCACTGATATGCGGGATACGTTCAAATCCCTCAATGGCCGTATGGCCAGGGCTATGGGCCTCACCCGCGACAGCAAGCAGAAGGAACAGGAACGGTAAAGGAGGAGTAGACCCATGGAAAAACAGGAAAAAGTCGTCCTCACCCTGGACAGCTATGAGCATGGGATCATGATTCGCGCCCTCAACGAACTGCGCAACGATATGCTGGAGGAACAGCGTGACCCCGGCCCGGTGGAGGACGTTCTGCTGAAAACCATTGACGCCCCAGCCCAAAAAGACAAGAAAGCGAAGCGCCGGGATGAAGCCAGATAACAAGGCGGGCGGCCCCTGGCTCTATGCCCTGGGGCTGGTCCCGGTGATCTGGTTCGCCCTGCTGATTGCGCCTGCCATTTCCGGGGGACTTTCGGAGATCGTCAGCGCCCTGCCTGCGGCAATGAACAATCCATTCAAAATCGTGTGGTGTGAGGACAGTGTAAAAACTGTCCTCATTTTTATTGCCGCCTATGGGCTGGGCATTGGCATTTATCTTTCTTCCCGGCGCAATTACAGACGAGGTGAAGAACACGGTTCCGCCAAATGGGGCGATCCGCGGGCCGTGAATAAGAAATACCGGGACAAGGACCCGTTCAAAAACCGCATTTTTACCCAGCACGTCCGCATGGGGCTGGATGGCCGGAAACACCGCCGCAATCTCAACACTTTGGTGGTGGGCGGCAGCGGCGCGGGCAAGAGCCGGTTTTATGCCAAAGTGAACATCTGCCAATGCAATACGTCCCTTTTTATTTTGGACTGTAAGGGGGAACTGCTTCGTGACTGCGGCGGCCTGCTGGAACGGATGGGCTATGAGATCAAGGTGGTGGACCTTCTGAACATGGAGAAAAGCCATTGCTACAATCCCTTTGCCTATCTGAAATCCGACAACGATGTGCAGAAGATGGTGACGAACCTGTTCAAAGCCACTACCCCGAAAGGGAGCCAGTCCAACGACCCTTTCTGGGATACTGCGGCCAGTATGCTCCTCATGGCGCTGGTGTTTTATCTGTGGTACGAAGCGCCGGAGGACGAAAAGAATTTCCCCATGGTCATGGAAATGCTTCGTGCCGGCGAGGTACGGGAGGACGATGACTCCTACCAATCCCCCCTGGACGAGCTGTTTGACCGGCTGGAAATGCGCTCCCCAGACCACATCGCCGTGAAGTATTACAAGGATTATCGTTCCGGCTCTGCCAAAACGCTGAAATCCATTCAGATCACCTTGGCGTCCCGCCTGGAAAAATTCAATCTTTCCTCGGTAGCGGCCCTCACCGCCACGGATGAACTGGACCTTTCCAGCCTGGGCGAGAAAAAAGTGGCACTCTTTGCCCTCATCCCGGACAACGACGCCAGCTTCAATTTCCTGGTAAGTTTGCTGTATGCCAGCACTTTCCAGGAACTTTTTTATTCTGCCGACCGGATACACGGCGGTAGCCTGCCCGTACCGGTGCATTTTCTCATGGATGAGTTCGCCAACGTGAGCTTGCCGGATGATTTCGACAAGCTGCTGGCCACCATGCGCTCCCGGAATATCAGCGTTTCTATCATCATCCAGAACATTGCCCAGCTCAAGGCGCTGTTTGAAAAGCAATGGGAATCCATCATCGGCAACTGTGATGAATTTCTGTACCTGGGCGGCAATGAAACGTCCACTCACAAGCTGATCTCTGAGAACTACCTGGGGAAAAGCACCCTCTGGCTGGACACCTACGGCAAGAGCACCGGGCATTCCGGCAGCTACTCCACCAACAACCAGATCACGGGCCGGGAGCTGATGACGCCCGATGAGGTCCGTATGCTGGACAACAACCTGGCTCTGCTTTTTATCCGTGGCGAAGCGCCGCTGATGGATGAAAAGTATGACCTCTTGAAACACCCCAACATCAAGTACACCACCGATGGCGGCGCGCCCGTCTATTCCCATGGCGGCACTGAAAACGCCGTGGCGGATATGACCATTGGCCGCCTCACCCCCGGCGACCTTGCCAATATCCAGGAGCCGGAAACCCTTTACGAACTTCTGTCCGATGAGGACATGGAGAATATCTTTCAATTCAAGGAGGAAAAGCAAAATGAAGCTGTTTCATAAGGAAAGCAAGCAGAAGAAAGAAACCCGCAGCCTGCCCATGGGCAAAAAGAGCCGGAGCGCCTTTGCTGTTTATGCAGCCCTGGTGCTCATGCTGTGCTGCTGCACCACCACGGCCTTTGCCGCCAGCGACCCGTTGACTGTTATCAACAACCTCAGTGATTTCATCTTCGGCCTGATCCGCGCCGTGGGTATGATCCTGCTGGGCTTCGGCGTGGTGCAGATCGGTTTGTCCCTGAAATCCCACGACCCCAGCCAGCGGGCCAACGGTTTTCTCACTTTGGCCGGCGGCGTTGTCATTACGTTTGCGAAGGAGATTTTGACCCTGATTACCGGCTGATTCTAATAACGGCAGTGCGGGGGGCAGGCCCGTGGTGGCCTGCCCCTTACCGTTGCCGGAAAGGAGGTTGTTGAATGTCCGATAACTGGGTTGTTCAAAATTTGCAAAATGCCCTCGATACCTGGAACAAGTACCTGTCTGAGATCTGGCAGCTCATTACCCAAAGCCCGGAACAGTTTAAGGGCGGCTCCATCTGGGGCGTCATTGTCAACATCCATGACGCGGTAAGGGCGATTGGCCTTGCGCTTTTGGTGCTGTTCTTTGTAGTGGGCGTCATGCGTACCTGCGGCAGCTTTGCCGAGGTGAAAAAGCCGGAGCACGCCCTGAAGCTGTTCATCCGGTTTGCCATTGCCAAAGGCGTCGTGACCTATGGGCTGGAGCTGATGATGGCCCTCTTTAATATTGTCCAGGGCCTTGTCTCCACCATTATGAACGCGGCGGGCTTTGGTTCGGCCCAACAGACTGTGTTACCACAGGAAATCATTGACGCGGTGGAAAGCTGCGGCTTTTTCGAGAGCATTCCCCTCTGGGCGGTGACGCTCATCGGCGGGCTGTTCATTACAGTCCTCAGCTTCATTATGATAATGACCGTTTACGGGCGGTTTTTTAAGCTCTATTTATATACGGCCATCGCGCCGGTGCCCCTGTCCACCTTCGCCGGGGAACCGACCCAAAACGTGGGCAAGAGTTTTATCAAGAGCTATGCCGCTGTCTGCCTGGAAGGTGCCATCATTGTGCTGGCCTGCATTATCTTTTCCCTGTTTGCGGCGTCCCCGCCTGCCATTGACTCCAACGCGGCGGCAGTCACGCAGGTGTGGAGCTATATCGGGGAGCTGGTATTTAATATGTTAGTTTTAGTGGGGGCAGTAAAGATGGCCGACCGCGTGGTGCGCGAGATGATGGGCCTGTAAAAAAGGAGGAAAACAAATGCGTTATCAAACCTATGTGCTGCACTTGATTGATGGAACCGCCATCCCAATGGTGGAGGATTACGACCTGCCCGCTGAAAAGGGAATTGTGGGCCATTTCTCCAAAGCGGCTCCAGACGAGATTTTTACCGTGGGCGATCGGCTGCTGGGCTTTGCCTATATTCCTAAGAGCAGCATTGTTTACCTGGAAACCGGCGATGTGATTGTGAGGTGATATTTTGGAAGTCAAGATCAACCGGGAAATCCGCAACTACACCGAATCCATGTTTTTCGGGCTGAGTATGCGGCAGTTCATCTTTTCTGTCCTCGCCTGCGGCGTGGCCGTGGGCCTTTATTTTATCCTGCGCCCCTACTTTGGGGTGGAAACCCTGTCCTGGATGTGCATTTTGGGGGCGGCCCCCTTTGCCATGCTGGGGTTCATCACCTACCATGGCATGACGGCGGAACAATTCATCTGGGCGTGGCTGCGCTCGGAAATGCTGGAGCCGAAGGAGTTTAAGTTCGAGGACAGCAACTACTACTATGCGGCTCTGAAAGATACCATCGAGGAGCTGCAAACCGGGCGGCCCGGCAAGAAGCACCGGAAGGAGCACCGGAAGGAGCCGAAACACTTTAGCAAACGGAAGGAGGCCAAGCATGATTAAGACCATCAAAACCATGTCTAAGCAGGAAAAGGAGCGTTACACCGTCCCCCGGAAGGTGCAGGATGTGATCCCCGTCCGCCGTATCTGGCCGGACGGCATCTTCCTTGTGGGGAACAAGTTCTCCAAAACCTATAAATTCAGCGACATCAACTATCTGGTGGCCAGCCGCGAGGACAAGGAATCCATGTTCCTCACCTATTCGGAGCTGCTCAATTCCCTGGATTCCGGCGCGGTGACGAAAATCACCATCAACAACCGCCGTATGAACAAGGCCAACTTTGAAACGTCCATCCTCATGCCCATGCAGGGGGATTTCCGGGATGAGTACCGTAAGGAGTACAACCAAATGCTGATGGATAAAGCCACCGGAGCCAACGGCATTACCCAGGAGAAGTATATCACCATCTCCGTGGTGAAGAAGGACATCGAGGAGGCCCGCGCCTATTTTTCTCGTGTGGGAGCCAACCTGATTTCCCACTTTGCGGCCCTTGGCTCCAAGTGCGTGGAGCTGGACGCCACCGAGCGCCTGCGTATCCTGCACGACTTCTACCGCCAGGGCGAGGAATCCGAATTTGTTTTCAATGCCCGCGAGATGATGAAACGGGGCCATAGCTTTAAGGATTATATCTGCCCGGATGGGATCGAGAAAAACAGCGACTATCTGAAGCTGGGCGGCAAATTCTGCCGGGTGCTGTTCCTCAAAGACTACGCTTCTTATATTAAGGATAACATGGTGACGGAGCTGACGGATTTTAACCGCAATCTGATGTTCTCCGTCGACATTGTGCCGGTGCCCACGGATGAAGCTGTGCGGGAGGTAGAAAACCGCCTGCTGGGTGTGGAAACCAACATTACCAATTGGCAGCGCCGCCAGAATGCCAACAACAATTTCAGCGCCGTGGTTCCTTATGATATGGAGCTGCAGCGGAAAGAAAGCAAGGAATTTTTGGACGACCTCACCACCCGCGACCAGAGGATGATGTTTGCGGTAATGACCCTGGCCATCACCGCCGACACCAAGGAGCAGCTTGACAGCGACACCGAAGCGGTGCTCTCTGTGGCGCGAAAGCACATGTGCCAGCTTGCGGTGCTCAAGTTCCAGCAGCTTGATGGCCTGAACACCGCCCTGCCCATCGGGGTGCGGAAAATCAACGCCTTCCGTACCCTCACCACGGAATCCCTGGCCGTATTCATCCCCTTCAAGGTCCAGGAGATCCAGGATAAGGGCGGCATTTACTTTGGAGAGAACGCCATTTCCCACAACCTCATCATGTGCAACAAGGCGAACCTTTTGAACCAGTCGGCCTTCCTGCTGGGCGTACCTGGCGCTGGCAAGTCCTTCAGTGCCAAAGAGCTGATTGCATTCCTCATGCTCCACCCAGATTACGCCAATGACGACATCCTGATCTGTGACCCGGAGGGAGAATTTGGCGCACTCGTCAAAGCCCTGGGCCGGGAGAAAGCGACGGTGGCCCATCTGGTGGCAGGCGGCAAAGACCGCCTCAACGCCATGTATATGGTGGAGGGCTACGGTGAGCAAAACCCCATCGTGGAAAAGAGCCAGTTTGTCATGTCCCTCATTGAGCAGATCGACAAGCGCGGTGTGGGGCCGCAGCATAAATCCATCATCGACCGCTGCACCGCCCTGGTGTACCCGGAGGCGGAGAATGCCGGGAGGGTGGCTACCCTCTGCGACCTGCGCCAAAAACTGCTGGAGCAGCCGGAGGATAAGGCCAAGGAGATCGCCCTTTCCCTGGAGCTTTACACCACCGGTTCCCTGGACATCTTTGGCCGGGAAAGCACGGTGGATTTGAACAAGCCCTATGTGGTGTTCGACATCCACGGCCTGGGCGAGCAGCTAAAGCCTGCCGGTTCCCTGGTTATCACCGATACCATCCTGAACCGCGTCACCCTCAACTGGAAACGGGGCAAGCGCACCCATGTGTTCATCGACGAGTTCCATGTAATGTTCGAGAATGAGCAAAGCGGCATTTTCTTTAATTCCGCATGGAGGCAGTTCAGAAAGCGCGGCGCTTATCCGACGGCAATCACGCAGAACGTGGAGTACCTTTTGGATTCCGTCCAGGCCAGCACCATGCTCTCCAACTCGGAGTTCATCGTCATGCTGAACCAGGCGGCGTCCGACCGGGCAAAGCTGGCGAAGCTCCTCAATATCTCCAATGAGCAGATGAGCTACGTCACCAATGCAGACGCGGGCTGCGGCCTCATCCGGTATGGCAGCGCCCTGGTGCCGTTCATCAACCGGTTCCCCCGTGACACAAAGCTCTATGCTTTGATGACCACCAAGCCCGGTGAAGGTGTATTCGGCGGCGAGGAGGTGCCGGCATGAGCGATCTTCGCTTTACGTCCCCGGAACACCGGGATTTCTTTTTGGATATGATGAGCGAGGCGCGGCGGAACGACTGTTACCACCGGGCCTTTTTCTATGTGATGGGGATTGCCCCGGAAACGCGGGCAAACATCCGCCGGATGTTTGACTTCAAGCAGGACTGCATTGACCCGGAGGGTATGCACGGCGGCTGGCAGACCAGCGGCACCGTCCGGGTGTGCCGCCTTGCCTTCAATCTCTGGAATGGCTATACCGACCCGGAGCACAGCAACGCCTATTCCCCGGAGGACTTGTTCTGCTGTGAGTTTGCGCCCTACTTCATGGAGGGCATAAAAATCCGTTACCCGGAATACTGCCGGGAACTGCCGCCTGCCAGAAAGCAGGCGGCCCCAGCCCGGTAAACCGCTTTGATAGGAGGAACAGAAAATGGCTGAACTAACCTATACTCTGGGGGAACATCCCCAGATCATAGAACTTCTCTCTGTACTGGAACAGAACAACCTTCAAAAGCAAAAGGAAGAAGTACAGGCTCTGGTGGGCTATATCGACGGTATGGAGGGGAAGCTGGCCCAGATGATGGCGGAAATGAAAGAAATGCGCCTGGAGGTGGGAAAGCTCCACGACAAGGGAATCCACGCCCGGTGTACCCAGCTTGTGACTGCGGCGGAAGGAAAAATCCAGCAGGCCCGGACGATGGTTTCCACCGCCAAGGCAAATCTTATTTCCTCTGCCGGGCGCATGGTGCAGACCTTTCGGGAAAAAGGGCGCTCCGCCCTGCGTCAAGCGGTGCAGGCTTTGCGGATTCCTGCCGTTCTCTCACGGATGGAGCGCGGCTTCTCCCACGCTGGCAGGGCTATGGAACAGTGTGCCGGAAAGCTGGATGTGATCCGGGCGGAACTGCACCAGGCGGGGAGCCACATGAAAAGCGCCGGGCGCGCCCTTGCAGGCAAAGAAGTACAGCAGGATAAGGAGCTGGAGGCCGACAAGGGCGTGCTTGCCAAGCTGCGGGGCCTGTTTCTGTCCTGTGGCAAGACCTTTTCCGGGATGGAACGCGGCGCAGGCCGGTTGGCGGAAAAAGCAGGCGGTAAGAAATCTTCCGTAAAATCGGAACTTCGGGGGCTGAGAGCGGCGCCGGCTGCATCGCACCGGCAGGCGGACAGCAAAGAGCAGGCGCGATAAGGAGGGGAAAGAAAATGAGCAATAAAATGAAAACCAGACTGATGATCGCAGGGGCGGCCTTTTGTGCCGTCCTTTTCCTTTTCTCCGGGGCTATGCTGGCCCGCGAATACCTCGACCAGAAACAGAGCGCCGAAGCCTTTGAGGAAGTGGCGGAACTGGTGAAAGAGGATACAGAACTTCCGTCTCTGGAAGCTGCCGACACCACGGAACAGACCCCGAAGGAAGTAACTGCGTTTGAAAAGTATGCGGAGGTGTACGCCCAGAACAGCGACCTGGTGGGCTGGATTTCCATTCCCGGCACCCGGA
>OHJE01000671.1_pt1 | contig 11700 bp, 13 predicted proteins | sample 1568491 | NCBI WGS metagenome assembly OHJE01 (sample SAMEA3879609, study PRJEB24766) | human gut metagenome | biome: human-associated habitat; feature: feces | place: USA | collected 1985/1987
CCGTTCACAGCAACTTGGTCAAAATTCATTCCAAATCACCTTCGGTGATGGAATTATCTATTTATATGAAACAATAAAAAGAAAGATTAGAGGGATAAATCATGGCAGCATATTTCGCAGCCCTTGATCCAATGACTCTGGTACGTGCTCTCCCGGGCAACGTGGCCCAGGGCATTATCTGGGGAATTATGGCACTCGGTGTTTACATTACATTTCGTATACTTGACTTTGCGGATCTGACCGTAGACGGTTCACTTGCAACCGGTGGTGCAGTCGCAGTTATGCTCATCCGTGCAGGTGTGAATCCTGCACTTGCACTTATCTTTGCATTTCTTGCAGGTATGGCAGCAGGATTTGTGACAGGAGTCTTACATACATTTTTCGGAATTCCTGGAATTCTGGCAAGTATCCTGACACAGATCGGACTTTACTCCGTAAACCTTGGCATTATGGGAAAATCCAACCAGGCGGTCAATGTCATGCAGTACAAACTGGTTGCTTCTCTTCGTTATGTAACCGGAGAAGGCAACTGGATCTTCTTCCTGAAATTAATCCTTGCAGCACTGATCCTGATCGCACTCTGCTACTGGTTCTTCGGAACAGAACTCGGTGCATCCATCCGTGCGACAGGATGTAACGAACAGATGGCTCGTGCTCAGGGCATCAACACAGGATTCAACAAAGTTCTTGCACTTATGATCTCCAACGGTCTTGTAGGACTTTGCGGTGGAATTTACGCACAGTACCAGGGCGCAGCTGATGTCAATATGGGACGTGGCGCGATCGTTATCGGACTTGCAGCCGTCATCATCAGCGAAGTGATCTTCGGAAAATTCTGTGCACACAGAAAAGCAGCTTTTGCCTTCACACTCGGTGCAGTCTTCATCGGAGCAATCCTTTACTACCTTGTAATCGCATTAGTACTCTGGCTGAAGATGCCATCTGATTATATGAAACTGTTCTCAGCTGTAGTTGTTGCATGCTTCCTCGCAGTTCCTTATATGAAAGATACTTACTTCAAGAAAGGACGGGCAAAATAATGGGATACATGTTAGAAATCAAAGATATTTATAAAACATTTAACGCCGGTACAATCAATGAAAAACGTGCCCTCAACGGAGTTAACCTCAACTTAAATCCCGGCGATTTTGTAACGATTATCGGTGGAAACGGAGCAGGAAAATCTACAACACTGAATGCGATTGCAGGTGTATGGGGAATCGATAAAGGAAATATCATCATCGACGGTACTGACATCACAAAACTTTCTGAACATAAACGTGCACTCTTCCTCGGTCGTGTGTTCCAGGATCCTATGACAGGAACCGCAGCAACAATGTCTATTGAAGAAAATATGGCCATCGCCGCACGCCGTGGTCAGAAAAGAGGACTTGGCTGGGGCGTTACAAAGAAAGAACGTGAACACTATAGAGAAGCGTTAAAAGAACTTGATCTTGGACTTGAAGACCGCTTAAGCAGTAAGGTTGGTCTCCTCTCCGGCGGACAGCGTCAGGCGATCACACTTCTGATGGCTTCCCTTAAAAAGCCGAAACTTCTGCTCCTTGATGAGCATACAGCCGCTCTTGATCCAAAGACTGCCGCAAAAGTACTTGCACTCTCTGACAAGATCATCAGCGAAAATAATCTGACAGCCATGATGGTAACACATAATATGAAAGACGCCATTGCGCACGGCAACCGCCTGATCATGATGCACGAAGGAAGAGTTATTTACGACGTATCCGGAGAGGAAAAGAAAAACCTCAAAGTATCTGACCTTCTTGCAAAATTCGAAGAAGTCAGCGGCGGAGAATTCGCAAATGACCGTATGATGTTAAGTTAAATAGTAAAGACGATAAGTTTACATGAGCTTATCGTCTTTTCTTTGTCTGCCTGTTATAAATCAAATTCCTTCAGCAACTTTTCCTGATACTCCTTGTCAGCTGCTGCTTTCACGATATCATCTGTACGTCCAAGCTTTGATAATTCAAGAATTAATTGATTAATTCTGCTTACTCCCAAAGTTTCCCCTTCTTCTCTTCCTTCTTGCCTTCCAATCTTTCGCCCGGCTTCAATTCCTCGTCTTTCTGCGGTTAACATCCCTATATTATAATCCCTGATTGCTCTTTGTCTTGTCTCGTATTCTAATCTCTTCTTTTCATCTGCGCTTAATTTATCCAATACGTCATATGCTTCTTCCAATTCAGAATTTTTCTTTGCCATTTCTTCAAAATCCTTTCTGGTTTTTCCTCCAAGAAAGCGCATCCACTGCAACAGGCTTGTCTCATTTTTCTCTTCCGGTGGAAGTTTTGACAATTCTAAGATATGCATCTCCATAAGATCTGTATACTCTTTTCCTGTCTTTGCATCACAGAATGCAATTCTCCGATAACACTCTTTATCATCTAGAAAATGATCGTATGCAAGAATGCTCACATGGATACACTTCTTCAAGCAATCGTATCCCTCGCCTTCTTTTATTTCACTTGTATACATCTTACTTAGATAATAAACAGAACGATTTGCCCAGCAATCAAATGCTTCTACCTGCATCTCAAAATCAATCTGTTCTCCATTCTTCAGTTTCACCCGGACATCTAAAATCCCATACTTATCATCTTTCGATTCTTTTCTGAGAATCGTAGGCATAAGTTCCGTGTTCTCTACCTCACCGGATGGAACGTTCAATAGTGCTGCGATAATATTCTTGCGGATGTTATCATTCTGCATCAATTCCTTGAAACAGAAATCTACCGTTGGAAGCATGATAAAGTCTTCCTGCTCCTCTTTCGATTCTTTACAATGTGATGATACGCTCTTAGTTGATACACTTTTCTTGTTTTCTTTCATAGAATTCTCCTCTCTTCTGTGCAATGAATGATTGCCTGAAGAAGAGAATTCTAAAGTTATATTTATCTTAACACAAGATAGTTTTCTATGGAAGTAACTATCCCCTTAAAATCAGATATTTGAGAAACTTACTCCATCACATAATCTTCAAACAATATTCATCTTTTTGGGTTGTCATCGGATTATCTGCTCGAAAATCTGAGCTTATTGAATAATTACCGATTTGGTTCATAGATCTTTTTGCAGTTCATCAGAATGATGACTGCGTGGTATTAGATTAGCATGAGAATTCTATTATTGCAAGCTGAATTTTTGTAAGCATCTCAAAACATGACACACTAGTATTACAGCAGTTTTTCTTCTATACTAGCCGCATCATCAATGGAGGCACTTACCATTCTGATTCCGTTTCACCAGATGTGTACCAACTTCTTACATTGGCATATTCCAAAAAATACCGTCCTAGCCAATCGCAGACTATCCCTCAGTTGCCCCTTGGAAACAGTTCAATAAAACCGTCTCTAAAGAATTCACCGTTCGCGTAGCAGCTCACCAACAAAGTGTTAAGTCTTATGGTCATAACCCGCTGTCGCGCTTCTCCGTTTTTCAAAGTGCTGACCTTTATTGTCATAACCCGTACGCAAACTCACTTTGTTAAAACTGTACAAGTTCATATCTTCATCTTGTTGCAACATGAACAATCATCCCCCCTCACTACCTCTAATTCTTCGGAAAAATGAAGGTATCATGTCACTACCTTGCTCTGCAATAGAACAGGCTCGCAGTAGGGGTATTTTGCATGAGTTTTATACGCCACCGTAGACCATCAAATCGCCACTGAAAGTTTGAGGTAGACATTCGTCGGAGCCGCAATCGACAAACCAACATAACCGGTACCAGCAACTGCAATTCTATACTCCTTTTTCATGTCCTAATATCCTCCTAAACTTTATTTCAATTCTTTGTTTTTTCTTCATGTAGCCATACGTTCAATATCAATAACACCTGCAGCTTCCCCTCCCGGTTCCACTGCAGATCATCATTCTTATATCATTTTCCTTATCTCTTCTATCTAATCCATCACTTGGATCCACTGCCCTTAAGCACAACTCCGACAGTCTTAAGCAGCATTTTGATATCCATTCCGATATTCCAGTTCTTGACATATTCCATATCAAGCTTTACAACTTCCTCAAAGTCAGTGATATCACTTCTTCCACTCACCTGCCACATTCCGGTCAGTCCCGGCTTCACGGCAAGTCTTCCGCGGTGATATGGCTCATACTGTTTCCACTCATCTACTGTTGGTGGACGGGTTCCTACGAGACTCATATCTCCTTTGAGTACATTCCAGAACTGCGGGAATTCATCCAAAGATGTCTTACGGATAAACCAGCCAAGTCCATGCTTGCTTCCATCCGCTCCGCTTCCGATGATTCTTGGGTCATTCTCCATCTTGAACATGAGCCCCTTCATCTCGTTCTGTTTCATCAGTTCTTTCTTGCGTTCCTCTGCATCCATATACATGCTTCGGAATTTATAGATTTTAAATAATTTTCCGCTTTTTCCTACTCTCATCTGAGAGAAGAAGATTGGCCCCGGTGAAGCAATATAGATTGCCGGAGCAAGGAATATTGTAATGATACCTGTCAGAATCATTCCAACGATTCCGCCACAGATGTCCATCGTTCTCTTCATCATGGCCTGCCGTGAGGAAATCACTCTGACGCTGGAAGTCAGGACTGTATATCCACCCATGCGGTTAATAAACTGATTTCCTGCCCATCCTGCTCTGTCTTCTAGACATTCGTGAACTGTAATTCCCATGTTCACGCATGTTTCAAACAAATCTTCCGGTATCAATGTTTTCTTCTTAATTCCAACAAGAAGAGCATCAACCCATCTTGTCTGTATGTATTCAGTTACTGTATCAATCTTACTTACAACCGGAATTCCTTCGATCATTTCATTTTCTTCCGGTTCGCGGTCTGCAAGTACGATTCCGACAATATCGAATTCATTAAATACATTCTGTTCCACCCGTCTTAACATGGAATCTATTTCATCACTTGTTGAAACAAGGAGTATATTTATTTTTGAATAGCGCATATTGCCATGTTTCAGCAAATATTTCTTCCATACGATTCGCACCGCATAAAGCAGAACCACTGCCATTGGAATGAATGAGCTGATCACAAGACGCGAGGTCATGCTTCCCTGTTTGCTCATAAAGAGATATACGATCACAAGCACACTCACGATAAACACATGCTTCAATACATTCTTAAACTCTACAAAATATCCTCTTCTCATGATCCCATGATATGGCTCTGTAAAGAAAGCTGTACAAATGTCTATCAGTATAATAATAATCCCGATATTCAGATATAATCCGTTATGATACAGATCACTTGTTCCCATGCGCAATACATAACTGCTTATATAAGCCAGCTGTAATGCAACAAGATCTAGTATAATGAAATCCCAGTGCTTCAACCAGCCGTTACTGTTCTTCCTATACATTCGCGTACACCCTTTTCCCCTGATAATCTTCTGTCTGACTGCATAACAAAACATCTGATTTTATTTATCTTAAATGCTTTGTCTGTTTTTTCTCTGTAAACTGAAATATGCAGCGGATATTCTCCACTGCATATCCGGCTATTCCTGTTTGCTTTTACCGTAGTAGTATGAATTATACTTACTATAGTATTTTTCTTTCTTCATATCCACTTTATTCAGTACTGCACCGAGAAGCTTACATCCACTCTTTGTAAGCTGTTCTTTTGCTTTCATTGCATCTCTTCTGCTTACTGCTTCGCTCTCGATTACGAGGATTGCTCCATCACATTGTTTTGCTGCGATTGCTGCATCACTCATACTGATGATCGGTGGTGTATCAATCAAAATATAATCATAAACTTTTCTTGTCTCTTCGATCAATCTGCCAAAACGTCCCTGCTCCAGAAGCTCTGACGGGTTCGGAGCATACGGACCTGAAAAGATAATCTCAAGATTACGGTAATTGGTAGAATAAATTATTTCTTCCAAAGCAACCTGTCCACTTAAATACTGTGACAGTCCATTGGTCTTCTGTTTGATCTGGTAACGTTTGATATAACTGGACTTACGAATATCTGCATCTATGATCAGAACTCTCTTTCCCATCTTTCCAATCTCTACTGCAAGCTGGAAAGCCACATCACTTTTTCCTTCATTTGGATAACAGCTTGTGAGAACAATACTCTTTGTCTCTACACCACTGAACTGCATATTTGTACGGAGGGTTTTAATAGCCTCTTCATAGAAGACATCTTCTTTTCTGGAATCTGTCAATATAACTCTCTGAATTGCCATTTATTTTTTCCTCCTTTTCTTCTTTTTCTTCGATGTTGTCTTGCTTGAATTGCGAGGTCCTTTTCCTGTAATGTAGTCTTTTCTATCCGGAATACTTGCCAGTGTTGTCAGACCGAGGTAGTTCTCGATATCTTCCTCTGACTTGATTGTATCATCCATCAGTGTGAGAAGGATAATAATACCTGCGGAAAGAATCAGACCAGCCAGTGCTCCGATCATCACATTCTTCTTTGTACTCGGACTTGTCTGGATTGTCGGCACTTCACCTTCTTCAATAACTTTCGGTGGTGTTACTTCCATCTTGTCTCCGATAAAGTCAGCTGATGTCTTCGCCAGCGTGTCAGCAATCTTCTTTGCCATCTTTGGATCTTTGTCTATTGCTGTAATGGAAAGAATACGTGTATCACTTGGATTCTCTATTGTGATACATTCCATCAACTCTTTATATGTCATATCCAGATTCAGTTCATCTACTACGTCTTGCAATACTGTACGGCTTGTGATCAGGATGTTGTAGTCTTTCGTCAGCTGACTACCGATCTGCAGATCAGCCAGTGAAGAAAGTGTTGTTTCCTTTGTGAGAACAAGCATTGTAGATGTTGCGCTGTAAACAGGTGTTATAAAAAGCTTTGTTGCTGCTCCGGCAATCACTGCTCCCGCCAGTACGGCTGCAAGGATTACCAAAACACGCTTTTTCAATGCGTAGTATAGTTCTCTGAGGTCAATCTCGACCTCGTCGTCATCATGCGTCTTTCCCATCTTTGCTCCCCTTTATTTTATTATTTTGTTTTCTGTAATGCGAAGTGCATTCTCTCTTGTTATCTGTCTGAGGTAAGTACTGTCTAAATGCTTCCTCATCCAACCCATTGCCTCTTTTGTATCAGGCATTCTGCTCCCGATATTGTGCATATCAGTTCCCATAAAATGGATATTCCTTTTTTTCAGATTATCCTTACACCAGCGCGCTGTTGCATCATGCCAGCCTCCACTGACGGATCTGTAATTCATCTGGATCAATGCTTCCAGATCGATCAGTTCTTCCACACGCTTACCTTTTCTAAGGCAACGATACCTCTCCGCATGAGCAACTACCGGAGTATATCCTGCTCTTGACAGATTCCTCACCGCTGTACATATCTCTGAATAAGGCACTGACGGCATAAACTCAACCAGTACGTAATTACTGTCTGCCAACGTAAGCAGTTTTCCCTCTTCAAGCAGTCGTATAACACTATTAGAATAAAAAATCTCCTGGCCTGTCCAGATTCGAATTGGTCTTTTGCACTTCACCTTTCCCTCTGGTCCTTGCACCGGACGATTTGCACGGCTCATCAGCTCATCCCGAAGCCGTCTCAGCTTCTCCGGATCTCTGTTCGGAAACGCTTTGGAATAATGTGAAGTTGCAAACACATCTGTGATTCCCTGTCTTCTCGCCATAGAAAGCATATGAAGACTTTCTTTCATCGAAGACGCTCCATCATCAACTCCAGGCAAGATATGGCTATGTATATCAATCATCTTTAACTCATCCTTTTACACAATGAAAGAGACACCTGGGATAAAAAATCTGTCCTGCCGTGCCTCCTTGTTCCGTCGTATCTTATTGCCTTTAATACTCAATTAATGATATTTCATTTTTCTTTTACTGTCAAGATATTTTCATGTATATTTTTATGAACCTTGTAACATTTTGTAACATTATAGTGATTTCTCGTTTATTTCTTCATTTTGGGTTCAAAAATCAATGAAGCCAGGTATCCAAAAATAAGTGCTGCGCTGATTCCGGCGGCACTTGCCTTGAACCCTCCCAGAAAGATTCCGAGGAATCCGTTTTTATCAACAGCTTCCTTCACACCTTTCCACAGGACATTTCCGAATCCCAGAAGTGGAACGCTTGCGCCTGCTCCTGAAAATTTTACAAATGGTTCGTATGCTCCAATAAATCCAAGCACTGCGCCTGTACAGACGAGTAATACCATAACCCGTCCCGGCATCAGCTTTGTTCTGTCCAGAAGAATCTGCACTGCAGCGCAGATGAGACCTCCGATTAAAAATGCTTTTATATAATCCATTTTTCTATTCCTTTTCTTTTTTTAACACACACTTAGCACATTTTTTACTTCTTCCTATTATAATAGGGCTTTTCAACAGTGTTCGATCATAATCGCATGCGCAATTCCAGGCACACTTGCTCCTTCATTGAAGCTGACCGTTGACATCAATGCACCGGTCGGCACAAAGAGTATCCTTCTCCATTCTCCGTTCTCAATCTTTGGCAGAATATAAGAAGCCAGTGTTGACGCTGCGCATCCACAGCCGCTTCCGCCGGCATGTGTATCCTGTGTTTCCTGATCAAAGATAGTCATTCCACAATCCATATGTTTTTTTCTGATATCATATCCTCTGCTTTTCATTAGGTCAAAAAGTATGGATTGACCAATATATCCAAGATCACCTGTTATGACCTGATCGTAATCTTCCTGTGTACGTCCAAGATCCTGAAAATTACGGTAGATGGTATCGGTTGCAGCCGGAGCCATACATGCCCCCATGTTCTGTGAATCCTTCAGGCCAAAGTCCACAATCTTCCCTATCGTAACGCCGGTGATCCGAACATGCCGGAACTGGGATTTTCTTTGATGCTGCTTATCGGAATGTATTTTATTCAGATGGCTTCCTACGAGGAAAGCCCCGCTGGCTGTCACGGTCCAGTGTGCGGAAAGTGGTCTCTGGTTCGCATATCCTAACGGAAATCGAAATTCTTTCTCTGCACTTCCGAAATGGCTGGATGTTACTGCCAGCATGTAATCTCCGTATCCTGCTGCCACACTCATTGCTGCTAATGCCAGTGCTTCTCCTGATGTGGAACATGCGCCATACAGACCGAAGATGGGAATCTGCAGATCTTCAACGCCCATAGAAGTTGCGATCCCTTGTCTGAGAAGATCTCCTCCAAAGAGATAACGCACAGACTTCGGATCCACATGCGACTTTCCCAGTGCCAGTACGCAGGCTTCCTTCTGCATATTGCTTTCGGCTTCCTCCCAGGTCTCTGCTCCAAACAGGTCATCCTCATTTGTCAGATCAAAGCATTTTCCAAGCGGCCCCTGCGCTTCTTTGCTTCCTGCCACAGATGCAGCGCTTAGAAGATAAGGTGCTTTTGTGAATACAATGCTCTGTGCCCCACGAAGCTGGGACAGATGAAAAGGACCGCACTCCGACTCAATTGCCCGGTTCTTGTTTCCCGTATCATTCATATCATTTCCTCATTTCTGATGCTTCATTATTTATTTTTAAGGATATTATTTTCATTTTTGTGAAAAACTATGTGTAGAATTTAAAAACAAAAAGAAGGGATTTTCATTTATGGACAAAATAGAACACTTGAAACAACAAAAGCAATACGAGGCCTATGTCAAAAAGAAAACACCACAGCACAATGTGTGGTTCAACATGATGAAGGCATTCTTCCTTGGTGGAACAATCTGCCTGATTGGACAATGTATTTATCATTTCTGTGAATTGAAAAAACTTTCCCCGGATGACTGCAGCAGCTGGACTTCTATTCTGCTCATTCTTCTGAGTATCCTTCTCACCGGTACCGGAATTTATCCACTGCTTGCCAAATGGGGCGGTGCCGGTGCACTTGTTCCGATTACCGGCTTTGCCAACTCTGTTGCTGCACCTGCGATTGAATATAAGAAGGAGGGCCAGGTTTTTGGTATTGGCTGTAAGATTTTCACGATTGCCGGACCGGTGATCCTGTATGGAATTGTGACGAGCTGGGCGCTTGGAGTTGTATATTGGGTATGGACATTGATGTGAAACAAGAAATGTGTTAGATAAATGTGCAAGGAAGCCGTTACTCACGGCTTCCTAATCTTTCTTTAAAATCTGTGTAATTAAATAAAGTTAACTGCTGCATGGTTCTGTCAGCATGTCTGATCCAGATATCCGGTAATGGCATCCCATTAAATGTATTGTTTTTGCAAGTCGTATAAATCGCCATATCTCCAAACAGAAGAAGATCTCCGTATTCCGGTAATTTGCTGAATTTATAGTCTCCAATCACATCCCCTGACAGGCAGGTTGGACCTCCTAACCGGACTGTAATCCCACTATCTGTTGTCTCATCCGATGCTCCAAGAAGCGGTGGGCGATAAGGCATTTCCAGTACATCCGGCATATGGCAGGCGGCGCTGGCATCTACGATTGCAATCTGTGTGTCTCCATTTTTCAGAACATCCAGCACACTGGTAAGAAGAAATCCTGCATTCAATGCCCAGGCTTCTCCTGGCTCCAGATAAACTTCTACCTTCCATTCTTCCTGTGCCGTTCGAATGCATTGCTCCAGTCGCCCAATATCATATCCCGGTCTTGTAATATGATGACCACCGCCAAAATTAATCCATTTCACTTTGGTGATCAAATCGCCAAACTGTTTCTTTACGGAAGCAAGGGTTGTCTCCAGATCATCCGAGTCCTGCTCACAGAGGGTATGGAAATGAACCCCATCCAAAAGTTCCATTAACTCCGGATTCTTCACAATTGCTTCCTCCCACTGTACTCTTGTTGTACCCATGCGGCTTCCCGGTGCACAAGGGTCATAAATCTCATGTCCCTCCTGGGTAGAACATTCCGGATTGATCCTGAGTCCCACGCTTTTTCCTGCCTCTTTCGCCATTCTTCCAAAGCGAAGAAGCTGGGACGGAGAATTAAATACAATATGATCGGCATACTGAAGAAGTTCCTCGAATTCATCCGCCCGGTAACCTGCACAGAATACATGAACTTCTTTTCCTGGCATTTCCTCTGCCCCTAATCTTGCCTCATACAATCCACTGGCCTCTGTACCCGCCAGATACGGTTCAAAAAAAGGATAACAATCATAATTACTGAATGCTTTCTGTGCCAGAAGCATCTTACATCCTGTCCGTTCTGCTACTTCACCGAGCAGTTTTGCGTTTTCTATAAGTGCTTTTTCATCCAGTATATAACAAGGTGTTTTGATGTTCTGAAATTCCGGCGGAATAATTCCGCCGGTGGCTGTAAATGGTGCTCTTTTATCTAATCTTTCCATCAGTCTACCAGCTTCGGATCATGATTTTCACTGCGCGGCAGACCATAACGGTCAAGTGCGTCCAGGAACGGATCCGGGTCAAATTCCTCTACGGTATATGCACCCGGTCTGATCCATTTTCCAGTCAGCATCATCAATGCTCCGCACATTGCCGGAACGCCTGTTGTATAACTGATTGCCTGGCTTCCAACCTCATGGTAGCATTCCTGATGATCGCACACATTATAGATATAATAAGTCTTTTCTTTTCCATCTTTTACACCGGTAAAAATACAGCCGATATTTGTTTTTCCTTTTGTGCGTGGACCAAGACTTGCCGGATCCGGAAGAACCGATAATTGCGGTAAATTCCCCCTTTTCTATGGTAAGAGAAACTCCATCAAGCGCAGTGACTTGATTCTCCCCCTTCCCAT
>OHJE01000677.1_pt1 | contig 11547 bp, 13 predicted proteins | sample 1568491 | NCBI WGS metagenome assembly OHJE01 (sample SAMEA3879609, study PRJEB24766) | human gut metagenome | biome: human-associated habitat; feature: feces | place: USA | collected 1985/1987
TTTCTTAACTTAATGACATTGGCAGTACTGCCACTTTGACACCATCTGAAGATTCTGTTAAGACAGAGGAAGAAAAAAAGGATGAGTCTGAAGTAAAGCAGGAAGAAAAGAAAGAAGAAACAGCGAAAGCCGATTCTTCTAATAAATCAAATACTTCAGAATCAAAGAAGGACAATACCACTTCGACTACGAATACTAGCTCAAACAAGAACAATACAGGTTCTTCTTCAAAGCCTTCTAATAACAACAGTTCAAACTCAAATAACTCAAAACCAGCCGAACATACACATAACTGGGTTGCACAGTACAAGACGGTAAATGTACCTGAACAAGGACATAATGAACAGGTTTTGGTACAGGCTGCCTATGATGAACAGGTTCCAATTACTGAAATGAAGGCGTATTCGATTTGTTCAACATGTGGTGCAGATATTACAGGAAATACGTCCGCTCATGTGAAAAATCATGTGATGATAGGTGATGATAAAGGGGGGTATTATACTGAATGGCGTGAAACAGTAGTGGGATATAATACGGTTCATCACGATGCAGTCTACGAAACAAGATATGTTGTTGATTCACCTGCTACGACAAAACAGGAATTGACAGGCTACAAGTGCAGTGGCTGTGGAAAAACAAAAGCTAACTAAATATAGATCAAAAGACAGAATATAGGAACTCAGATTGAGTACCTTTTCTGTCTTTCACACGCAATAAAACGGGGAGTACCCATACTATTGCACCAAAAGAAAGTAGTTATAAGAAAGGGTGGCGAAATATGAACAGATACAGTTTATTTGATGTACCTTAAATTAAATTGAAATAATATCAATATTTTTCCTTTCAGAATATTGATAGTACGAAACACTCAAAATATCAAGACCTCTAACGTTAGAGATTTTTATAAGGAATAGAGATAGAAATAAATAAAGGGGAAATAAATGAATTAAGGCAGTTTGCCAGGACCTGTTGAAAGAGGAACTTCATTTTGCCGGGTTGTTTGATAATTTACAGATTGTCTCGCTTCTTATGGATTTGGAAAGTCTTTTATAGGAGGTAGATTAATATGCCAAGACAGAAAAAAGATGCAAAAATCCTTAATATCAAACTAGCAAGAGAGATTAGCGATCAGCTGGAACAGTTTTGCGAAGAATCAGGAATATCTAAAACTGTAGCGACAGAAAAAATTCTATCGAAGTATTTTGAGGAATATTTCAGTAGACCAGAAGAAGAGCGTACACTTTTCAAATAAGAATATTAAAAAATGCCCACAGGCCGAATAAGCTTGTGGGTATTTTTATGCCTAAATAGAACATGTATGTAAGATTTCTTTTGAGTTGCAATTGGGAAAAAGCGCGGATTTACAGGCAAAATTACAACATTCAGTTTGAGGCTGTATGAGAAACGAAACGTGTTGTCTGATTCTGACATATAGAGTATGCCAAAGTAATTTATCCCTAAAAATAGGGACAAATTTAGGTATAACTGTAAACCATAGATTCAAAAAGGAGGAAACACATGGAGAAAATTGAATTCACAAACCCGGAGAGCAAGGAACTTAACGAAGAAGTAAGGAACTACCTTGAATTGATGAGGGATACGGAAGCCCTTATTGGTGACGGGATGGAGAAGCTGAAAGGGGCCAATTGGGCAAAGCTTTGGAGCAGCCTTGACAAGTTGTTTTTTTATCCGAAGACATACGAAGGAAATTTGGCTATTTTCAGAACTCGATACGACATTCGATACGTAAGCTTATTTACGAAACCAGCGTTTTGCTGTGATCAGGAAGCAGATTTTGAGTTGAGCGGCATTCTTAGATCATGGCTTGATGATGGTCAGAAACGTGGCTATTCGCTTCTTATTAACACGACCATCAATGAATATTGGGGACATGGCATTTTTATCGATTCGGATACAGGGCATATTGCGCCTGTGATGACGGACTATGATGCGGAGCACCGTACTTATACATTATATTGATCAGCATCAATTTCAACCGAACCAGGGAACATTTCCCTATATTCATCAACTAATTTTCGAAATATGTAACGGGTAACCGGTCCCTTATCTGGAAGCTTATCTGTCAATAATTTCATCGCTTGACGCTCAGTGATTTTATGCAGGCAGTATTGTTCTATAGCATCAAATGCTTCGCGTTTCAGGCTCATTAGTGATATACGACGTTTCGGTCTTCCAGAAGCTTTCCTGCGACCCGGAAGCTGCTCGATAGGTTGCGCCTGACGATAGTTATAGATTTGGCTAAGTGTTCCGGATAATAGCTCATGGTCGTGGGTATCATCTTTGTCGTCATATTCAAGTGATGGGATTCGCAGGTGGATCTGTTTGTCTTGAAGGAGTTTTAGCGTTTTTTGTATTTTGGGCAAGGTGCCGCCAAGTACATAAATATTTGCTACATATAACGTATCGCCACTTTGAATAGGGCGACGTGGTGAAATATCGCCCTTAAGTGTGTCGCTGTCCGAATAGACGGAATGGGCCACGCCACAACATTTTATGTAGAAGTAGTTGTATTCTGAGCCGAGCCAGTAATTTGTATCTGGCAAATGTTTGCGCGCTATTTCGTATTGTTCGTTTATATTTTCAATTCGTGTATTACGAAACAGCCACCACTCGCTCATGGCACAGCCTCCTCTCATTTGTAATGGTTACTAGTACTAACCAACACATTATATCATATTATTTAAAAATGTTGTCCGAAAATTAGAAGTTTCAAAAAAATAAAATAAAACCGCATAAATACAGTATTAGTAGATGAATTTTTGTCTGAAAAATATTTGAAAATGGTCGTTTATTTGTATGTGAAAATAAAAGCACATGAGAAATCAAGCATATTAATTGCGAAGGCGAAAACAAAAATAAACAGGAAGGAGAAATAATTGAAATCACATAAACGAAAAATCGAAGAAGGGCGTTGTCAGGGATACGGGAAAGACTATACCCCATTTATTCTGGTCAGAGAATATAAGGGGCGGGGTACAGCATCAGTCATCTGGGATCCCTTTGAAGAAAGATTGATCCACTGCCTGTCGCAGACAGAAGTTGCGGTGTATGAAACAATCCGCTGGCAGGACAATGTGGAACATATCCGCGAACAATATCTTTTAGATACAGATAGGATGAATGCCATTGCAGAAGAACTTGGGATGAAGAAAGCTCCATGGTGGACCACGGATTTTCTGGTAGATTACGATGATGGAAGCAAGACGGCGTTCTCAGTCAAATACGACAGAAGCGCATTTGATCCGAATAAACGTACCTACCGTGGAAAAGAATCAAGGCTGCACAATCTGGTAATGCTTCAGAGAGCAGAACAGATCTATTGGGAATCTCAGAAAGTGAGGTTTAAGCTGGTAACGAACGAAGATATTAATCAGGTGCTTGTGTGGAATGTAAAAAGCGTCATGAGCTATTACGAATCATTTAAGGTGATCAGCAAAGAACAGAAACTGAAATATCTGATTGCACATAAATATGTATATATTCCGATGGATAAACAGATTTTGGATTTCCATGAGATTGTAGAGCGTGCTGGTTTCAACATTGATGAGCTGTATAAGCGAGTATTAGTGGCACGTGACCTTCATGAAGAAATTACAGAAAGGAGAGAACATAATGGAAGAATTAAAAAATAACGAAACATCCGAAAAGAAAGAGACAATAGAACCGCTGGAAGTTATCACTCTTGAAGACGATGAAAATCAGGTGGCTGAAGAAAAAATGGATTCACCTGTTATCAGAAGAGGTGATATTTACAGTTTCGAAGACCAGGAATGGAGAGTTTTCGATGTGAGAGATAAAAATGTTAATCTGATTAACCTTAAAAATAACAAATTAAGGCTGAAAAATACTACGGATCTTATTACAGCAATTGAAAACAGAGAGTGTGTGAAGATAAAAGAAAAAACAGAATCGTCTTTTTCAATTCCACCAGAAGAAATGGAGACAATCAATCACCGTGCAGAAGTAATGGAAGCTATCTTGAGAAAGGAATATCCGCTTACAACTCGCTTGCGTATGAATCATGATAGTGAAGCAATTATTCTTGGTGTCACAAGAAGGTATTTGAGTATGCTGTTTTATACTTACCTTCGTTCTGGCCGCAATAAATTCAGTCTTGTGGACCAGCGTAAGAATAATAGCAGACCAAAGAATAGTCATTCAAAAGACTACGAGAATCCAAAGAATGACGTTGACGAAATCCTCAAATACGGTCTTAAGATGTTCGTAAAGTATGGAAAACCAGGACAAGCATATGACGCAGTTCTGCGCCGGTATTTTCGCGAACCGGTCGAGGCACCAGATGGTTCTTCTGTCAAGATGGTAACACTTCCAGAAGAGGAAAGATCAGTATCATACAAGATGCTCTACAACTATATCAGAAAGCATACAGAAGACTATTCCTGCAAGGGAAAAGATGAGAGAGACAAACAGAACAATGACAGACAGTTGGTTGGAAACAGCAAAACCGGAGTCTATGAATTGGGACAGATTGTTGAAGCAGATGAGATGGAGCTTGGCTGTTATGTAGTCGACCAGAATGATGGAGAAACTGTTCTTGGAAAAGCTGTCGTATACTGTATGGTCGAAGTATTGAGCGGAATCTGCATCGGTGCATATGTAAGTCTTGAAAATAACAGCATGCGTGGCTTTCAACAGGTGTTTCTGTCACTCCTGGAACCGCATAAGAACCAGACGAAAGGCTATAACATGGACTATGATGAGGAAGACTGGCCGTCCATGATCGTACCAAACGAGATTCGTTGTGACCGAGGCTCAGAGTATATGTCCAAGGCATATAGCAAAGCAATGGGGGAACTGGGCATCCGTAATACTCCGGTTCCACCCGGATGCGGTTCCTTAAAGGGGGTTGTCGAATCCTTCAACGGACTGGTTCAGACCTATTTAAAAGCACAGTTAAAGAATAACGGATATGTAGAAGACAAATACCGTGGTGGTGACCTGGCGAAAGGGGCTGCATGTCTGACACTGGAAGAAATAAGAGGACTGGTCTACCAATCAGTGATTCTGTATAACCGCCGTGTTTTTGAGGGACTCATTGATAAGAAGTATGTGGATAACAATGTATCACCAACACCGAAAGGGATTTTCGCATACGAAAAAGCTCATGGTAGAGCAGGAGATCCAACCAATGTAAATGATGCAACAAGACCAGCCTATCTGTTTGCAATGCTGGCAAAGGAAGAAGAAAAAAGGAAATTTACATGGAACCGTAGGAAAGGTATCGTGTACACCTTCTATAAGACGGAACTGCGTTTTTATTCGCAGGAGCCATGGTTCTTGGATATTTTAAAAGATGAACCGCATCCGGAAGATATTGAGGTCAGATATAATGTGGACGATATCAGGAATGTCTATATCAGATATAAGAAAGAGATCCACAGAGTACCTCTTGCAGAAAAAATTGAACAGCAGTATACATACGCAGACTTAACCTGGGATGAATACGACGAGTGTATCCGTAAAAAGAGGGACTCAAAAGTAATGAAAGAAGCAAAACAGGTATATCTGGACACGAAACTGCATTTGCAGGATACGGTAGAGAAACAGGCAGAAATGGCAAAAGCCCTGAATCCAAAGAAGAAAAAATACGGCAAAGCGCATCCGGAGGATAAAACAGCCAAGAAACAGGAAATGAGAAAAGATCCAGATGAAATTACGAAACGTTCTTATAGTTCCATTGATCCGGAACCTGAGAAAGAAACATTAACAAAGCAGCAGGAAGAGCTGGCAGCGATTGAGCATTTGAGAATCCCAGATGAAATGAGGACGATGGGAGACAGAAAACTCAGCCGAGAAGAGGAAATCAATCGTATCTTGGCACTGATAGAAGACGAAGTATAAGAAAGGAAGAAAACATGGAGAGACTGAAATGTAATTTAACATTCCGTGAACTTAGAAAAGATGAAAATCTTTATGATGATGTAGACCTGACCGCGGGGAGCATGGTATATGCGCAGTACCGCAGAGTCGCCGGATATGAAGATAATCCTGATGTATGCGCATTGCCGAAGATGCCTTCGGTAAGGGATATCCTGGCTCTTGGTATGGTTAATCCTCCGGGATACGACAGAGAACAGGTAGAAAAAATGAGTACTGCTGAAAAATTAGCCGCAATAGAAGACATTGACATGGCAATGATCCCACTTGGAATTCATGTAGATGTAGCCCGTACAATCTGGAAGTTTTTGGACCGCAGATATAAAGGTGCTGACGTCATGATTTCCGCAAACGAAGATGAGAAAGCGTATGGGAAAGGAAGCTTTGGACGTGCTATCGTTCTGTATCAGAAGCTGGAGGCCCCAAGCCCGATTGGATTTCTGCTTCATGGGAAGACCGGATGCGGAAAGACTATGGCTGTGAACTTAGCGTGTCGCATGTATCCTAATGTAATCTATCATGAGTTTGAGGACTGCAGCTATGTACAGATCCCCATCGTCATGGTGACAGCGCTCAGAAAAGATATCAGAGACGTGTTTGAATCCATTGCCGCAGCATTTGACAGATTTCTGGATACCGGAGATTACCATAGAAGAAGGGCCGTTGGGGCCAAGAGTATCTCTGCAACAGAAGGGCTTGTAAAGAAATGGATCGAACTCTATCATGTCGGACTCATCATCGTAGATGAAGTACAGTTCCTTGATTTCTCGCCAAAAAAGAAGAACATCGAGGACATTGTAAGTATCACACAGGCAACCGGGGCACAGTTCGGACTCATTGGTAACGATGACGGATATAGAGCTATACTGGAATATGACAGGCTTAACAGGCGCGTAGCAAAAAACATTATCAATGCAGACGAGGTTACGAAGAATAATGTACGTTTGTTTGAGAATGCAATCAAGACACTTTGGGGATATCAGTTCGGGAACGTGGAAAGTCCGTTCACAACAGAAATCGAGGAACTTCTCATGTACCATTCATCCAGGAATATCGCACTCCTGAAATACATCGTGATTACTATACAGACGAAGGATGTAATCGAGAAGCGCAAGGAGCCGATTGATGCGCCATTCATCGAGAAAACGATTGGGAGGGACATGGAGACACTTCGAAAACTGCTCGCTGATCCTGATGATCCGGAAGATGCACAGTATCACGAGTATATTACAAAGCTCTATGCAAGGCAGGCTAAAGAGGTCGCTACGGAAAATGACGAAGAAAAAGGAAGGCTGTTCGATATGATGGCAGCGGGCGAACTGACCAGAAAAAGAGAAGCGGTCCGCAGCAGAGCTTTCCAGTCAATCAGCGACACTTCAAATTATACTGAAACGCAGATTAACCGCGCAATCAGACAGGCAATCGATAAGGAACCGGATATCCTGGATCACCCTTCGAAGTTTCTTGCACAGAAGGCTATGGAAATATTGAAAAAGGCAAACGCAAAGGTGAAACGTAAAAATACCGCCACAGCTAATCAGGCGAAGAAAGGGAAAAGCGATGCAGCTGCGATTGACAGAGAGACAAGCCAGGGGCTTACAGCTTTGAAAAAAGCTATGAATGAGCAGGAAATATCCTCCGTTTCCAGTGAGAAGCGGGGATTGTAAAAAAGGAGAAGATTATGAGATTACCAAAGAGCATCCGAATAAGAATCTATGATGCTGTGAAGGCAGGCGTTGATGAGAAAGGCTGCTGGACCGCTTCCGAAGATGGATTCGAGGGCAGGACAATTACCAGGGAAGAAAGAAATATCCTGCAGGATCTGGTGAATCATGGGTATGTAAAGAGATGAAAGAAAGGGGTGTATACGATTGAACAAATACAGGTTTCCAATATGGTTTCGGATATATCCGGATGAGAACATTGTGTCATGGCTGGAAGCTTTGTTTTCAGTTAACGGAATGTCAAAAAAGGCTTTCTCTGTTACTTTAGAGGGAAGTGCGGAATTGTTAGAGCTTGAGAATATCTGTAGAAAATATGAAGGTGATAAGTTTCCAACGCTGGAAGAGATTATGTCGAGGCACTCAGAATTCAGCACGATGATGCCGTTTCGTAATGAAAGCATGAATGTTCTTGTGGCAGAGCAGGTCATCCGGCAGGCGGAAGATTTTCATATGATTCCAGGCAATAAAAAGAATCATTGCAAAGTACTGAGGTGCTGTCCGGAATGCCTGGCTGAAGACATGGCAAACGGGAGACGTCCCTATATCAGAGCGTGGCATTCGCTCCATGGTGTAACAGCCTGTGCAAAGCATGGCTGCAGGTTACAGATTTACTCAATCTATGACAGCGATAAACCGGTTGTTCCAGCAGATGAAGAAAGCCTCCGGTATGCGAAATTCCTCTACCAGGTTTATCTGCATCAGCCAAAAGTCACGTTAGATGATATAAAAGACCTGCTTGCCGGTACGAAGACCGGACGATTGATACTGGACAGGCTGACAATTAACTGCATTATCAAAGCTTTCTGTGAAAAGTATGAGCCTGACGAGTTCATAGAGCAGATCAAAGGAAGAGAAAAAGAAGGATGTCAGATTGCAAGCAATACATGTCCGCACTGCGGGACGATTTACCATTCCTTCGGCCTGGCCAGGTCTTATGGATATGAATGTCCGATATGCGAGAGGAAATATGATGGCCTGGAGCTGCTGCAGAAAAGAATAGATCTTTCCTGGAACGGAGAATACGAGGTGACTGGATACGAGGATGAAGCTCATGTCAGAATCCGTCACAGACCATGCGGAAGGGAATATATACTGTCGCTGAATGCTCGTGGTTTTACAAAAAGACAGTTATGTGACAAGTGCAATTATAAGTATCGGGACAGAATCGGCAGGAAAGCCACAATGAATAGTGGTGAAACATGCAGGATTATTGCTTATCGGTCTTCGATGGATTTAGATGTAGAGTTTGAGGATGGAGCTGTTGCCAAACACACGACTTATACGAATTTTAAGTTAGGAATGATCGGCCGTCCCGATGACACACCTGAAGAACAGGCAAAGCGCAGACTTGGAGAAAAGAGAACCATGAACTGCGGGCTTGAAGCTGAGATTATTCGGTATGGAGCTTATGCCGATATTGATGTTAGGTTTGAAGATGGCTATATTGCCAGGCACGCAGCATATAAAGAATTTTTAAACGGGTCCATCAGGCCTCCGATTGATCGTGTCGGAGAAACAGGTATTATGAACAATGGGCTCAAAGCTACAATTATTGCATATCGAAAACATATAGATATGGATGTTCTTTTTGAGGACGGTTCGGTTGCGGAGCATATTGATTACAAAAATTTTACGGAAGGGCGTGTTGCAAGGCCGCAGGACTCCAGAAGAAATAGAGGGAAGTTCCGTATCGGCGAAAAGAGAATTATGAAATGCGGACTTGAAGCAGAGATTATTTCGTATCGTAAAAGCGAGGATATGGATGTGCGATTTCCTGATGGTGTGATTGTAAAGAATGTACAGTATACGAATTTCAAACGAGGGATGGTAGGGCATCCGTAAGACGAAGACACTGGCAAAAAGCTGGTGTCTTTTTTCTTGCACAAAAATTGTAATCGGCAAACGTTTTTCTGACATGTATAGGGTAAGTGTTAATAACTCAATCATTTATAACGCTGTTGCAGGCAAAATTGATTGCAGAAATACATAGAAGGGAGATTATTTCACATGAGTAAAAGCAGAGGGCGTGGAATATCCGGACGTACTCACACGCAAGCACAGATTAATAATTATGCCAATCAGCATAATCCAAACAACAATGCATACAAGACTAACTTGAATAATCACGCAAACCAATGCAATCCAAATAATAGTCAATATGCTAGTCATGACAATGACAACGAATAGGTTTTAATTATTTCAATCGTGCATAGGAGTCAAATGAGGCTTTTCTTTCTTTCATTAAGCTCCAACCAGTTATTTAACAACCAGCATTTACGGGCACATTGGTTAAGTACCTAATTTCAACCATTTTTTAAATACCCGAAGAAACAAAACAGCCTTCAGGAAAAGAAATCTGCTGCCAGGGTAAAAATCATACTAATTGCGGAAAATGTAAAATCGGTGGCATATTTAAAATTAATGTTTATTTCCATACAGGATTTAGGGAAAGGGAAGAGATTAATGGGAAAATTAAAACGATTTTATGCGGTTTTCGAGCATCTAAACGGAAGTGATTAAGGGGAAAAATGCATATTTAACTATGGCAAGCAAAGAAGAAATTATTATTACAAATAAAGGAATAGAGATTGCCCGTATTATTTCTCAAAAGCAGGCAAAGAAAAGATCATTAAATAATTTAGTTGGTATATTGCCTTCATTAACTGACAAAGAGATTGAAAATATAAAAAATGAAAGGATTTCTAAGCGATGAAGATAGTAGTTGATACAAATGTGATTATAGATATTCTATGTAAAAGAGAGCCGTTTTTTGAAGATTCATATAATGCACTAAATAAGTGTATTGATAATCATACTATTATTGTATCAGCTTCGGCAATCACAGACATATTCTATATTGCTAGGAAATATATTGGAAGTGAACAGGCAAAAGAATGTATAAGAAATCTTTTAGATTTAATAAAGATATCAGATACAAGGGGAGCAGATATTGAAAAAGCTCTTTCCAGTGACATTTCAGATTTTGAAGATGCTGTTGTTTCTGCAATTGCGGAAAGGCAAAAAGCTAAATATATTTTAACAAGGAATACAAAAGACTTTGAAAAATCGAAAATTTTAAGTATCACTCCTCATGATTATCTGAATATTAATAAGCGATAATCTGGTTGATATAATGTCATTGACATAAGTGTACAGCTTGTGTATATATTCAAATAAAAGGGCAGTGTCTTTATCTTTATGATAAAGGTTAGCAACCCAGTTTGCGCAACATGCGCCTTCGTCGTGTTTAGTATACCATGCATTATGGAAAATGCATGAATAATTATATCTCGCATTGAGCAATTTAGTTTAGCTTATCTTGTACGATTTTTTTGACCATTGGATAGGCGACTAGTGCAATCACAATACCAGCTACTCCTTGTACGACATTTGCTGGAATTTCACTAGCGGCAACGATCCAGCTTCCTTTTAATATATATTTGGCAATGAAGTATCCAAAGACCATAATGACAGATCCTAATACGTAGCTTGAGATTTGTTTCGGTTTCGAGTAATTTTTCATAAGTAGAGATACGACAATTCCTTCAAGTCCTTTAATGACTAAGGTAAAGAAGAAGTAGTGTCCATATCCTCCGGCTACATCGGCTAATGCACTTCCGAGTCCTCCAATTAAGAAACTTTCAAATGGATTTAAAAAGCTTGCGAATAATAGGATGAATCCATCGCCTAGATTGAAATATCCATCGAGTGCGTTTGGTACTTTGATAAACATGGTTGCCACAAAGACAAGTGCCATGCCAAGTCCTGTTAATACGATTTCATAAGTTTGTTTATTTTTCATCATCATTTCCTTCTTTCTTACAACTTAATGACTATTATACTTGTTTCTGTATTTAAAAAAATATACAATTATAAAAAATAAATAGGGGACAGTTTATGAAGA
>OHJE01000681.1_pt1 | contig 11513 bp, 9 predicted proteins | sample 1568491 | NCBI WGS metagenome assembly OHJE01 (sample SAMEA3879609, study PRJEB24766) | human gut metagenome | biome: human-associated habitat; feature: feces | place: USA | collected 1985/1987
AATATCCGCGCAAAGTACGGCGTCAATATCATTGCCATCCGCCACGACGGAAAAATTGACGTCGCGCCGGGTGCGGATCTTGCGTTGAAAGAACACACGGTGCTGGTCGTCCTCGGAACGAACGACAAGCTGGCAAAGCTGCGCGCATGAGGCAGGAACATATCACAAGCCGGCAGAATCCACTGCTGGTCCATATCCGAAAGCTGCAGGCTTCGCGGAGCTACCGCAAAGCGTCCGGCGAATTTGCCGCCGAGGGGACAAAGCTTCTGGAGGAAGCGGCAAAATGGTATCCGGGGCTTCACACGGTCGTCTGCCGCGAGGGCTTAAGATTATGTAAACTTCCGGAACAGGTGCGCGTCGTCACGGTGCCGGAGGATGTGTTCAAAAGCATTTCAACCGTCGACACGCCGCAGGGCGCGATTTTCCTGTGCAGACTGCCCGAACGGCAGCAGGCAGATCTGACCGCCGGAACGCTGCTGCTCGACGGCATTCAGGACCCCGGGAACCTCGGAACCATGCTGCGGACCGCAGATGCGCTCGGCGTTCCGATCGCATTGCTCGACGGCTGCGCCGATCCCTACAGTTTCAAGACCGTGCGCGCGTCGATGGGCGCGGTGTTCCGCATGGACATTCCCGCGATCACCGAGGCGGAGGTGCTGGCGCAGTGCGCAGAAAAGAATCTTATGTTAACCGTTACGGCGCTCAATGACCGCGCAGTCGATATCCGCGGCGCCGATTTCCGCAATGCCGTCGCCGTCATCGGCAGCGAGGGGCAGGGCGTGCGGCAGTCGCTTCTGGAAGCTGCGGCACAAAGCGTCATCATTCCCATGCAGGCACACTGCGAGTCTTTAAATGCGGCGATTGCTGCGGCAATTGTCATGTGGCAGATGAAAAACGGAGAATACGGAGGATAGACGGATGCTCAAGTACTGGATCTGGCTCAGCACAAGACAGAACGTTTCCGGCGCGCAGGCGATCGCGCTGCTTTCGCGCTTCGGCTCTGCCGTGGCAATCTATCAGGCGGACGAGGAGGCGCTCAAACGCGGCTCGGATGCGCCGGTTCCGCCGAGTCTTCTGGATAAGTCTCTTACCGGCGCAGAGGTGATTCTGCAGCAGTGCTATCAGAAAAATATCCACGTTATGACCATTCAGGACGCGCAGTATCCGGCGCGTCTGCGCTCGATTGACGATCCGCCCATCGTGCTTTACTACAAGGGTGTCTTCCCGGCAATCGATACCTCGCCCGTCATTGCCATGGTCGGCACGAGAAAAGCATCTGCCTACGGTCTCATGCAGGCAAAGCGTCTGGGCTATCAGGTGGCAAAGTGCGGCGGCATGGTCGTTTCCGGCGGTGCGGAGGGTATTGATACGATGTGCCTGACGGGCGCGCTGAGCGCGAACCGGCTGCCTCATCAGCGAATATCCGCCGCAGACGCCGGCGCTCGGCTCGCATTTCCCGGTGCGCAACCGGATTATCAGCGCGCTTTCCCTCGGCGTTGTGGTCGTGGAAGCGCCGAAGCGCTCGGGCGCACTGATTACGGCAAACCGCGCGTTAGAGCAGGGAAGAGACGTCTTTACCGTGCCCGGTAATGTCGGCACGGCGACGTGCGAGGGCAATATCCAGCTTCTGCGCGAGGGTGCGATTGTCGTTGAAGACGGATGGGATATCATGAAGGAGTATGTTCATCTGTACCCGGACCTTGTCTCCCATCAGCCCAAAGCAATTCCCATGCAGCTGACGCCCGCACAGCAGAAAAAGGCGGTGCAGACGGGCGAAAAGCTCCCGCCGCGCATGAAAAAACCGGAGAAAAAAGCGCCGCCTGCCAACGTTTCCGACACAAAAGTCATTGACAAGCGGGAAAACAGGGCTTATATTGACGTACAGGAAATTTTGGATTCACTCTCTCCCGACGAAAAAGCTGCCGTCATGCAGCTGACAGACGGAGAGAAGCATATCGATCAGCTCATCGCCGCCAGCGGCATTCCTGCCGCGCGCATCACCGCAGCGCTGACGCTGCTGCAGATCAAGGGCTATGTCCGGGAGATTCCGGGCAAGCGCTTCTGTCTGGCGGAGAAAGAATAACTATTGGAGGCACGCATGCCGAACGCAAAAACCAACCTCGTAATTGTCGAGTCGCCGTCGAAGGCAAAGACAATCGGAAAATACCTGGGACCGGAGTATCAGGTCAAGGCGAGCATGGGGCATCTGCGCGATCTGCGCAAGAGCACCATGAGCGTGGACATTGAACACGACTTTGAGCCGGAATACTATCCCATTAAGGGAAAAGAAGATATCATCAAGGATTTGCAGTCCGCCGCAGCAAAAAGTGCGAACGTCTTTCTCGCAACCGACCCGGACCGCGAGGGAGAGGCAATTTCGTGGCACCTGAAGTATCTGCTGGATATTCCGGACGATAAGACCTACCGCGTCACGTTCAACGAAATCACAAAGGACGTTGTGCGAAACGCCATCGCCGCACCCCGAGCCATTGATCAGAATCTGGTCGACGCGCAGCAGGCGCGGCGCGTGCTCGACCGCATCGTCGGCTATCAGTTAAGCCCGCTGCTCTGGAAAAAGATCCGGCGCGGTCTTTCCGCCGGTCGTGTGCAGTCGGTTGCGACGCGCATGGTCGTCGACCGCGAAAATGAGATCCGCGCCTTCCAGCCGCAGGAATACTGGACCATCGACGCGCAGCTCGACCGTGTGGGAAGGCCCGGCGGCTTTACCGCGCGCTATTACGGCAACCCGAAGAAAAATGATCTCGGCAGTCGTGAGGATGTGGATCAGGTTCTCTCGAAGATCGCGGGAAAACCCTTTACCGTCGGCAGCGTCAAGAAGACCCAGCGCCGGAAAAATCCCGCGCCGCCGTTTATCACCTCGAGTCTGCAGCAGGAGGCGTCGAGAAAGCTGAATCTGACCCCGAAGCGCACGATGATGCTTGCCCAGCAGCTCTATGAAGGCGTCGAGCTGCGGGAAGAAGGCTCCGTGGGTCTCATCACCTATATGAGAACGGACTCGCTTCGTATTTCCGAAGAAGCCCTTGCCGCTGCGGGAGAAGTCATCCGCAGCCGCTACGGCGAAAAATATTACCCCGGTCAGCCCCGGCGCTACAAGCCCAAGGCAAACGCGCAGGACGGACACGAGGCAATCCGCCCGAGCAATGTCGCGCTCTATCCGGAGCTGGTCGAGCACGATCTGACGAAGGACCAGTACCGGCTTTACAAGCTGATCTGGAACCGGTTCATCGCCTCGCAGATGGAAAATGCCGTCTACGATGTGACCGCGATCGAAGCGACCTGCGAAAATCAGATTTTCCGGGCGACACATCAGTCAGTCGCCTTCGCGGGCTTTACCGCGATTTACGAAGAGGGAAAGGACGACGAGCAGGAGGCAATCGGCTCTCCGCTGCCCGATCTTTCCGAGGGAGAGGCTTTGATGCTTCTTTCCACCGACCCGCAGCAGCATTTCACGCAGCCGCCCGCGCGCTACACCGAAGCGACGCTGGTGCGCGCGATGGAGGAAAAGGGCGTTGGTCGCCCGTCGACGTATGCGACGATTGTCTCGACCATTCAGGACCGTGAATACGTTCAGAAGATCGAAAAACGCCTGTCTCCCACGCCGCTCGGCGAGGTCGTGAACGGGCTGATGATGGAGCATTTCCAGAATATCATCAACGTTGAGTTTACCGCCGGCATGGAAGCCGAGCTCGACGAGGTCGAAGAGGGTAAAATTTACTGGAAACGGGTCCTCGAAGAGTTCTACAAGGGCTTCCATCAGGAGATGGAGGACGCCGAAGAGGCGCTCAAGGACACGAGGCTCAAGGTCCCCGACGAGGTGACGGAGGAAACCTGCGACCTTTGCGGGCGCAATCTGGTCGTCAAGTCCGGCAGATTCGGAAAATTCCTCGCCTGTCCGGGCTATCCCGAATGCAAGTTTACAAAGCCCATCGTCGAGCGCATGCCGGGCAGATGCCCGCGCTGTGGCAGTACGATTCTCAAGCGCAAGAGCAAGCGCGGCTATGCCTACTATGCCTGCGAACGGGGCGCGGAGTGCGGCTTTATGACGTGGGACGTGCCAACCGAGAACGACTGCCCGGAATGCGGGCAGACCATGTTCAAGCGCTCCGGCAGAGGTGCGATGAAGCCCTTCTGCATCAACCCCGACTGCAAGAACTTCCTCCCCGAGGAAAAGCGCGGCTACCGCAAAAAGCCTGCGGCTGCGGAAAGCGCAGAGCAGGCGGCGGACGAGGTAAATCTTCCGCCCGAGCCTGCGGCAGCGCCAGACACGGAAACAACAAAGACGGCAAAAAAGCCGGCGGCGAAGAAGACCGCTGCAAAAAAGCCTGCTGCGAAGAAAACAGCGAGCGCAAAAACGGCAGCAGCCAAAAAGACCGCGACAAAAAAGACGAAAAAAACAGCGGCAGAAGATGCAGGCGAAGCACCCAAAAAGAGCGCATCGCGCCGGAAGAAGAAGGAAGACGCAACATGATGGTAACAGTAATCGGTGCGGGTCTTGCAGGCTCTGAGGCTGCGTGGCAGCTGGCAGAGCGCGGGTTTGCGGTCCGGCTTTGTGAGATGAAGCCGTCCAAAATGTCGCCTGCGCACCACAGCCCGGATTTTGCGGAGCTGGTCTGCTCGAACTCTTTGCGCGGCGACAGGCTGGAAAACGCAGTTGGGCTTTTGAAAGAGGAACTGCGCAGGCTCGGAAGTCTGATTCTTTCCTGCGCGGAGGCGAACCGGGTAGAAGCAGGCGGCGCGCTTGCCGTCGACCGGTATGGTTTTTCCGGGCTTGTGACGCAGAAAATCCGCAATCACCCGAACATTACGGTCGTGGAAGAGGAAATTACGCAGGTGCCGGAGGGACCGGTGATTATCGCTACGGGACCGCTGACCAGCGACGCCATGAGCGCAGCAATCCAGGCATACTTCGGCGGTCAGAAGTATATGAGCTTTTTCGACGCTGCCGCGCCGCTCATTACCTTCGATTCCATCGACATGGACAAGGCGTGGTTTGCTTCGCGCTATGACCGGGGAGACGCGGATTATGTTAACTGCGCAATGGAGAAGGACGATTACATCGCCTTTGTCGAAGCGCTAAAAACCGCGGAGGAAGCGCCGGTTCACGGCTTTGAGGACAAGCACGTCTTTGAAGGCTGCATGCCGGTCGAGGTTATGGCGCGCCGGGGCGAAGATACGCTCCGCTACGGTCCGATGAAGCCGGTGGGTCTCAAGGACCCGAAGACGGGAAAAGAACCGTATGCGGTTGTGCAGCTGAGAAAGGACAATGCGCTGGGGTCCGTCTATAACCTTGTCGGCTTTCAGACGCATCTGAAATTCCCCGAGCAGAAGCGTGTGTTTTCGATGATTCCGGCATTGCATGACGCGGAGTTTGTGCGCTACGGCGTGATGCACCGCAATACGTTTTTGGACAGCCCGCGCCTTCTCGACCGGTACTATGCCGACCGGCGCAATCCGCTTGTCGCCTTTGCCGGGCAGATGACGGGCGTCGAGGGCTATGTGGAATCCACTGCGTCCGGCTATCTGGCAGCTGTCAGCATGGCTGCAAAACTGGGTGGAGCACCGATTCCGGATTTCCCGAAGGAAACTGCCATCGGCGCGTTGTCTCAGTACATCAGCGATACCAGCATCGGCAATTTCCAGCCGATGAATGTCAATTTCGGCATCATGACGCCGCTTGGCTACAAGGTCAAGGGCAAAGCAAACAAGAACCTGGCAATTGCCGAGCGCTCGCTTGCCATCATTGATCAGATGGTGCGCGAACACAACGTTTAACCGAAGGAGGAGACCGGATGCGGATTATTGTAGACGTCATGGGCGGCGACAACGCCCCCGACGCGATCGCGCTGGGTGCGATTGAGGCGGCAAAGGAAGAAAAGCTGGACGTTGTGCTGGTTGGGCGTGGCGAGGCTATTTTGCAGTGCCTCAAAAACCACGGCATTGAAACGCTTCCGGCAGGCGTAGAGATTGCAAATGCCGACGATGTGGTCGATATGCACGACGACCCGGCGGCAGTGATCAAGACGCGGAAAAATTCCTCGATGCTCGTCGGGCTTCAAATGCTCAAAGACGGCGGGGGAGATGCATTCGTCTCCGCAGGCTCTACGGGCGCACTATTGACGGCAGCAACGCTGATTGTCAAGCGCATCAAGGGCGTGCGCCGCGCGGCGATGGGTCCGGTTCTGCCGACCAAAACGGGCGGCGCGGTGCTGATCGACTGCGGCGCGACGGCAGAATGTACGCCGGAATTTCTGCTGCAATTCGCGTTCATGGGATCGTATTACGCAAAGAAGATGCTGGGAATTTCAAATCCCCGTGTGGCGCTTCTCAACATTGGCGCAGAGGACTCGAAGGGTACGCAGCTGCAAAAAGATGCCTATGCGCTGCTGCAGAAGGCAGCAGATGCAGGTTATGTAAACTTTATTGGGAATATTGAAGCGCGCGGGGTACCGCTGGGCGAGGCAGACGTGGTTGTGTCCGACGGTTTTTCCGGCAATGTCCTTCTCAAGGGCATTGAGGGAACGGCACTTTTCATGTCGGGCATGCTGAAGGACCTGTTCAAAAAGAACATCTTTACAAAGCTCGCTGCCGCGATGTGCATGTCGGGCATCAAGGAATTCAAAAGCAAGCTGGACTACCGGCAGACAGGCGGCACGGTGCTGATCGGTCTGACAAAGCCGGTGATTAAGGCGCACGGCTCGTCGGATGCGGTTGCGATTCACAGTGCTATCCGGCAGGCGGCGCAGGCGGTTTCGAGCGGCTTTACCGACGATATCCGCGCGAATGTGGAACAGATGATGGTTCCGAAGGAGTTGGAGCATGTACAGAAATCTTGAAGAGGGTCTGGGATATATTTTTCAGAACAGAAAGCTGCTGGAAAACGCACTGACGCACAGCTCGTATGCCAACGAAAACCGCGAGCGCGGATTGCCGGACAACGAGCGGCTGGAGTTTCTGGGTGACTCGATTCTGGGCTTTGTCGTTGCCGATTATCTCTACCGGTGCTTTCCCGAGAAACCGGAAGGAGAGCTGACCAGAATCCGCGCAGATCTGGTCTGTGAGACGAATCTGGCAAAGGCAGCAGGGACAATCCATCTGGGCGATTTTCTGCTGCTTGGTCACGGCGAGGACCATGGCGGCGGCAGAAAGCGCGACTCGATCGTCTCGGACGCAATGGAATCCGTCATTGCCGCAAGCTATATGGACGGCGGCTTCGAGGCGGCGAAGGGAATTATCGACCGGCTGATTCTGAGCGATATTCCGGTGGGGCGCCCGCGGAACTTCGATTATAAGACGGCGCTGCAGGAACTGGTCCAGCGCAAAAAAGATCAGCTGCTTCACTATGAGCTGATTGGAGAGTCCGGTCCGGACCATGACAAGCACTTCACCGTTGAGGTTTTGCTCAACGGCAGCCCCGTTGGTCAGGGCAGCGGCAGCAGCAAAAAGCGCGCCGAGCAGGCAGCGGCGGAAGCGGCAATCGAAAAGCTATTTCCGAACGAGCTTTGAGAAGAAACGAACAACGGTCGTAAGCAAACTGCTTACGGCCGTTGTTTCTTTATTTTGTCCTGAATTTTTGCATGAGGTGTACGGCAAGCCCGATGACAAACCCGAGCGCCAGCGGGCAAATCCAGCCGAGCCCCGCGCCGGCAAACGGCAGCACGCGAAGACCGAATGCCTGGACCGCATCTGCGTGCAGCGCGTCATACAGACCTTCCGGCAGCGCGCAGATGAGATCATAAAGCGCCGCCAGCAGCGTGCAGACGATGACGCTGATATAAACCGTGCGGTCGTGCCGATAGAATCTTCCGAACAGCGCCAGCAGCACCAGCGCGATGGCAAGCGGGTACAGGAACATCAGAACCGGCACGGAGTAGGAGATGATCGTGCTGAGTCCGAAGTTGGAAAGCGCAAAGGAAATCAGCGTGAACAAAACCGCCCAGGCGCGGTATCCGGGACCCTTCGGGAACATACCGCAGAAGGTCTCCGCACAGCTCGTGATCAGACCAACCGACGTTTTGAGGCAAGCCAGCGTCACCGTTGCCGCCAGAATCACAAGACCCGCACTGCCGAGATAATGCCGGGCAATCTGCGCCAGCGCGATGCCGCCGTTTTCACTCGTTGCAAAAAGCCCTCTCGACTGCGCGCCGACGACGGTTACAGCAAGATAAATGAGCGCCATCAGAAGACTGCTGAACACGCCCGCCTTGACCGTACTCGATGCGACCGCATCCGCGTCCGTCACGCCCAGCTCCCGGATGACCTGCACCACGATGATGCCGAAGGCAAGACCTGCCAGTACGTCCATTGTGTTGTAGCCCTCCAGAAAGCCCGTGGAGAACGCCTGAGAGGCATAGGCACCCTCGGGTGCAACTGCCGAGATCGCCGCCGAGGGCTTCACCAGCGCGACGATAATCAGAATGCCGAGAAACAGCAGGAAAAACGGATTGAGAATCTTACCGACCCACGTCAGAATTTTGCCGGGGAAGAGCGAAAACAGAAGCGCTGCAGCAAAGAACACGGCTGAAAAAACCAGCAGCCACAGCCGCAGCTGCTCTGCCGCCTGCGGCACTGCCTGCTCGATACCGACGGTAAAGGCGGTCGTCGCGCAGCGGGGAATGGCGAAAAACGGACCGATGGTCAGATAGAGAAGACAGGTAAAGAAGTAGGCGTAGGGACGGCTCACCTTGCGGCTCAGATCAAACAGCCCCTCGCTTTTGCTGATGCCGAGCGCGGCAACGCTCAGAAGCGGCAGACCGACGCCGGTAATCAGAAAGCCAAGCGTCGCAGGAACCAGCTGGCTTCCTGCCATCTGTCCCATGTGGACCGGGAAAATCAGATTTCCCGCGCCGAAAAACAGCCCGAAAAGCATGCTCGCGACAACGACGTATTCTTGAACCGTCAGCTTCTTTTTCATAACCTGCTCCTTTGAAAACAAATATGCTGCGCGCCGGAAGACGCGCTAGTGGTTAGTTTATCATGTCTCAAAGGAAAACACAAGACCAGAAAATGGGACGTTTGAGTTACGGAAGCATAGTGCCCGGCAGGGTGATTGCGCCGCTGACGCTTGCGGCAGGGTAGAGGGTCGAGACGACGCTCGGTGCGGCGCAGATGCAAAGCAGTATGCTCGCGGCAAGCAGCAGAATCGGAAACAGATAACGCATAGTTCTTCCTCCTGAAAGGTTGTTCTGTCTGATAAGACGAGACGAAGGCGCGATGCGTTGCAGTTTTTTCAAAAAATTTTTCAGAAAAAACGGCTGCCGCTCCAGACAAATGAGCGGCAGCCGGTATTGGTATTCAATCTGCGTCGTCCGCCAGCATGCGTGCATGCGCGGTTTGGAGCGTTTTGCGCAGGAAGATGGCGCTGAGTGTAAACGAGAAGATCTCCGCAATCGGGAAACAGAACCACACCATTTCCAGCTTTCCCGTCTGCGCCAGCAGCCAAGCCGCCGGCAGCAGCACCACGAGCTGACGGCACACGGAGTTAATCAGCGCGTGCAGCGGATTGCCGATGGCCTGGAACACGGAGCCGGAGACAATGCAGAAGCCTGCGAACAGGAAGTGAATCGCGATAATCCGGAAGGCGGGAATGCCGATCTGGCGCATATGGTCGGTGGCATTGAAGAGCGTCAGAAGCGTTCCCGGAATCAGCTCGAAGAGCGCCAGACCGATCAGCATCAGGCAGATGGCAGCGGTAATGGAAAGGCGGATGGTCTTTTTGACGCGCTCCGGCTTTCTCGCGCCGTAGTTATAGGAAATGATCGGCACCATACCGTTATTCAGACCGAACACCGGCATGAAGATAAAGCTCTGGAGCTTGAAATAGACGCCGAAGACGGCGGTCGCCGTCGTGGAGAAGGCAATGAGGATTTGGTTGAGTCCGAAGTTCATCACCGAGCTGATGGACATCATGACGATCGACGGAATGCCCACGCGGTAGATTTCCTTCACCGTGTCCCAGTGGAAGCGGATATGGCTCGGGCGAATGCGGACGTCGGGGTTATATTTGAGGTTCATCCAAATTGCCAGAATCGCCGCGACAATCTGACCGATGACCGTGGCAAGCGCCGCGCCGGCAACCTCCATGCGCGGAAAACCGAGCCGGCCGAAAATCAGGATCGGGTCCAGAATGATATTGATCACCGCGCCGGTGATCTGTGTGTACATCGCAAGCTTCGTCCGCCCCGTCGACTGCAGCAGCCGCTCGAAGCAGAACTGCGCGAAAATGCCGATGGACGCGCCGAGACAAATAGAGGTGTAGCTTGTGCCGTATTCCACAATCTGCGAAACGTCCGTCTGCGCCAGGAAGAAGGATCTTGAGAGCGTCAACCCCAGCACACAGAAGACGGCAAAGTTGCAGAACATCAGGAAGATCGACGTGTTTGCTGCGCGGTCGACCAGATCATGCCGCTTTGCGCCCAGCGCGCGCGATAACAGCGCGTTCGTACCCACCGCCGTGCCGCTTCCGAAGGCGATCATCAGGTTCTGCAGCGGAAATGCCAGCGAGATGGCGCTCAGCGCATTTTCGTTCAGCTGCGAGACGTAGACACTGTCAACCACGTTGTAAAACGCCTGCACCAGCATCGAAACCATCATGGGAATCGCCATGTTTGCCAGCAGCTTTCCGATGGGCATCGTACCCATTTTGTTTTCCGTCCGTACCTGTTCCATGGACCGTCTTTTCTTCCTTTCCATCCGTAAAACCACGCGCCTCAAACGCGCAGAAAAAGCTCCCGTCCAACAGGACGGGAGCCGCAATTTCTCATTCTCCCGTAAACAGCAAACTATATGTTACAGGAAAACCGGGATACTGTCAAGAACTGATTTAAAGCGAGATTTCCTCGGCGCAGACGGCGGCGCTGCTGCACAGGGCGCGGCACTTTTTTGTAAACGCATGCACCTGCTCGGGGCAGCGCCCGATATAATTTGCCGGGTCCATGTGAGACTTAATTTCCGCTTCCGTCATGCCGAAGGCAGGCTCGGCAGCAAGGGCTGCAATGAGATCCCAGCGCTCGCCGTTTTTCATCTGCGCGGTCGCCTCCATGGAGGCTTTACGGATGATCTCGTGGACCTGCTGGCGGTCGCCGCCGTGCTTGACGGCAGCCATCAGAAGGTTCTCCGTTGCGATGAACGGCAGGTACTCCGAAACAAACCGGGCGACGATCTTTTCGTTCACATGCAGCCCCTTCGTTACGTTCTGCATCAGCCGCAGAATGCCGTCGCAGGCGAGAAATGCCTCGGGAAGCGAAATGCGGCGGTTTGCCGAATCGTCAAGCGTGCGCTCGAGCCACTGCGTCGACGCGGTCATGGGCGCGTTCATCGCGTCTGCCATGATATAGCGGGACAACGAACAGATGCGCTCGCAGCGCATGGGGTTGCGCTTGTAGGGCATGGCGGAAGAACCGACCTGGCTTTCTTCAAACGGCTCTTCGACCTGCCGGTCGTGCTGCAGCAGCCGGATGTCGTTGGCAAACCGGCAGCAGCTCTGGGCAATCGAC
>OHJE01000683.1_pt1 | contig 11488 bp, 5 predicted proteins | sample 1568491 | NCBI WGS metagenome assembly OHJE01 (sample SAMEA3879609, study PRJEB24766) | human gut metagenome | biome: human-associated habitat; feature: feces | place: USA | collected 1985/1987
ATTCAAATTTTCGCCTGTCATTGCGAACCGGCGCGCACACCGGTGCGGCAACTCGTAATATCTCTGCATCGCACTTTAAGTAACGTATCCGTAGGGGGCCGGCGTCCTCGATGGCCCGCTTGCTCCCCAAAACAAAAAATCCGGGCCAAAGCCCGGAAAAGCGCAAAAACCTATTGACAAGCAAGCCCTTGACCTGCTATAATGAATCGATTATGTTCGGATAGTGGGGGCATGTCCCCTTTTATAATCTGTTCATAGGATACCATCTGTCGGCGAAAAAAACAAGCGGGTGGCCCATAAAAGAAGCAACAAGCCCGTGCGTGTCACAAGTGATCCGGCGCGCACCCCGCAAAAGCCCTGAAAACAGTAAGCAAATTAAGTTGAGATAAAAGCAAGAAAGGCGTGAGTATTGAAGATGGCCAAGGATAAGTATTACGGCAAAACCCTGCGTAAGAATTTTGCCAGGCACGAAGAGGTCATGGCGATGCCCAACCTGCTGGAGATCCAGAAGAAGAGCTATCAGTGGTTCCTGGATACCGGTCTGCGGGAGGTATTTGCGGATGTGGCCTCCATCAGCGACTATGCCGGCAACCTGGAGCTGAGCTTCATCGACTTCAGCATGAATGAGCAGCCCAAGTACGATGTGGAGGAGTGCAAGGCCCGGGATGCCACCTATGCGGCTCCCATGAAGGTGAGTGTGCGCCTGCACAATAAGGAGACGGGCGAAATCAAGGAGCAGGAGATATTCATGGGGGACTTCCCCCTGATGACCCACTCCGGCACCTTCGTCATCAACGGCGCCGAGCGTGTGGTGGTCAGCCAGATCGTCCGCTCTCCCGGCATCTACTACGGCAAGGAAACGGACCTAAAGACCGACCTGCCCCTGCTGACGTCTACGGTCATCCCCTATCGGGGTGCCTGGCTGGAGTATGAGACCGACACCAGCGAGGTATTCTGGGTTCGTATTGATAAAAACCGCAAGCTGCCCATCACCTGCCTGATCCGCGCCCTGGGGCTCAAGACAGACGCCGAGATTCTCGACCGCTTCGGCGATGACCAGCGCATTGTGGCCACACTGGAAAAGGACGGCTGCAAGTCCTATGAGGAGGCCATGCTGGAAATCTACCGCAAGCTGCGTCCCGGCGAGCCCCCCACGCTGGATTCCGCTGAGACTCTGCTGAACAATCTGTTCTTCGATCCCCGGCGCTATGACCTGAGCATCGTGGGCCGCTATAAGTTCAATAAGAAGCTGACCCTTTGGTCCATTGCCCGGGATCGCAAGCTGGCTCTGCCTGTGGCTGACCCCACCACCGGAGAGATCCTCTTTGATGAGGGCCACGTCCTCACCGGCAAGGAGTGCCGGGAGCTGGATGCCATCGGCGTGGGCGAGGTGTCCGTTCTGGCCGATGACGGTGCCACCGTCCGCATCTTTACCAACCGCATGTGCGACATGAGCCGCTATGTGGACTTTGATCCCAAGGCTGCCTGCGGTATCAAGGAGCGGGTGCGCTTTGACGTGCTGCAGGAGCTGCTGGGCCAGTACCAGGGCCAGGAGCTCATCGATCAGTGCCGCCAAAACGCCGATCAGCTGGTGCCCAAGCACATCATCGTGGACGATATTCTCGCCTCCATCAACTATATGAACGCCCTGGCTCACGGCCTGGTCACCAAGGACGATATCGACCATTTGGGCAACCGCCGCCTGCGCTGCGTGGGCGAGCTGCTGCAAAACCAGTTCCGCATCGGCTTTAGCCGTATGGAGCGTGTCATCCGGGAGCGCATGACCATTCAGGACCTGGATGTGGTCACCCCCCAAAGCCTTATCAACATCCGGCCTGTTACCGCGGCCATCAAGGAGTTCTTCGGCTCCAGCCCCCTGAGCCAGTTTATGGATCAGACCAATCCCCTGGCGGAGCTGACCCACAAGAGGCGTCTGTCCGCCCTGGGCCCCGGCGGCCTGAGCCGTGAGCGCGCCAACATGGAGGTGCGTGACGTTCACTACTCCCATTATGGCCGCATGTGCCCCATTGAGACTCCCGAAGGTCCCAACATCGGCCTGATCTCTTACCTGGCCACCTACGCCCGGGTCAATGAGTATGGCTTTATCGAGGCCCCCTTCCGCATGGTGGACCACGAGACCGGCAAGGTCACAGATGAAATTCACTACATGACCGCCGACGTGGAGGATCAGTATGTGGTCTGTCAGGCCGCCGAGCCGGTAGACGAGGAGGGCCGTCTCACTGCCAAGCGAATTACCTGCCGCCATAGAGATGAAATCATCCAGGTGGAGCCCCAGTTTGTGGACTATATGGATATCTCTCCCCGTATGATGGTGTCCATCGCCACTGCCATGATCCCGTTCCTCCCCAACGACGACGCCAACCGTGCGCTGATGGGCGCCAACATGCAGCGCCAGGCCGTGCCTCTGCTGAAGCCTCACGCCCCCATCGTGGGCACCGGCATGGAGCATAAGATCTGCCTGGATTCCGAGGTGGCTGTCCTGGCCGAGGGCGACGGTGTTGTTACCAAGGTGGATGCCAGAGCCATCTCTGTCAAGTACGACAGCGGTGAAACCAAGGAGTATAAGCTCATCAAGTTCCTCCGCTCCAACCACGGCACCTGCATCAACCAGACCCCCATTGTCTCCGTAGGCGAGCGGGTCCACGGCGGTGACGACCCCACGGTCCTGGCAGACGGCCCCGCCACCGAGCAGGGCGAAATTGCCCTGGGCCAGAACATTCTGGTGGGCTTTATGACCTGGGAGGGCTATAACTACGAGGACGCAGTGCTGCTCAACGAGCGCCTGGTGAAGGAGGATCTGTATACCTCCATCCATATCGAAGAATACGAAATCGATGCCCGTGACACCAAGCTGGGGCCCGAGGAGATCACCCGGGATATCCCCAATGTGGGCGAGGATGCGCTGAAGGATTTGGACGAGCGCGGCATCATCCGCGTGGGCGCCGAGGTTCACGCCGGCGACATCCTGGTGGGCAAGGTCACTCCCAAGGGCGAGACCGACCTCACCGCCGAGGAGCGTCTTCTGCGGGCCATCTTCGGCGAAAAGGCCCGGGAGGTCCGAGACACCTCCTTGAAGGTGCCCCACGGCGAAAGCGGTATTATCGTGGACGCCAAGGTGTTCACCCGTGAAAGCGGCGATGAGCTGAGCCCCGGCGTCAACGAGGTGGTTCGGGTGTATATAGCGCAGCGCCGCAAGATCCAGGTGGGCGATAAGATGGCCGGCCGTCATGGCAACAAGGGCGTTGTCTCCCGGGTCCTGCCCCAGGAGGATATGCCCTTCCTGCCCGACGGCACCCCCCTGGACATCGTGCTGAACCCCCTGGGCGTTCCCTCCCGTATGAACATCGGCCAGGTGCTGGAGGTTCATCTGGGCTACGCTGCCAAGACCCTGGGCTGGAAGGTGGCCACTCCTATTTTCGATGGTGCCACCGATAAGGACATCGCTGCCGCATTGGATCAGGCGGGCCTGGATCCTGAGGGCAAGAGCTGGCTCTATGACGGCCGCACCGGTGAACGCTTTGACAATAAGGTCACCGTGGGCTATGTGTACTTCCTGAAGCTGCACCACCTGGTGGATGACAAGATCCACGCCCGCTCCACCGGCCCCTACTCCCTGGTCACCCAGCAGCCTCTGGGCGGCAAGGCCCAGTTCGGCGGCCAGCGCTTCGGCGAGATGGAGGTTTGGGCCCTGGAGGCTTACGGCGCCAGCTATACTCTGCAGGAGATCCTCACTGTGAAGTCCGATGATGTCACCGGTCGTGTGCGTACCTATGAGGCCATTGTCAAGGGCCACAATGTTCCTACCCCCGGTGTGCCGGAGTCCTTCAAGGTACTGGTGAAGGAGCTGCAATCCCTGTGCCTGGATATCCAGGTGCTGGACGAGAACGGCAACGAGATTGAGCTGAAGGAGGACGAGGACGCCCTGGATACCTTCAACCTGGCCCGCATGGACGCTGACGATGACCGCCAAATGCGCTATGCCGATGAGGATGAGCTGGCCGATGCCGGCTACGGTGAGGTCGACGACGAGGAAGTGGACGCCTCCTTTGACAGCGCCGACGAAGAAGATGAGTATTAAGGAAGGGAGAAGCTATTACAATGAGTTACGCAACATTTGATGCAATCAAAATCGGTATCGCTTCTCCGGAAATGATCCGAGAGTGGTCCTTTGGCGAGGTAAAGAAGCCTGAGACCATCAACTACCGCACCCTCAAGCCTGAGCGGGACGGACTGTTCTGTGAGAAGATCTTCGGGCCCACCAAGGATTGGGAGTGCCACTGCGGTAAGTATAAGAAGATCCGCTTCAAGGGCAAGATCTGCGACCGCTGCGGCGTGGAGGTCACCCGCGCCAAGGTGCGCCGGGAGCGCATGGGCCACATTGAGCTGGCCACCCCTGTCAGCCACATTTGGTATTTCAAGGGCATTCCCTCCCGCATGGGCCTGCTGCTGGATATCAGCCCCCGGATTTTGGAGAAGGTCCTGTATTTCGCAGCCTATATCGTCACCGATCCCGGCGAGACCCCTCTGGTGCGCAATCAGATTCTCTCCGAGAAGGAATACCGGGATATGCGCGAAAAGTACGAGGACGATTTCGACGCCGGCATGGGCGCTGAGGCCGTGAAGAAGCTGCTGCAGCAGGTGGACCTGGAGGCATTGAGCCAGGAGCTCCATGCGGAGCTGAGGACCGTTTCCGGCCAGAAAAAGGCGAGAGTCGTCAAGCGCCTGGAGGTAGTGGACGCCTTCCGCCTCTCCGGCAATAAGCCCGAGTGGATGATTATCGACGTGCTGCCGGTGATTCCCCCGGAGCTCCGCCCCATGGTGCAGCTGGACGGCGGACGCTTCGCCACCTCCGACCTCAATGATCTGTATCGCCGGGTCATCAACCGCAATAACCGCTTAAAGCGTCTTATGGAGCTGAAGGCCCCGGACATCATTGTCCGCAATGAAAAGCGTATGCTCCAGGAAGCCGTGGATGCGCTGATCGACAACGGCCGCCGTGGGCGCCCCGTCACCGGCGCCAATAACCGCGCTCTCAAGTCCCTGAGCGACATGCTCAAGGGTAAGCAGGGCCGCTTCCGCCAGAACCTGCTGGGCAAGCGCGTGGACTACTCCGGACGTTCTGTTATCGTAGTTGGACCGGAGCTGAAGATCTATCAGTGCGGCGTGCCCAAGGAGATGGCCGTGGAGCTGTTCCGCCCGTTCATCATGAAGAAGCTGGTGGAGGACGGCGTGGCCAACAACATCAAGTCCGCCAAGAAGATGGTGGATAAGGGTGTCACCGAGGTGTGGGATGCGTTGGACGTTATCATCAAGGATCACCCCGTCATGCTCAACCGTGCGCCTACCCTGCACCGCCTGGGCATCCAGGCCTTTGAGCCGGTGCTGGTGGATGGCCGTGCTCTGAAGCTGCATCCCCTGAACTGCACCGCCTTCAACGCCGACTTCGACGGCGACCAGATGGCCATCCACGTCCCCCTGTCCGCCGAGGCCCAGGCTGAGGCCCGTCTGCTGATGCTGTCGGCCAATAACCTCCTGCGTCCTCAGGACGGCGGCCCCGTCACCGTGCCTACTCAGGATATGGTGCTGGGCTCCTACTACCTGACCATTGAGCGCTTTGAAAACGGAATGAGCCAGCTGGAAAATGACGAGTTCTGGCCCGAGGGCGTCGACTTTGCTCTGGCCGGGAAGAACTATGACGAGCTCACCGACGAGGAAAAGGCCAATAACCCGCTCAATATCTATCGCGACGAGGATGAGGTGCTCATGGCCTATAACGAGCATATCATCGGCATACACCAGCCCGTTTGGGTCCGTGTAGAGAAGGAGCTGAACGGTGAAAAGGTCCGCCATATAGTTCGGGGTACCGCCGGGCGCATCATCTTCAACCGCAATATTCCCCAGGATCTGGGCTTCGTGAAGCGCTTCAATGAGGATGGCACTCCCACCGACAAATTCTTTGACTACGAGATCACCGAGATCTGCGGCAAGAAGCTCCTGGGCAAGATCGTGGACCGCACCATCAAGCAATACGGCTTCACCGTGGCTGCCGAGGTGCTGGATAATATCAAGGCCACCGGCTATAAGTATTCCACCCGTGCCTCCATTACCATCTCCATCTCCGACATGACTGTGCCCGAGAAGAAGTACGAGCTCATCGCCGAGACCGAGCAGCGGGTGGTGGACATCGAGGACCAGTACAACATGGGCTTCATCACCGATGAGGAGCGCTATAAGCTGGTGGTCCGCGAGTGGGAAAAGACCACCGCCGACGTTACCGACGCTCTGACTGCCAGCCTGGATAAGTATAACCCCATCTTCATGATGGCCGACTCCGGCGCCCGAGGCAGCATGAAGCAGATTCGTCAGCTGACCGGTATGCGCGGCCTGATGGCCAACACCGCCGGTAAGACCATCGAGATCCCCATCAAGGCCAACTTCCGCGAGGGTATGTCCGTGCTGGACTACTTCACCTCCTCCCGCGGCGCCCGTAAGGGCCTGGCCGATACCGCTCTGCGTACCGCAGACTCCGGCTACCTGACCCGCCGCATGGTGGATGTGTGCCAGGATGTCATCATCCGCGAGGATGATTGCGGCGTGGATAAGGGCATCGTAGTCTCCGAGATCGAGGAAAACGGCCAGGTCATCGAGAAGTTCTCCGAGCGTCTGAAGGGCCGCTTCCCCGTCCGGGATATTCTGAAGCCCGGCACCGACGAGGTGCTTATCTCCAAGGATCATATGATGACCGAGGACGATGCCGCCCTGCTGGAGAAGTTCGATATTCACTCCGCCGAGATCCGTACCGTGCTGACCTGCAAGGCTCACAGCGGCATCTGTGCCAAGTGCTACGGCATGAACCTGGCCACCTCCAAGCCCGTTGGCCCCGGCGAAGCCGTGGGTATCATCGCGGCCCAATCCATTGGTGAGCCCGGTACTCAGCTGACCATGCGTACCTTCCACACCGGCGGCGTGGCCGGCGGCGACATCACCCAGGGCCTTCCCCGAGTGGAGGAACTGTTTGAGGCCCGCAAGCCCAAGAAGATGGCCACACTTTCCGAGATTGCCGGTAAGGTTCGCTTTGAGGATGCCACCAAGGGCAGCCTGCTGAACATTATCGTTACTGCCGATGACGGCGATACCCGCACCTATTCCATGCCCCACACGGGCCTGCAGGTGAAGGATGGCGATGTCATCGAAAAGGGCAAGCAGCTCCAGGATGGCGCTCTGAACCCCCACGATGTGCTGCGCATCCGCGGTGCCTCCGCTGTGCATAACTACCTCATCCAGGAGGTTCTGAAGGTGTACCGTCAGCAGGGCGTGGACATCAACGATAAGCATATTGAAGTCATCGTCCGCCAGATGATGCGCAAGGTCCGGGTGGAGGAGGCCGGGGATACAGGCCTGCTCTCCGGTGCCATGGCCGATGTGCTGGAGGTGGAGATCGAGAATGCTAAGATCCGTGACCGCATCGCCGCCGGTGAAGTGAATGCCGAGACCGGCGAGCCCCTGAAGGAAGCGACCTATACCCAGCTTCTCATGGGTATTACCAAGGCCTCCCTGGCCACGGACTCCTTCCTCTCTGCCGCCTCCTTCCAGGAGACCACCAAGGTCCTCACCGAGGCCGCTATCAAGGGCAAGGTGGACCACCTGGTGGGCCTGAAGGAGAACGTCATCATCGGCAAGCTGATCCCCGCCGGCGCCGGCCTCAATGCCTACCGCCGTTTTGCCGAGGAGCTGGTTCCCGAGAAGGAGGAGCCGGAGCACGAGGTGCAGATTATCTCCAACGCCGTGGCCGCTGCCCATACCGAGGATTGATCTCTCGCGGCTTAAGCAAAGCCTCCCCCTAAAACGCAAAAGCCCCCGCTTCGGCGGGGGCTTTTCAGCGTGTGGTAAATTTTTTTCTATACGATACTTAAGCTTTTGAAGCTTTGGAAAAGCTTCAAAAAATACTGAGTACGGCCCCTTGCCCTCCGTAGGGCGGGATGCCCTCACCCCGCCGCCCGGCTTTTTTCCGCACCTCGTGTGCGCTTGTCACCGGTGTGGCAAGCCCTAATATCCCTATGCCGCGCTGCCGTCCCCAACCGCAGGGACGGACAACTCTGTCTACCCGCTGGGAAGCTTCGCTTACTCTAAGTGGAGGGGGAGCTCCGCACCCCTCTTTTGCCTATTTCGCCGGAATAACCGGAAAATTTTCAGTGAAATATACAAAAAAATCCGCCCGCAGCTCTTGACGCATTTTCAAGGCTATGCTATAATTCTATCTTGCGTGGGTAGCATCCTGCGGATTTTGTTATGCACAAACGGGAGGGACCTGCGTGGAGGACACACACAGCCTGCATCCAAGAGTCACCGGCCTGCGGCAAACACAAAAGGCTGTGGCAAAAGGACTGGCAGCGCGGGTCTACCTGGCGTGTGACGCCGACCCGGCCCTGACGGAGCCCCTTGCGCAGCTGTGCCGGCAAGCGGGCATCCCTGTGGAGCAGGGAATAACCATGTCCCGGCTGGGACAAGCCTGCCGCATCGACGTGGGCTGTGCCGCAGCCGCAGAGCTAAAACCCCAATGAGCCGTTCCATCCGGAATAAAATTCCTTTATTCCGTGGAAAATATAGGGAGACTTTCTCCCGACATCAATCTATAGAAAGGAGAAACTAAGCATGCCTACCTTTAATCAGCTGGTCAAGCAGGGCAGAAAGCAGGCCACCTACAAGTCCAATTCCCCCGCTATGCAGAAGGGCCTGAACACTCTGAAGAACAAGGAAACCAACCTTTCCGCTCCTCAGAAGCGTGGTGTCTGCACCGCCGTGAGAACTGCCACCCCCAAGAAGCCTAACTCCGCTCTGCGTAAGATCGCCCGTGTGCGCCTGACCAACGGCTACGAGGTCACCGCTTACATTCCCGGCGTGGGTCACTCCCTGCAGGAGCACTCCGTGGTCATGATCCGCGGCGGCCGTGTGAAGGACCTGCCCGGCGTCCGTTACCACATCATCCGTGGTACGCTGGATACCCAGGGTGTCAATGGCCGTATGCAGGCTCGCTCCAAGTATGGCGCCAAGCGTCCCAAGAGCAAGTAAGCACATCTGAATTGAGCTTTGCCGAAAAGGTTTATATATATGTATTACCTCTTTGGCAGGCCGTACAGCGGTGAAAAGCGCCGCTGAGTACCTATGAAATCATATTTTTATGAAGGAGGGAAGCAAAGTGCCCAGAAGAGGTAATGTTCCCAAGAGAGAAATTTTGCCCGATCCTATGTACGGCTCTGTGCTGGTGACGAAGCTCGTCAACAGCATTATGCTGGACGGTAAGAAGGGCGTGGCTCAGAAGGTCGTCTATGGTGCCTTTGACATCATCAAGGAGAAGACCGACAAGGAGCCTCTGGAAGTTTTCACCGAGGCCATGGAAAATATCATGCCCAGCCTCGAGGTTAAGGCCCGCCGTGTGGGCGGTGCTACCTATCAGGTCCCCATGGAAGTGCGTCCCGCCCGCCGTCAGACCCTGGGTCTGCGCTGGCTGACCGCATATTCCCGCGCCCGCAGCGAGCGCACCATGGCCGAGCGCCTGGCAGGTGAGATCATGGATGCTGCCAACAACACCGGCAGCGCAGTCAAGAAACGCGAGGATACCCACAAGATGGCCGAATCCAACAAGGCATTCGCCCATTTCCGTTGGTGATCGCGGTATAATCGGTAAAAAAAGGAGAACAGTATGCCGAGAAAGGTTACACTGGAAAACACAAGAAATATCGGCATCATGGCCCACATTGATGCAGGCAAGACCACCACTACGGAGCGCATTTTGTACTATACGGGCGTCAATTATAAAATTGGCGAGACCCACGAGGGTACGGCCACCATGGACTGGATGGAGCAGGAGCAGGAGCGTGGCATCACCATCACCTCCGCTGCAACCACCTGCTACTGGAAGGGCTCCAAGGATCAGTTCCCCCAGACCCGTATCAACATCATTGATACTCCGGGCCATGTGGACTTTACTGTAGAGGTGGAGCGTTCTCTGCGTGTGCTGGACGGATCTGTCACCGTCATGTGCGCCAAGGGCGGCGTGGAGCCCCAGTCTGAGACTGTGTGGCGTCAGGCGGATCACTATCATGTCCCCCGGATGATCTACGTCAATAAGATGGATATCACCGGCGCGGATTTCTTCCATGTGCTGGACATGGTGCATGACCGTCTCAAGTGCAACGCCGTGCCCATTCAGCTCCCCATCGGTAAGGAGGATACCTTCAAGGGTATCATCGACCTGGTGGAGATGAATGCTGATATTTATTACGATCAGCTGGGCAAGGATATGCGCGTAGAGCCGATCCCCGAGGACATGATAGACCTGGCCAATGAGTACCGCGAAAAGCTGCTGGATGCCGTTTCCATGTTCGATGATGAGATCATGGAGATGTATCTGGAAGGGCAGGAGATCCCCACGGCCAAGATTCGCAATGCCATCCGCCAGGCCACCGTGGCCGTGGAAATGGTGCCTGTGGTCTGCGGTTCATCTTACCGCAACAAGGGCGTCCAGAAGCTGCTGGATGCCATCGTGGACTATATGCCCGCCCCCACTGACATTCCCGCTATCAAGGGAACCAATCCCAAGACTGACGAGGAGGAAGACCGTCATCCTTCTGATGATGAGCCCTTCTCCGCACTGGCATTCAAGATCATGACCGATCCTTATGTGGGCCGGCTCTGCTTCTTCCGCGTCTATTCCGGAACGCTGAACACCGGCTCCGCCGTGCTCAACGCCACCAAGGGCAAGCGCGAGCGTGTGGGTCGTCTGCTGCAGATGCACGCCAACCACCGTGAGGATTTGGAAACGGTCTATTCCGGCGACATTGCTGCTGTGGTGGGTCTGAAGAATACCACCACCGGCGATACCCTTTGCGACGAAAAGCACCCCATCATCCTGGAATCCATGGAGTTCCCCGAGCCCGTGATCCGCGTGGCCATTGAGCCCAAGACCAAGGCCGGCCAGGAGAAGATGGGTCTTGCCCTGGCTAAGCTTGCCGAGGAGGATCCCACCTTCCGGACCTATACCGACGAGGAAACGGGTCAGACCATCATCGCCGGCATGGGCGAGCTGCACCTGGAGATCATCGTGGACCGTCTGCTCCGCGAGTTCAAGGTGGAGGCCAACGTGGGCGCTCCCCAGGTGGCCTACAAGGAGACGGTGCGCAAGAAGGTCAACCACGAGACCAAGTACAAGCGCCAAAGCGGCGGCTCCGGCCAGTACGGCCATGTGAAGATCACTCTGGAGCCCAACGAGTCCGGCAAGGGCTACGAGTTCGTCAACGCCGTCGTGGGCGGCGCCATCCCCAAGGAGTTTATCCCTGCTGTGGACGCCGGTATTCAGGGCGCCATGCAGTCCGGTGTGCTGGCAGGTTATCCCGTGGTGGATGTCAAGGTCACCCTGTACGATGGTTCCTATCACGAGGTGGACTCCTCCGAAATGGCCTTCAAGATC
>OHJE01000684.1_pt1 | contig 11482 bp, 13 predicted proteins | sample 1568491 | NCBI WGS metagenome assembly OHJE01 (sample SAMEA3879609, study PRJEB24766) | human gut metagenome | biome: human-associated habitat; feature: feces | place: USA | collected 1985/1987
GAACCGTAACCATGTATAATATTTTACCGATTTTCAGGTGGATTTTACCTTGACATAAAATTGGATGGATAGTACAGTTTATGTAACTGAAGAGATACATATAAAATTTTAAATCTGTTTTTGGAGACATCAGCGGGAAAGAATATTCTCATGAATTATCCGGATTATAGTTGAATAGTGAAAGCGAGGAATGATAAATGGCAAATGACCATGTAGAACACATAAGAATTGTACAGGAAACAGTTGCAGGTAAGGAGATTACATTTGCACATGTAATGGGAGGTCCGGCTCCGATTATTTATCAGAAACTTGGATTGAATCCACATCTGGATTATCGTTCTTCTGCAATTGGAATTATGAATATGACTCCACCAGAGTCAGCAGTTATCGCATCTGATATTGCAGTGAAAAGCGGTAATGTTTATCTTGGATTCGCAGACCGCTTTACAGGAACACTGATCATTACAGGAGAGATCTCTGATGTAACTTCTGCACTGACAGAAGTTGTAGATTATTTCAGAGATTCTCTTGGTTATGTAGTCTGTGATATTACAAAACGATAGGAAGTGCATTTATGAAACGGGAACGTATAACGAGAAAAGAGCTTATGGAGCGTCTGTTTCATGATGACTATGAGAATCTGAAAGGAAAGAAGCTTCGTATGACTCGTGTGCGCGTGCCGGGGAAGGAAGTCTGCATGGCGCATATTATTAGCAGATCAGATGAGGTTATTTATCAGAATCTAGGATTACATATCGGAACTCATGAAGGTGAGAATCACACAGGAGAGTCTATTGGACTTCTGCGTTTTACACCGTGGGAAGCAGTTGTGGTTGCTGCAGATGTAGCATTCAAGAGCGCAGATGTTGAGATTGGATTTATGGACAGATTCTGTGGGACACTGATTCTGACCGGCGGATTGACACAGGTACAGACAGCGGTGGAAGAAGTAGTTCGATTTTTTAATGAGAGACTTGGCTTTGCAGTGTGCGAGGTTCATAGAAGTTAAGAAGACAGAGGCGTAACAGGATGAAAAAGATATTTTTGATGGGGAGAAGTGAAGCGGGGAAGACTTCACTGACGCAGGCTCTTAAGGGAGAAGAACTGCATTATGTGAAGACACAGTATACGAATACAGAAGATGATACGATCGACTCTCCGGGAGAGTATGCAGAGTCTAAGCATTTCAGTGTTGGACTTGCCTGTTTTTCATTTGAGGCAGACGTGATTGCTATGGTGCAGGCTGCAGATGAACCGTTCAATCTGTTCGGACCTGGAAGCAGATGTTTTATCCAACGTCCATTGATCGGAATCATTACAAAGATTGATTCACCGTACGCAAATGTTGATATGGTGAGACTTTGGATGAAGAATGCCGGATGTGAGCGTATTTTCGAAGTAAATAATAAGACGCGGGAAGGTATCAAAGAGCTCATGGATTATCTGAATGAGCCTGTGGAAATACTGACTTTGGATCGTGCCAGATATAAACAGTCATTGGGATTGAATGACTGGGATCCACTACCGGAAGGAGTAGAGTATCCGGATGGCATGTAGATATCAAAAGATTAAGGTGACTGTTCAGAGCCAACCTTCAAAATGCTACGCATTTTGAAGGTGTGGCGTATCCGCCAAATAAAATTTCAAAAACAGTCTTAAAAATGCAAGCATTTTACATCTATTTTTGAAATTTTGCTTGGCTCTGAACAGTTACAAATTAAGAAAAATATCCCTCTTGAGATGTTTCTGGAAGATGGAATATGCTATAATGATTATGTAGCAATCAGTTCGATCAACAGAATGACATCAGGAGGGATTTTTATGTTGTGGACAAGAAGTGAATTAAAGGGAAGAGCAAAGTTCCTGTTGAAACAGAATTATTGGTATTCTGTTCTTGCAGCATTGATTTGTACGTTTCTTTTGGGAAATGGATTTACGTATTCTTATAATATACTAAAAAATAAGAATAGTGAGGTGGAAACTTCGATACAAGGTTTTCATCCGATCCTAATGTTTGGGATTGCAGCAACTGTAGCAGTTGTGGTCGTAATTTCATTTATTGTATATCTGGCTATTGCCTATTTCCTATGGAATCCAATGACTGTCGGCTGTTGTAAATTTTTCAAAAATGGAAGAGACGGAAGACAGGATGTGAAAGATATTTTCCGTATGGTAAGAGATTGCAATAAGACAGTACGTATGACGATGCTTCTGAAAACAATTTATCTTACATTGTGGTCACTGTTATTTATTGTTCCCGGTGTGATCAAAGGATATGAATATGCAATGGTACCGTATCTTCTGCTTGACCATCCGGAGATGAGCAGACAGGAGATTTTTGCGGAGAGCAAACGAATGATGATGGGGAATAAATGGGATGCGTTTGTGCTGGATCTTTCCTTTATCGGCTGGCATTTGCTGGGGGCATGTACGTTTGGAATCTTAACTTTCCTTTATGTAAATCCGTATCAGTATTATACAGAGGCAGAGTTGTATCATGTGCTGAGAGATAGAATGTAAATATAGATTCATATTATGAAACTTAGAATAAAAAGTTCACGGCTGGTTGTATATGATCAGCTGTGAGCTTTTCTTTTGCAAAATAAAAATAGAAGACAACTCAATATTTTCTATTGACATTAAAAACCAATGTGATAAACTTGTTTATGCAGGAACTGTTCGCAAATGAACAATTCACTGGTAAACAGTTCCTGCGTGTGAAGATAGAAAGGAGGATTACAATTTTGTGTGAAGAACATTTTCATATCGGTCCACAGGTACATAAAATGGATCGTTCCATTTCAAAATTACTTGAGGCGAGAGTAAAAGCGGAAGGGTTGGATGAAGTAACCCTTATGCATGGATGGATTTTGCGTTATCTCTATGAACATCAGGATGCAGAGATTTATCAGAAAGACATAGAGAAGTATTTCGGAATCTGCCGTTCGGGAGTAACGAATATCATTCAGGCTTTAGAGAAGAAAGGACTTGTCTGTCGTGCTTCGGTTGAGAGTGATGCAAGGTTGAAAAAGGTTATGTTGACAGAGGCAGGACGCGAAAGTCACGAAAAGCTTGGAGAGATTTTCAAGCGAATGGACGCAGAACTGGAAGAAGGAATTACCGAAGAAGAATTACAGGCATTTTTGAGAGTGACTCATAAGGTTCATCTCAATCTAAGAAAAATGAGAGGAGAGAATTCATGATTCGTACTTTATTAAAAGAAGTAAAAGAGTATAAGACAGCATCGATCGCGACACCGATTTTCATGATTCTTGAAGTTTTATTTGAGACATTGATCCCGTTTTTGATGGCATCGATCATTGATAAAGGGGTTAATACGGGTGATATCCACCACATTTATAAAGTGGGTGGAATCATGATCGTAGCAGCATTTTTAGGCCTGCTTGCCGGAATGGCGGGAGGACGTTATGGAGCAAAGGCTTCTACAGGTTTCGCAAAGAATTTGAGAAATGCAATGTTTGATCGGATTCAGACATATTCGTTTGCAAATATTGATCATTTCAGTACAGCAGGACTGGTAACGCGTCTGACAACAGATGTAACAAATGTGCAGAATGCGTATCAGATGATGTTACGTATGATGATGAGAGCACCGGCAAGTATGGTATGTGCGATGGTGATGGCATTTGCAATCGATGCAAGGCTGGCAAGTATTTATCTTGTGGCAGTCGTGATTCTTGGAATTATTTTGTTTTTTATTATCCGTCATGCAACTGCATATTTCCAACAGGCATTTCCGAAATATGACGCATTGAATGAGTCTGTTCAGGAAAATGTTTCTGCAATCCGTGTTGTAAAGGCATATGTAAGAGAAGAGGAAGAGACAAGTAAATTCAAACGCGCAAGTAAGAATATTTATGATATTTTTGTAAAAGCAGAGAAGAATGTTATCTGGAATGCGCCGATCATGATGTTTACAGTTTATACCTGTATCATTTTAATCAGCTGGTTTGGTGCGAAGATGATTGTTGTGGATTCTCTTACAACCGGAGAACTGATGAGTCTTCTTGCCTATTGTATGAATATTCTTATGAGTCTTATGATGCTTTCGATGGTTTTCGTCATGATTTCCATGAGTATGGCAAGTATGCGCCGTATTGCGGAAGTGCTGAATGAAAAAACAGATATTCACAATCCAGAGCATCCGGTATATGAAGTCGCAGACGGAAGCATTACATTTAAAAATGTAGACTTTTCTTATAAGAAAGACAGTGCAGAGAAGGTTCTCAAAGACATCAATCTGGAGATTCGTTCCGGAGAAACGATTGGAATTATCGGAGGAACCGGAAGTGCAAAAACAAGTCTGGTCAATCTGATCAGTCGTCTGTATGATGTGACGGACGGAGAAATTCTGGTTGGTGGAAAAAATGTAAAAGAATATGATCTTGAGGTGCTCCGTAATCAGGTGTCTGTAGTGCTTCAGAAAAATGTCTTATTTACAGGAAGTATTTTAGACAATCTCCGTTGGGGAGACAAAGAAGCGACAGATGAAGAGTGTATCCAGGCATGTAAACTGGCCTGTGCAGATGAATTTATCGAGCGCTTCCCGGATAAATATAATACGCATATTGAACAGGGCGGAAACAATGTGTCCGGTGGTCAGAAGCAGAGACTCTGTATTGCAAGAGCATTGCTAAAGAAGCCGAAGATCCTGATTCTTGATGACAGTACAAGTGCTGTTGATACTGCAACAGATGCGAAGATCCGACGTGCATTCCGTGAAGAGATTCCGGATACGACAAAGCTGATCATTGCACAGCGTGTATCCAGTGTTCAGGATGCAGACCGTATTATTGTGATGGATGAAGGAAAGATTCATGGATTCGGAACACATGATGAACTGCTTGCGTCAGATGAGATTTATCGCGAGGTGTATGAGTCTCAGACACAGGGAGGCGGAGATTTTGATGAAAATGGAGGTGAAGCATAATGCGCGGACCAATGGGAAAACCAAAGAATAGAGTGGAAAATCCTGGGAAATTACTTAAACGTCTGATGGATTATATTTTCCGGGATTATAAATTTCATTGCATTATAGTATTCATCCTTATTTTTGTGGGAGTTATTGCAAATGTTCAGGGAACAATGTTCACAAGAGATTTGATTGATAAATACATTACACCGTTCTTATTGTCCAGTGATACACCGAACTTTACACCGCTTGCACAAGCAATCGGAAAAGTTGCTTGTTTTTATGGAGTCGGAATCGTGGCAACTTATGCTTACAACCGAATTATGATCAATGTGACACAGGGAATGATGATGAACATGAGAAATGACCTGTTCAGTCACATGGAGAAACTTCCGATTAAATATTTCGATACACATGCGCATGGCGATATTATGTCAATCTACACGAATGACATTGATACACTCAGACAGATGGTAAGCCAGAGTATTCCGCAGATTATCAACAGTGGATTTACAATTGTCAGTGTATTTATCAGTATGCTGATCTTGAATATTCCACTGACAGCAGTGACGATGGTTATGGTTGCAATCATGATCTGGGGAACAAAGAAAGCTGCCGGACAGAGTGGAAAATATTTCCTCGAGCAGCAGAAGAATCTTGGTAAGGTCAACGGATATATTGAAGAAATGATGAACGGCCAGAAGGTTGTGAAGGTATTCTGTCATGAAGAAGAAAGTAAGACAGAATTCAAAAAGTTGAATGAGGATCTGTTTGTAAGCGCAGACCGTGCAAATACTTATGCAAACTTCCTCGGTCCTATGAATGCGCAGATTGGAAATATCAGTTATGTAATGTGTGCAATCGTTGGAGGTGCACTTGCTCTTAACCATGTCGGTGGATTTACATTGGGCGGTCTGGCAAGTTTCCTTACATTTAATAAAAGCTTCAGTATGCCGATTAACCAGGTGAGCCAGCAGCTGAATGCGATTGTTATGGCACTCGCAGGTGCGGAACGTATCTTTACACTTCTGGATGAAAAAGTGGAAGTGGATGAAGGTTATGTTACATTAGTTAATGCGAAAGAAGAGAATGGAAAACTGATAGAAAGTGAGAAACGTACTGGCCGCTGGGCATGGAAACATACACATCAGGCAGATGGTTCTGTTGATTATGTTGAGTTAAAAGGAAATGTTGTATTTGACGGAGTGGATTTCGGATACAATGATGACAAAATCGTCCTTCATGATGTAAAGCTATATGCAGAACCGGGGCAGAAGATTGCTTTCGTAGGTTCAACAGGAGCCGGTAAGACGACAATTACAAATCTGATCAATCGTTTCTACGATATTCAGGATGGTAAGATCCGCTATGACGGAATTAATATTAACAAGATCAAGAAAGCAGATCTTCGACATTCTCTTGGAATCGTATTGCAGGATACACATTTGTTTACTGGTACAGTGAAAGATAATATTCGTTTTGGAAAGCTGGATGCAACAGATGAAGAAATCATTGCAGCAGCAAAGCTGGCAAATGCAGATGGATTTATCCGCAGACTTCCGGAAGGATATGACACGGTGATCACCGGAGATGGAGCAAACTTAAGTCAGGGACAGCGACAGCTTCTTGCGATTGCCCGTGCGGCAGTAGCAGATCCACCGGTATTGATTCTGGATGAGGCAACAAGTTCAATCGATACCCGCACAGAGCGTATTATCCAGGAAAGTATGGACCGGCTGATGCATGGCCGTACTACCTTTGTGATCGCACACCGTTTGTCAACAGTTCGTAATTCTGACTGTATCATGGTACTTGAACAGGGAAGGATTATCGAGAGAGGTACACACGACCAGTTGATTGAAGAGAAAGGTAAGTATTATCAGCTGTATACAGGAAATGCAATATCAGCGTAGAAGAAAGTAGAGATAAAAAAGAACTGAACCCAGATAATTAATGTCAATGGGTTCAGTTCTTTTTGAAATAGAAATCAACGTTCAGTAAAATCTAAAGCTTCATGTGCAAGTTTACGTTCAGCTTCCCCAGCAGAACGGTATTTTAAAAGAAAATTCACTTCATTTTTTGTAAGAAGAATGTCGTTTTCACTATTTTCAATTTTAATACAGAAATAGTTTTTTACTTCAACTGATGATGGATTCTTTGCATTGCAGTACTGAGTGATAAGCGAGTCGACAGAGGTGTGATAGATCCAGGATAGTTCAGCAAGAAGTTGAAGGTTTGGTTCACGTACGCCGGTTTCATAATTTGAATAAGCCTGATGAGTGATATGCAGTTTTTTGCCGATCTGAGCCTGCGTGTAGTTATATTGCTTTCTCAAACGCCGTAGATTATCCGCAAGTTGAATATTTGCCATAGTTTCACCTCCGTTTCTATCATCCGTTAAGGTTCAAGGATGTCTTTTCCCTCAATGAGATATTCATAAGAAACGTCGAAGATCTCAGTTAGAGCTTTCAATTCTATGTCTGTAACGTAACGTTTGTTGGTTTCTATTCGTGTAATTACATTTTTGTCCATATCATATCCGCGCAATTGGAGTTTGTAAGCTAAAAGTCTCTGTGACATATGGCGTTGCCGACGAAGTTCAATGAGCCTTTTGCCGATCAGATTCTTCTCTCCGGTAATAGGTGTTCGTTTTGGCATAGTTCTAATCCCTCCTGCAAATAGTGTGAACAGGTTTGTCTCGTTTTTTGCACTTTTAATGATTTTACATGGAATTGGGTAACCAGATGGTTGGAATAATGAGACAAACGGAAAATAATTGTATGATTTGTAATGATTGATCTCTGAAGATAGTGTATAATGAATTCCAAATAATATAGAAAATCAATGCAAAATAAGATGAAGATTTGTTAAAAAAGTTCATGGACTTCATCACGTTAAATTGATACAATTTATCCACAGGACAACAGAAAGGACATTATTATTATGGAAAAAGGTACAATTTTTAAATTTCATAATGACCTGGATACAGACCAGATCATAGCATCACAGTATCTGTTACTTCCTAATCTGGATGAGATGAAAGGTCATGCATTTGAATCTCTGGATCCGGATTTTTCAAAGAAAGTAAAACCGGGAGATTTCGTAGTCGGAGGAGAGAACTTTGGGTGTGGTTCTTCCAGAGAGCAGGCACCAGGTGTGCTCAAAGCACTTGGAGTACAGGCTGTCATTGCGAAATCATTTGCAAGAATCTTCTATAGAAATGCGATCAATATCGGACTTCCGGTGATTGTCTGTAAGGAACTTCCAGATGAAGTAAAGACAGGTGATACAATGGAACTTTGCATGTCTGACGGAACAGCTGAGGCGAATGGAAAGACTTATTCTTGTACAAAGCTGCCGGAGTATATGCAGAATATTCTGAATCAGGGTGGACTGATCGCTTCACTGAATAAGGAGGACTAGAACTATGGGAATGACAATCGCAGAGAAGATCATCGCTGCTGCCGCCGGTGTGGACAGCGTAAAACCGGGAGACATCCATACAGTAACATTGGACAGAATGATGAGTAATGATGGAACGACACACCTTACTGTGGATATGTATAATAACAAATTAAAGAATCCTCGTATTGCAGATCCGAAGAAACTGGTATTCATTGTGGATCATAATGTGCCATCTGATAGTCCGAAGACAGCGGCATCTCAGAAGAAGATGAGAGATTTTGCAAAAGAGAACGGAATTGACTTCTGGGAAGGAAAGGGTGTCTGTCATCAGGTTATGATGGAGAACTATGTCCGTCCGGGAGAACTGATCTTCGGAGCTGACAGCCATACTTGTTCCTACGGAGCACTCGGAGCGTTCGGTACAGGTGTCGGATGTACAGACTTTCTTTATGGAATGGTGACAGGACAGTCCTGGGTACTTGTTCCGGAATCAGTGAAATTCAATCTGATCGGAGAACTTCCGGAAGGTGTTTATGCAAGAGACCTGATTCTGACAATTATCGGTCAGGTTGGTGCGAACGGATGTAACTATCAGGTGATGGAGTTCACAGGAGAAGGAGCAAAGACACTGAGCATCAGTGATCGTATCGCACTTTGCAACATGGCAGTAGAAGCCGGAGCCAAGACAGGTATCTTTGAGGCAGATGAAAAAGCAATGGAATACCTGAAAGAGCATGGCCGTGAGCCGAAAGCTGTATTCCACAGTGATCCGGATGCGCATTATATCAGAGAGTATACAATCGATTTATCTAAGGTGGAACCGGTCGTGGCAAAACCTGATTTTGTAGATAATTTAAGTCCGGCAAAAGAAGTGCGTGGAATTAAGATTGATGAAGCATTTTTAGGTTCCTGTAATAATGGACGTATTGAAGATCTTCGTGTCGGAGCAGAAGTTATCAAAGGAAAGAAGGTTGCAGATAAGGTCCGTTTCCTTGTTGTTCCGGCAAGCCAGACAATTTACCGTCAGGCTCTTAAGGAAGGACTTCTTGACATTTTCATGGAGGCAGGTGCAATTGTAATGAATCCGAATTGCAGCGTCTGCTGGGGAAGCTGCCAGGGAGTTATTGGTGAAAATGAAGTTCTGATCAGTACAGGAACACGTAATTTCAAGGGTCGTGCAGGACACCCAAGTTCAAAAGTATATCTTGGATCCGCAGCAACAGTTACTGCATCAGCAATTAAGGGTGAGATCGCACTTGCATCTGATCTGTAAGATGAAAGGAACAAGAGGTAACTTACACAGAGAAGAACTTATATATTTTGAGGTGAACTATGGATAAATTTACAGGAAAGGTGTGGGTACTCGGAGATGATATCGATACGGATATCATCATCCCGACAGAGTATCTTGCACTGAAAACAATTGACGATATGAAACAGTATGGATTCAGTCCGCTTCGTCCGGAGCTGGCAGGACAGATCCAGAAAGGTGATATCATCGTTGCAGGAAAGAACTTTGGATGTGGATCTTCTAGAGAGCAGGCACCGGAGATCATCAAAGCACTTGGAATCCAGTGTGTGATCGCAAAATCATTTGCAAGAATCTTTTTCCGCAATTCAATCAACAATGGTCTGCTTTTGATCGAGCAGCCGGATCTGTATGATGATATGAAAGAAGGCGACACAATTGATGTCGTGATGAATCAGCATGTAGACTATAATGGCAAAGAATATCCGATCGCTTTTCTGCCGGAGAATCTGATGAGCATCATTCAGGCAGGCGGACTTGTAAAAGCTATGCGCAAGCTGAATGGACTTGAGGATTGAGCAGAAAGGAGAGCATGATGGGCGAGACGATTATTGAAAAGATTATCAGACATAATACAGGAAAGGCAGTAAAGCCGGGAGATATCGTGACAGTTAATGTTGACAGATGCATGATCCATGATATTTTCATTCCTTTTGTAGCAGATAAATTTGAAGAGATGGGATTTACAAAACTTCATGATCCGGATAAAGTGGTTCTGATTTATGATCACCTTGTTCCGGCGAGTCAGCAGGATGATACAAGACATTTCCACAAAGGAGATGAATTTGTAGAAAAATACGGACTGACTCACGTACATAGAAGCGACGGAATCTGTCACCAGCTGATGACAGAAGCCGGATATGTGAAACCGGGAGATATCGCATTCGGAACAGACAGCCATACGACAACTTATGGTTGTGTTGGTGCATTTTCATCCGGAATCGGTTATACAGAGATGGCAAGTATTCTTGGAACCGGTACAATGTGGATCAAAGTTCCGGAGACGATCAAAGTTGTGATTGACGGAGAACTTCCGGAAAATGTAATGTCCAAGGATATCATTCTCCGACTGATCGGAGATCTCCGTGCGGACGGAGCAACTTACAGAGCGCTGGAATTCTCAGGAAGCACAATTGAGAAAATGTCAGTTGCAAGCCGTATGACAATGGCGAACATGGCAATTGAGGCAGGAGCAAAATGTGCTCTTTTCACACCGGATGAGAAGACGGCAGAGTATTGTGAGATTGAACTCAATGATTACCAGAAGAGTCTTGTTGGAGATGAAGATGCTGTCTATATGAAGACAATGTCCCGGTTATGGCATGTCCGTCCCAGGTTGATAAGATCAGAGACGTCAGTGAACTGGAAGGAACAGAGATCGACCAGGTATTTATCGGATCCTGTACAAACGGTCGTCTGGAAGACCTTAGAGCTGCAGCAGAAGTACTCAAAGGGAAGAAAGTTGCAGACTTTGTGAAGTTGATCGTTACACCGGCAAGCCGCAAGATCTACAGACAGGCACTGGCAGATGGAACCTTGGATATTTTGGCGGAAGCAGGTGCGATCATCACACATCCGGGTTGCGGACTGTGCTGCGGAAGAACAGGCGGAATCCTTTCTGACGGAGAACGAGTTGTAGCAACGAATAACAGAAACTTCCTTGGACGTATGGGAACATCTAAGGTAGAGATTTATCTTGCAAGCCCGAGAACAGCAGCAACATGTGCAGTTGCCGGGAAGATTGTGAATCCGGAATAAGAAGGAAATATAAAAAGCTATCGATTACAACAATTAAGATGAAATGTGTTGCAATCGATAGCTTTTTAAAAATTGTT
>OHJE01000686.1_pt1 | contig 11454 bp, 10 predicted proteins | sample 1568491 | NCBI WGS metagenome assembly OHJE01 (sample SAMEA3879609, study PRJEB24766) | human gut metagenome | biome: human-associated habitat; feature: feces | place: USA | collected 1985/1987
CAGTTGGCTGTAGTCTGTCTCCGTTTGACAGTTTCCTTGTGCTTCGAGGAATCAAGACGTTGTCAGTGCGTCTGGAGCGCCAGCAGGAGAATGCGAAGAAGATTGCACTTTGGCTGAAAAACAGACCGGAAGTGACAGAAGTTTATTATCCAGGGCTGGAAGATCATCCGGGTTACGAGGTGAACCGGAAGCAGGCGACAGGAGCAGGAAGTATGCTTTCTTTCCGTGTAGATACGGTGGAACGTACAAGGAAGATTCTTGAAAGCGTGAAATTGATCTCTTATGCGGAGAGTCTTGGCGGTGTAGAATCGCTGATCACATATCCGATGCTTCAGACACACGGTGATGTGCCGGTGGAGATAAGAGAACGTCTTGGAATCACAGAAGATTTCCTTAGAATGTCTGTTGGAATTGAAAATGCTGAAGATCTGATCAAAGATCTGGAACAGGCATTTCAATAAGAAGGAGTAAAAATGAGTGAGAAGAATCTGAATTTTGACCAGCCCGTAGAGAGAAGAGGAACCCACAGTCTGAAGTATGATTTTGCAGAAGAAAGGGGGAGAAAGAAAGATATTCTTCCGTTGTGGGTCGCTGATATGGATTTTAAGACGTCATCTTTCGTTCAGGAAGCATTGATCCGTCAGGCAGAGCATGGAATTTATGGATATACAGAGTCGGATCAGGAGTATTATGATGCGGTCAGCTCCTGGATGGAACGCCGTCACGGATGGAAGATCGACAAGGAGTGGATCACAAAGACTCCGGGAATTGTCTTTGCACTGGCAATGGCGGTGAAGGCTTATACAGAACCCGGGGATTATATTCTGATCCAGGATCCGGTCTATTATCCATTCCGGGAAGTGATTGAAAGCAATGACCGTAAAGTGGCCGCCAATATCCTTATCCGTAAGGAAGATGGATCTTATGCGATTGATTTCGAAGATTTTGAACGCCAGATCGTGGAAAAGGGTGTAGAATTATTCTTATTCTGCAGCCCACACAACCCGGTCAGCCGGGTATGGACAAGGGAAGAAGTGGAGCGTCTAGGAGACATTTGCCTAAAGCATCAGGTGATCATTGTAAGTGATGAGATTCATGCAGACTTCGTATTTGAAGGGAAGCATCAGGTACTTGTAGATCTTAAGGACGAGTATAAAGACATTACAGTGACATGTACTTCCCCGGGGAAGACATTCAATCTTGCTGGACTTCAGATTTCCAATATTATCATTCCAAATGCAAGCCTTCGCAAGGAATTTCAGCATCAGGTAACTGCAGCCGGGTATAGTCAGGTCGGCGCACCCGGAATCTTTGCGCTGATCGCTGCGTATACTCAGGGCGAAGAATGGTATCAGGCGATGAACCAGTATGTGAAGTCGAATATTGATTTCCTTCATACATGGATGGCAGAGCATTTACCACAGATCAAGGTGACAAAGACAGAAGGAACCTATCTCGTCTGGATGGATTTCCGGGCATTAGGGCTTTCAGATAAGGAACTAAAAGAACTGATAGAAGATAAGGCAGAGGTTTGGCTGGATGGAGGAGCGATCTTCGGAGAGCCTGGAAGTGGTTTTGAGCGGATCAACGTGGCTTGCCAGAGAGCGACGCTTGTGGAAGCGTTGGATCGGATTGAAAAAGCAGTGAAAAATAAATAAAAAGAAAACAGAAAAAGATGGATAAGCAACGCCCTCAATGCTTAGCCATCTTTTTCTATGTAGATCTGAACTTTCATTGTTTGAAACAGCTGTTATTTCGTTCCCCCTGAAATAATGCTACTTCTCAATCTTGCATGGAATGATCGGTTTGTGAAAGTCAGCAAGCGTGATGCTTCCAAGATAATCTTCAATCAGATTATTCAGCTTTTCCCAGATCGGACGTGTCGGACATTGACCAGCACGTGCACATTCCGGTGCATGATCCTCCAAACATGCTACTGCCGCAAGACTTCCTTCTGTCGCATGAAGAATGGAAGCGAGAGTGTATTCTTCCGGAGATTTTGTCAGGCGGTAGCCGCCGCCCTTTCCGCGAAGTCCAAGGATAAATCCTTGTGTGACAAGAGATTTTAAAATATTTTCCAAATATTTTTCAGAAATCTCCTGACGTGCTGCGATCTCTTTCAGCGGTGTGTAAGATTCCGGATCCTGCTGAGACAGATCAATCATGACTCGGAGAGCATAACGCCCTCTTGTAGAGATAATCATAACCTATTTCCTCCCAAGTTACCTATAATTTTACATTGTGAATAGTGTATCATATGTTAAGAAAATAAACAAGCTGTCGAGGTAAAGTGAAACAGTGCAAAAGCATTAAAGTTTGTTGAAAACAGACGAAAACGAGTGTGTCTAAAAATGAAATAACCGTGAAATTGTATTAACTTTACTGGAATTTACAGCGCGTTTGTGATACTCTAAAGACTGTAAGTCCTGATCGGGATGCTGCCTTCCTGATCAGACAGAAAAGACTGGGTTATTGGTCGCACATCATGTGAACAGTAACAAGACTGGAGAGAGAATATGAAAAAATTAATAGTAGCATTACTTCTGGCAAGCACATTGTGTATGACAGGATGTGGCGATACGAAGAAAGCGGAACCGGCTGCATCTAAGACAGAAGAGGTGGACAAAGCAAGCAGTGCGATGAAAGAACAGATGGGAGACAACGCGGTTCTTCCAAGTGATTCTGTTAAGAGAGTTATGGCAAAACAGTGGAAGGTGATTGGAACAGATACTGTGTATGATCTGAAAGAAGATGGAACAGGAACGAAGGATGACGCTGGACTGACATTTGAGTGTGGATTTGATGAGGATAACAACATTACGATCAAGATCACAATGGACGGCGAAGATGAAGGTAAACTGTATGCGGTTACAACAGATGATACAGGCTATGGCATAGTACTGAAGTCTCTAGATGGCGGAAAGGATATGAAGTTCCTCCAGGCGGATACAGACCTTCTGGATCTGACGGATGACCGTGCGAAGGGGCTGATCGGAAAGTGGACAGACAACAGCGGAAATGAATATAAATTAAAGAAGGACGGAAAGCTTGTGATCAAGAGTTCCTCCGGTGAGACAAAGGGAACATATTGTGTAGCAGAGAATACAGACGGTACATTGAGGCTGAATCTGGTTATCTCCGGTGGAACACTGGAATATGTCTATACACTGTCAGATGATGGATCTACAGTGGAATTATGTAGTCCGGGAACAGATACGGTACATAAGTGGACGAAAGCCTAAAGTGTGGTGAATAAAAGAGATGCAGTTTGCGCATGAATTGATCGTTCCGGAAGTTGGATTTTCTTTTAAACTATTCTTATTTGAAGGCAGAGAAGGACATTACCATAGAGAAAAACATTGGCACAGATCGATTGAGATTTTTGCAGTGTGCGACGGAGAACTGGAATTTAAGATCGATGAGAAGACCTGGCATCTGACAGCGGGAGAATTTATGATTGTGAATTCGAATGAGGTTCATGAAGTAGATTCTCCGTTGCCAAACGAGACGATCGTTCTTCAGATTCCGTTGAAAGTTTTTGAAAAATATTATACAGGAGAGCAATTTATCTGGTTTACGCATGAACCGGGACGTAAGGACGCGCGTTTTATGGAATTGTTGGAAGAACTGTATAAGACGTATTGTGAAAAGCAGTGTGGATATGACATGAAGATGAACAGTATTTTTTATCATCTTTTATATCTCCTTGTGAAAGAATACCGTCTGACGGAAGTTGAGGATGCTTTTGTAAGGAAGAATAAGAATCTGAACAAGCTTTCAGCAATCACATCTTATATGAAAGAGAATTATGCACAGGAGCTCAGTCTGGAAGAAGTGGCAAGAATTTTTGGCTACTCACCAACGTACTTGTCGAGGATGTTTCAGAAGTATGCGGGAATTACATATAAGAGCTATTTACAGAATATCCGTCTGGAATATGCAATGAAAGACCTGAAGGGCGGAAAATATAATATCACTGAGACAGCACTTCGCAGCGGATTCTCCGGAAGCAAGGCGCTGGCAAGAGCATTTCGGAAAAAATACGGAATTCTTCCAAGTGAATATAGAGAAAATGGGTAACTGTTCAGAGCCAAGCAAAATTTCAAAAACAGGCATAAATGCTTGCATTTTTAAAACTGTTTTTGAAATTTTATTTGGCGGATACGCCACACCGACGAAATGCGTAGCATTTTGGAGGTTGGCTCTGAACATTTTGGAGGTTGGCTCTGAACAGTTACGAAAAAGGAATATAAATAAAAAAGAAAAAATGACTAACAGTACAAAATATATTGACTGTTAGTCATTTTTATTGTATAGTGCAAGAAGAGATTAAAATGACCAATGGTCATAAACTGAATATGAGGAAGGAAGCGAAAAAGGATATGATGGTAAAGTTTGGAAAAAAGATAGTAAAATTCAGAGTGCCGATTCTGATTCTCAGTATTTTATTATTGATTCCGTCTGCATTGGGGTATCTGCATACGAGAATTAATTATGATGTATTGACTTACCTGCCGGATAACATTGAGACGATGAAAGGGCAGGATATTTTGGTAAATGATTTCGGTACAGGTGCATTTTCGATGTTTATAGTCGATGGAATGGAAGATAAGGATGTATCGAAGCTAAAAGAGAAGATTGAGAAGGTAGATCATGTAAAAGAGGTTATTTGGTATGATTCTATCGCAGATATCAGTATGCCGAAGAGTATGCTGCCAACAAAGGTTTATGATGCATTTAACTCCGAGACCGGAACAATGATGGCAATCTTCTTTGATGAAGGAACATCTTCAGACGGAACAATGGAGGCAATCTCCGAGATCCGTTCTCTGGCGGGCGAGCAGTGCTTCTTAAGTGGTATGTCAGCTGTTGTTACAGATACGAAGGAGCTGGCGGAGAAAGAGACACCGCTGTATGTATTGATCGCGGTTGTACTGGCGATGATCGTGCTCGGTCTTACAATGGAATCATTCTTTGTACCGATCCTCTTCATGCTCAGTATCGTAATCGCAATTGTCTATAACCTGGGAAGTAACTACTTTATGGGAGAGATTTCCTATATTACAAAGGCATTGGCAGCAGTTCTGCAGCTGGGTGTAACATTGGATTACTCCATTTTCCTGATGCATAGTTACGAAGAACAGCAGATTCGCTACAATGGAGATAAACACCGTGCAATGGCACATGCGATCTCACAGACATTTTCCTCTGTAATCGGAAGTTCCGTTACAACAATCGCCGGATTTATTGCACTGTGTTTTATGTCATTCACACTTGGTAAGGATATCGGAATTGTTATGGTTAAGGGTGTTATCCTCGGAGTACTGGCTTGTGTAACAATCCTCCCATCTATGATCCTGTGCTGTGACAAGATCATTGAGAAGACAAAGCATAAACCATTCCTTCCGGATATCGGAAAGATTTCAGATAAGGTTACTAAGAGATATCCTATCTATGTGGCACTGTTCGTAGTTCTGTTATTCCCGGCTATTTACGGAAATAACCATACAGGAGTTTACTACAATCTGGATGAGACACTTCCAAAAGATCTTCCGAGTATCATTGCAAATGAGAAACTGAAGGAAGACTATGACATGAATACGACGCATATGATTCTTGTAGACAGCTCTACAGATTCAGCGGATGTAGGCAAGATGCTGAATGAGATGGATAAGGTGGACGGAATCAAGTGGGCACTTGGACTCGACTCTCTGATCGGGCCGTCCGTACCGGCAAGCATGATTCCGGATTCAGTGACAAGCTCATTAAAGAATGATAAGTACCAGCTTGTACTGGCGAACTCAGAATATAAGGTAGCAACAGATGAACTGAATGACCAGATCAAAGAGCTGAATACGATTCTTCATAAATATGATGAAGGTGGAATGCTGATCGGAGAAGGTCCTCTGACAGCAGACCTGATTGACATTACAGATAAAGATTTCAAGACAGTAAGTGCAGTATCAATCGGAATTATTTTCGTGATCATTATGCTTCTGTTCAAGTCAATCTCACTGCCGATCATCCTGGTAGGCGTTATTGAGTTCGCGATTTTCGTCAATATGGGTATTCCATACTACATGGGAACTAAGCTGCCATTCGTGGCATCTATCGTAATCGGAACGATCCAGCTAGGATCCACCGTAGATTATGCAATCCTGATGACAACTCGTTATAAGAGAGAGCGTAACCATGGCGCGAATAAATACGATTCCATCACAACTGCGCACCGCGTATCCGCACAGTCCATCATGGTAAGTGCGCTAAGCTTCTTCGCAGCAACGATCGGTGTAGGACTTTACTCCAATATCGATATGATCAGTTCCCTGTGTATCCTGATGGCGAGAGGAGCACTGATCAGTATGGTAGTCGTAATCTTCGTACTGCCGTCTATGTTCATGGTATTTGATAAAGTAATCGTGAAGACAAGTAAGGGATTCCTGCCACCGAAGGAATGATGGGGCGTGGAATAGAATGCTATTAACGACAAAAGAATTACTAAAAAGATAAGAAATGGGCATTATTTGGCTAATTATTTGGTCGATAATGCCCTTTTGAGTTGGTAAAATGACCATAGAAACAAACGAAACAGGATACAGAAGAAAATTCAGGAGGACATCATGAAAATCCAGAATGTAACAGATGCATCTTTCCGAAAATATGGCAAGATCATCACGGAATACTCTTTTGAGAAGATTTTAAAAGAGATGGAACACACACCACTTCCGAAAGACGTTGTCTATGTACCGTCTGTTGAAGAGTTGGAAGTACTTCCAGAAGCAGCTGAAATCTGCAAGAAAGGATTCGGCGGACTGCCTATCCAGATTGGATACTGTAATGGAGACAACCATAAACTGAATGCACTGGAATATCACAGAAGTTCAGAATTTGATATCGCACAGACAGATCTGATCCTGCTTCTTGGAATGCAGCAGGATATTGAAGATGGCGATATCTATGATACAGCCAAGGTAGAAGCATTTTTTGTTCCGGCAGGAACCGGTGTAGAACTGTATGCGACAACACTTCATTATGCACCGTGTACTGCACAGGAAGGTGGATTCCGTTGTGTAGTAGTTCTGCCGAAAGGAACGAATGAAGAGCTTCCATTTGAAACAGCGAAAGAGGGAGAAAACAGACTTCTTGCAGCTATGAATAAATGGCTGATTGCGCATGAGGATGCACAGATTGAAGGAGCATTCTGCGGATTAAAAGGTGAGAATATTAATATTTAGGTAGAAAGAAAGTTGTTCACAAACAGAAGTGCTGAAATGTGGATAACATTTTCGAATGAAAGCAATAGTGTGAATAAGATAAGAAAGAGAGGATTTTATTATGAATAACATGCCAGAATTAAAAATCGGTGTTGTAGCAGTGAGCAGAGATTGTTTCCCGGAGAGCCTTTCCGTGAACAGAAGAAAAGCATTGATCGATGCTTATACAAAGAAATACGGTGAGGGAACAGTCTATGAATGTCCAATCTGTATCGTAGAGAGTGAGGTCCACATGGTACAGGCTCTGGAAGATGTAAAGAAAGCAGGCTGTAATGCCTTAGTTGTTTACCTTGGAAACTTCGGACCGGAGATTTCAGAGACACTGCTTGCAAAACATTTTGACGGACCGAAGATGTTTGTTGCAGCTGCAGAGGAGACACAAGACAATCTGACACAGGGACGTGGAGATGCTTACTGTGGAATGCTTAACGCAAGCTACAATCTGAAACTCAGAGGAGTAAAAGCTTACATCCCGGAGTATCCGGTAGGAACAGCAGAGGAATGTGCTGACATGATCCATGAGTTCGAACCAATTGCGAGAGCAGTTGTAGGATTAAGTGACTTAAAGATTATCAGCTTTGGACCGCGTCCGCTGAACTTCCTTGCATGTAATGCACCGATCCAACAGCTTTACAATATCGGAGTTGAGATTGAGGAAAACTCTGAACTTGACCTTTTCGAGGCTTATAATAAACATGAAGGCGATGAAAGAATCCCGGCCGTTGTAAAAGAGATGGAAGAAGAGCTCGGAGCAGGAAATAAGAAACCGGAGATCCTTCCGAAGCTGGCTCAGTATGAGATTACTTTGAAAGACTGGATTGAGGAGCACAGAGGATACAGAAAATACGTTGCAATTGCAGGAAAATGCTGGCCGGCATTCCAGACACAGTTCGGATTCGTTCCATGTTATGTAAACAGCCGTCTGACAGCTCAGGGAATCCCGGTATCCTGTGAGGTTGATATTTACGGAGCACTCAGTGAGTTTATCGGAACCGCTGTGAGCCAGGATGCAGTAACACTTCTTGATATCAACAATACAGTACCGGCAGATATGTACAAAGAAAGTATTGAAGGAAAATTCCCATATACACAGAAAGATACATTTATGGGATTCCATTGTGGAAATACAGCTTCCGGCAAACTTGCTTTCTGCGAAATGAAATATCAGATGATCATGGCAAGATCTCTTCCAATCGAGGTTACACAGGGAACACTGGAAGGAGATATCAAACCTGGAGATATCACATTCTACAGACTGCAGAGTACATCTGACAATGTACTTCGTGCTTATGTTGCACAGGGAGAAGTACTTCCGGTTGCTACAAAATCTTTCGGATCTATCGGAGTGTTTGCCATTCCGGAGATGGGAAGATTCTACCGTCACGTATTGATTGAAAAGAATTATCCACATCACGGAGCAGTTGCTTTCGGACACTTTGGAAAAGCATTGTTCGAAGTATTCAAATATATTGGTGTGCCGGTTGAAGAGATTGGATACAACCAGCCGAAAGGCGTAAGATATCCAACAGAGAATCCGTGGGGTTAATTACATAGAAAGTTATAAGCATAGAAAACGGGCAGAGAGCCGTGCCGGAAACGTCAAGGCTCTCTGTCTTTATATAGGAGGAACAACATGTTATTTGTAGGAGTAGATCTTGGGACATCCGCAGTAAAACTTCTTCTGATGGATGAGAACGGAAAGATCAAGAATATCGTATCAAAAGAATATCCGTTATATTTTCCACACCCAGGTTGGTCAGAGCAGAAACCGGAAGACTGGTTTGCACAGAGTATGGAAGGACTGAAAGAGCTTCTGGAAGGCTTTGATAAGGATCAAGTGAAAGGAATCAGTTTTGGAGGCCAGATGCATGGTCTTGTTGCGCTTGATAAGGAAGATCAGGTGATTCGCCCGGCAATTCTGTGGAATGATGGACGTACTGCAAAGCAGACCGATTACCTGAATCAGGTAATTGGAAAAGAGAAGCTTTCGGAGTATACAGCAAATATTGCATTTGCCGGATTTACAGCACCGAAGATTCTCTGGATGAAGGAAAATGAACCGGAGAATTTTGCAAAGATTGAGAAGATTATGCTTCCGAAGGATTATCTTGCATATCGCCTGTCAGGGTCTTTTTGCACAGAATATTCAGATGCTTCCGGAATGCTGCTTCTGGATGTGGAGCATAAGTGCTGGTCTGCAAAAATGCTTGAGATCTGTGGTATTACAGAGGCACAGATTCCAAAGCTGTATGAAAGCTGGGAAGTCGTTGGAACTTTGAAAGCAGAGATCGCAGCAGAACTTGGCGTATCAGAGGATGTAAAAGTAATTGCAGGAGCCGGGGACAATGCGGCGGCAGCAGTTGGAACGGCAACAGTCGGAGACGGCGGCTGCAATATTTCTCTCGGAACTTCCGGGACACTCTTTATTTCCAGTAAGAAGTTCGGAGTAGATAAGAACAATGCACTGCATTCCTTTGACCATGCAGACGGTAACTATCATCTGATGGGCTGTATGCTCAGTGCGGCATCCTGTAATAAATGGTGGATGGACGAAATCCTTAAGACAAAGGATTATCCGGCAGAACAGGCAGGAATTACAAAGCTTGGCGAGAACCATGTGTTCTATCTTCCGTATCTGATGGGAGAGCGTTCTCCTCATAATGACCCTTCCGCAAGAGCAGCATTTATCGGAATGTCTATGGACAGCACAAGAGAGGATATGACACAGGCTGTGCTGGAAGGTGTTGCATTCGGACTGCGTGATTCCCTGGAAGTTGCAAGAAGTATTGGTGTGAATCCGGAGAGAACAAAGATCTGTGGCGGTGGAGCAAAGAGTCCGCTGTGGAGAAAGATCATTGCAAATGTGATGAATATGAAAGTAGATCTGATCGAAAGCGAAGAAGGCCCGGGATATGGAGCGGCAATCCTGGCAGCAGTTGGATGCGGTGTGTTTGATTCAGTGGAAGAGGCTGCGAAGAAACTTGTGAAAGTGACAGGAACAGAAGAACCGGATCCGAAACTGGTGCAGAAGTACGAGGAAAGATATCAGGAATTTAAGGAACTGTATCCGGCATTGAAAGGTTTTTTTCAAAAGAAACAAGTATAATGTAAGTATTAATGATAATTTATAATTTGCCGGAAAGACGGTCAGAGAGACGGGTGTGGAAAACATTGCCTGTCTTTCTTTTATGTCGTATAATCATGATATGAGTGTCCCAAGACAAAGGATATGTTGCACTTGCCAAAACAGTGAAAAAATGAACACAGATAACAGTACATGAATGGATAGAAGGATAAGAAATGTTTAAAATTGCGGTTTGTGATGATGACGAAAAGATATGTAATCTGCTGGAAAATTATATTAATGATTCCTGCAGGATACTCCATATAGAAGCTGAAACGGAGAGTTTCATTTCGGGAAAAGTGTTGAAACGGAAACTTCGGGAAGGGGAAAATTATCAGATCTATTTTCTGGATATTGAGCTCGCAGATGATACCGGGATTAGTGTAAGTGATTGTATTAGAAATGAGATAAAAGATGAAGCAGCTCAGATTGTATATGTATCGGGAAAGGATGGATATGACCGTCAGTTATTTGCCTTCAGACCATTCAATTTTATAGAGAAGCCATTTGACCAGAATATGGTGACTGCTACGCTTGAAAAGTATAACAGGATTTATGGGAAGAAGAATGATATATTTCACTATAAATATGGTCACGATATGTATTGTGCCCGTGTGAGTGAGATTCTGTATTTTAAAAGTAACGGAAGAAAAGTAAAGATTGTAATGCAGAAGTCAGAAGACGAATTCTATGGTTCGTTGGAAGAAGTCTGCGACAAATTAAAAGGGCAGGGAATGATTCTGACACATAAATCTTATCTGGTGAACTATCGTTATATCAGATCTTTTCAGGGAGAACAGGTTATTAGGGTAAATGGTGACGTAATTCCTGTTGCCAGAGGCAGAAAAGAGGAAATAGCGAGAATGCAGCTTCATTTTGAAAATGGAGGGTTTGTACATGGTGTTTGATACATATCATATCATTTATCTGCTGGCGAATTTTTTTCTGATATTTGTTGTTCATCGTTTTATGAGAGTTTTTTTTGAACATAGAAAATACAAAAGAATATTGGGAATATTAGCCTATTCCTTCTACTTTATAATGACAACTTTAGTA
>OHJE01000694.1_pt1 | contig 11324 bp, 11 predicted proteins | sample 1568491 | NCBI WGS metagenome assembly OHJE01 (sample SAMEA3879609, study PRJEB24766) | human gut metagenome | biome: human-associated habitat; feature: feces | place: USA | collected 1985/1987
CCCGCTGTTACGGCGGCACCAGCACCAACGCTGAGCCAAAAGGAACAAGAATTCCCGGCGGATTCTGTATTGTTAGCAGCTAATGCAGACGCCCAATCGACACCAGTTGTGAGTGAAGAACCTAAAACTGAATCTGAACCTCAACCTGTATCGGAACCACCGGCCTGGATCACTGACCTAATTGGCGATGAATTTAAGCAATGGAAGCCTGGCCTTGTGGCAATCGAAGCAATGACGGGTACGGGAAAAACATCGTTTATATTGGGCCCCTTGCTGAAGTGGCTTGTTGATGAATTCTACAAGGTAGGCGGGAAACGCAAGACGATGCTGTACTTATGCAACCGTGCTCCGCTTAGAGAAGAGATAATCGATGCGCTGAAAAAGGCTGGCGTGTCCAATGTCCGTGTGTGTGGTCATGATTTAGTGACCTTGGTGGTAGGAGACGATGACGCACAGGAAGATATACTGGTGAGGATATCAACCTATCAGCGCTATGAAGAATTTTTAGTAAGAGACCCCGTAGGTGCTAGGTGTGAACTATGGCATTTTAATTATATTGTATGTGATGAGGCACAGTATTTTTTTACTGATGCACCGTTCAACAAAAATACCACACTGTCCTATAACATAATCATGAAGGCCAGTCAGCACGCTACGGTAATTGCCATGACAGCCACCCCGGAAAACATGTTTACTGCATGGATGAGAAAAGGAATGCTGGCTAAAAATCGCTATTATTACCTGCCTAAAAAGATGTCGCATATCAGGAAGGCTCTCATCTACAGCAACGATTTGGAGAGGGAAAAACTTCTTAACCAGATTCCAGATGGCGAGAAAGCCCTGGTGCTTATCAATGATTGGGCGATTTTGCGGAAGCTAAAGGACTTGTACGGCGATGCTGTGGGCTGTTACTGCTCAGTTAACAATATTAAGGGGCAAATCGATGCGCTGGAAGACTGCATCAAGGATGGAAAACTGCAAAAGAGAATCGTGTTTACAACGGAGGTCCTGTACAATGGCATCTCAATCAAGGATAAGACGCTGAAGCACATCTTTGTCGAAACTTGGGAGCCGCTGAAAATAATCCAGATGCAAGGCCGAAAGCGCCCCGTTGATGAAACGGATACCTGCACGGTCTACTATCGTGCGCCAAGCCGAAAACAGTTGACGAAGAAGCGTGACTGGAACCAATATGACCTGGATACGGTAGAAGCCTGGCTGGATTACAAACATGGTAAGCCGGAAAAGTGGAATGGCATACTGACACAGAAGGATGCGCAAGAACGGATTGAACGCTGTAAGGCACTGACCTATATCCATGCGGAGGGTACCTATCAGATTAATCCGATGCTTGTTAACAATATGCGTCAGATGCGGGATCTACTGGATGCTCTATATGATCACGGCTATAGAGCGACCATGCAGGAACGGGTTTGGGATAAGACACTGCAGGTCTCGCCACGGGAGTACAGGGATGAAGCCATTACGCACTACATTATTGATAACTTTGGCAAGGCGATGTCAAAGCAGGAATTGCAGGCAGGTTTGGCTGAAGCGGGTCTCTATAAACCAGGTAAGCGACCAATCGGACAAAGCATACTGAACGGTAAGCTGAAAAAGTACCATGTACAAATAGGAGCCACCACAAAAAAATGCCGGGTAAACGGAAAGTCTACTACGCTAACGTATTGGCTCTTGGTGCAGGACCACCCTTAATATCTGAAGTGTAGCAAAAACTGCAGTATTGTATATATAGTACAAAATGACAAATTTAGCTACACCATGATCCAAAAAACTACATTCTTTTTGGTTGGCTTTGGTTGTTTTATGAGCCATCGGCGCATGAAACGAACAAGCCCAAGCAAAAAAGCAACAGATTTGCGAAGCAAAGCTGGCGGTAGGTCGGTGGGCAAAAATGGCTACAAAATGATTGATTGGTATATGTCCTTGCGAAAGGCACTACTTCTGACGCTGGTACAAATAAAATTGCCGAAAATCATTTTATGGTCTGGTATAGTTGAACGACTTGCAGAGATACTGAACATAGCTGCCGGCTAGCATAAAAGATGTCAAATGACGATGCTACGATGAAAATTAGCGCTGCATGTAGCATACAACGTTGATGGAATGATTGCCAGAAAGGTCGGGCATGCAGGCCATCGGACAAAATAGGCATCGAAAATCAGCAATATTGCCAAAAATATGTCATAATATATAGCAAAACGACGAAAAAATAAGCCCGGTGGAGTTGCGGCAGTGCTCCATCGGGCCTTCTATTATATATTGATTTTTAAAATGTGCGATGCTGTGCGTGTGTGGCTTAGTATCTTCTGCGCCGCCGTTTCATCTCGGCAAGCCTCCCATACTCGCAGGAGTACCGGAAATCCCAGCCGCTGATATGGTTGAGGTATCCCTCCGATACGGGAACACCTTCGTCCTCGTAAACATGCTGCCACCAGATCTTTTTGCGTTGCTCCGGCCACATACCCTCGGTGCCAAGCTGGTTGTACCATTCACCGCGCTGGTTGTTGTAAGTGCCAGACCATTTGCGGCGCACAGCACGCACCTGAGCAGAAACATCATTATCGGTCTCGCTGGGAATACCGTAGCCTCCGCCGGAGTTACTACGATTCTCAGCGCCCATCATAGCGGCGGAGCCGAACAGGCCAGCGACACCTAATACAAAAGCAGTTGCACCTAACATAAGATAGTCCTCCTTAATAATCAGTAATTGACAGCGCACAGCTTGACAAAAGCATCCAGAAAAATCAGGCCAAAGATGATGATGTTGACGATCAGGCCGAAATCGCTATTGTTATTGTTTTTCATTTTGCGTTCTCCTTTTCAGCGGCAAGTTTAGCGGCGGCTTCTTCGCGGGTGAGTGCAGTCTGGCCGAGCAGCGGTTTTGTTTCGTATGTGAAATCCAGCTGGTACTTCTGAGCGTTAGCACGCAGCTCATTATCAAGGTCTACGCCGGTGAGCATGGAAGCATAAGCGTAGTTCATCTGGATGCCCATATCGTTGCAGTCCTCGGAAATCAGTCGCAACATGGCTTCGTTCTGTGTGAGATTATACGCTTTCTCAACGTCCCAGATATAATGGCCGCGCAGATTGTGGTGATGTGTCATAATGTACTGCCAGGCATCAAAGACTTCCTTCTGGCGCTGGAATTTGGCGGGCGTCGGTGTGGCATTGTTGACGGCATTGAAGATGGGCGGCAGAGTGGTGGCCCCGATAATGTAGGCTGCGAAAAGTACGGCGGGAATGACCAGTGCCATGATGGCCAGGACGATAAGAGCGTTGGCTAAATACATAATCATGCCTCCTAGGTGGTGATGGTTCCTTCGATGATTTTATTATACATTGTGGTAAGTACCATAATTTGAACATTGGACAAATTGGCAAAAGCTGTACAAATTATGCACTGACTTCCTTAATGATCCGTTCCAGCGTGGGCCTTGATACGCCAATCATGCCAGCCAGAGCGGCCTTGCTCAGTTCCCGGCGCTGGTATCGTGCATACAGTGCTTCGAATCCCGGCGGGACTGCTACCTTTTGTCGGCCTTTGTACACGCCGTTCCGCTTGGCAATGGCGATACCTTCTCGCTGGCGTTCAAGTGTGTTGGCCCGCTCAAATTCATTGATAGCGGCAATCATAGTCAGCATCAGCTTGCCAGTTGGCGTGCTGGTGTCCAGGTGCTCTTTGTTGCTGATGAGGTGAACGCCCTTGGCTTGTAGCTGCTCCACCAGTTCCAGCAAGTCTTTGGTGCTTCGGGCCAGGCGGCTGAAATCATGGATGTAGACAGTATCGCCCTCGCGCACGAAGTCAAGCATGGCCTGCAGCTGTGGACGATGCGTATTCTTGCCGCTGATTTTTTCGGTAAACCACTTGTCGATATTGTGAGAGTGCAGAGCTTCCACCTGTCGTGCCTCATTCTGTTCGGCGGTGGAGACTCGTACATAGGCAACATTCATTATGTACACCTCGATTGTAAAAATAGGGTCTAGACTTGCCTTGCGGTTTGTAAAAGAATGGAAAAACGGACTTTAATTTTACGGAAACTACCTGCTCATCGGCTGTAAAGTTAGAGTGTGCCCTATTTTTGCATGAGATTGGTCACGATGGAATCAAGCAGGTATTCGGGCGGAATATCAAAGTAGTGGGCAAGGGCGAGCAGGGAAGTGGCATTGGGTGTTCGCTGCCCATGTTCCCAGTACTTGACGGTGCGGGTGGATACGCCAACAGCTGCAGCTAGTGCGGATTGTGAGAGACCGCGAGATAGGCGCAAAACTTGCAAGTGGTTTTGCCTGTTGGGCGGGGAAGTGGTGGCGATATATTTCATGGTCAAGAACCTCTTTTTTAAAAATAGATACATAAAAATTAACCTACTCTCACTCGGTCGTGCATCTCTGTCCTGTTGGTTTAGTCAGCGCGGATAAACTGCTTGCCGCAATCACCGCATATTATGTTGACCTCTTTGGTAGAGCGGATGATAGTGCCGCAATCCGGGCATACCCAACGGCGGGTAGAACTTGGACGCTTGGGTGGTTTGATGCCTGTGCCGTATGCCGCGCCGGGTGTGCGGCTCCCTGTGCCTGTGCCGGTCATGTCTGCCCACGTCAGGCCCTCGGACATCTGAATAGCTTGCCAGCCTTGTGCCTCGATGAAGTCCAGCAGCTCCAACGATGGGCTGGTAATGGTCCACCCGTACTTTGCATGATGGTCAATAATAAGACCGTGGGCTTCTGCAATGGCCTTGAACCGCTTGTTATGGTAGCTGTTGCCCGCGCCGCTGGTATCCTTGATACCGTGGGTCATGGCGTAGAGGTGGGCGCACTCGTGGCAAAGTGTGGCGGTAGTTTCTTCTATGGGCCTGTCCAGCGTGGCGGTGCTTATGTTGATCTCGTAGCGTCGCTCACTGCCCGCCTGCCAGGTCTTGCTGCAGGTGATATGGCCGTATGCGTTGGGCGTCTTTTTAAGTGTGATGATAGGCTCTGGCAGCTCATTATTATAAAAGTGGGCATTGATGGCGCGGAACATCTTTTCTAACTGCCCGGCGGTACGGCTTGTGCGGATGGTCTGTTTCATGGATGAACAACCTTTCTACTTGATAAATAAGCCGGGCGGGTGTATACTATATTTGCAGCTCGCCCCGGCGGGTTTGCATGAAGTCCTTTACAACGCGCTTTGGTCGGCATGGTTGCAAGGGGCTTTTCTTAGTTGATGGTCAGGCGCTGACCGGTGACGACTTTAGAATACTGGGTAAATAGGGCAGGGGCAACGGCCTTGATGGCTTTGCTGTCCAGGCGGGTGCTGGTGAAGTCAGACAGCTTGACTTTGTGGCATCCTACCTGCAGGTCGTTGGTATTGCGCTGGGCCATCTCAGCTTTGATTTGGGCCTTGATAGTTTCCTGCTCGGCTTGGGCGGTTTCAATCAACTGGGCGGCCTCTTTGTATTGGATGATGAGGTCTAATAAATTGTCAATGCTCATGGTGTACGTCCTTTCTTTGTGTGTGGTGGTGTTGGTCGTGGTCAGGTGAACTTGTGTTCCCTTGACTGTGACTATAGTATACATGTTTAACGTATAATTTGCCATGCACAAAACACTCAATTTACAAAAGGACAAAAAATACGGCTGTACGACAATTGTTAATGAATTACATGTTTAACGTATATACCATTGTTGCATGAGGGTCAGAATACATGGACAAAGAAAACAAAACAAGCGCAGCACAATTGCGAGCAAATAAGAAATACAACGATAAAGCAACAGATTTTGTCGGCCTGCGACTGCAAAAGGCGGCAGCCGTCAACAAAGAATCCTTGCAAGAATGGGCAAAAAGTGCGGGTATGAGTGTCAATAAATACGTTATAACAGCAATTTTTGAAAAGCATGAACGAGACACGCAAGCCGAAATCAGCGAGCAAGAATAACCCAGGCACAGCGCCCCTATAATGTACCTGTACCTTATAAGGCGACAAAAAGCACCGGCGAGTCTGCTCGCCTGTGCGCGGTGTCTCTGTCTGCTGTTTCTGCCATGCCCAGGTGCACCGGGGGGCTGGTTAAAAATGGCTTTGCCGATTTGAATACCCAGCAGGCCCAAGTCGTTCTTTCGCACTCTCGGGGGGGCGTTTTGACCACCCCTTATCAACTAAATAAGTATAAAAAATAGCTCCTAACAGCGTAAAAACTGTTGGGAGCTTTGTGTTTGTATGGGAAACGTGCTCAAAAACGAGCAGATTCACTGAGCTTTGGCCTGCCCTTTGTCGCGGGCATCCTTAACGATATACATAGTATTGGCAAGGACAGTCTCGTTCATATCGTCCATGCGCTCTATCAGGCGGTCAATGCGCTCATTGGTAGCAAGCAGACCATCAGCCAGGGTATCAATTTTCTTTTCGACATGGCTCTCGATATAGGCCATCATGCGGGTTTCAGATTCTTTCGTGACCTCAAGGGACACTTCGCGCATCATATCGCGCAATAATTCCAAATCGTTCCTATCGAGTGCCATATTAGACCTCCTGTGCTGGGCAAGTGTTAGCTAGTACCTGTAGTATACCGTGCCCCGGCGGCAAAGTCAATCGCAATAACGCACAAAAAATAAGCAGGGTTAGATATATTATGTCACAAATTAAAACGATAAACAATTGTATCTTTGCAATGTCAACTAATTATGCCATATAAAATGTACTTTATGACTAGCCCGGCGGTTACTATAAGAAGTGCCGTCGGGCTTCTTTTATTTATATCCCCGGTAAACGCCGCTTTTCATCCTCCCAGAGTAATTGCTGCCGAAAATATAGAAACAGAAAAGTATCCTCCATTTCGTGAATGGAGGATACCTTTTTTCATAAAAAACTATTCGACAATTACTTGTATAATACTACAAAATACGATTTTTTTCAACAATCGTATGCAAGTTTAATTGACTGGCGTGTAAATTTGTTACATTCACTATAGAAACCGCAGATTTTATAAAGCATTTTACATATATAGGGCAATTTTCACGCCAAATTTTAACAATTATACAAGAGGAGTTTAAAATGGCACGGCGTGGAGAAAACATCCGAAAACGTAAAGATGGTCGCTGGGAGGGTCGCTATATAAAAGGCAGAAAGCCGGACCACACCGCGATTTGGGGCTACATTTATGGGCGTACCTACGCTGCAGTGAAGAAGGAGCTGACAATACGCAAAAACGAACTGCAGGCATTTGTGTTATCTGCTGGCAACCCAACCTTTCGGGAACTTGCACAGAAATGGGAAAACTCCATTTTTTTAGGGGTCAAGCCATCCACTGCCGCGCATTATCGCTACACACTGCAGCATTACATTTTTCCTGTGCTCGGATCGATTCGCGTAAAAGAATTAAATGGAACTGTACTGGAGAATGGACTTCTTGAAATCATTTCTCCCGTCGATAATTGCCATAAGCCCCTGGGTCATACAATGGCACGAGAGTGCCTGATACTTGTTCGCAGGATCTGCCGCTATGCCGTCCATCAGCACCTTATGCGGTCAATGGAAATCAGCTTGAAGCTGCCACCGGCACATTCATCGATGACCGTACTGAACCAGGACGAGCAGAAGCAAGTCTTTCGCTATGTCACCCAAGCTGCTACTCCGCGAAAAATCGGGATTTTGCTGATGATGCAGATGGGCTTACGCATTGGCGAAGTCTGCGGACTGCAATGGCAGGATTTTGATCTAGATAAAGGGATTCTCTCAGTAAGACGGACAGTGAAACGTATCTATGTCGAAAATCAGCGCACAAAGGTTGTTGTGCAATCTCCCAAAACAGCAACTTCCGAAAGGGCCATCCCGATTCCAAGGAAAATTCTATCCTTAGTGTACCAATTACACAACAGTCAGTCTCCCCATACATGGTTCTTGTCCAGTCAAGAAGCAAAGCCCGTGGAGCCGCGTTGCTACAGCAAAAGCATCCACTGCTATTTAAAGCATGCCCAGGTTTCCAGCGTTCATCCCCACGCCCTGCGGCATACGTTCGCAACCACCTGCCTGCAAAGCGGATGCAATGTAAAGACGCTCAGTGAAATCATGGGTCACGCCAGCTCCGACATCACGATGAAGCTTTATGTGCATACATGTTGGGAGTGGAAGCGGGCAGAAATTGAACGGATTTTCAATAATTAGTGGTCAAGTTTAAGGGTCAGCAGGTAAACAATTAGCGCAGTAAGGCAGATTTTGTAGGAATATGTTCCATTCACGAAATGAAAGATACCTCACAAACCAAGAAAGCTGAGGTGAGCAGAATGGGACTGAACTTGTACGCGCACAACGCTAAAGCCTACAAAAGTGCACTTGCGATGATGCAGCAGTACGGAAAGGCTGCCATTGTGCATCCCACCGGCACGGGAAAAAGCTATATCGCCTTTAAACTTATCGAGGACCATCCAGAAGCCGCAATTCTGTGGCTCTCTCCCAGCGAGTATATCTTCAAAACTCAGCTTGACAGCCTGAAAATGCAGGATGTGAATTTATCGCTTGCAAACGTTACTTTTTATACCTACGCAAAACTGATGTGTTGCACAGAAGATCAGTTGGCAGAGATAGCAGCGCAGCATCCGGCCTATATAATCCTGGATGAATTTCATCGTACCGGCGCGGAATATTGGGGTAAAGGTGTGACGGACCTGCTGAAACTTTGCCCCGATGCCAAACTGTTGGGCCTGACAGCCACCAATGTGCGCTACCTTGATAATAACCGTGATATGGCCGAGGAACTTTTTGAAGGTCATGTTGCATCGGAAATGACCCTGGGCGAAGCAATCGTCCGGGGTATTTTGCCTGCGCCGAAATATGTTACAACGGTCTATCGCTACCAGAATGAACTTGCCCGGTATCAACAGCGGGTCGATAACCTGCATTCAGTGGGAATCCAGGACATTAACCAGAAGTATTTAGATGCCTTGCGACGGGCGCTGGAGCAAGCGGACGGGCTGGATAAAGTATTCGCCAAGCATATCGCAAAACCGGACGGCAAGTACATTGTGTTCTGCGCCGGTAAAGAGCACATGGACGAGATGCAAACCCACGTCCCTGAATGGTTCGGCGGTATTGCCGCAAATGGCGTGCATGTATATAAGGCATATTCCAGTGACCCGGCAACAAGTTATGAATTTGAGGCATTTAAGGCAGACACCAGCCCGGCGCTGAAGCTACTTTTCTGCATTGACATGCTCAACGAAGGTGTACACATTGAGGAAATCTCTGGTGTGATCCTTTTCCGCCCAACGATTTCACCGATCGTCTATAAGCAGCAAATCGGCCGCGCCTTGACGGCGGGCGACAGCAAAACGCCTTTGATCCTTGACATTGTGAATAACTTTGAAGGACTGTGCAGTATCGCCGGACTGCAGAACGAAATGACGCAGGCGGTGCAGCGTTTGTACGCCAATAGCGAGGGCGACCGCATCGTTACGGATAGTTTTGAAATCATCGAGCAGGTCCGCGACTGTCGAATACTGTTTGAGCAGCTGCAACGCAGCCTGTCATCGACGTGGGACCACTATTATGCGCAAGCCAGCGTTTACTATGCAGAGCATGGCAATCTGAATGTACCTGTCAGCTACACCACGACCGACGGGTTAAGTCTTGGATCCTGGCTGCAGATCCAGCGCCTTGTGCGTGCCGGTAAACGGGCAGGAACCCTGACCCAGCAACAAATTGACCGATTGGACTCCATTGGAATGGAGTGGGATGGTCGGCTTGATTTGGCGTGGAAACGGGCTTTTGCGCTGGCTGAGGCATATTACCGGGAGCATGGAAACCTGCTAGTACCGAATCGATATAAAACAACAGATGGCTTCGCGCTGGGGCAATGGGTCGGTGTACGCCGCCAGAAATATCTGGATGGAGAACTGACCGCCGACCAAATCAAGCAGTTGGAATCCATCGGCATGGTGTGGGATGCGGTCAGCGCCCGCTGGGAAAAGGCCTACGCGGAAGCCGCGGTATATTACGCAGAAAATGGTGATTTGGAAACGCCGACCAAGTATGTTACGCCTTCCGGGGTGGCACTGGGCAGCTGGCTTTCCAGCCAACGGAGACTTCACCAGGACGGAAAGCTATCTACGGACAAAATTGCTCGACTTGAAAAAATCGGTATGGATTGGAGCGACCGCCACGACCGCAGCTGGCAAAAATATTACGCCGCTGCCCGGCAGTATTACCAGTCCCATGCCAATTTGGACATCCCGGCGGGCTATGTGACGGTAGACGGCATAACACTGGGCAAGTGGCTTGCCCGTCTGCGGCGCATCTACGAAAAGTCCGGCACAACCACAAGGGCACTATCCGATACGCGCAAAGCTATGCTGGACCACTTGGGCATGAAATGGCCGGAACAGCAGCCAAATCGAAAGACGGCGTAAGCCGATGTGAGGCAGCCGCACAGTAAAAATCTGCAGCCTGAAATGGTTGCAATTTTTTTACCAGCGTGCGCGAAAAATGTCGAATGCAAGAAGAATGTGGCGAGAAATATAGAGGGAACGTAGGGAAGGTAGCAATGTTCGGTGTCGCAGTGATAATAGAGTCAACCAAGAAAACCTACGATAACTAAAGGGTTTTGACGGCTTGAGTTGTCCTTCAAAAGTTTTATTTGTTGAAAAGACTGCAAGAAGTGGGAAATCCTGGGGGTTATATGTAGGAGGCTTTTGGAAGCTCTGTTTTGACCCACAAAAGGAGCAGCAAATAAAGATTGAAGGAGAGTTCAAGCCTACGGTGGATTGCCTTTGTGCGACCCGCCGTGGTTTTGTTGCTGTTTATATAGAAAAAGTGAGGAGTGCAGAATGTACATGAATGACGGAAATAAAACGAAAATTAATCTGAAAAACAAGAGCGCTTTCATCACGGGTGTAGCTGGTTTTATCGGCTCTAACCTTGCAAAGAGACTGCTCTCCACTGTAGAGGGTGTCAAGGTCGTGGGTTTGGATAACATGAACCACTACTATGATGTACGTCTGAAAGAAGCTCGTTTGAACGAACTGGAACAGTTTGAAAATTTCAGCTTTGTAAAAGGTAATCTGGCAGACAAGTCTGTGATTGAAGCTATCTTTGAGCAGTATAAACCGGAAATCGTTGTGAACCTTGGTGCGCAGGCAGGGGTTCGGTATTCCATTACGAACCCCGATGCCTATGTGGAAGCAAACTTGATTGGCTTTTATAACATTCTGGAAGCCTGCCGCCATTCTTACGATGAAGGGCATACTCCGGTGGAGCATCTGGTTTATGCGTCTAGTTCTTCTGTATACGGCAGCAATAAAAAAGTGCCGTACAGTACGGATGATAAGGTCGATA
>OHJE01000696.1_pt1 | contig 11314 bp, 14 predicted proteins | sample 1568491 | NCBI WGS metagenome assembly OHJE01 (sample SAMEA3879609, study PRJEB24766) | human gut metagenome | biome: human-associated habitat; feature: feces | place: USA | collected 1985/1987
CCACATCATATGGGTCTGCATCGGTGTCCCAGCAGCGAGGCTCCAGCAGATTGATCTTATACGTTCCCTCGATGATGTCCGCAAAGCACCCACCGAGCGCCTGGCACAGCTCCCACTGCTCATGCTCCACGTCCAGCGTGATGACAGATTTTCCCGCTTCCAGGAAGTTGAGCAGAAGCAGCTTCATAAGATACGATTTTCCCTGACCGGAGTTTCCGAGAATGAGGACATTGGCTGAGGTCTTGTCCTCGTCACGCTGGTCGAAGTCCACCACGATGTTGCTTCCGTACTTGTCTTTCCCGATGTAAAAGCCCTTGCGGTCGGTCTTACCACTGTAGTTGAATGGGAACAGGTTTGCCACGGAGCTTGCTGGCAGAACGCGCTCATACTCTGTGCCAAGCACATTGCATCCGACCGGACTGACTGCGCAGAAGCCTGCCTGCTGGCGAAGCTTCAGCCTGTCCACGTTCAGCTTCGAGCGCATGAGCTCGACCTCCACGTTTGTCTGCAAAATTTGCAGCTCCTGCATATCTCCCGCGATCATTTCGATGTAGACCGCGCAATGGAGCAGCGGTTCTTTGTTCCGATGCAGTGAGCCGATGAGGTTCGCCACGTCCTGCAAATTGCTCTCGGCCTCCACCGCCCGCTGCATATCCTGGGCGCTGCCGCGGTTCATGCGGTTACGGATCTCGGCGTTGTGGACGATTTTTCGTTCTTCGAGCGGCGAGACCATGCGCGTATAAATGTGCAGCGTTACGCCGTGCTTTTCGCCCAAATGCCGCAGGATGGCAAGATCGTCGGTCGATGTCGGATACTCGCGCAGCGCCCAAATGCAGCGGAACGTGTTGCCGCAGATGTAATAGCCGGTTTCAAATTTCACGATGCTGGGCGCGATCATGTCCAGAAACACCTTGAGATTCTCGGTTTCCTCGTCCGGTTTTCGTTTGCGCTTAAAAAGCCCCACTAGACCACCTCCAAAAACCGCTGACCGTCGTAGTCCTCGAAGCGCTCCGTCGTGGTGTTTTGTTCGAAATAAATAGCAAGCAGGCGCTTGAGGTCTTCCTTTCCGGCGCGGCGTGTGGTGAAACCGTTATCGCGGAATTTTGTTTCAATGGTAGACAAGAGCGTGTACGCCGTGTCGGGCTTTTCGTTTTTGAGCCGCACGGCGAGATAGAACTCCCGCGCCAGTGTCATCTGCACCTGCTTTTCATCCAGAAATGCACGATCCTGTTCGAGCAATTCCCGAATCGCGGGGTTCTGTTCTGCCTGCATCCGGTCGTGGTAAAAGAGGCACGTCGCGTTAAAGCTCTCACGGGAGTTCATTGCCAGCAGCTCCACGCCCGCCTGCGCGCTGAGTGTGTTCTGGAGCGCACGGATCTTCGCGCTGACCGCACCAGCCGGGAGGACGCTGATGTTTGTGGGCTTGATGATATAAAACACCAAGTCACCCGCGTCGGTGGAAATGCAGTAGTCCGTGATTTTCTGAATGCCCATGAGCTGCTGGGTGGACTGCCGCCGCTTGTCTTTCTTCTGTTTTTTCATGTCGGGTCCTCCCACTCGAAAATTTGCTGTTCCGTGATGTAAAAGCTGACCACGAACGAGAGAAAGTCCAGCACGCTCAGTCCGTCCAGATGGATGGACAAAAACGCATACGCCGCCACCAGCACCATGGGCAGAAACAGCCCAAGCTGCGTCAGCGCAAGCACCGCAATGAGCAGCCCAATGCCGATGACGGCTAAGTCCCGGAGCTGCCACAGCCAGAGCGTGGCTTTGGCGTTCAGGTTATCGGGATAAATATAAATACGATCACCTCCAAAATGCAAAAAAGCGCCGCCGCAGGAAATCCTGCGACGGCACTGGTGGTTATTCTTCTGTTTGCGGCTGCGCCGCTTTGAGTTCCTGCACACGCGCCAGATCGACGAAATGGGTGGCATAGCTCCGCTCGATCTCCGGGCTGCCGCTTTTACTGAATTGCAGCGGAATGACCGGCTTGTGACCGGTCCCGTTTTTCTTGCGGACACCCCAGCGTTTGTAATAGCAGAAGGACGGCTTCAGCTCATGCGCCTGCGCATACACGCGCATCTGGTGCAGCACGAAGGACAGCCGTTTCAGGTTGGCATTGCACACGGCTTCGAGATAGCGCACACGTCCGAACCGCCAGTCTTCGTATTTCTGCTTCGGCAGGATGCCCGTGTCGATGAGCACATCCACCGGCGTGGCATACCCGCGCACCTGAAGTTGATAGTACATGGAGCTGTGGATCTTGCCGATCAGCTCTTTTTCGTTCATACGCCGCACCTCCCATCTGCAATTTCAACTATACCACAGCGCGTCTGCAAATGCAAAAGCAGAAGCCGCAAGCGATCCCTGCGGCTTCCGGCTGCGCGGTTATTCTTCTTCAGCATCCGTGTCCGGTTCGTCGGGTTCGCCGGCTTCTTCTGTCTCCGGCTGCTCTGCAGTGTCTTCCTCGTCCTGCTCCAGCGCGTCCTCGATCAGTCCGATGATGAACTGCTTCTGCTTGAGATTATTTTTCTTGAGGTATGCCTTCAGCCGCTCGAAGAGTTCCTCCGGGATCTGAACTGCCAATGTTCTGGTGTCGCCTGTCATTTTTGTATTCTCCTTCATTTTGTAATAGTCTGTGATAAGCTGTTCTACATACTCGCTGAGTGTTTTGCCGGATTGCTCCTGCTCCTGCCGCACACGCGCGTGGAGGGCTGTGTCGATCTGAGCACAGAGGTTTTTCTTGTCTGCCATGGGCTTCGTCCTTTCTTTTTTGATTTGCAAAGCAAGCATACTGTAAGCGTCGGAACAAAGCTATTCACAATAAGCAACAAAGAATCGCCGCAAAACGAAGCATATTACAAGCACATCTCGCCGGAAAATGTATGCGCCTGCTGGCTGCGGAACGCCTGCAGCGCCTGTGCGGATTCCCGGTATTCCTCGTCGGCGGGGTCGCCTCCGTTTTCAATGGTATAGTCGCGGATCTGCTCCAGCGTCCAACCCTCGGTGAGCTTCGCTGCCGCACCGCGCAGTTCAAAATAATTGAACACGAACTGCTCCCCGTAGTTGAACAGGCTCGCTGCGGTCGGCTCTCCCTGATGCTCTTTGATAAGCCGTAGTTCCACATAGGCGGCATCATAAAGGTCTCTTTCCTTTTCTGTGCCGTCCTGCTCCAGTTCCTGCGCATACTGCGTCCACTTCTCCATGGCCTGCGCTGTCACGTCCGGCAGCAACTCCTTGACCATGACTTCAAATTCATTCTTCTGCATGATGATCTCCTTGTGCTTGGCTTCGTTCGTCATCAACCTCCATTGCGGCAACTGCTTGCAGGCTTTTCATAATGAATTCCACGCACGGCACAGGAATGCTGTTGCCGAGAGCACGGTATCTGGCAGAGTCCGACGCGGACGGGAATATTTGTCCAACCGTCTGGAAAGCCTTGTAATCTCTCGCACTCCAAAGGCGTAAGTCTGCGAATGAGCTGCGCATACTGCCGATCCGGTTCTACGACCAGATCCGTTGCATCTTTCGCTTGTCTGGCACTCTGCGTGCTGGCAATATCATCATTTTTGAATTCGTCCACACGCTGCCGCGCATAGACTGCATGCCTGTCGCAAGTTGTAATTGTATATGCAAGATTTTCCTGATATCCACAGCCGTTGCCGCCGTTTTCAGGCTGACGGTCAATGATGTTGCCGACGATGCAGTAGACCTCGTTTGGTTCCTGCACCAACGGCGTATTGCCGCCGCCTGTGCCAAAACGGGCTGTGACTGTTGGACTGATCTCGCTGGATTCCCGGACTCGCGCATCAATGCTGTGGTTTTCATACACTAAGGGCTGATGCCCCTTTTCGCTGGCGCGAAGTGTGCCGGTCATATTCTCGCACACGTCCATCCGTTGCCCGCCCTGATCATGCAGGCACATGACGGACGGCATACAGTTTCCGCTGGGACTGCCCTTGAGCGTCGGAGCTACTTCTTCGGCGTAACCAATTGTTCCAGCAGTCGCACCGGCGCCTGCGGAAAAGGAAGCAATGAACGTTTGCTGCTTCATCCCCGGTTGCGCACCGAGCGCACCGGCAATGTTGTGCAAATCGCGCACCTCATCACGTTGGTTTTGTGCAAAGGCAACGGGCTCGTCACTTAGATTCTTTTTCCCTCTGCCGTTCGTCGAGCCAATCAAGCCAGCTTGTATCCGCAAAGCAGTGTCTAATGCCTTCGGCAATGGCTTGCCACGTTCCTCCGCCCGGCGCAAGATTCCGAGACACGCCGCAGTAGTCAAATAATATTTTTTCGGCGGATGATCCTCCAAGATCTGCGACAAGCAGGATTCTGTGGCGTCTCTGGGCGAGGGTCCAGTATTCCGCAAAAAAGCTCCTCCATGCAAGGCTGAACGCATCTCCCATTCGAATTGCCCCAGCAGGTTTCCAGCCCCAGGGGTAAGGTCGAGGAATTGATACGGTGGGGCAATGTAATCGAGCAATTGACTCCAGGACAATCCGGAAATCCTCCCCGTGCGGCGTGCCTGAGCTGAATACGCCCATGACGTTTTCCCAGCAGAAGTATCTTGGTCGAACAGACTGACCTGATCGCCCTCGAAGTATGTCTGCATCTCTCAGCTCCTTTGTAATCCGTATTTGTTCAAAAAACAGTCCGGAACGCGCGCCCTGCAATCCGGCGCGTGTCCCGGACGCAACCGAGCAGTCCTGGCACGGGCTGCCCCCGCAGATGATGTCCACAGGCGGCAGCTCCGCGCCATTCAGCTTTGTGATGTCGCCCACATGAACCATGTCGGGGAAACGCAGCTTTGTCACCGCAATAGGGAATGCTTCAATTTCCGACGCCCACACCGGCGTGATGCCACTGCGGATCGCGGCCAAAGGGAATCCACCGATGCCATCGAACAAGCTGCCCATCGTCAGTCTGCTCATTTCGCCACCGCCTGTACGACTGTGCGTGTGGTATTGACGGCGGCCTGCGCGGTATAGACAGCACTCATGAGGTTTGCCTTGGTGGAGGTATCCACTCCAAAGGCTCCTGCGATACGGGGGATCTCGCCGGCAGAGAGCATGAGTCCAAGCCCTAACAGGGCATGATCCTTGAACACCATAAGTCCGGCGACAAGGATCGTCGCCTGCAAGAACGCCGACAGGCATAAGCCGATGATCTGCTTGCACCATTGGATAAAGCCATCCGTATATCCGCGAGGGACACTGAACATATAAAGGCTTCCCACGGCGATCTGGATGAGCAGGATGCCGCCGCGCTTCAAATTGGCGAAGAAGACCTTGACGACGGCATAAGCCATGAGGATAAGGCAGAACAGGATCATGATCCCGCTGGTGATGCTGCCGAAGCCCAGCAGCGGCCCTGCCGTCAGGTCGGATATCGATTCCACGGCGTTGAACTCCTGCATGACCTCTCCGGCCACATCGCCGATGGAAGTCCCGTAGCCGGTGAGCGCCGCGGTGAAGGTCCCCTGCAGAGAAACACACAGCTCATAAAGCCGGACCGGAACAACGGTGAAGAGGCTGACAGCCATAAAGCCCTTGATGGCATTGAGGGCGGTCTCACGGATGTTGCCGCGGCCACTGGAATACTCTACGCCAGTCTCGAAGCATGTCACCACCAGTCCTGTGCCGTAGAGTGCCCATGCCAAATAAGAGAAGAACAGCACGATGCTCTGCACCCAATCCATGGTGAAGAGCTCCGCGCCCATGTTTCCCATCTCTGCGAAGAAGTTGCCGAGGAAGCCCACGACTTGACCGTAGAACCAATCCACGATCTGGCCGAGGATCTTATCGGCAACAAAATCCCAAATAAACATTGATCGGTTTCACCTCCTCCGGGTGAGGCCGTACCAACTGCTTGGGATATGGCAAAGGCCGTACAGTTGGCACGGCCTTCAAATCACGCTTTTGTTACATTGTCTGCTCCCACGCCCGGTCAGCGGACTGGCTTATATCCTGAAACACCTCCAGATAGTCTGACACCGCATCGGACAGCACCGCATAGTCCTGCCGGGTGGGGTGGTATACATACCAGCTCACCTTTCCATAGTCATCCCAAATGTGCGGCTCCACGCCGTTTCGGAAATTGGGATTTGAGGTCATCTTTGTCCCCAACAGATCCGAGAAGCGCAGGCGCAGGGCATCCACCTGTCCTTCGCCGCGGTTCAGAATTGTCATCTGCAGGGCGTTGTACTGATTGGAGACGATTCCAGTGACAAATTGAATCTTTGCCCGGTTCATATCGCTCAGACGCACATAGCAGGCTCTGCCCACATAAGTGGCGTCGGGGTACCGCTCTCCAACGATCTTCCGAAGCTCCTGTTCGTAAAAAGTCATTGCCTATACCTCAAATCCCGATGATCTGCCAGATGTACAGCGGAGCCGTCAGCGTGAACACCAGGCAGGCGAACAGGATGGCGGGCGCCGTCCACTCGAACTGGCCGCTTTTTCTGAAGTCGAAATAAGCCGTACCAAGTTTGGCGAAGAAGAATACAGCCAAAATCAGGTCGATGGCGGGAAAGACTACATTGTTCACCACGGTCTTGATCTGACCGGATGCCGTCTGCCATGTGCTTTCCACCGCACCGGCCACATCGCCTGTGCCTGCGGCAAAGGCCGTGGTTCCCATCACGCAGACCAACAGCAGGGACAGCATCAGTGCCGCACAAAGGCGTTTGCATTTTGTGTTGTTCATAGATTCCTCCGTTTCTATCGTTGTTTTGCGGGAGCAATATGCCACTCCTCCCAGAGATTTCCCCGGATGGTGACGCGGTCCGTCAGGTTCATACTGAGCATTCCCGTGGGTGTCCAGCAGTCCAGGAGCCAGGTATACGGCGTATAGCTGCCGTCCGGATACCAAATGGGCGTGAAGTGGGTGCGGCGGTTGTAGGTGCTGTAGGGGTTGGCTTTGAATTGGAAGGTCGTGCTTCGCCCGGAGATTTCTGCCTCCAGCAGCCGCCAATAGTTCTCATAGCCAAACTCTGGGAAATAGGTCACTGCATTCTGCGCCGCCGTGACAGCTGCACTCTGATTTGTGGTGACTTTTGCGGTCACCTTCTCCTGAACGCCATAGCCGCTTTTCAGCGTGGATGCGGTCGCTGTGGGGCTCTTCTCGTCCGGCGTGATCTTCATACTGCCGGCCAAGCTTGCAGAGTAGCCGTTATAGTCAAACTCCCACCAGCCATGGTCCTCCCACCAGCCGTTGTCCACCCAATGGTACCAGCGGTCCCTGTGGGTCTTGCCGTCCGCATCCGTCCAGCGGTCTGTGTGCCAGCATTTCTGCCAGTTTTCTACCCACTCCCAATTCTCCTGCCACCACGGTGACCAGATGCCCCAGGACGCCGAGGTCACCTGCTCCTTTTGAGGAACAGACGCCGGCCTGAAGCCGTTGTTGCGGTCATCTGCCAGGGGATTGGGCGGGTCATTGCCGTCCAGATCCACGATATTGCAGGTGATGGTACCCTGCGCCGAGCCGCCGCCGTACACGCTGACGGAAATCGTTATGACGCAGGGTTCCGCGGGAGTACGCCAGCGCACCCACGCCAGCTGGCTGTCGCCGTCCGGGTAGTAGACGTTGCTGACAGTGTAAGTTCTGCCCTGAATGTTAAAGCGTACCGATACGGGGTTGTCCGGGTCGGACTGTCCGCCGCGCACCTCCACGGAGGTGATGACTTCTGTGTTGACGCGGTATTCGTAGTCATATTCGCCGGGTTCAGGCGGCGTGGTCACCTCGTTGAAGCGGACGATGCCGATTCCAAGGGAGGAGATGATGTCGCCATTGGATGCCTTCTCCGTGCGGCTGCCGGACCATGCGGTGTAGCCGAGATCCGCTTCCTCCAGAAAAATCGCCAGCGGCAGATTCTTATGGGTGAGCGTACCCAGCTTCTTTCTGAGATCGCCGTTGACGACCTGATCATACAGAGCCGCTTCCGTGGCGGTCATGGCAAACTGCTGACCGTTATAGCAAAGATAGGCCAGCGGCTCCACCACCAACTTGTAGTCTCCGCCAATGAGCGTATCGAAGTCCATTCCTGCGTATCCAGCAATGGAACGGATAACCTGTTCATCGGTAAAATAGCTTCGGATGGCAGCAATGCTGGCTTTGCTGCTGCCCGTAGAGATGATCTTGGGCAGGCTTTGACTCGGATTTCGATAGGAATATCCACTGACCGATACGGACAATCCTCGTCCTGCATTGTAAGACAACTTGGACACCTTTCCGAAGTGAGCAATATTTGCTACAGGAACCTTGTTGGTTAAGTCAATAGGGGTTCGCACCACAGAATGGGAACCCACATCCACGATAGACACTCTCACGCCGTCCATGCCGGGATTCCAGTAGTTGGTCTTTGTGCCGTCCCCCATGCCGCTGCCGCCGCTGTCCATGTTACCGTCCCCTGTGGCATAGACGGGAATAGCGGCGGATATCGCTATCACCAATGCCAGCAGCAGGGATATGATCCTTTTCATACGCATTCCTCCAGTCGTGAAGATAAAAAGAGACACGGCCGTTTCTCAGCCGTGTCTCTCTTGGAAGGGCGAGGTCAGCCGCCCATGATACCGATCTTGTTGCCGTTCTCATACATATCATTCAGTGTTCCGCCATCGTTGGGACCGCTGGGCGTCACATATCCGAAGCCCGGAACATATACCTGTCCGGCATCATTGGTGCTGCCGCCTGCAGGCTCTGTGGGCTGGGGCTTTACCTCAGTCTGCTCCGGCTTGTAGGTGGGCGGCGTGTCCTTGTTGCGGTCCGCGTCCGGCACATCGTCCGCCGCATGGTCCTTCTCCGTCTTGCCGGGATGCTCCGGCGCGTCCGGCTTGGTGGGCGTACCCTGAATGGTCTGCTCTGTGCCGGAGTTGTCAGCATCCCTGCCGGGATCATGCTGTTCGCCATCCGTCTTGCTATCCACCTTTACCTCTGGATCGCTGATGTTCACAACCGGATCTTTCGTGTTGGGTGTATCGTCCGGGATGGCGGGGTCGATGGGCATGGGCACCGCCGCAAGGCGGCTGACGATCCCCACCACCAGTGCCGCGCAGAGCAGGATGCCTGCCGCAATGAGGATGATGCGTTTTGTTTTCTCTGTCATAATCGAACTCCTTCCTTTGTAGGGGTCAGTGGTTTTTCTTCTTATCCCGAACATACCACAGCTTTCTTCGGAAGTCTACTGTAAGAAGCGAAAAGAACTAAAACTTCGGGATATACTTGGCCTGCACCTGCAGATTTAGGCTCACGGGCGGCAGCACCCGTCCGGCAAAGCGGGTGGGGATCTCCAGATGGAGGGTGGCGGTTGCGAGATATCCCTCGCTCCGGCCTGAGGCGATGGCGTTGTTGGAGATATGAACGGACAGGTCGGAGAGCGTATACTCCAGCTCGTTTCCGGCGTATTTCATGTAGCCTTCGCCATCTGTGGTAAGGCCGAGGATATAGGACAGGTTGCCGTAGATGTCACCGGCGTCGACGGACTCAAACCACTCGCCGTCCCCCTCCGGGAACCAGCCTGCGGCATAGCCCTCCCGCACGGAGTGATACACATCGTCATAATTCTCATTGACCGTGGCGATGACCGCCTGCTGTACCGCGTCCCGCACACCCTGCACGATGATGTTCACCCGGAAGTATTCCGCTATGACCATAAAGAGCATGAGCAGGCAGAGGGTCACAGCGATGACCATGGGGTAGCCCTCGCCGGAACGGGATCGAAAAAGCAGCTTTCTCATTTCCAATACACCTCCGATCTGCCGCTGGCCTGTGCCGTCAGCTCAATGGGGAAGCTGCCAAGCCCACCAAAGCCGATGTCCACATCCATGGTCAGCGTCACCGTCACCTCCTCATTGAGTTGGATGCGGCCGGTACGGGACCAGCGGATATCCGGGTCGATCTCCAACCGCTCGGAAAGCACCTGCGCGCGGGAGGTCGTTTCACTCCCGACTCTGCCGGTGATCTCGGCTTCCCGCACCAGCTCGGCGGCGAAGGTGTCAAGCTGCTGCTTCGCCACATACACCGGCAGCACCTTCACCGCCAATGCGATCACCAGCATGGCGCAGAGGATGAGGACGCAGGTATCGATATAGCCCTCGCCGGAGCGTTTCTTCCATTTGTTTCTCATCCGAACAGCCCTCCCATCGAGGTGAGGATCTGCATGAGGATGACCACAATGTAGATGAGCATGAAGCAGACCAGCATGACGAAGGAGTACACACGGATCCTGGGCGGGATCTTCGCTGCCTGCGCCTTGAGCCGCTGAAGCTCCAGCTGTTTCATGTCGTGGGAGAGCATCTGGAAATAGATGCGCCCGTCATCACCGCGCAGGACGCCGATGAGCCCGCGCACGATGTCCGAGAGCATGGGTGACGCCAGCCTGCCCTCGAAGCGAACCAGTGCCGCTTCGTAAGAGGAGGAGCGCATATCCGCCGTCAGCACATCCAGCTCACGGGCAAAATCGGGACCGGCGTGACGCTTGTAGTTTTCCAAGATCGTCAGCACATCGCGGCTTGCGCCCAGTTCCTGCTCCACTGTGGCAACAAAGCGGGGCAGCTCACCCTCGATCTTCTCGCGGCGTTCGGTGACCTTTTCCTCCGCCTTGCGGCTCTCCTTGAAGTAAAGCAATATCGACAGCAGCACCACGATGGGCGAGAGCAGAGGAAAGATCAGCAGACACGGAATGACCGCCAGCAGCGCGGCGGCAGGCTTGAGGATGGTATAGGCCAAATAGACCTCCGGCGTCATGTCCATGCCGGCAGCACTCAGCGTGCGCTCCAGCCGATGCCTCTTGTATTCATCCATTCGGATAAACTTGGAGAGCTTGATGGCCCAGCCAAGGAAGATCGCGTCCAGCGACTTCATCCGCTTTTTCTCGGCTCGCCCTGCGGACAGAAGTGCCTTCTCCGTGGAGAGGCGGGGCAGCTTCAGAATGTCTGCCAGAATGAAGAATAAGCCCGCGGCAACGGCCACGCCGAAAAGGAACAGTAAGATCGTCATGTCCGTCACCTCCGATATTCGATTGGCTGGGTCAGCTTGACCACTCTGGCAAAGGAGAGAAAGATAGCGGCGGCACAGACCGCCAGCACCGCCTTGCCGGGTACGGTGGTCATCAAGGTCGCATACCAGTCCTTGTTGAGAAAGTACAGCAGCGGGATATTCAGCACCACCAGCGCCGCCATGGAGATGAATTCCTTACGGGGAGCAAATACGAGATTCTCCAGCTCCCCATTGATGATGCGCATATCCGAGAGCTTTGCCACAATGGGATTGAGGGTGCTTTTCATGCTGTGGTCATACTGGCAGGCGGAGAGTGCCT
>OHJE01000698.1_pt1 | contig 11298 bp, 4 predicted proteins | sample 1568491 | NCBI WGS metagenome assembly OHJE01 (sample SAMEA3879609, study PRJEB24766) | human gut metagenome | biome: human-associated habitat; feature: feces | place: USA | collected 1985/1987
GTCAAGAGGAAAAGCATGATTTTCTGTGCGGCGTAAATTGCAAGAGTTAATTTCAAAAAATCCGAAAAAATTTTTCAGCTCAGCGAGGCCACAAACTCGTCGAACAGCATCCCCGCCGTCTTTCCGCCCAGGAGCTTGCGCGGATAGTTGTTCATCCAGTCCTGCACGGCGCTGATGTCCTCGTCCGGAACGGCGTCCAAGTCCGTCCCTTTCGGGAAGAACCGGCGGAACATCCGGTTCTGGTTCTCGTTGGTGCCGCGCTCGTTGCTGCGATAGGGATGGCAATAGAAGACCTGCGTGCGCCGCTCGCCGGTCTCTTTGCTCGTCATCATTCCCTCGTAGTCCATAAACTCGCTGCCGTTGTCCACCGTGATCGTCTTGAAGATGCGGCTGAACTTGTTGCCCCAGCGCCGCTCCAGCTGATCGAGCTTTTCCACGACGCACTCCATTGTGCACGCCGCCATCGGCAGAACCAGTTCCGTTCGCATCGCGCGTTCCGATAGCATGAGCGCACACTTGCGGCCATTCTTCTTTCCTTTCACCGTGTCCATCTCCCAGTGTCCTTCTTCCTTCCGCTCATCGATCTCCGGCGGCCGGTTCTCAATGCCTTCTCCTGGCGCCTGCCGTTTGGCCTCGCGCACCTTCTTGTATTCCCGCTTGTGCTCGCCGCGCTGCGGCAGGTCTTTGTTCGTGATGGAGAAGAAAACATCCCCGCTGTTGATGTAGTTGTAGATCGTCTTCTCGCAGATGTCCACGTCGAACTTCAGCCCGCGCAGCTTGATCTCCATGATGACTGCCGCCGGGGAATAGTGTTCCCGCCCAATCTTCTGCTCGATGAAATCATGCAGTGCGAAGTCGTGGCCGAGCTTAATCATCCCGCCTTTCGCCCGCTTGTTCTTCTCATACTGCGCCTGCGCGATGTCCGCCGAGTACCGCCGCTCTGTCGTTAAGTTGCTCAGCGTATGCTCATACCAAACCCCGTCGCGGCGCAGCTCGCGCCAGATGGTCTGATAGGTGACGTGCAGCCGGTCTGCAATCTGCTGGATGCTGGCCTTCTCGCGCAGCATCATCTCGATCTTGATTCTGTCTCTGTACTGCAGGTGCTTAAACGTCCGCTTCATCTGTTCCATCTGTCCGGCCTCCTATTGCCATTTCTTGCTTTTTATTCTAAAGCTGATTAAGTCGAAATGTCAAGCCGTCAAAAATAGACCTCCCTGCTGCGCAGCAGAGAGGTCTATTCTTTTCCCAGCAGCCAGTCCGTGCTGACGCCCAGTACACCGGCGATGACCGGCAGTTCGAAGTCTGGCACCACGCGCTTCCCAGTTTCAATTCTGCTCACTGCCATCTGCCCAATCTGAAGCCCGGCCAGCTGCAGCTTCGCCGCCAGCGTGTCCTGGCTCATTCCAGCCTTTATCCGCGCCTCACGCACCCGCTTGCCGCATAAGTTGAACCGTCCATCCAGAGTATAGAGCCGCACCGCTCCGCCTCCCTATAATCATCTTTTGCATAATCTTGCTTGAATTTAACATATCTTCGTGGTAATCTTATAAAAAAGATGATTAAAATGAAAATTTTGTGGAGGTGTAGCCATGTCTGTCGATTATTACGCTCTCCTAGGTGTCCCCAAATTCTGCAGTTCGCAAGATGAAATACGCCGCGCATACCTTGCGCAAGCTCGTTTTTTTCACCCAGACGCAGGGAATGTTTCGCCTGAGATCGCACATCAAAAAATGCAGCAGCTCAATACGATCTACGATACCCTGAAAGACCCTGATGCCAGAAGGCTGTATGACGCTAAACTCCTTTCTCCGGTAAAGGCCGAAGCGTCTCCTAGTTTTTCAACTTCGCCCGCGCCGCCCACTCAGCCACCACGTCACGCCTCGCGGGCGCCTTCTAGGTTTAAGCAAACTGTTGTCGCTCTTGCTAGCATTGCAGCCACATTGTTCGGGTGTCTTGTTCTCATCTGCATTTCCTCCAATATAGGAAAACCTTCAGCCACGACTGTAGTGACCGCAGAAGCAATCAATACTCCAGTGACTGCGCAGCCATCTTTTCCGCCAGCTTCTACCATGAAACCTTTTCCTGTTCCGGACAGCGGGGAGGTGTTGTATCACGATCAGCAAGATCGTGTTGCCCCTTTTACCATCGAAACGTCCGGCAGTGGGTACTACGTCGTTAAATTGAAAGATCATATTTCTGGCGTTGATGTGCTGTGCGTTTTTATCCATGCCGGTGACATCGTCGATGTTGATGTGCCGCTAGGCGACTTCGATCTTTTCTATGCTTCCGGCGACGTATGGTATGGTTTGAAGCGTTTATTTGGTGATGCTACAGTGTGTTCAAAATCTACCAGCCTTTTTGACTTCAGCGAAATAGGCGGATATGTGAGCGGCTGGACTGTCACGCTCTATCCTGTTTACAACGGAAATATGCAGACGATCTCCATAGACATCGATGAATTTTAAGATCAAGCACCGCCAGGTCTCCCTGGCGGTGCTCTTTCTATGCCCATCTGCTAGTCTTCCTGCTTTGTCTTCTCGCGCTCCGCGATCACCTGGCTGCCCACGCGCTCGCTGTACGGATTGTTCTTCGCGCTCTTGCTCCCGGTGAACAGCTGCCAGAGCACGGCCCGCATCTCGTTTGTCAGCTGCTGCGGCCCGTCGCCGCCCGGCAGCATGATGCCGCCGTGCCCGTTCATCGTATCAATGGCGTTCTCGATCTCTTCGCCCTTATAGCTGCCGTTCCCATCTTCGTCGAACTGCGGCAGGATTTCCTTCAGTTGCACCCACGTTCTTGCCTCGATGCCGTAGCTGTCGGCGATCTCGTATTTCTGCTTTGTCGAGTCCTTCATCACCGCGAGCAGAGCGTCGTGCTGTGCATCCGCTCCATCTACTGCGTCGATGGCTGCACGCCACTTCTGCACGTCGGATACCGTTTTCTTCCCCTCATCCGGCGTAAGCTCTGCCATACCGAGCGCCACGTCCTTCGCGCTCTGTGTGTCCAGCCCGCCATCAATCGCGTCCAGATACTTGTCCACGGCTCCTGCCAGCTTCAGCTCCAGATAGTCCACCATCTCTGCGCCCGTTGCCAGCACGTCGTCCGCCTTCTGCGTCGAGGTCTTCACCTCATAGTCGTCGAAGACAGCTGCCTTTGCCTTCTCTCCGGCGTATTCGTACAGCCCGCTCAGCATCTTCTCCCGCGTCTCGTCGTCCGCCGCCTGGAACACGTCACTTGCGATCAGCTCCTGCAGCCTGCTTCCGACGGCGCTGCTCCACGTCTTATCGTAGACCTGCTTCTGATAGGCCGAGAGCTTGCGGTCTTCGCCGTCAACGCTGATGCTGCCCGGCGTATCAGACGGAACCGCCTTTGTGAATCCACCTTCGTAGAGAGAAGCAAGCGTTTCGTTCGTCGTCTCGTCCGTCTCCACGCGCCGGTTGTGCAGGGTGTCGCTGATCTTGCGCTCCAGTTCCGCACCGCGCATGCCCTTCATCTGGTTTTTGTTCGCCGTGGCCAGCGCATCGTCATATGCCGCCGCAAGCTCCGGCGAGGCCCAGCGCACCGTGCCGATCAGATATGCCTCCAGATTGTTGACCGAGATGCCCGGCAGATATGTGGCCGCTGCGGCCGCCAGGTCTTTGATGCCGCCGACGATGTCTCCGCTGTGCCGGTGCAGATACTCGCCCAGGCTCCCGCCGTTCTTCACGACGTCCGCTGCATCCTTCAGCACATCCAGACCGTTCTGCCCCTGCTCCACAATGGTCTCCACAACGTCGGACAGCTGCTCCAGGCCCGGCGTGTCGATGCCGTACCACTTGTCTCCCGTGAGAATGTTTCCGATGACGTCTGCAAGTTCTTCTCCGTAGGTGACGATACCGGCCAGATCGCCCACCAGCCCCAGCGCCATTTCCTTTGCCACGCTTCCGGCTGTGAGATTCCCGTCCTCATCGCGGTATGCTTTGCCCTTGCGCTTCCAGAGGTTCATCAAGAACTCGATACCCTGCGCCCAGATGTACCCGCCGACGGCTGCCAGAAACGCAACGCCCAGCCCGTGCTTGGCTTTGTTGTAGTTCTCCGTATCGCCGATTCGCTTGTAGTATTCCGCCTCACCGGCACGCTGCCGCAGTGCATTGTAGGTCTGCGAGCTGTCCGACTTGAACATCGTAAACGCCCGCGTCACCGGATTCTTGCTCTTGCGCAGCGTGCCCTGGTGCATCTCGTCCGAGGTGGACTGACTTCTCGCCACCGCTTCGTTGAATACTTCCGCAACCTTCTGGTAGAACGGGCTGCCGCCACTGTCGATCTGCTCCTGGCTTCCGGTCTCCAGCTCCGGGAACTCAGCTCGCACCTTGTTTTCTGCCCATGGCCACAGCACGCTCGCGGCCCAGCCGTCCATGGCGGTGATCGCGCCGCCGCCGAAGATAAAGTTCGTGAACTTGTTTGTCTGTGTCCAGTTCGGATTTTCTTTCAGCTGTTTGGTCTCCGGCGTGGAATAGCCCAGCGTTCTCCAGTCCAGCTCCTGCGTGTACTTCTCGATCAGGCTCCGGTCAATACGCTTCACCTGCCCCGGCGACGGGAAGTTCTTGAAGTCCAGCCACGCACCAGCCAGCGGAATCGAACCGAGCTGCTTAAAGACGATGGATGGGTTCGCCCCGAACACGGCGCCGATGTAATTGCTGAAGACTTTTTCTGCGCCCATGCTCACGCTGTCGCGTGTGCTGGCAGCTCCGCCCTGCAGCGTCTGCACCAGGTCTTGAATGTACTTCAGACTCTCGTCGCCCCAGTCGTGTGTGATGATGTCCGCCATGGAGTTTTCCCGTTCGCGCCAGTTGAGCAGCGTCTGCCAGTTCCGGGCCGGAATCGCCATGCCCACGAACCGCGCCGTCTGCTCCACATGACGTTCAAAGGCGTCGAAGGCGCCGATGTTGTAGCTCGGATTCTTGGAGAACTGGCGGCTCTTCAGATTACCGACGCCTTCCGCCGTCGCATCGTAGACGCCCAGCTCGCTCTTGGTGTAGTTGGAGTTGGTATAGATCGGCGTATAATTCTTGCTCACGGCCTTGTCGTACCCGTAGAGAATGTTGGAAACGCGGTTGATCTCCTTCTTGGCAAACACGTTGTAGTATTGCTCCAGTGCCTGTGCAAGCTCCTGCTCTTCCGGTGTTAAGCTGCCGACGATCGCCTTCACGGTTTCCGGTGCCATGCGCACGGTCTTGCCTTGGGCGAAGGCCTCGCGACGCTTGCCCTGGCTGTAGAGCGTTTTGTCGGCGAAAGTACGGCCGCCTTCCATGTGCCGCAGGTTCTCCACGCTCTTGCTCTCCAGGTACATGTGCACTTTCTGCGTCGGCGTCATCCAGACCGTGATCGTATCTCCGAACTTCGGCGGCTTGCCGACCTCCAGCGCACCGACCAGCTGTGGAATCTTCACCTCATACCAGATGCCGTCGTCTCCCTGGCCGTCTGCCTTCTTGACCCAGTCTTCATGCTCTGTCAAGAACTCACGCAGCCGCTTTGTGGCGCTTACCGTGTAGTCGCGGATGTCCCGCTCGCCCTTCTCCAGCTGCTTGGCCATGGAGTACCACGCGCTGTTCGGGTTCCAGCCTGCCATGCGCTGCATCACGTTCATCGGAGAGAGCTGTTCCTGGTTGAACAGGCTGTCCAGCTTCTCTCCCTGGCGTGCCGCTTCGCCTGCCTTCGTCTGTGCGCCAAAGTCCAGCTCTTTCTTGCTGTCCGTGTAGACCTCTGCGAACAGCCGGTTCATGTCGTCGTTGATGACGTTGTTCCGGTTGTAGAACTCCGTCCGCAGTCCGACGGCTGCCTTATACAAATCCTGCAGCGCGTTCAAATCCATGTCCGCGATCTTCTTGTTGTCCAGGCGGTGAACGATCTTCTCCAGCTCTTTCGACGGCAGGAAGTTCGGGTCGTTTGCCTGTGCGTCCTTATACATCTCGGCCAGGTCTTTCCACGTCGCGTCGTACTTCTTGGAATAGCGCATCTCGTTGGCTGCGCTCACTGCGTAGATGTCCAGGTCTCCGAGCACCTCGTCCCAGGTTCCCTGCAGTTCCTCCGGTGCCCGGTACTGGTTCTTGGCCAGCCACTGCAGCGCCTTCAGTGTCTTCTTCTGCTGCTCCTTCAGCTCGCGGTATTCCCGCTGCCGCTGGCTCATCTCCTTGCGCTGCTGCCGCTCCTTCGCGCGGCTGAGTGCTTCGCGCTGCCGGGCGGCTGCCGACTTCTCCCGCTCCTGCGCGATCTTCACGCCGGTTCTGTCTCGCAGATGAACCTCCAGCTTTGCTGTCCGCGTGAACGTGCGCAGTGCTTCGTCCATCTGCCGCTCGATGTTATCCAGGACTTCGTCTTCCGAAACATATTCCTGCCCGGCCAGAAGCGCAGTGTACTGCGCCAGGCTCATGTTCTGGCTCTTGCCTTCTTCCGCCGTCTGCACGATGTTCTCCAGAATCTCCCGGCTGTCCAGATCGTCCGCATGGAACATCCCCGGCAGCGTGTCTGCAAGCTCTGCGTTTACCATGTCAATGCCCGCAGCGCTCGTGTCGTTTACCAGCATGACGCCTGCTGCAAACGCCTTCTTCCGGAAATAGCCCCAGTCGTCTCCGAACTCATGCTTCACGCTCTCCGGCACATAGATGCGGCGCCCCGCAATCTCCGACCGCGCCTGCTGCAGATACTCATCCGCTGCCACTTCCATGACGCCCTCCGCGTACATCCGGTCGAAGAAGGCATCCCGGTCTTCCTGTGTCAGCTCGCCGTTCTTGAGCATCCGGTCTGCCAGGCCGTCGATGATCTGGTTGATCTCTGCCCGCCGTCCTTCCGGAATGGAGAAGATGCCCTGCATATCCTGCCTCAGATTCCGCTTTGCAATGATTGGCAGACTTTCTGCTACCGGCTTCGTCTCGTTCTTCTTGCGCGGCTTTTTCTCCTTCTGCTCAGGCTCTGCCGGTTTGCTCTCCGGCGCCTGCTCGATCTCGCCGCCGGTTTCTGCCTGCGGTTCGTCCACGGAGAAACGCATACCCTTCAGACTTCTGGCGATCTCCATGCGCTGCTCGTCGTTCCCGGCCTCGTACTCGATAACGTTCAGGCCCGCCGCCTTCATCTTCTCCAGCCGTTCCGGCGGACAATCATCCGGCGCAATGCAGACCGGCTCGTCGAATGTGACCACGCGCTGCGGCTTCGCCTCGAAATATCCCGTCGGCATTTCTGCCGCCTGGCGGTACATACCGGCGATCTCCGTGGCAAGCCCGCCGTCGATGTCATACCCCTGCCTGCTGAAGGCCTGCTGGATGCGCATGGCGTCCTGCCCGGCGTTCTCCATGAGAAGGCCCGCGATCTCATCCATATCATAGCTTCCGGCCGTCTTCTGCACATCTGCAACGATGCCCTCGATGCGCTTGTCCAGTTCCTGCAGTAGCTGGTTATATTCCTCTTCCGGCATATTCTGCAGACGGCCCTCGTCTGCATGGATGGCGTCCACGCTTTTGTATCTCGGCGTCGCCACAGATAAGATTCCCTTGGCGCCCACGCCCCAGTAGCTCTCGCCCCTGGCGTCTGCATGGTTCATCGCTTTTACGATGTTCTCCGCCGTGTACGCGCCGTGCGTTTCCAGGAAACTCCTGCGCCTGCCGGAAGCCGTGAAGCGTTCCTTCCCATTGTAGATGCCCGGCTCGCCCAGTACGCCGCGAAGCTGCCCGCGTACCCATGCCTCGACATCAGCATCGTCCACCGCTTCGCGGAGCTTATCCTGCGTGGCATAGCGGTCTACGCCGTCGCGCGTCTGGCCCCCGTCTTCATAAAGCGCTTCTGCGTTCCGGATGAAATCCTCCACGCGCACATCGCTGATCTTGTCGCGCTGCCGTGCAATGCGCGTCTCGCGCAGCTCTGGTCTTCGGTTCAGCGCATACTCATGGTCAGCAATCCAGGCGTCCATGATGCTCTCGCGTGCCGTCTCCAGTTCTGCCGCTGTCAACCGCTCGCCGGTCTCCAGCTTCACATACAGCTGCGCCAGCTCCTGTGCACCGATTTTCTCCGTGTAGTCCTGCAGCGCCTGGTTGCCAAAGCTGTCCCAGACTTTCTCCTTCAGCACCGGCTCGATGTCTTTGCCTTGCTCTGCAAGATATGCAGCCCGTACCGCGTCGTCTTTGGCCAGTTGCTTTGCAAGCTCCGCTTCGTCCATCGTGGCCACTTCGTCCACGCGGCTGCCGATGGCGCTGTCACGGGAGAAGATGCCGCCCGCCACCTGATTTGCCAGCTGCGCGATCTTCTGCTCTGCGGCGCGTCTGGCCTCGTAGTTCACTTCCCGCTCGACGATTGCGTTTGCCGCCGTCGGCGTCCAGGCGTCTGCTCCGTAGACCTTGTTGCGCCGGTCTTCCTGCGGGTCGATGCTCTGGCGTGGGAAGACCAGCGTATAGTCTCCGTATTGCGTATGCCCCTGGCTCGCCTTCACAATGGCGACCGACGGCGACGGGATAGCGCCGAGCTGCAGCATACTGTCCATCTTCTTGCCGTCCAGATTGTGAATGGCCATCAAGTCCTGCGTCTGCTCCACCGGCTCGTCCATGGAGAACCGGGCCTTGACAGGCAGCCGCTTCTCTGCTACACTGGCCTCAGAAGCATCTGTGGGCACCCTAACAGGGCGGTTTTCCGCTTTAGCTGTACCATTCTGGTACTGACGGGGAGGCGCAGGTGCTTTATTTGTGTTTTCGCTCGACTCGTCCGAAGCGGACGGAATCTTGACGGATTGCCGTTTCTCTGCTACACTGGCCTCAGACGCAGAGCTGATGGCCGGTGCGCTCCCTCCCAGCGATTGACTACCGCTGGTGATAGCCCCAACGGTGGTAGGCTCTGCGTTAGTCATTTCCGCCGTCTGTTCCTGTTGCCCGGCAATGTCCGAATAGCGCTGCAGGTTCATCAGCTTCGGCATTTCTTCCTCGTCCTCGCGCTTGACAGGTTCAGCTTCATCTGCTACAATGGGTTCGACGGTGGATGTGTCCGAGTTTCCGGACTGCCCCGTCTTTTTTATTGGGTCAATATCATACAGAATCTTTTCACCGTCTGCGGATGTGGCAATATGAAGTGTCGCTTCCCATACGGTGTTTTCTTTGTCCTGGATATAGGTTTTCCATTCAGCCCAATCGTTTCTACCATTATCGTCGAGCCAGCCGTGTGGATACCTTGCAGGCGTGTCTTTCCTGTGTTTCGCTGTATTTATCAGCTCATCCGCAAGAACAACCGCCTCCTGCTTGACCTTTGATTTGCGGTTTTTCGTGGTTAGGTCTTTGTTTACCGGAACGCTTTTCCCCGATTTATTTACAAAGCGAGCACCCGGCTTTGCGATTTGAATATCGACCTCATTCCCGTCGCCGTCATACGCCGTAAAATGTTGTCCACCGAGTTCTTTCACGCGCTCTTTGACCATCTGCACCCGTTCGCTGTCACTCAGATTTTCCAACAGTGTCGAATCCAGATGTACGCCGCGCCCGTATTTGTTTCCGGCTTTGTCAGTGATCTCACCGATGCTGTAGCGCTCTGGCGGCCCAGTCCTGCGCTGTGTCGCCGCTGCTGTCTCGCTGCCCGGCGTGGTGACCTTCCGCTCCTGCAGAACCGCCTGCGCCTCGCTGCGGTACTTTTCGGCGTGGGCGCCGAAGAAGTTGATTCCTGCATAAGCGTCCGCACAGATTTCCTCTTTGACGATGCCGTAAGCCTCGGCTACTTCCTGTCCGGATGCGTGCTCCGGCAAATCATATACGCCGCGCAGGTTCTTCAGATACTTCTCGACCACTGCGTCAAATTCTTCCCGGCTGTACTGTTCTACGATGGCCCGCTCGATCTGCCGCACAAGCCCCGGATTGTTGGCCGCGTAATCATGGAAGGCCTCGTGGTCTGCGATCTGGTCGATGTTCAGATAGCGGTGGTCTGCCTGGACGATGATGCCGTTTTCTGTGTAGACGCCGCGTGCCGCGCTTACCGAGCCATCTGCCTGGCGGATGCGGATAGAACCAAGCACATACGTCACCGGTTTCCCGGTCTCATAGGAAATGCGCTGCGCCGTTTGCTGCATCTGCGTATCCCAGTGAGATTCCGGCATGACCTGAATCTCGCGTTCCTCCGTTCCGTTCGGCAGGCCCAGGCTCTGGCTGCTTACTTTTTCGAGCCGTAGAGTTCGTCCAAGATTCTCTCTTTCAACAGCTGTTCTGCCCTGGTTAAAGGCGCGTTGTGGTCTGCCTTCTGCCAGGATTCCACTCTGTCCGCCGGTACTCTCACGGAGAATCCGTCCGCCGTCTCCATCAGGTAGCTGCTCGCCCTGCTGTTCTGCGCCTGGCTGCTGCCCGGCTGGAAGCTGTTCTGTACCATTGTTCATTCCTCCTTCAGGTGTTGTGGCTTCATTCTGTACGCCGGGCTGCTGGCTCCCTGGCACCTGCTGCACGGCAGCATTGACCGGCTGCTGATTTTGTGCCTGCACGTTTCCGGACACGACCGCTTCGATGTCCGCGTCCGTCATCTGCCGCATGACGTTCTGCACTTCCGGGAAAGAGAGCAGCTTGCTGAGAACTTCGCCATCTGTGATCTGCCCGCGATAGAACGCCTCAATGCCGCGTGCCATCGACTGTGCGCGTTTTCCGCTCACGCCCATGGCCTCCAGGCGTTCCAGCGGTGTGGCAGTCTGTTCGGTCTGCACCTGCTGCGGCGTCGGCAGCCCAGCTTCCTGCTGCGTGCCCTGTTCCAACTGCTGCGGCTGCACGGCTGCGGCCTGTGCCGCCGTTGGAAGATTCGGCTGCTGCGCCTGTTGGCTCTGCCCCGCAATCTGCGCAGCTGCGGCCGCCGCGTTCCCGCTTTGCAGAGCCTGCCCGCTCTCCGGCTGCTGTGCGCTCTGCGTTCCGGCCTGTGCCTGCTGCAGTCCCTGCTGGATGGCGGTCTGAATCTCCTGCTCCACCTGTTTTTGCATCTGCGGGTCTGTCGGTGTCGTTGGCAGGTCTGCCGCCGTTGGCAGCTGGCCCGTGCTTCCGCCGCCCGGCAGCATGACATTCGGCGTCTGCATGGCGCTGGACGCTGCGGTGTACCCATTGACATACGCCCGCATCGCCTCATCGATAAGATCGAGCGTTTCGTTCAGATTGTCCACGGCCTTCTGCTGGCCCGCAATGTAATAGCTGTTGACGCTTTCACGCAGGCTCTGCGTCTGCTCCACCCCCAGCAAAAGGCGGTAGGGCCCTTCGCCGAAAAAGCGCTCCCCCGCGTCATCCTGAAAGCTGACGGCCAGTCTGAGCTTCATGCTCTCTCCCCTCCGATCAT
>OHJE01000719.1_pt1 | contig 10929 bp, 10 predicted proteins | sample 1568491 | NCBI WGS metagenome assembly OHJE01 (sample SAMEA3879609, study PRJEB24766) | human gut metagenome | biome: human-associated habitat; feature: feces | place: USA | collected 1985/1987
CGGGGTTTACGCTCAGCACCTATGTCCACTCAACACCGGGGATGAAACAGAGCGCAGCGGACGCGATTGGAAACACCATCCGAAACGCGATCTGAAGCGTGAAACCGAAGCGGCGGCTGAAACTTGCAGCCGCCGTTCAAACGTTCAAAATATTCTTGAAAACAGAGAAACTCGTGCTGTTTTGTCAAATAAATCTCAATAAATCCACTGCGTTTTCGCGCCCGTTTGGGCCAAATCTGGGTCGAGTCGCATGACTGCAAAAATGCATTCGTTTTTCGAGAAAAGAAAGTGGAACGATAAGCGGGATACTCCGGCGGCTGCGCCGCCTCCGTGCCGATTGCATTTTCTTATGTTTTCTGCATTGCATGCAGAAAAAGCGGCGCTTTTGCGCCGCAAAAATGCATTCGGTCGAACCACAGCGCTTCTCGCGCCACGTATGCCCAGCCAAAACAAAAAGCCATTCCTTACGGAATGACTTTTTGTTTTGGTGGAGATAAGCGGGATCGAACCGCTGACCTCATGACTGCCAGCTGCGATCGGTTCGTGATTTCTGGTGATTTTGAGTACAATACGTCCGTTCCGCCAGCGAAAAGTGCGGGATTTTGCAAGGTTTTATCCATTGCGTCCACCCGCTTCCGCACACACTTGGGTCAGAATCTGGGTCAGGGTTGGCAAGTGAATTTGGAAGATTTTTGCCGAGGTTGAGATGGATTGTAGCTTGCGCGTTGCGGATAGTCAAGTTAAAAAAGAAATGAGATTGCCAGTATGCTTATGATTAAGTGAGCATGAATGATGTTTTGATGTCTTTGTGGTTGTTGAATTGCAAATCATCCTACAATTTGTTGACTAAACGCGCTTGTAATATTACAATATATGTGAAATCGCAAATGAGATGTGAGAAAAACACTTATTGAATGATCAGGAAAGCTTCGGAAATAATATGGCTTTTGTGCTGGACTTTGCAAGGGGAGCATGAAAATATAATACACAGGCACTCGGTCAAAAAGATAACGGTCTTTATCTGCTGAATGAATGTGCCTGCGGCCGAGAGCGGGAGAACCGGATAAGGGACGAGAGCAGTCCTGTTTCCGCGAAAGTAAGGAATTTGCAGTTAATGTGATGGAGGAGAACGATGGACAAAAAAAGAGTCGGTCAAATCAAAGAGCAGTTCGACCTTGTTATACATAGTGATGAAACCGCTAAAATTGAATTTTGGTATGCTCGCGATTTAATGTCACTTCTTGGCTATGAGCGCTGGGAAAATTTCGATAAAGCCATCGGCCGTGCAATGGAGTCTTGCAAAACCAGCGGCATTGAAGTGTCGGATCATTTTCGTGAGGTCACGAAAATGATCGAGACTGGCAAGGGTGCTCGCAGACCTGTGAAGGACTATATGCTGACGCGATATGCCTGCTACCTGATTGCTCAAAATGGCGATCCGAAAAAAGAAGAGATTGCCTTTGCTCAAAGTTATTTTGCCGTGCAGACCAGAAAACAGGAGTTAATCGAAGAACGAATTTCTTTGATCGAACGCACCGAGGCACGAGGCAGACTTCGGGAATCGGAAAAACGGCTTTCGCAGAATATCTATGAGCGCGGCGTTGACGATGCGGGGTTTGGCCGTATCCGCTCCAAGGGAGATCGTGCGTTGTTTGGCGGCTTTACTACGCAGGAAATGAAAGAGCGGCTCGGCGTAAAAGACAATCGCCCATTGGCCGATTTCTTGCCAACGCTCTCGATTGCTGCAAAGAATCTTGCCGCAGAAATGACGAATTACAACGTGGAAGAAAAAGACCTTCAGGGAGAATATGCGATTACCGGAGAGCATGTGCAGAATAATCTCTCAGTGCGGGATATGCTGGGTCAGCGTGGGATCAAGCCGGAAGATTTGCCCCCTGCGGAAGATATCAAAAAACTGGAACGGCGAGTAAAATCGCAGGAAAAGAAGCTGGCTGCACAGTCCGGAAAACTTCCGGGCGATATCCCGGAGGATGCGTAATGGATTACAGCTTTTTCATCGAGTATCTTAAGCAAAAGCAATTGTCCCGCTTCGGACAGCCGCATCCAAAATTCTGCGAGAGCAGATGGTAGGTCGCGGCTTGCGCCTGCCCTATGGAGAGCGCACCGGTGATCGGGATGTGGATGCCGTCATGCTGACTGCACATGATAAATTCAAGGATATTCTGGCGGAGGCACAGAAGGGTGATTCTATTTTTAAGGCTGGGAATGTCATTAAAGCAGAAGAGATCAAGCCCGAAGAAGTGGTCTATACTCAGCTGACAATAGAAACCGATCCGGATGCCGAGCTGGAAAAAGCGTATGCTCATACTCAAATTGAAAAGACGGATACCACAGATGCGCTGCTCAAGAAAGCAACGAAGTTGATTCAGACAGAGGTCGAGAACCATATTCAGCATACCCCAGCTCACACGGTTACTCCGACGCAGGCACAACAAATCGTAGAAACGGTCAAGCAGCAGGTATCCGAGGACAAAGACCTTGGTCAAACGTTCAAAGAGAACGAAATGCCACTGGCAGCATGGATGCTCTACCAGACCGAGGAAACGCACAGAGCTGCCGTGAACAAATTTATTCCGATTCCCCGTATCAAGGTAACGGATGCCGGTGTTGAGGAATATGTGTTCGTAGACTTTGATTTGGACATGGCAGATTTTACCCATGTGCCGATCAAGAATGAGCTGCTCGTTCAGAATCTGGAGGATATGCAGGACCGGCAGCGCATCAAGGGCAATGCAATCGATTTTGAGGGCTACAATCCGAAAAAGGTCATTCTGGAACAGCTGCGTGCAAAGCCGGAAATCGATTACGAAAAGTGTTCCAAACTGCTGTTCAAACTGATTACTCAGGTCTGCGACCATTACGAAACCCGATATGGCACAAACGGAATGCAAAACATCATTATGATGTACAAGCGGGATATTGGCAATAAAATCTACAAGCAGATGCTCCAGCATTTTTACTGTGAAAACGGATTTTTACAGGAAGAAGTGGTCGGCACAAGAGATTACAACCTGCAGCAGTCTTACAGCTGTGCCGAACGGGTCAATCTTTTCTCCGATGATTATACCGGGAATATCCAGTCTGTGCTGTTTGAGGGAATCAAACGAGGTGTGTTCAGCACCGCTAAATTCGATAGCCGCCCGGAGCTGCTGTTGGCGCGGATTCTGGAAACAGAATCGGCGGATGTACAGAATTGGCTTCGTCCTGCGCCGCAGGAGTTCAATATTACCTATAACCACGGTCATAACTATGAGCCGGACTTTGTGGTGGAAACCGAGGAAACCATTTATCTTGTAGAGGTCAAGGGTGAGGACAAGCTGAATGACCCGGATGTGATTGCAAAGAAAAAGCGCGGCATCCAGTACTGTGAGGTTGCCTCCCGCTGGGGCAAAGCTAACGGCTATAAGCAGTGGCGGTATTTGTTCATCCCGTCAAAGCAGGTTTTGCCGAATTCAAGTTTTATGCAGTTGGCGAAACGGTTTGAAACATAATGCTTGTTTTATAAGTCGCGATGTGACAATCATATAAATGCCACCAAGAAAAGCTATATATGGCAAATAAGATGGGAGGTTCGTATGAAAATAAGCGAGTTGTTTGGAATTACAAAATCTCAACATGAGTTGGATTTTGTGGATGTTGACATCGATTCTGATACCCCATTATTTTTGGATCCTTACTTTATTGCCAAAAATGACTTTCCGCTCGCATACGAGGCACATCTGTCTCTACGGTCATATTTTGAATGTCTGCTTCGAACTTTGAGGGACAACCGAATGGCTGATGCCGAAGAATTGTTTAGCCATTTGGGCGAGTCAAATGAAATCTGCTTGGGTTTTTCGCGAACAAAGCCCCAAGGCAAGGGTATGGGTCCATCTGACGCATCTAAAATTTTTAGAAGTCTTAAAGACAGTCCCGCATTACGAACAGGCATTATGGAAGATATTGAGGACTTCCGCATTTTTGTTGACAATGTCGATAAAGACAAAATGTCTGATATGACAGCGAATATTATTAAAAAGCAGCTGATTAGATATACTCAGGCGCAATGCGCAGTCTGGGGAATCAGTCTTACCGCAAATGTTCCTTCAGGCTTCTACTGGGATTGTTCTAGCAATGGATGGGAGAACAACTACACAGAAATGCTCATTGCCGACGGACGAAAAATCCTTTTAGTTCCGAAACGATTGGTTTCATTTTCTACTGAATACACACCTCAAAAATATATGCAGCATTTTGTCCTTAATTTTTACCAGAATGAACAGTTGCAACGGTGTACAAAGGGAACATAATAAAAAACTTAATAATGGACTGCCAATCTTACACAAAGTACCGCCCAAACGAGACTACGGGCGGTATTTTTGTATCATGGCGGAGAAAGGAGGAACTTCCCACGGGGGCTTGACTGAAAAGTTGAGCCTCTTTTTTCATGCCAAAAAACAGGAGGTAAATGCTTATGGCAGATGATAAAACCACAAAAACGCCGGAACAGCCGGTAACGGATAGCGGGCCGGGCAAGGAAACGCCTCCCGCTCCCCCAAAAGAGCCGGAGAAGGTTTCCGTTTCCCCGGAGCCGGAAAAAAAGACGGAACCGGAGGTAAAGAACCCGCAGGTTTCCGTCTATAACTTCGCTGAAATTATGAAGGAAAAGAAGGTCGAGGAACGGGCGGCAGCTCCCAGCGGGGAAAAGCCTGCCCCGGCAAAAACGGAAAAACCGGAAAAGCAGCCGGAGGCTCCGAAAAAAGCGGAGGAAAAACCCAAAGAGCCGGAACAGCCGAAGCGCCGGGGCCGTCCCCCGAAAGCAGATAAGGACAAGGCCGCAACCCCGAAGCCCGAAGCTCCCGCACAGAAACCGGAAAAGGCGGTCAAAAAGGAACCGGAGAAAAAAACGGCTCCAACGATACAGGCCGCTCCCGCTCCGAAAGGACCCGAAAAGCCAAAGGATGCTCCACGCCGGGGCAAGGAGCAGATCGTCTATATCAAGCTGAACGAACTCCACGCCTTCAAGAACCATCCCTTTGAAGTCCGGGATGATGAAGAAATGCGGGCTATGGTGTCCAGCGTTAAGGACAAGGGCGTGACCCAGCCCGCTATTGTCCGTCCCCGTGAGGATGGCGGCTATGAGATCGTGTCCGGCCACCGCCGCCAGAAAGCCAGCGAGCTTGCCGGGTATGCGGATATGCCCTGTATCGTCCGAAACCTGACAGACGATGAAGCCATCACACAGATGGTGGAGGACAATCTGAACCAGCGTGAAGAAATCCTCCCCAGTGAGCGGGCCAAAGCCTTGAAAATGCAGCTTGAGGCCATCAAGCACCAGGGCTCCCGCACTTCGGGCCAGATTGACCCGAAGGACGCAGGTAAACGCTCCAACGAGATCGTGGCCGAGCGCAATAAGATGGCGGTCAAGCAGGTGCAGCGGTATATCCGTCTCAATGAGCTGGTTCCAGACCTGATGAAGCTGATGGATGAAAAAAAGCTGGGTTTTACTACGGCGGTGGAGCTTTCCTATATCGGCAAGAAGAACCAGAACTATATCGCCGTCGCCATTGACAGCCAGCAGTCCTCGCCTTCACAGGCGCAGGCAAAGCGTATGCGTGAGTTGGACGAAAAGAAGCTGCTCAACGGGGATGTGATCGACGGCATTATGATGGAGGACAAAAAGGAGGTAGACAAAGTGATTTTGACAGGTGCGGAACTGAGCAAGTATTTCGGCAAGGAAACTACGCCGAGGGAAATGAAGGACCAGATCATCAAGCTGCTGGACGACTGGAAGGGTCAGCAGAAGGAACACGAAAAGCCGGAGAAGAAAACCGAACAGGAAAAGTAAGCTAAAACTTCGGGTCAGCATGGCCCGAGGATTGCGGGGCTCTGCCCCGCGCCCCGAAGCTCTGGAGATATAAATTATTCCCCGTCGCCAGTTATTCCGTAGCATAGCCGGGAAAATCAGTCAAGGGCAGCGCCGCCGCAGGCGGTGCCAGAGGCACCCTTGACGGATTTCTCCCGGTTATGCTTTTTCCCGGTCAAGCGACGGGGATATAAATTCTCCAGAGCCGTTCCCCTTCCCGGGGGAAGGGGCGGAGGGGTTGGGCGATACCTTGCTTTTCCCTAAACCAAAACAGAAATGGAGGCTCAACCAATGAAACGACCTTTAGCATACCTGACCGCCGCATGGAGCGGCGAGCCGGATGTTGATATGGAGCTGGCGGCCCACTACTGCCGTCTTGCTTATGAGGCGGGCTTTTCCCCGATCTGCCCGCTCTTGTATCTGCCGCTGTTTTTGAATGACAGCGTTCCCGAGGAACACAAGGCCGGGATTGATATGCGCCGGGATATGCTGCGGCGCTCCCACACCCTGATCGTCTGCGGCAGCGCTGTGGATGAGGATGTAAAAAACGATATTGCGGTTGCCGGGCGGCTGGGCATTGCGGCGACCACACTGGAAGGGGTGCTTGCCGTGAAGGGACACGGCACCCCGGGCCATGCCGGACATTAAGCTGGGAAGCCTTTTCGACGGGATCGGCGTGTTCCCTCTGGCTGCTTCCCGGTGCGGTATCCGTCCGGTATGGGCCAGCGAGATTGAAAAAGCGCCCATCTCCATAACCAAAAGGCACTTTCCCGACATGGTGCATTTGGGGGATATTACGAAGGTGGACGGCGGGAAAATCCCACCTGTCCATATAATTACCTTCGGTTCCCCCTGTCAGAACCTTTCTCTGATTGGCAACCGCTCCGGCCTTGCCGGGGCAAAATCAAGCCTGTTCTATCAGGCGTTTCGTATCATACAGGAAATGAGGGATGCTACTGATAACCTATATCCAGCTATCGCTGTTTGGGAAAACGTCATGGGAGCGTTTTCTACAAATGACCGGATGGACTTTAGAGCCGTCCTATCCGCCTTCTCGGACACCGAAGTTCCAATGCCTCCTTCGGGAAGATGGGGAAACGCCGGAATGGTGCGAGGGGGAACGCCTGATGTGTGCTGGCGGCTCATGGACGCCCAGTATTGGGCAGGCTCCCGAAGGCTGGCACGAAGGCAGCGGATTTTCGTCGTGGCGGATTTTGGAGGCAGACGTGCCGCAGACATACTATTTAAGCCCCGTCCAATGCTCCCACTTCCTCCGCCTTGCGGAGAGGGCGGGCGGGCCGCCGCCGAAGGAGATCGAACAGCTTCTTTTGAAACAGGGCGGCAGATACCAGTCATCCACCCCTTTCAGTGCTTCCGTATGCGGGGAGCGGCAAAAAGGCAGGAAGAAACGGCCTTCCGAAACAGCTTCGGATTACCAACTGACCCTTTTCCCACTCTTTTAGCCAGTGATGTAACGCCCTTTGCCTTCTGGTATGAGGGCGACCCGGAGGGCGGCTGTATCCGTTTTCTGACGGAAACGGAAAGCGAACGGCTGATGGGGCTGCCGGAGGGCTGGACAAAGTACGGGGCGGACGGCGTGGAGATCCGGCCTCTGCAACGTTACAAGGCGCTGGGAAATGCGATTGCCCTCCCTTGCGCCGATTACATTATGGCCGGGATTTATGAGGTGCTGGCTGACCGGGCCGGAAAGGAGGAATAAGCCCATGTTTGAAGCCTATATAACCAACACCGCCCTGTACCCCTTGATGGGGATCGAGGTAGGGACAACGGTACATTTCCCCATGACGACACAGGAGTTGCAGGCCGCCCTTGCCAAAATCGGGATAGACGGGAAACGGTACAGCGAAGTGTTCTTTACCAGCTTTGACAGTGATGTGCTGGGGCTCTACGATCATCTCTACGAATGTGAGAACATCGACGAGCTGAACGAGCTGGGCCACGCCCTGCTGGAAGTACGGGATAAGGGCGGACTGGAAACCTTTGAAGCCGCTCTTGTCTTGGGAAACCACACAAGGAGCGTGAAGGATTTGATAAACCTGACGCAGAACCTTGACCTTTACCGCTTTTACCCGGATATTTCCGATGATGAAGGGCTGGGCCGTCTTTACGCCGACGAGCTTGGGACCATCGACATACCGGAGCACATTCAGAACTACTTCGATTATGAGGCATACGGGCGGGATGTGCGTATCAACGAGGGCGGCGTATTCGCTCCCGGTGGGTATGTGTCGGCAGTCCCGGAGGGCTTCAAGGAGTATTACCACGGGCCGCAGGACATTCCGCCGGAACACCGGATATTTGCCTATCCTGAAAAGGCCGAGCCTGTCCACTCCATTCTCGCTGCACTCAAACGGTTTCAAGAAGCCCCGCCCGCTCCGAAAAAGGACAAGGCGGGGCCTTCCCATGAAGAACGGTAAGACTTCGGGCCAGCATGGCCCGAAGCATGAAGGAGGTGCATACCATCAACTATTACCCTATCAATGAAGGAGCCGCCCGCCGGGCAAAAGAAATGAACAGCTTTTCCGACTACAAGGAAGGGAGCGCAACGGCGGAATACCGGGCAATGGTGGACAAGGCCGCCGCCATAGCGGAACAGCAGAAATCCCGGGTGGACCCCATGTACCATGAGAAGATCGACCATCTGTTAGACACCTACGCTCGCAAGCTGGCCGAAAACATGAACCAGGGATTTGTCATTGACGCAAGGGTTCCCTCTGTGATGATCGCCGGACCTGCCAATTTCCCGGTGGGAAAGAAAGAAAAACAGAACCGGGCCCGGGACAGCAACATGGAGGAATGGCGGTATATTCAAGGGCTGCTGGATAAGATACGCAGTACCGGCATGGGCGGGATCAGCGCCGATGACCCGGCAGCGATTGAAAAGCTCCAGAAGAAGCTGGACGGGCTGGAACGCTCCCAGCTCATTATGAAGGAGGTCAACGCCTATTACCGCAAGCATGGCAAGCTGGATGGCTGTGCGCTGCTGTCGCCGGACCAGATCGAAAAGCTGAAAGCAAGCATGGCGTCAAGCTGGCGGAGCGACCCGAGGCCCTTTGAAAGCTACCAGCTTACCAACAACAATGCGGAGATCCGCCGGGTAAAGGCCCGTATCGAACAGCTTTCCAAACAGGCACAGCGGGAGTTTTCCGGCTGGGAATTCGACGGGGGCCGTGTGGAGATGAACCGGGAGGACAACCGCTTGCAGGTATTCTTTGATGGAAAGCCTGACGCAGACACCCGGGCCGAGCTGAAAAGCAGCGGCTTTCGCTGGGCTCCCAGCGTAGGCGCATGGCAGAGGCAGCTCACGGACAACGCCATCCGGGCGGCTGACCGTCTGGAATGTATCAAGCCGCTGTCCGGCGAAAAGCCCTCCCAGCTTCAAAAGAAGCCCTCTATCTTGCAGACCATGCGGGAACAGGGCGAAAAAGTCCAGACGGAGCCGGAAAAGAAAGCTCCGTCCGGCAGGGATGCCGAGCGGTAAGCCTCGGGCCACATTGGCCCGAGGTTTTCTGTTCCCCGAGATTGTACGGGGGCCTCCCGGATAGCGGGAACCCCGACGGAAAGGAGGTTTTATGCAGGAAGAAGTAAACCAAAAAACGGTTGCCCTTTCGATCAGGACAACGAAGCTCACAGGAAAAGTGCTGGCTGCCGCTCTTGGCAAGGTGGTTCGGGCGCTGCAAAAGCACCACCAGAAGGCGCTGACCCCGCAGGGACGCCAGAGCGTGAAAAAGCTGATGAACCACTATGGCGGCAAAAGTGCCATGCCCTATGTGGGAGCTCCAAAGGATTTTGACCGGATTGCGAAGGAGTTCCATGTGGACTACGCTTTCCATAAAGTGAGCCCCGGTCATTACCTGCTGTTTTTCAAAGCCAATCAGGCGGACGCTATCACGGCGGCCTTCCAGAAGTACAGCGCAAAGGTGCTGAACAAAGAGCAGGACAAGGCTTCCATCCTCGGTCAGCTTCGGAAATTCACGGAGCAAATCAGGACGCAGGCAAAGGAAAAGCAGCGGACCAGAGAGGCGGTGAAGGACGGACGTTGAGTGACAAGATCAGAAAATATGTGCTCCCAAACCTGCCGTACCTCTTTGTGTTCTGGTTTTTCTCCAAAATCGGGACGGCCTACCGGATCGCCCCCGACACAGACTTCGGGACAAAGCTCATGGGGATGCTTGATACCTTCCCCAAAGCCTTTGAAACCTACTGGCCGGGGCTGGGCGGTATTGACCTGCTGGTGGGCCTTGCCGGTGCGGCTGGGATGTATCTGCTGATACAGTCAAAGATCAGGCAGGCGAAAAAATTCCGGCGGGATGCGGAGTACGGCACCGCCCGCTTTGGAACAAAGGAAGATATAAAGCCATTTGTTGACCCTAAATTTCAGAACAATGTCATTCTGACCGGGACGGAGTTCCTTACCATGAACACCCGTCCGAAGATACCCGCCAATGCCCGGAACCTAAACGCCTGTGTCATCGGATCGTCCGGCTCGGGAAAGACAAGGTTCTGGTTGACCCCGCAGCTCCTTCAAGCCCATTCCTCGTATGTGGTGGTAGACCCGAAGGGCGGCACTCTCGACCAGTGCGGGCGGTTTCTGCAACGGGAGAAATACAGGGTGCGGGTGTTCAACAGTATCGACTTTTCAAAATCCATGCACTACAATCCGCTGGCCTATATCAAGACAGAAAGCGATGTTTTGAAATTTGTTACCGCCCTGATTGCCAACACCAAAGGCGACGGCAAGGAGGGCGACGAGTTCTGGACAAAAGCAGAAACCCTCTTGTACTGCGCCCTTGTGTCCTACATCGTCTTTGAGGGGCCGGAGGAAGAACGCAACATGAATACGCTGGTGGAAATGATAAACAGCATGGAAGTCCGGGAGGATGACGAAACCTTCAAAAACGCGGTGGACTATATGTTTGACGGGCTGGAACGCCGCAGCCCCCAGCACTTCGCCGTGAGGCAGTATAAGAAATACAAGCTCGCCAGCGGTGTTGTATGCTCTAAAAGACTTCTTAATCAAGCGGTTGGGAAGTCTCTTAGAA
>OHJE01000729.1_pt1 | contig 10750 bp, 10 predicted proteins | sample 1568491 | NCBI WGS metagenome assembly OHJE01 (sample SAMEA3879609, study PRJEB24766) | human gut metagenome | biome: human-associated habitat; feature: feces | place: USA | collected 1985/1987
GCACTTGCCAAAATGGCAGGTGATGCACAACGAGGGCACCTATCTCGCATGGGTGGACATCAGCCAAACGGGATTGAGCGCAGACTCCCTGGCACAGAAGATCATGGAGCGGGCGCACGTCAAGGTCAATAGTGGCACGCTCTATGGCAGCATTTCGGGCGAGGGCTACCTTCGCATCAACCTTGCCTGCCCCCGACCTCTCCTCGAAGAGGCGCTGCGCAGAATCGGCGAGCATTTCTGACAAGACCATCCCTACAACATACGCTTCCCCCAGAAAGGAAGAGACATTAACTAAAGCAAGGCGTTGCCCGCGCATCCTATTCAATATATAAGGAACGCGCGAGCAACGCCTTGTAGTTGATATCGGTGTACGCTATACTATTTCTGAGCGAAGCGATCGGCCTGCTCCTGAATGAGCGCGGCATCATCAAAATAGTTGATGCGCATGGCCTCGCGCACCTCATCCATCGTCTTGGCAGCCACCTCGCGGGCAGCATCAGATCCCTTGCGAAGGATGTTATAGATCTCCGGAATGTCCTGCTCAAACTCATGACGGCGCTTGCGGATCGGCTCCAGCATACGCTCCAGCACCTTGTTGAGCATCTTCTTACACTTCATATCGCCAATGCCACCTGCCGTATAGGCTGCCTTCAACTCGTCGAGGCAGCTGAACTCGGGCCAAAATTCTGCGAAGTCATCGTCGGTGGAGAAAGCATCAAGATAGGTAAAGACGGCATTTCCCTCCACATGGCCTGGATCGCTGACATTCAAGTGGGTCGGGTCGGTGTACATGGTCTTCACCTTCTTCCACACCGTATCCTTGTCGTCGGAGAGATAGATGCAGTTGCCAAGGCTCTTGCTCATCTTCTCCTTGCCATCCGTGCCAGGCAGACGGCGTGCAGTCTGGTTCTCGGGCAACATGATCTCTGGCTCGGGAAAGACGGGAGCATAGATCTGGTTGAAGCGACGGACCAACTCGCGTGTCACCTCAAGCATCGGCTCCTGGTCCTCGCCGGCAGGCACGACAGTGGTCTTGAACGCCACGATATCGGCAGCTTGCGACACGGGGTAGCAGAAGAAGCCAAGGGGAATATTGGCCTCGAAATTGCGCATCTTGATCTCAGTCTTCACCGTCGGGTTGCGCTGCACGCGCGAGACGCTGATAAGATTCATCAGATAGGTAGTCAGCTCCGCCAGTTCGGGGATGCAGCTCTGGATATAGAGCGTACACTTCTCCGGATCGAGACCAGCAGAGAGGTAGTCCAGTGCGACCTCTATGATGTTCTGACGAATCTTCTCTGGGTTGTCGGCATTGTCTGTCAAAGCCTGCACGTCGGCCATGAAGACGAACATACGGTCATAATCGCCCGCATTCTGAAGTTCCACGCGACGACGCAAACTACCGACATAGTGTCCCAAATGGAGCTTGCCAGTGGGGCGGTCGCCCGTCAAAATAATCTTTCCCATTCTATCTTTGTTTTGTTTGAATTCGAAGTTTTGGCAGCGGTCATCCGCTTTGAGGATGCAAAAATACGACTTTTATTTGGAGAAAGGGCGAAATCGCCGTACTTTTGCACGAAAAACAATACAAAGACATGGAGAGAAATTTATTTCGGTTTGAGGTTTGCGCCAATGGCGTAGAGAGTTGCCTGGCTGCCCAGGCTGGAGGCGCGGACCGTGTGGAACTGTGCGCGGGAATACCCGAAGGTGGCACAACGCCGTCGTATGGCGAGATCATGGTGGCGCGCCGGGTGCTGACGACGACACGCCTGCACGTCATCATCCGTCCGCGCGGTGGCGACTTCCTCTACACACCATTGGAACTGGAGCGCATGGAGGCCGACATAGAGGTGGCGCGCCAACTGGGGGCCGACGGCATAGTGATCGGATGCTTACACGAAGACGGGACTATCGACATGGAGGCCAACCGTCGTCTGGTCGAGAAAGCAAAGGGGATGTCTCTGACCTTTCATCGGGCCTTCGACCGCTGCCGTGATCCCTTCGAGGCTTTGGAGCAACTGATCGACTTAGGCTTCGACCGCATCCTCACCTCCGGCCAGCAACCAAAGGCCATCGAAGGCGCTCCCCTACTGCAAAAGCTCCACCAGCAAGCTGCAGGGCGCATCATCCTCTTGGCGGGTTGTGGCGTGAACGAGCAGAACATACGCAGCCTCTACGAACAGACGGACATCAAGGAATATCACTTCTCTGCCCGCGAGCCGAAGAAAAGCAAAATGGAATACAGCAATCCCGAGGTCTTCATGGGAGACCCCAACGCCGACGAAGACACCTTGCTTTACACGACGGAGGAGCGGGTACGCGCCACTATCGCCCAACTAACAGGAGAGAAATAGCCAGACGGGACGCCTAACCGTCTCATTTTGAATCAACAACAGTTTCTCGTTGAAACTCAAAAAGGGTGTCAACTCCCCCGACAACACGAGGCTTGACACCCTCTTTTGGCCCTAAAAGCGTATTTTATTAGAAAATTTATTTGCTTTTCATTTGTAGTTTGCCCAAAATACACTACCTTTGCAATCGCTTTTGGCACATAATAAAGCAAAATCCATAACTAAACCAATATAAATGAAAAGTAACAAAACTCTCACACTTCACCTGCTGGCACTCTTCGTGGTAGCGATTTGGGGAGGTACTCTCGTCAATACAAAGGTGCTTGTCCACGCCGGCATGTCGGCTTTGGAGATTTTTTACGCTCGCTACATCCTCGCTTATCTAGCCATGCTGCTGATAGCCCACAAGCGCATCAAGGCCGACACATGGCGCGACGAGCTGATGATGGTGGTGCTGGGTATCACAGGTGCCTCGCTCTATTTCGTCAGCGAGAATGTGGCCATCTCCATGACCAACGTCAACAACGTCAGCTTCATCGTGAGCGCATCGCCCATCTTCACGATGCTCTTCAGCATCCTCTTCATAAAAGGCACGCGGATGACCTCCAACTTTGCCATAGGCACACTCACGGCAGTTGCCGGTGTAGCCATTGTCATATTCAATGGTCAGGGCGAGTTGCACTTCAATCCTGCGGGAGACCTCATAGCGGTGCTTTCATCCGCCTCTTTCGGTCTCTATTCCTTCCTCTTGAAGCCCCTTTCTGCAAAATACGACGCAGCCACTATCACGCGCAAGGTCTTCGGCTACGGTCTCTTGACCGCATTCCCCTTGTTCTATTTCTGGCCTTGGAAATTCCCTTTGGGCAACCTGCTACACATAGAGGTACTGGGCAACTTGCTCTTCCTCGGCCTCATCGCGTCGTGCTGCTGCTTCTTCCTCTACAGCGTCATCGTTGACAGGCTCGGTGCCATCACTGCCTCCAACTACAACTACCTCAGCCCGCTCTTCACGGTGGTCATCGCAGCAATGTTCCTGAGCGAGCCCATGACGGTAATGGCATACGTCGGCTGCGCCTTGATTCTCTTGGGCGTCTACGTCGCCAACACCACAGGATTCCTGCCCAAACGAAAGAAGTAAATCGAACTACCACCGCAAGGGGAGAGTTTGAACAAGACTTTTCAGTTAATATTGTATAGCTTTACCGTGCCGCCAGATCCCAATTAGGATTCTGGCGGCACATTTATTATACGCCTAAAACACGAAAAAAGAGATTTCTACCCTTTTTTGTTGTCTATCTGTATTTTTTTGACTACATTTGCAAAACATGAACGGCAACGAAGCAAAAATCACCAATAACTAATCAATAAAATAGCTATGATGAAAAAATTTGGAAAGACAAACGTTCTCGCCTTCTTGGCAGTAATGTCCTTTGGTTTGCTGGCCTCTTGCAGCCAGGGCAACGACAACAACCCCGACAAATGGGCCCAAGATGCTATCGCTATGGCTGAGGACAGCGTGGAGAAAGTGGACAACGAGATGGTTGGCAAGTTGCTCTACATCGACAATTGCAGGCAGTTTGCCAGGAAAGCCATCGACGACAAGATCTCCGACACTTACAAAGAGATGGAAGAAAAAGTGAAGGACAAGAGCGACGAGGAGAAGTGGGAGCTTTTCAAGGGCTTCCGAGCTGACATCGACTCCGCCTTCTCCAAGATGGACCAACACTACGATCAGGTCTCTCAAGAAGAGGAAAAGAAGCTTATCGGCAAGTCGCTGAAAGTGGCTTCTGACACCCAATCATTTGACAACACCAAGACGAAGGCCGAAATTGTAGATTTTAGCCATCGTTCAAAGGTAAAAATCAAAGTGACATTGACCCCCACGAAGCCTTTGGGCAACAGTTTCAGAATGATCTTGGTCGATAAGGACCAAAAGCCCATCGCTCCTTTCGCACTGATGACCATGCCCAAGAAGGCCGGCGAAACCTTAACGGTAGAAACCAACGTGCCGATAGCCTTGCTCGCCCAAACCAGTATGCTGCTCTTCGACGCACGCTAACCTCCCCTCACGGCTAAACACTAGGCGAATTCCTACTACAATGCCCCGGCTCATGGAGTCGGGGCATTGCTTTGGATCCCCTAGCTAACTCTCTGTCTTTTCCACATTTAGCTTCGGTATATGAGCACGACATCTTCTTAAAGAGTGTTGAAAAATATGGTGTTTCAAAAGAAAGTATGTACATTTGCACCATGAAACAGAATCACAAGGACAAAGTGCTTTTTGTCATCATAACATCCATCCTACTGACATTGTGCACACAAAACATCTTTGCGCAAAAAATAAAAGACGGAAAGGCTACATACTACAGTGGCAAACTGTACGGAAGACGAATGAGCAACGGCGAGTATTACCATCCCGATAGCATGACCTGCGCACACCGCACACTCCCGTTTGGCACACGAATCCTCGTGACCAATCCGAGAAACGGCAACCAGGTCGTCGTCCGCGTGACCGACCGTGGTCCCTATGTACGGGGCAGGGTGATCGACCTCTCCTATGCCGCAGCACGAGAACTGGGCTTTCTGTCTGCCGGAGTAGCCTATATGAAACTGGAAGTGGTGGATGAGGATCTTCCCCTTCCCTATTATAATAAGGAGAAAGAAGAAACCCTGAAGCTACAACCGATAGAGTATGGCATGGTGGGCGTGGGATATGAGTTCATTCCCCAATGGCGGAAAGCGGACGACCAGCCACGGCAGGTACAAAGGAAAGTAAAACCCTCCATCACTCCTCAGAAGGCAAAGAAAGCAGCCAATGGGGCAAAAACCTCTCCCTCCCAACCCGCTACGCGCAAAGCAAAAGCCAAGGGAACAGAGGAAAACCACTGGGTCAAGTTTTTCCGCGGATTGTTTGGAGGAAACACCGGCGGATAACTCATTCCTTGACAAACCGTATCGCCAAGACTACTTGGCAATACGATTCCTCACGAACAAAAAGGGAATATTTTCCTCAACCAGACCTTTATACAAGGATTTTTTTGTACCTTTGCACTCCTTTTCGCACAAAAACAAAAACGGCTAATCAGTTTTCCAAACATGATTGAACAGGACAACAACGGTATGAAAACACCATGGACAGAGCTGGAGTTGGGCAACTCCTGCTACTCTTCCTATATCGTAGAACCCATCTTCGTACCCAAGGAGACGGCCTTTTGGCTTTGCCGTCCCGACGGCACACGAGAGGCTTCGCGCCTCACCTTCGCCGTCTTCTCACAACGTGGCACAGACGAGTGGGAGGACGACCCGATGCTGGGTCCCATTGACGTGACCCTGCTGGACGACGACAACATCCGTCCCTTTCCCACCCTCTACCTTGGCGTAGCCCCCGAAGACTTCGTCCACCTAGAAGAGGAGGACGAGGAGAGCGTGACGTTCAGTTTCCACTGGATCGAAGGCGACATCACGTCGGCACAAGGAGAAGAGACGGGGGGTGGTTTGCGCTTCCGCAAGAGCTTGTTTGAGGGTGGCAAGACGGTCTCCCTGAAATTGACGCCCTACGACAGCACGCCTTTTGTGCTCCACCTTCGCATTCCCGTCAAGGGTTTCCAGCTGCTCGATGCCGAGGATCGTCCTCAACAGGGCGAACTGGTCGTCGATCCCGCCACGGCGAAAGAGTATCAGTATCAGTTTGTCGGCACCCCCAACGACGACCGCTTCACCATTGCCATCAACGGCGGCCTGCATATCCTGCTCTGCATCTGGCAGGAGGACGACACGCTGACACTGCGCGATCACAAGAACGGACTGGCCGTCGTGAGTCAGTTGACTGCGGAGGAAGACCTGCCCGAATGCACTCCCTCTGCCCTCGTAGCCCATGCTTTCCACGCCTATCGACAAACGGAGGACAACGGGCGCGAAAGATTGGAGCACGAATTGCTCGGCATGGAAGAGCGCCTCTGCTTCCAATGGTTCTGGATGGATGAGAAAGAATGGGACTTCGACCACATCGGCCCACTACTGGAGGTTGACAAGGTGGCTGGCGACCCACAGGAGATGATGCGGCTGGCATTGGTATATGACAATTTCTGCGCATTCATGCGCCGGCTCTCCGCCCTCTCTTACAAGAACGGAGGACGAATCGAGGTCGATCAGCTTCAGGCGCGCAACAATAAGCGGAAGATAGCACGCTGCGTACGCCATATTGCCAAGCACCGCTCTGGCGAGATCAACATTTGGGAACTGGAAGAGTCCGCTCGCGAAGAGATCGTGAAACTCTTCCGCATCTTCCGAAACGAGTTTGTCAAAGAGCTTGAAGCAGAGGGATAACGACAGAAGGACGCCACTCCCAAAAGCCCCTAACATATCGGCTGATAGCCATGCTGGTCAAAGCATGGCTATCAACTTTTCTACCAACCGCGGCAACGCATACTGATCCAAATCGGCCTCATCCACCCAGCGATAGCCTTCGGGAAGCGCTGGAGGAACGACGGAGTGATAGAAATAGAGGTCAGCATAGAGCACACGATGGGTGAGAACATGCTTCACGCGCTGCGCCCGAAGTTCATAGACGGGTCGCACCTGCGAAGCATCCAGGAGCACTGGCTCCCACAGACCCTGCCAGATGTCACCAGCCCCTCGCTGATGGATAGCCGTCCGTCCGTCGCAACGGAGATACAGATAGATCAGCTTGCGCTCTTTGACGCTCATGGTCTTTCGTTTGACGGGCAATTCCCCCACACGCCCTGTTCGCAACGCTTCACAGGTTTCAGCCATCGGGCACACCTCGCAACAAGGCGACTGCGGCACACACTGCGTAGCGCCAAAGTCCATCATCGCCTGGTTGAAGTCCGCAGCCCGGCCTTTGGGAAGCAGCGACTGCGCCAGTTCGGCAAAAGTCCGCTTGCCTTTGGCGTCATTGATAGGGGTGTCGATGCCAAAGTAACGACTCATCACACGGTAAGCGTTACCATCGACGGCAGCGTAAGGAAGGTCAAAGGCAAAGGAGGCGATAGCGGCAGCAGTGTAGTCGCCAACCCCTTTCAGACCACGGATGGCCTCATAGGTGTCTGGAAAATGTCCCAAGGCGGCTATCTGCCGCGCAGCGGCATGAAGATTGCGAGCCCTCGAATAGTAGCCGAGTCCCTGCCACATCCGCAGCACCTCGTCCTCGGAGGCAGCAGCAAGCAGATCTACCGTGGGCCATTTCTCCAAAAAGCGGCGCCAGTAGGCTTCTCCCTGCACCACCCGCGTCTGCTGCAAGATAATCTCGCTGAGCCAGACGGCATAGGGCGTTCCCGCCTCGCGCCAGGGCAAGGAGCGACCATGGGAAGCATACCATGTGAGCAGCGTGTTAGTAAAGTTCATAATGCAAAGGTACGGCTTTAGTTCCCGCTACCGTTGACTAAAGGCAATAAAATGGCTTCGTTTTAATATTTTTAGGACTCACCGTCCCTGTAGTTGCCGAAGATTTTGTAAATTTGCACACTTATTATTATAAAAAGCAAGACAAATGGCAGGCACAAAGCAAATCAAGACTGCGCTGATCTCGGTCTTCCACAAAGATGGCCTTGAGGATCTCCTGAAGAAACTGAACGAAAATGGTGTGAAATTCCTTAGCACTGGCGGTACCCAGAAGTTCATTGAGTCGCTGGGCTACGAGTGTCAGAAGGTGGAGGACGTGACCTCCTATCCTTCCATCCTTGGCGGACGAGTCAAGACTTTGCACCCGAAGGTGTTCGGAGGCATTCTCGCACGCCGCGACAACGAGGGGGACCGCGAGCAGATGAAGCAGTATGACATCGTGCCCATCGACTTGGTGATCGTCGATCTCTATCCGTTTGAGCAGACCGTGGCAAGTGGGGCAAGCGCAGAGGAGATCATTGAGAAGATCGACATCGGCGGCATCTCGCTCATCCGCGCCGGAGCCAAGAACTTCAAGGACGTTGTCATCGTGCCGAGCAAGGGCGAATACGCCATGCTGGGCGACATCCTGGCAGCCAAGGGTGCACAGACAGAGCTGGAAGAGCGCAAGAAGTTTGCCGAAAGAGCATTTGCCGTAAGCAGCCATTACGACACGGCCATCCACGAGTGGTTTGCCAAATAATGCTTTTTGCCGGGCACATTACACAATAACAACAAAGAAGGAATGAAACTCTTTTCATTTATCCAAGAGATAGCAATGGACCTGGGAACGGCCAACACCATCATTATCAGCGATGACAAGATCGTGGTGGACGAGCCTTCCGTTGTGGCCCTGGACCGACGGAGCGGCAAGATGATTGCCGTCGGTGGCGAGGCGAAGATGATGTACGAGAAGGAGCATGCCAACATCCGCACAATCCGCCCGCTCCGCGATGGCGTGATCGCCGACTTCACGGCTTGCGAGCAGATGATCCGTGGCCTTATCAAGATGGTCCACACGGGCAGCCGTATCTTCTCGCCGTCGCTGCGCATGGTGATTGGTGTGCCTTCGGGCAGCACCGAGGTGGAGCTCCGCGCGGTTCGCGACTCTGCAGAGCATGCCGACGGACGCGACGTCTATCTGATATTCGAACCCATGGCTGCCGCACTGGGCATTGGTATTGACGTAGAGGCTCCTGAGGGCAACATGATCGTCGATATTGGTGGCGGAAGCACGGAGATTGCTGTCATCTCGCTGGGTGGCATTGTGAGCAACAACTCCATCCGCGTGGCTGGCGATGACCTCACGGCAGACATCCAGGAGTATATGAGCCGTCAGCATAACGTCAAGGTCAGCGAGCGTATGGCAGAGCGCATCAAAGTGCATGTTGGCTCCGCGCTGACAGACCTGGGCGAGGATGCACCTGAGGACTATGTCATCCATGGTCCAAACCGCATCACAGCGTTGCCTATGGAGGTGCCGGTTTGCTATCAGGAGATAGCCCACTGCCTCGACAAGACGGTGGCAAAGATCGAGAATGCCGTGCTCTCTGCCTTGGAGAACACGCCGCCCGAGCTCTATGCAGACATCGTGAAGAACGGCATCTGGCTCACTGGTGGCGGAGCGCTGCTTCGTGGTCTCGACAAGCGACTCACCGACAAGATCAACATTCCCTTCCACATCGCCGAGGATCCGCTCCATAGCGTAGCCACGGGTGCGGGTATCGCTCTGAAGAACGTTGACCGCTTCTCATTCTTGATGAGATAAGAGGCGATTGGATTTATATCACAAAACGAAGAAGTATTGGATGGTCTGACCTCAGACTATTCAATATTTCTCATGTAAAAAGCGCCGATGCACAATCTTACGGAGTTTTTGTCGCGCAATGTCCACTGGTTTCTCTTCATCATCCTGGAGATTATCAGTGGAGTTTTGTTGTTTCGTTTCAACAGCTATCAGGCCAGCGTGTGGTTCACGTCGGCCAACTATGTCGCAGGTATCGTCTATGAGCAGGAGGCCAAGCTCCTGTCATTCTTCAGCCTGCGCGAGAACAACGAGTTGCTGACGAAGCGCAATCTGGAATTGGAGCAGCAATTGAAAACGCTCTCCAACCAGCTATATGACCAGACCAAAGACTCCACTTACCTGAAGCGAGGGCAGTTCAGACTGCTCAACAAGTACCATTTGATTCAAGCCAAGGTGGTGGCGAACTCGCTGGATCGCCCCGAAAACTTGATGACCATCGACCGGGGAAGTGCTGACGGTGTGAAGAAAGACATGGGTGTGGCTTGTGGCAACGGTGTCGTAGGCATCGTCTATCTGGTCAATACCCACTACTCCGTAGTGATACCTGTGCTCAACAACAAGTCGAATATCAGTTGCTCCATTGATGGTCGCGACTACTTCGGATATCTCCACTGGTCAGGCGACGCGCCCAACATCGCCTATCTGGACGATGTGCCCCGACACGCCCGCTTCAAGATTGGCGACCGGGTAGTGACAAGCGGCTATTCAGCCGTGTTCCCCGAAGGCTTGTTGGTCGGCAAGGTGAAGAAGGTGTTCAACTCTGAGGACGGACTTTCCTACCGCGTCCAGGTCGTATTGTCCACCGACTTTGCCAATCTACGAGACGTCTGCGTCATCGACGCTCCACAACTCGCCGAACGGAAACAGATCATGGAGGCTGCCAAAGACTCTATCAAGTCGCCATCGGAGAACTAAACGTACGGCATACTATCTTTTGCCGAGAACATCTACCGGCGTTTCAGCAGACTTGGCCGGTTCTGCAATCAAGGCTGCAAACGTGTTTCCATGCTTTAGGGCAATAATATATAATAAGGAGAAAGAAGAAAAGATGAATGTTGACTTGCTTCGAAGAGGCGCGCTCTTCGTCATCCTGTGCCTCGCACAAGTGCTGGTGCTCAACCATATCCACCTCTTCAGTTGTGCCACACCGCTACTCTATGTCTATTTCATCATCAGCACCCGTCGCCACTAT
>OHJE01000730.1_pt1 | contig 10748 bp, 9 predicted proteins | sample 1568491 | NCBI WGS metagenome assembly OHJE01 (sample SAMEA3879609, study PRJEB24766) | human gut metagenome | biome: human-associated habitat; feature: feces | place: USA | collected 1985/1987
ATTGGCAGTCGAGCCTATATAGGAGAGAGTATGGTCAAGATTCTTATTTGTGACGATGATCAAACATTCGCACAGTCAATGTTCAAAAGGATCCTATCATTGCCGGCCTATTCCAGCAAATCCATGAAATTGAGCTGCTTAACTGATATTGCTGAAATGAGTGCTGACACTATCGCGCAATATGACATTCTATTTCTCGATATCGACCTCGGTAAAGAAAGCGGGATTGATCTTGCAAGAAAGATGCGCAAGATGAATCCGGAAGCTGTATTGATTTTCGTAACAAATTTCAGCGAATATGCCCCTGAAGGGTATGAAGTGGATGCCTTTCGCTATCTTGCCAAATCCGAGTTGGAAAAGAAGCTGCCTACATATTTTGAAGATGCACTGGCAATGTGCCGCACCCGTCAGAGAAAAGTAGAGATTCTCTGTGAGGGTGAGAGTGTTCCTATCCCAGTCCAATCTCTTGCATGGATAGAAAGTCAGGGACGTGAACAGTATCTCCATTTGGTAGGCGGATGCCGTGAGCAGCTAATTACCAGATTAACCATGACGCAGCTTGAGGATCTGCTTGTCCCTCATGGATTTTTACGTATTCACAAAAGTTATCTCGTAAATATGGCGTATTTGCAGTCTTTTCAAAGTACAAGTGCAGTTCTGACAATCGGTCAAACGCTCCCCGTGGGAGCTCGTAGTTATCGCGACAATAAGCAAAAATTTGTGAGATGGCAGGCGCAGCAACTATGGTAGTAGTCTGGGGTAATATTCTTAGCCTTATTGGCAACGCTTTTGCGCAGGCCGTTGAAGTTCTTGTATTCGATGCATTCTTCACCCGTAACGAGAATACAAAAAACCGCTGGCTTTATATTTTATTATGGTGGGGCATTTCCACGTTTTCAGCTATAGCGATTGGTACGAAATATGGCTATACGTTCAAAATGCTCCAGGAAATTGCGCTTCTGTACATATTCTGTGTTTTCCTATACCAAAGCCGGTGGGACCGAAGATTCTTTATCGTTGTAACCATTTATGCGGTTTTATTCTCCTACAGTCACTGGTTTGAGTCCTTTTGTCTATATGCTGGAAATTTGGACTACGAAGAATATATATGGAATATTCCTCTATACTCCGCGCTATTCTTCGTTCGCGGGTTTATTTCTCTATTTGTTGCACTGATCATCAAAAAATACCATCATCCCCTACACGCAAGGACTCATGCAAGTGCTTGGGTTCCCCTCTCGGCCGTTTTCCCTGTTTGCACACTGCTTGTACTCAGGCAGGTATATACCTACCCGGAAGAACAACGTGTATGGCAGGTTTGTTTATTGATTCTCGATCTTGTTGATATTGCTACATTGATTTTATTGGACTATCTTGAAGAAAACGCGGAAAATCGCGAGAAGCTGATTGTTGCCAACGAACGCGCCCACGTTCAGGACGAAAACATACAGGCTCTGAGTCAGGCGTATGCCGGGCAAAGGAAAATGACGCACGACTTCCGAGCCAACCTCTCGACTTTATCTGAATTGCTGGAAAGCGAACGCGTTGACGATGCCAAGGAATTCCTTTCCGAGTTGAATGTACGTCAAAGTGAGCGGATTTTGCTTGTCAACAGCCATAATGCTGCTATTGATGCGGTTCTAAACCAAAAGGGATATATTGGGAAGAAGCAAGGCATCGATATGAGGTTTCGTGTCAATGATCTTTCTGCGCTGAAACTCCCTCGTGTAGATGTGACTATTGTGCTGGGCAATTTGATTGATAATGCCATGGAAGCCTGTGCAGGCTTGTCCGAGCCAAACCGCTGGGTCAGCATTCAGATCCTTTACAGCGAGAATATGCTTTCTATTTTAATTATCAATCCCAGTAATGTCGTTCAAATCCATGACGGTCATATTCCTACAACCAAGCAAGAACCCTTACTTCATGGCTTCGGCATTGGGAATGTCAAAGACATTTTAGAAAAGTATCATGCCGAGTATCTTTTCAATTATGATGATGGGCGCTTTATTTTTAGCGCCGACTGGCCGGATATATCTGAATCCCCTGTAAACACATCAATTTTCTCATAACCAATATTGCTTTTTAATCCTCTGTGCAGAACAACTCGCACAGAGGATTTTTGCATTCATGCACATTTTTTTGCGTATACGCAGGTTTAGTGGACTTTTGTATAAAATCATGCTATTCTGACGCCAAGACAATGTAATGCTTAGGCTGAGTTCTCTGTGTTATAGGTGTACTTTAAATAGCATACCGCTTTTTAAAAAACGCTGGACAAATGCGGCAATAAGATTCCCATTGTAAATAAAGAGTCCCTCCCCTTTGGCCGCTGACAAGGAGACTGATTATGCTCTGCTTGCTCTCTGATATTCTTCCACTACTTGCGATAGCATTGCTTTCAATTGATTTAAATCACTTTTTTCTTTACCTCTTTCGTGTGCGCCATTTGTGTCAATTTGTTGTATAACGCTCTATTTTTGTTTGGCAGGAATACTAAATGTATTGTTATATGCAGGAGTGCTGTTTTACATTTTTGTTATGCTTTCAGCAATCTTTGCATTTGCAAAAGTAGTGTTAGGTAAAAGATGGAGGAATTTCACAAAATCAATAAACAATTGCGGTTTTTTACTTTTTATCGTACTATCTCTTTTTACATTAATATACTTTTATTACAGAAAGCCCCTTTTTGCTGAATGGGATGAATTGTCTTTTTGGGGAACCGCATCAAAATTGATGAAGATAAATAACGCTCTATATACTAAAGCCACTATCGGTTGGAATTGGGTTCCCTCTCAATGTCCCGGACTTGTACTTGGATACTGGGTGCAGTTTTTGGGAGAAGTTTTCTGTGAGTGGAAAGTTTTTTGGGCATATGATTTATTGTTGTTTTCAATAATTTCAATGTTTATGGGAGATGACAGATCACTAAAATACTATAAAAATTTTGCTTCGTCTGTAATTGCAATTCTCACCCCATATATTTTCACAATATATTTCAGACAAATTTATGTATGTCCATTATACATGAGTTCTTATGCAGACATTCCCGCAGGGTTCCTTTTTGCAGGATGTTTTATCCTATATAAAAAAACCATCCATATGGGAAAGTTCTGGCCCACTTTTATTGCTATCATGTTTTTTTCATCTGTCAAGGATAACACTTTCGTTCTTGCCCTATTGATAGCGGTTGTTATAATCATACACAACGCTGTTTTTTCGTTCAACAGCGTTCGTAATGATTATCGCACACAATCATTGGTTGCTTTAAGCGAGCCTTTTTTTCTGCTATTAGTTGCTTGTTTACCGTATACAATTTGGAAATATTATATTAATGATATCGTTGCACAGCAAGTTGTTTCTAACCTTCCAGCAAGCACAACCGCTTCTACAACGAACATCGTTTTAAACGGTTTAGGGATGTTATTAAATCTTATAACTCCTTCAACTCGTTTTTTGGAAACAAAGGCGAATTTTATAAACGCATACTTTTGTGATAACATTTCTTTTCTTGGATCGGGTGTTATAGTTACAGCTCTCATTTTGGTAATATCTGTAATTACAGTTGTCTTTCAGCAAGACCGCTATAAAAGAAAAGCCTCCTTGCTGACGACGGTTCTACTAACTCTCGGATTACTGGGATATCTCTTTGTACTGTTTTTGAGTTATGCATTTATTTTCAAAGAGAACGAAGCTGCACATCTTGCAAGTTACAATCGATACGTCACGACATACTATATTGGCTGGTTTCTAATTGCTCTATCTGAAATAACATCTGTCGCGATGCAAGATACCAGTTCTATCCTTGTCTCTGGAATATCAATATTTTCTCTATTATTGTTATTTAGGCTTCATACACTTTTGCCAACATATTGTACTGCTCTCGCATACCCCGATTCGTATTTTAGTGAAGCATCCGAGTGCAAATCTAAAGCAAAATATATTCAGCAAAAAATAGAACCAAATAGCCGCGTTTTTTTTGTATGTCAAGGTGGAAATGGGGAAAAGTGGTTTCGTTATAGCTATGAACTTCTTCCTGCTATACTCGATTATAGTGTAAGCGGGGGTGGTTCGTATTTCCTACCCGAGGATTATACTGGACAACTCTATCAAACGTCACTATCAAAAAATGAAATGCGTCAATATATAAAGACGAACTGTGATTATGTATTTATAGAGAACGTGGACAATTATTTCATAGATAATTATGGTGATTTATTTTCGGATGGTCTCCTATCCTGTGACAAAGATACCTCTGTTCTGTACAAAGTTACAACGAATCAGGAAAAATTTCTTTATATTTCCCACGTTAAATAGGTAACATTTTATCATGAAAAGCAGAAAAAAAACGTGTAAGATTTTTGCAGTCTACCTACTATGTGTAATAATTGTAATCAGCCCGCATTTAACCACTTATATAAGTATACTTGTTGGTAAGCAAATGGGTAGACTTGGCGCCGAACTTCTTTCAGTATCAGAATTTCAACTTAAGGACTTAGATATTTTAAATTCAAACACTTTACACTCATTAACTGATGATCCATGGATGATTTTATCTGCTGATGACCGAGATATTTACACTGTAGAAGTCATATGTACCTACAGCAAATTGCCTCATGAAATCTGCATTTACTACTCTACAAGCGAGAATCAACCCTTTTCTTCAGATGATAGAGTTTGGCCCGTGGAAATCGATACGAATACCTATCTTTTTACACTTCCTAAAAAGCACCTACACTCTTTACGTCTAGATATTTGTAGTACAAGTGATAATGAAATTACTTTTGAAAAAATTGAAATCAATAATGCGGATAGTTTTAATAGAATACTCTTTCCAACTGGCTGGGATTTTTTCAGCATATTATTTTTCCCATTGTATCTGACATCCGTTGCGTTGGCTTTTGTAGAATTTGGAAGATATATTGTCAAGAAGTGTGTAACTCATAAGAATCACACAAATCAGCAATAACACTATTGTCTATCTTTTTGGAATCATCATTGTGGCCACAAAATGATTTTTATTTTTTTACAAACGAAAGGAAGATAATCAAATGATTCATGTCAAAAAAATCATCGGGCTTATTATGGCAATTGTTTTGTCTTTATGCCTTTCTCTCCCCACCTTTGCAGATAGTCTCTCAACGGCTACGCCAACAGAGCAATCTGTCATTACAAGGGCTCTTCCAGATCAGACCGTAACGAAAACCTTTTCTGCTAACAGATTGTCCCATAGCGATCATCACTGCACTGGCAGTATTACTGTAACAGGCATTTATTCTGAGAGGGACAAAACTTGTAGAATCACAAACATTTCCTATCAAATTACTTCTTGTATCAAGAATCCACAATATCAAACAATTTATAATGGTAGTACCGCGACTCTCGTTATATCTGGGCAGGATGACCGAACAAATGTTGTATTCCAAGCAGATTTCCAAATGAACTACAGCGGTTATATTACAATGTCCTAATCAGTTATCAATTTTCATGCGAACGACAAAAAAGATTGTAAAGAATGCTATCATATATTCCTTATTCATACTGGTATCTATCTGTATCGCCTATCGCATGTTTGTGGCATATGAGATGCATTGCACACCTGATCGCACATTGTCAGGCATATCACATGGGGACATTGTCTATCAGTATAACTATCATTCCCGTAATTCGCGACTTTTTTGGTTCAAACTATACTTCTACAGCACTTTTTGGAGGACTCCTTGTTCAGATTGTTTCGATTGCCGGCTTGTTTTATGCTATAGTTCATGTGGTCTACTTAAAACTGAAAAAGTGATTATGTGATTTGATGCAATCAGAATCTTCATCATCAGCTGTTGATTGGATAGTCATGACATTGCGTATGCTCTTACACTCAGTAATAGTACATAGTCCATTTTTCCTGTAAACAAGATCTAAGCTCTCAATTTCAAGCCTCAAATCCGCATCGAAATTGCCGACATGTGCGATTTCGATGCGGATTTTTTCTTTGCAAATTGTGCGTCAAAATCGTTAATTTCTCTCTGTTTAGTAATTGAAAGAATTCTTTCGACAAACAAAAACAGGGAGTATTTTTATGCCATTCAAAAGACAGAAATCCAACGTATCCCCGCATTACCACGACACACGGACACTTTTGAGGAAATACAGGGATGTCATGTGGAATTTGGAAGTGTCCGATCTCGATTTGCAGGAGGAGTTTAAGGCTGAGTACGGGCTGTCCACGGATGCACTTTTTGTGGACAGCGAGGTCAATAAGGGCGGCAACCGGCTGGAAAACTATGCCCGCGCCCTGGAGCGCAGCAAAAAGATGATGCAGATCATCGACACTGCGATTGACCTAATGCGCCGCAAGCACAAAAAGGGCGAATTCTATTACTGGATTTTATACTACGCCTATCTCTCCCCGCAGCAGTGTGAGAATGCGGGTGCAATTTTGCAGTCGCTCGAAACCAAGGGAATCTCCATTTCTCTGCGCACATACTATGTCCACCGGGATGAAGCCATTGAGGTTCTCAGTTCGATTTTGTGGGGCTACACCTCCCACGATTGCGAGAAAATTACTAACCTGCTGACTTCTGATTGACCTTGCGCAACATCCGCAGACTCAAAGATCTTTTCCCTATACAGTCATTTGTTATGCTGAGAATGTTTTTTGCATTCATGCTCATTTTTTTGCGTGTATGTAGATTTAATGGACTTTTGGGGAAAGATATGCTATTTTTGCAGTAAGGTAATCAGGACTTTACCCATTTAAAAGCAATGTTTCCTTGATTTATCAATGCACACTTTGCACTTTCAAACTACGCTTCGTCCTTTGTCCTTACCAATGTTACTAACATTGGTTCAATAACATTACTAAACATAAAATGATTTTCAATCATAATAAAAAATAAGGAGGATGATTCCAATGCAGAGAAAAAATTAAAAGATGCTTTTGTGAGGAGACAACATTATGATGACATGGATATATAAGAATATTTCACTTTTGAGTATTATATTGATTTGTCTAATTAGTATGAGACGCATCAATATTTCTCCTGAATCTTTCAGTAAAAAATATAGAAACCTTCGGGATGAAGAAAAAAATATATATGATATTCATAAAATCAAGAATTTGGGAAGACTATGGCATTATTCGTTTATACTAATTACAATACTGGTACTCATCGGGAATACTTTTTCCAATAGCGCAAATCTTATGACCATGTTTATTGTGTTTTGCATAGTAGATTTGGTTCTCTATTTGTTTCTTACTAACACAAAAACAGCACTTGATTTATTTTGTAAATCGAAAGGAGAATAAATATGGCAAAGCAGTTGAAAAGATTTTTATCGTTTTGTTTAGTTTGCATTATGTCACTAAATGTTCTGATAATCCGCCCAATGGCCGCACAATACGCTGACGATTACTCCGTTAAGACTGTCGAAATTAGTAATAGCATTTATGATTTATATGTTACTAACAACCGTACAGGACAAGTAGATGCTTTACGAGTCACCAAAAATGGCGATGGTACCTGTTCTTCTCAGGGGTGGTTTGACATTGGAAATTCCAATACATACCAAATAACAGAATCTGATTTCCGAGTAATTGCAGATAAAAATCAGATTTTATATCAAGATAAGAATGGAACAAATAAAGTGTTAGGTGCGTTTTCCTCTGGCAAGTGCAACGAAATGCTGTCGTCGCCTTCTGTGTTAAGAGTCACGTATCCCACTGGCTGGTATGCAGACGAACCAACCTATTCAAGTCTATCTACTGATGTGGGGAATGTAATGACAGTAGCCGCAGTGCTCCTTAGTGTAGGTGGACTGGGTGCAGGAACCGGAGCGGTTATTGCCGTTGCAAATTATATTGTTTCTAACAAGATTCCTACCGTGTATTATAAAAAGACCAGATACAGCAGAGCACTGTCACCGTGCGAACAGGAATACTATTATGAAGTAAAGTGGTACAAAGATGCGGCGCGAACAAATCTTATTGGTACCAGCAAAGGTGGCACAGAAGTAGTGAATTTGTGTTAGTTATCGCATTTAATAACAGCCATGGGTAAATCCCTTTTTATACTGGCTGGATTTGGCTTGAATACATAATTAAATAGCAGCGGTGCCCATCTATAGAATGCAGATGGGCACCGCTGCTATTTATACGCGGAAGCTGTCGTAACTATGTTGAAAATGAGAGAATTTTTCATTGACGCACCCGAAGCTAAAAATATAGTCATTTTCTTGCGTACCTACTATGTCCACCGGGATGAAGCCATCGAGGTCCTCAGCTCGATTTTGTGGGGCTATACCTCTCAGGATTGCGAGAAAATCACCAATCTGCTTACCCCCGATTGAACCTGCACAACATCCGCAATACATCCGCAGAGCGAAAGCCTTTTTTCCTGCACAGCCAATTTGTTATTATGGTAATGGTCTACTTTTGGCAACTCATAAAGCATTTTTACACACAGGAGGTTTCAATGATCAAGAAAAGCACGCATTCTTTTTCCCATAAGCGCATAAAGGCAGCCCTTTGCGCCGCCATGTGCAGCGTACTGACCGCAATGCCAGCTTTCGCAACCGGCGCGGATAATTCCACCGCATCAACCACAACCGGCACCACCGTCTGGACGAAAGCCAGCGAAATCATGCAGGATGTCTACTCGCAGATTATCTCTATCTCCACCGTCACAGCCGTAGTCTGCGCCGCCGTTGCCCTGCTGCTGATGAATTTTTCCAAGAACGGCAAGACCGTTGACGACTCTCGCGCATGGCTTAAGCGTATTGCCATCACTTGGGCGATTTTGAACGGTCTCGGCTTCATCATGGCTTATGTCACGCCGTTCTTTCAGGGCGGCACTTGGAATCCGTAACTACGCGTAATTGCAACGAGGAGGTGAACGCCATTGGGCATTTTAGACGGTATTGTCGATTGGCTGGCGACGCAGGTGATGAACCTGCTGGATCTGGCATCCACATCGGTACTCGGCGCACTGGGCTGCAATATGGACACATTCAAGCGGTACTTTCCTGCCGCTTCGGCCATGTATGAGATTTTTATCTGGACGGCCATCGGGCTGGTGTTGCTGAATCTTGCGTGGCAGCTTTACCGCTGCTATGGTGCCGGGTTTGACATTGATACCGAGAATCCCATCAATTTGGTGGTGCGTTCTGTAATTTTCCTGCTGCTGATTTGGTACTGTGATGACATCGTCAACCTTGCCTTGCAGATTGGCGGCACGCCCTACAACTGGATTCTGGACAGCAGTTTGCCCGGCGTGCAGTTCGGAGACTTCAATTCCGTGCTGCTCGTCATCATTGGCGTAATTGCCAACGGCTCGGTGGCCTTGATTGCCCTGATTCTTGTTGTGGTTCTTGCATGGAATTACTTAAAGCTACTTTTGGAGGCCGCCGAGCGATATATTGTGCTGGGAATTCTGGTCTTTACCGCGCCGCTTGCCTTTGCCATGGGAGCAGCACGCGGAACAAACAACATTTTCAAAAGCTGGTGCCGGATGTTCGGCGGGCAGCTCCTGCTGTTGGTTATGAACGCATGGTGCCTAAAGCTGTTCGTCAATATGGTCGGTGAATTTCTCGCTAATCCGCTTTCCTTATAGGAGATTTTTGCATGAAAAAAACTCTGTTTACCCTATTCACCGCTATCAACCTTGTACTTCTGTACTGCCCAGCCGCTCTTGCTTTGACCGAGGATGAAGCTGCTGCGGCCGTGAATGCGCAGGGCAAGGATGCTGTATCCGGCAATCTGTTTCTGTGGCTGCTGTGCGCCATTGCTTTTCTCAAGGTCAGCACCAAGCTGGACGGCATCCTGCACTCGCTGGGCATCGGCGTTTCACGTTCGCCCGGCTCAATGCTGTCCGAAGCTCTGCTGGCTTTCCGTGGTTTTGAAATCGGCAAAGCCTTTATGGGACTGGGTGCTGCAAAAGCCGCCGCTGCCACTACTAATACGAAAACCACACCCAGCAATACCTTTGCAGGTGGGCTTTCCGGCGTGGTGAGCCGTCATGTGCAGCAAAGTACCGCAAGTTCCATCAGTGGGCAATCCGGCGGCATCGGTGCATCTCTGGGCGGCGCTATGTACCATAACAGCCTTGGCAAAGATGGCGGCTTTGCCAGCAAGGTCATCGGTTCTATTGCCACCGGGCAGACAGGCGGCAGTATTACAGGCGGCAACGTCTATCTGGATATTCCGTCTAATATATCTGTTGTCATGATGAAGGATGGCAAGCCTGTATCGTTTGAGAGCAAGGTTCCGATTAATGAAGAAGGAACATATCTGTTGAATCTGTCTACCGGTTACAGGGAAGACGGCGTCGTACATACGCTGACCAGCACTTTCCGCTTCCGCATTCAGAGAAGCCTTGGGGCAGCGCTGCCTGAAGAGGAGAATATGTCGGCACCGGCGGAGGGAGAGGAAGTTTCCCCGGTGGAATCAGACATTGACATGCCGGAAGAGATAACGGAATCGCTTTCTGGTGAATCGGAACGTACGGGAAGTGAAAGCTATGATGCAGACCGTGGGATGTTCCTGCATCAGTTTACCGATGGAACCAGCTTTTACATCAATGTTCCGCAGAACGCTGTGGTGAATGATGCTGTCCGGGCAGAGCTCCCGGAGCAGGCGACTGCAGTATTGACGATGGAGGATGGCCCGTCAATGGAGTATGAATCCGGCTCAACCATAGGGGACCATGGGTCTTACGCTCTTACCGTTGAGACGGCAGGGGGAGAGAATGTGACAT
>OHJE01000731.1_pt1 | contig 10731 bp, 10 predicted proteins | sample 1568491 | NCBI WGS metagenome assembly OHJE01 (sample SAMEA3879609, study PRJEB24766) | human gut metagenome | biome: human-associated habitat; feature: feces | place: USA | collected 1985/1987
CGACGGTGCCCAAAAACTGGGTGCCCGCGTCTTTTTGCCGGAGCTGAAATACTGCGGCGACAACGGCGCCATGATCGCCGCCCAAGGCTACTACGAGTACCAGGACGGCAACCTGGCCGATTGGACCCTGAACGGCCTGCCGACGCTGGGGATCGATTATCGGTAATTTCACGATTGTACATAAAAAACCACCTTTTCCGTTTCTTTGGAAAAGGTGGTTTTTTCTTGTTTAAATCAGTTCTTCCTTGCAAAGCTGGGCATCCGGCAGATGGGTGGAGCCAAAGTAGACGGTCTGCCACACAGCCTCGCCCTGTTTGAGGGTATTTACCAGCTTGAACTGTACGCCCTGGGTGCGGTCCTCGGTGTTGAAGCTGCCGCCATCGCCCAGCGTAAAGGTAGTGAACACGTTGCTATAGGTGCCTGCGGCCAGCATACTGAAATCGTACTTGGCCGTCACGCGGTTACGGCCCTTGCGGATGTGCATGCCGTACAGGCAGGCCGTGGCCACCGGTACGTCGAACTCGTCGTGCACTTCAAAGAAGATGCCGATCTGGTCGCGGTCCTCGGTGGAATCGTAGATGTACTCCACCTCCACGGGCTGGCTTCGCTCAACGGCTTCCAGCGTATCCACATGGAACTCGACGCTGCGCATGCGGATGCTTTTGCGTTCGATCCAGCTGGGGCGGCGGAAATCGGTAAAGTCTAAAAAGCGCTCACTGCTGTAGTTGTTGGACATGTAGATGGCAATGCCGGTGTCCACGTCGCCGTCAAAGACGACCTTGCCTTTGTCCAGCACGATGCAGCGGTCGCAGAGGTCGCGGATGGTGGCCATGTTGTGGCTGACGTACAGCACCGTGCGGCCGTCCTGCTTGGCGGCCTGGCGCATCTTGGTCAGGCATTTTTTCTGGAACTTCATATCGCCGACGGCCAGGACCTCGTCCATGACCATGATCTCGCTGTCCAGATGGGCAGCGACGGCGAAGGCCAGCTTGACGAACATGCCGCTGGAATAGCGCTTGACGGGGGTGTCGATGAAGTCGCCGCACTCCGAAAATTCGATGATCTGGGGCAGTTTGGCGTCGATCTCGGCCTTGGTCATGCCCAAGATCGCGCCGTTCATAGATGTTTTCGCGGCCGGTCATTTCGTTGTTGAAGCCGGTACCGACTTCCAGCATGGAGGCCACGCGGCCGCGAATTTTGATCTCGCCCTCGGTGGGGGCGGTGATGCGGGACAGCAGCTTGAGCAGCGTGGATTTGCCCGCGCCGTTGCGGCCGATGATGCCCAGGGCCTCGCCCTGGTAGACGGTCAGGTCCACGCCGTTCAGTGCCATAAAGGTCTGGCCGAAGAGGCGCTGGTCGGTGCCAATGACGGTGTTGGGGTCCTCTTTGCCGCGCACACGGGCCCACCAGCTTTGCAGGTCGCCGCGCAGCGTACCGCCGCCAATCTGGCCCAGGCGGTACTGTTTTTTGACGTCCTGCACGCGGATCATCAATTCCTGATTTTCCATGCTGTACCTCCCGTCAGACCGTATCGACAAAGGTCTTTTCGACCTTGCCGAACAGCGAAATGCCTACGCCCAGCAGCACGACCGTCCACGCCAGCGAGACGACCCACATCAGCACCGAGACTTCGCCCGAACTGAAGCAGACCGCGCGGAAGCTTTCCATCGGGGCGGTCATGGGGTTGGCGATCATCACGGCGCGCAGCAGCGGATTGGAGATCATCGACAGCGGGTAGACCACCGGCGTGCCGTACATCCACAGCTGCACGCCAAAGGTGACAACGACCATCAGGTCACGGTAACGGGTGGTAACGCTGGACACGATGATGCCGCAGCCCAGACCCAGCAGGCCCACTTGCAGCACGATAGGCAGCAGCAGCGGCATGGCCGCCCAGTTGGGGGCCACCTCGCCGCGCACCACGTAAAACAGCAGCAGGCAGAAGAACATCACGAATTGCACCAGGAAGTTGATGAACCCGGACAGCATTGTGGAAATGGGCATGGACAGCCGCGGAAAATACACTTTGCTGAAGATGTTGGAGTTGGTGGTAAATGTGCCCGACACCTTGTTGATGCAGGAGGAGAAGAAGGTCCACACGGCCGTGCCTGCCAGGTAGAACAGCGGCTGCGGCACGCCGCCTGTGGACAGGTTGGCGATCGTGCCGAACATGACCGTGTACATGGCCATGGACAGCAGCGGATTAATTAAAATCCACGCCGGGCCCAGCACTGTCTGCTTGTACAGCACGGTAAAATCGCGCTTGACAAACAGCCAGATCAGATCCTTATACCGCCACAGTTCATCAAAATCCACGCGGGTGCGGCCCCCGGCAGGGCCGTAATGCACATGGTACTGCTTTTTGGGTTGTGTTTGCTCCATGAGTGAAAGCTCCTTACGCTTTGTGTTTGAGGAAAGCCTGGTAAACCGGCAGGCCCAGCCGCAGCAGTGCGGTACGCAACAGCATACTGCGCTGGCCGGTGCGCTGGGCAAGGTCGCGGTAGGCATCGGCGCAGGCACGGCAGGCTGTACGGTAGCGCTGCTGTTGGGCGGGGGTGGAAAGGTCGAAGCGGTCTTTCTCGGCCAGATTTTCAATTGCGTCGTTCAAAAGCCCCTCGGCCCGCAGGGTGTCACCTTTGGCGGCGAAGCAGGCGGTCCAGTCCAGCAGGTATTCGCTGCGGTCCAGGTAGTTGCGCGGGTCACCCTGGGACATGATGCTGCCGGTGCGCTGGGCATAGCGGTAACCGCGGAAATTCAGGCAGAGGATTTTTCTGCACTGCCCAATCAAATTCGGCAAAAGGAACATATCCTCATACCGCTTGCCCTCGGCATAGCGCAGCGTGTGGAACAGCTCTGCTCTGTACAGTTTGTTCCATGCCACCACATAATAGGTACAGGCATCACCGCTGGCAAAGAATTTTTCCCAGAATTGCGGCGGCGTCAACGCTTCTTCCTCACGGTCCGCCGGGGTGCGGTCCGGCAGGGGTTGGTCGTTTTCATCAGTGCAGAGGTAGTGGAAAAGGACTAAATCTACACCGGACTTTTGCTGGGCACGCAAGGCGCGTTCCAGCGTTTCCGGCTCAAGGCGGTCATCGCTGTCCACAAAGGCGATGTAATCACCAGTGCAGACGTCCAACCCGCTATTGCGAGCCGCAGATAAACCGCCATTCGACCGGTGGATGACCCGGATGCGGGTGTCTTTCGCCGCCCAGGCATCGCACAGAGCCGGGCAGTTGTCAGGGCTGCCGTCATCCAAATCGGGATAGGTCTGCCCCACCACGCTGGCCACGCAAGCGTCCAGGTAGCGCTCCACTTTATAAACCGGGATGATTACGCTGATCGTTGGCATGGCAATCCTTTCTTTTTGGGAGAGAGGTAATTATTGAGCAGCAGGCTGCTGTTCCAGCTTGATACGGGCTTCTTCCAGCAGGGCTCGTACTTTGGGTTTCCAGATAAAATGGCGGAACACCTTGGTCATAAAGAACCAGAATTTATTTTCAACCTCGCACCAAAGCCGCGCCGGCAGGGCTTCGCGGCTGTAGTTGACCAGGCGGCAGAGACGGCCAGCATGATAACTGCGGAAACGCGGCATAAAAATCTGCGCTTCTTCCGCCAACTGCGGGTCTTTGCGGGCCTTGTAAAGTTCTGTATATTCGTAGATCATACGTACCAGGCTGCTCGGGAACATACTTTTGTCTACTTTTTGCAGTTCATAAATCATGAAGCAGCCCAGCATAAAGTTTTGGTACTGGCTGCGCAGGTGAAAGGTGCTGTTTTCTGTCTGGCGATAGTTAAACATACAATCTGGCAGATAGTAGATTCCGCCATAGGGCAAAAACTGCGCTGTCAACAGGTTATCGTCAATGGTAACACCGCTGGCAAATGGGTCGATTTCCTGCAAGCGCAGATTGCGGAACATCAAGGCATTCGTGTGAATATACAAAAAGCTCCAATACTCCTTAGCCGTCAGGCTGCATTCCCGGATGGGCTTTTCAATGGGTCGCGTTTTTCCTGTACTTTGCCAATAGAAACAGCCGTTATGGCCGCAGGCAACATACTTTTTCTCGGTGTCTGCATCCAAAATATCCGCTTGCTTCTGCAGCTTATAGGGATCGGTATAAAAATCGTCGCCGTCCAGATAGCAGATATATGTTCCTTGGGCCTCACGGAAAAGGCGGCCGCGGATCGCATTGAGTCGTTTAATACGGACATCCGGTGGTCGCTTTTCTCCGGGTATAAAATCCATCACAAATACATGCACAGTTTCTGGATACCGTTTCTCCCACTGGCGCAGCTTTTCGACCGTATTATCTGCAGAGCCATCATCAGCGCACAGAACCTCAATGGGAAAGTCTGTCTTCTGGTTCAGTACACTTTGCAGCGTTTCATCCACATAGGGGGCCAGGTTATAAAACGAGATCAGGATGCTGACCTTGGGCTGTGCCATGCGGTTTCCTCCTGTTTAAAAATCCTTTGCAAAGCTCAAATTCAGGGCATGGCGGCTGCCGTACCCCTCTTTGCTTTCCACCAGGCCAAAGTTCAGCACTTTGCCGTTATCTTCGGTCGAAATGCCGAAGGACAGTGCCTTACAGCCTTTGGCTGCAGCAGCGCAAAGCACCTGATAATACAGATACGCCGCCGGGCTGTACTTGCGGATGCTCAGGTCCGCCGAAAGGTACTGGGTATGAACGACATTAGCCTGCTCGAAGTAGAAAGTCATACCGCCGGCCACCATGCGCTCCCCCTCAAACACGCCGTAAAACTCGGCAATTTCAGGCAGGCGGCTGGACTTGAACTCCCACAATTCGGCAGCGGTATGCACCGGCTGGACACCGTACTTCTCCAGGTTTTGGGCCAGCAGGCCGTGGAACGTCTCGATTTCCTTTTGGGTCTCCAGCCCACGGAACGTCAGGTCATGCTTCATAGCCTTGCGGACATTCTGGCGCTTATCCTGCCGGAACGACGCCAGAATATCCTCTGCCGATTTACCCGCCAGCGGGACCCAGGTGTTCAGCTCGGTAAACTGGGTATAGCCCAAATAGGTAAAGGCGTAGAGCAGGGTCTGGTTTTCTTCCTTTTCCAGCAGACCTACGGTTGGGCGGAAGATAGCCGCCTCGTAATGCGCTGCCACATAGGTATCAACAGCCTGCAAAATGCCCACACTTCTAGCGGCGGTGTTGTACGCCTCCCGCAAGACCGGGCCGCCGTAGGTACTGCCCGGATGCGAAACAAAGGTGCGCTTTCCATCCCGCTGCTGCACGGCAGCAGGCACGACCGCCACGATGGCATCGTGCTCGTTGGTGACCACCAGCGAAGCATCCTCAAACCGCCCTGCCGGGTGGTAGTTTAAAAAGTTGCGGGTCTGCAAAAAAGTACCGTTGCCGCTTTCCTGCATCACAAAGCGGTCCCAGGCGGCTTCCTGATCCGCAATATAAGGCTGTACTGTAAATTCCATACTTCTCCCCTGCTTGTTTTACTGCACCCGTTCGCCGGTGCGAATATCCCGGATTTTGCGGGCAGGCACACCGGCATAAATGTGGTAAGCCTCCACATCCCCGGTGACAACGCTGCCAGCGCCGATGACCGCACAGCGGCCGATATGCACGCCGGGCAGGATCGTCACATCTGCGCCGATCCAGACTTCATCCTCTACAACTATGTCAGCCGCCTTTGTCAGGTGGTCCCTCACATACGGGTAAGTGTTGATCTCTTGCCCATTATTGGCTGAGGCCATCGGCACAAAGGTCACATTGGCTGCGATAGAAACGTGGTTCCCGATATGCACCCGCGGTGTATAATCATCAGAAAGCAGCGTCAGGCCCAGGTTTGCATAGGTGTCCTCACCCATTTCCAGCCCCAGGCGGCGCCAATACAGCTTGCGCACGCGGGCATCGGTATAATTGTGTGCTACCAGTTTGACAAAGCGCATTGGCAGCACATCCACCAGTTCCGCCAGGCGGCGGTAGATCCATTCATCGATTCCTGCCCAATCCATGGCTTTACTCCTTTGCGGGGTCCTCTGCCCCCACATGGCGCAGGAATTCCTCGTAATCGCGGATGTAATCGTCCGCATCATAGAAGGAATCTGCCGCGACGCAGAGGACGGAATTGTCCTGCTGCCACAGCATGTCGCGCCACATGTTGCTTTCCACGATCAGGCCTTTGTCGGGGCTGTCCAGCAGAACTTCCGCTTTCTCGAAGCCGTCATCCAGCTTGATCAAGATCTTGCCATAGGGACACCACAGGACTTGGCGCAGCTTTTTGTGGGCGTGGCCGCCGCGCTGGACGCCCGCCGGGACATCGTGGATGTAGTAGATGCGCTTGATGGCAAAGGGCACATCGTGCTCGGCCTCAAAGACCGAGAGGGTGCCCATACCCTCGGCGGTGACGCTTTTCATGCGGATCGTTTGAATAATCATCGTTATATCTGCCTTTCTTCTGGCATGTTAATCGGACAGTTTAATTACAGCCGCACCATCCACCATGGCAATGCAGCCGCTGGCGGGGTAACTGGGCATGGCCTGCACAGCAGGATTTTCGGCCCAGACATCCAGTTCCGCCTGTGTGTTGACCACTTTGGCACCGCTGCCCATGATGTTGGCAAACCACCATTTAATGGTGCCATCATAGGTAATGGCGGAGCCGGAAAGGCCGGTGTCGCCCTCCTCATACAGGCGGAGCAGGTCGTTGTGGTAGGTGAAGTTGGAATCCGTAAAGTCACCGGAGAAAACCACCGGGGTCTCTCCTTGCACATAGCCGGGCAGGTCCTCCACCTTGGCCATAATGGTATACACCTGGGCGCGTGTGTTCTCGTAGACCAGTTTGCGGTAGGTGTAGGCGCCGTTGGCATAAATCACATTTTGCACGGTAATAAAGGTGCACAGCAGGCAGGCCAGCCAGGCGGCGCTGCGGGGGATGGTGTCCGGCTCCAGTCCAGTCAGCAGCAGCACCAACGCATACACCAGATACACCGGGTACAGCATCAACAGCGTGGGGTGCTTTTCCGACAGCAGATACACCACATTCAGCCCCAGCGGCAGCAGCACTAACAGGATAACCACCTGCGCAGCGGCGCGCAGTGGCTTTTTACGCAGGGCCAGTACCAGGCAGGCAAGACCCAGCAGCAGGCAGACAGCCGTTGCCAGCCGCATGCCACGGTTGTTCCAGACATCATACCCCAGCAGGGTGGTAAATACCTGTTTGTACGCGCCGGGCAGGCGGGCCAGGTAATCCGCCACCCCGGCACGGCTCATCTGCTGCAGGCCGTTGGAGCTGTCGATCAGTTCCAGGTGCTTATAAGCCAGCACCGCTTTCATCGACACAGCATACAGTACGCCGCCCAACAGCAGGCCCACAATGGCGGTGATGCCTTGGCGCAGATAGTCTTTCCAAGGCAGATCTGTCGTCAGACAATCCCGCAGCATGCACAGCAAAAGCAGGCCGATAGCGAACTCAATGTAGCCCTGATACAATCCCATCGAGAGGCAGAGACACCCGCCGCAGAGCAGCACGCCCAACCAAGGGCGGCGGCAGCGACGCACGGCGCAGGCTCCCAAGAGGGCCAACAGCATGGCGCAGGTGAAAAGATCTGCTTTATCGTTATAAGTAGCATTCAGCAGCGTAACGCTGATGGCTGTGCCAAACAGCGCCGCCACAGCGGCCATGGATTTTTTGCGCAGCTGCAGCAAACTGCTGATCAGGTACACCGAAAGCGACACCCACAGCACGCTGAACATACCGGTAAGCCAGGGCATGTTGATTTTGCCGCGCAGAAAGCGGTAATACGGCAGCTGCACCCAGCGACCCAACTGCAGCATAACAACATCGGCATCAAAAAACAGGATGGTCGCGTCATGGCTGGGGAACAGGTTGAACCACGCAAAGCCGTGGGCCAGCAGCATGCACAGCGCTGTGGCGGCAAAGCAGATTTTCAGCCGGGCCCAGTCAACGGCTTTTACCCGGCACAGCAGGGCCTCTTCCCCGCGCTGCAAAGTTGTCATGCGTGTGTGTCCTCCTCGGCGTAGGCGTAAATTTTCTTCAGTTCGGCAATGTCGCCGTTGACGGGTGGCTGCCAGCTGCGCTGTGCTTTTTTAAAGGCGCAGTTCTGCGGAACCACCAGGCGGCCGATCAATCCCCGCACCAGGCGGGACTTGTGGCGGTCATTGTGGTAGTACTCCCAAGCCAGGCGGACCATGCGGTCCTGGGGATACAGTTCCCGCATCAGGGTCAGCATGGCGCGCCAGTCGGCGTCCATCCGGGCACGGGCCTTCTCGTTGGTGGAAACGCCTGTGCCATACTCGTACCAGCGCAGAATGCGGTCATAGCAGCGGATGTGGAGGCCCTGCACGGCAAACATGCGGGTAGCGAAGTCCTCGGCAAAGCGGACGCGGCCATTCATCTTTTGCAGCGCATCCAGGAAAATTCCGCGCTCGTACATTGTTTCAATGCCGCTGATGCCGTCATCGTACAACAGCACATTGCGGCGGATAGCTTTGTTATCGTAGTGGGCGGCCTCGTAGGGAGTGCGGTCAAAGGGGGTCTCACCGGGCAGCTGTACCAGCGTGTCATCGGCCTCCTGTCGGTAGTAGGCGGACTTGCCAAAAGCCACCTGCGGAGCGTCCTTGCGCAGCATATCCAGCACCCAGCGGACAGTAGAGGCATCGTACACATAGTCGCCCGGCGAGATACCGGCGATCCACTGCCCGCTGGCCAGCTCCACCGCGTGGAGCATATTGGTGACCGTGCCCTGGTTGACCTTGTTTTTGGACAGTTTTACGTTGGTAAAGTCGTGGGCCGCCAGGTAGGCGCGGGTGTCATCCCAGTAATCCTCCGGCGAGCCATCATCAGCGATGATGAGCTCAAAATCGTAGGTGTCCTGTATCAGCAGTGAGTCCAGCGTGTGGCGCAGCTGCGTTTTGTCTGGGTAATATTGTGCCAGAATGATCGACAGCGTCTGTGCCAAAATCAATTCTCCTTCGTTTTGGGCGGTTCCATCCGCCCCATCTTGCCGTTCCAAAAGTCCACGGCACCACGGTAAGCGCCATAGCTGCGGCCTTTTTTGCGACCCAGCGCCTTGGTCAGCGCATAGCGGGCCGCGCCGGTGAGAATCGGCAGCACGGTTTTCCTCTTCGCGTAGGCGCGGGATTTGCCCTTGCAGGTCAAATACAGCGTGTTGCGGGTGATATAGTACACCGACAACATGCCCCCTGCGCTGCCGCCTGCCTTATGCCACAGTTTGGCATCGGGCAGGAACCACAGCGGCACACCGGCCTGGCCTAAACGGATGCAGTAATCCACATCCTCGCAATACATAAACAGTGTCTCGTCGAGATAACCAACCTGTTCAATGACCGCCCGCGGCAGCAGCACACAGCAGAACGTGATAAAGCTCACCTGCTGCTTTTGGGCAAAGGCGGGACCGTCCTTAGCGTGGCCGCCCAGGTGCTTCACCTTACCGGTAGCGGGATCCAGCGTGCCGCCTGCAAACCAGATTTCGTCCGGCGGGTTCATAAACAACATTTTTGGGCAGCTCACGGCGCCCGCCGGGGTCTCCCGCAGCAAGGTCTCCAGCATATCGGGGGCAACGGCGGTGTCGTTGTTCAGCAGCAGCACATAGTCGCAGCCATCGGCCAGTGCACGGCGCATACCCACATTGTTGACGGCGGCAAAGCCCAGGTTCTGCTCTTGCGGCAGAAACACCGTGTTGGCAGGCAGTTTATCCTGCAATTGCGCTACCGAGTCATTGGGCGAAGCATCGTCCAGCAGGATAATTTCAAAGTCCTTGTACGTCTGCTTTTGCAGGCTGTCCAGGCAGACCAGCGTATCCTGCCAGCCGTTGTAATTGGAGATAACGATTCCTACCTTGGGCATGGTTACTCCTTAAAGCTGTTCACGGCGTCGATGACAGCGGTTACCTGCTCCTCGGTCATGCCGTAGTACATAGGCAGGCTCAGCTCCGTGGCAGAGATTTCTTCAGCCAGGGGCAGCGCACCGGCGGGGATGCCCAGTTCTTTGTAGGCGCCCTGCAGATGGATAGGCGTGGGATAATGCTTGTTGGTGCCGACACCGCGTTCGTTGAGATGTTTTTCCAGTGCATCACGGTTTTTGCAGCGCACGGCGAAGATGTGAAACACATGCTCACAGCCCGGCATCACAGTGGGCAGGGTCACGGCGGGGTTGGTGATCTCGGCAAAATAGCGGGCGGCAATGGTGCGGCGCTGGGCGTTCATCGCGTCCAGGTGGGGCAGCTTAGCCGCCAGGAAAGCCGCCTGCATCTCATCCAGGCGGGAGTTCTGGCCTTTATAAATATGATGGTACTTGTAGTCGCTGCCGTAGTTGCCCAGGGCGCGGATCTTCTCGGCCAGGGCCTTGTCGCTGGTGGTCACGCAGCCGGCATCGCCCAGGGCGCCCAGGTTTTTGCCGGGGTAAAAGCTGAACCCGGCGGCATCGCCCAAACTGCCTGCGCGGCGGCCCTTGTAGGTGGCACCGTGAGCCTGGGCTGCATCCTCGACGACCTTCAGGCCGTGGACACGGGCGATCTCCAAAATGGGGTCCATGTCGGCGCACTGGCCGTAGAGGTGCACAGCCATGATAGCCTTGGTCTTCTCGGTGATGGCCGCCTCGATGCGGGCGGGATCAATGTTGTAGCTGGCCAGCACCGGCTCCACAAAGACCGGCGTTGCCCCGGCATAGGAGATAGCCAGCACGGTGGCAATAAAGGTGTTGGATGGC
>OHJE01000733.1_pt1 | contig 10692 bp, 9 predicted proteins | sample 1568491 | NCBI WGS metagenome assembly OHJE01 (sample SAMEA3879609, study PRJEB24766) | human gut metagenome | biome: human-associated habitat; feature: feces | place: USA | collected 1985/1987
GCAGGATGCCCTCGCCGGGGCGCAGCGGCTCGTCCATCAAGATACGGCCCATCGCGTCGGACAGGGTAAAGGGCAGCTTGTCCGGCTGGGGGTGGCCCAGGCTGATGGTCAGGCTGCCTTGCGGGTCCCCGTCGATCAGCAGCACTTTCTTTCCGGCCTGCGCCAGCCCAATCCCCAGGTTCGCGCAGGTGGTTGTCTTGCCAACGCCGCCTTTCTGGTTGGCGATGGCGATGATTTGCGTGTTCAATGACTTCACCTCATTTCTGAATTGTTCTATGGCTTCTGGAAATAGAAAAAGCCGCCACTTCAAAAATTGAAAGTGACGGCCTTTTCTTATCCCGGAATGAAATTCCCCGGAAACGCAAAAAGCGCCCAGTAGAAAATACTGAGCGCTTGGCGATTAGATTTATTCTCTTTTGTTCAAATTAGGTCAAATTCAGACAAACCGTTTTCACGAAAAAGGTCTCTTGGAGATGTATAAATAAACATCCCCTTGGCATCCCAAAATCGCGTCTCGGTTGTCCTATTTTTTAACCCATAAGCCCTCTTTTTGGGGTGGTTGTCCACCATTTAACCCATAGAAAACGGGTTAAAAGAGGCTTCGTTCTGTCAAATTGCGTCAAACCATTTGAAAAGGAAAAACCCCGGAAACCGCGTAGTTCCGGGGTTTTTGACCACTTTTGATAAAGTTTAGCGCTTGCTGAACTGCGGAGCGCGACGGGCAGCCTTGAGGCCGTACTGGCGTACAGTTTAGCGCCGGTTTTCCTTGATTTTATGGGCTTTTTGGCCTCTGCCCTCAAATGTTGCCCCAGTATTTAATCATAAAAATGGGGGCATTTTAGACACCAACAGATGGAGCAAATGCAGCATTTACAACACTCAGAAGTTCCTCCGGTTTATTATACTTCACCTGCGCGTAAATGTCCATAGTCGTCTTACTGTTTTCATGCCCGGCAAGATATTGAACAGTTTTTGGGTCAATGCCTGCATACAGCAGGTTAGTAATATAGGTGTGACGAAGTTGATGTGGGGTTACATCAAAGTCAATGGCATACACTAACTTCGGGTTATTTTTCTGATGACTGCCAGGGGTAGGCGTTACCGTACACTTCACGCACTGGCCATTTACATACTTATAATAGTTATGGGGTTTCGTAGAGCGAACGGTTACATATTTCCATACCCGCTGAAACTGCGAAGATGAAAGAGGATTTCCATTTCTGTCAGCAACCACATATTCCGATTCGGTTTTCTCTTTCACTTCCCGCAGGCAGTCTGTCAAACACTTTGGGATCGGAATATCTCTCCGAGCCGCCTTCGTTTTCAGCGTTGTGGAAATCACCGGCCTGTTATTTTCTGAGCGCCATGCTCTCCGTACAGAGATGTACGGCGTAGGAACATCCAGAAATACGCAGTCCCATTGCAGTCCCAAAATTTCTTCGCGCCGCAGACCGGAATATAAAGCGATCATTATAAAGGTATAGGGTGGAAGTCCTCGGACAGTATCTAAAAGCAGCTTCACTTGCTCATCCGTCAAGGTATTTATCTTTTTCCCCGGTTTTCCCCCTTTGGCCGAGAGTCCCTCACAGGGATTATATTCAAGTAACTGGCTTCGCTCTGCCGAATAAAAGACACATTTCAGGAGCATATTTACCTTACTATACAATCCAGCAGATTTTGAAGCCAATGGAATCATCGCAAGCCGAATATCGTCTGCAGTCACATCCTCAAGATACATATCGCCTAAAGGCTTGACAATATAGTTGTTCATGGTCTGGGTATATCCTCTCAACGTGCCGGAAGATACCTTTGCCGACTGCATGAGCAGCCACTTCTCGCAATACTCTGCCACCGTTGGATGTTTTCTGCGGAAAACCGCCTCCTCTACCTGGCGTCGGGCCTCCATCTCCTTTAGCTGGAGTTCCTCGCAGGTTTCAGCATACAAGTCCACTCTCTTTCCATCGGCATCGGTGATCCGAGTCCTGTAATATTGAATCCCCCTCCGCATGGTAGTGCCATACCGGGGAACATTTTCTTGTTTTTTCGCCATGGTTTCTGTTCCTTTCTATTTTAATATGTATTTCAGCGCCGATACCTTCTTTATACTGAAAAACCATGGCTCTATCAAAGGTGCAATTCTGGGAAACGCAAAAGGCGGGGAACACTCCCCGCCCTTTGTACGTTTTCTGTCTGATTATGATTGTGCCGCTTCGTATTCACCGCCATCCCATTCGGCAAAGGCCCCGCTTAAAACCCCTGCCAGTTGCTCCGGCTTGTTGTACTTTACCTTTGCATAAATGTCCATCGTGATCTTACTGCTCTCATGGCCCGCCAAGTATTGAACTGTTTTCGGGTCTACGGAAGCGTGAATCAAATTTGTGATGTAGGTATGACGAAGCATGTGTGGCGTAACGTCAAAATCCAGGCTATATACCACATGACCATTGTTTCGGGCTTTTTCACCCAGCTCCGGGTAAAGCATATACTTCACATATTTCCCGTCCACAAGTTTGCGAGCTATCCTCGGTTTTGCTGTCCGTGTCACGATATACTGCCAAAGCCGCTTAAACTGCGTATAAGACAAGGGCTCTCCATCCTGGTTGGCAATTACATAGTCTGATGTCGATTTTTTCTTTGCCTCTTTCAAGCACTCTGCCAAACGATCCGGGAGAGGAATATTCCGCTCCGCAGCCTTTGTTTTTAGCTCTGTGAGAATAACCGGCCTGTTATGTTCCGTGTGCCACGCACGCCGGACCGTCAGATACGGCGCTTCTGTATCCAGATATACTGAATCCCATTGCAGCGCAAGGATTTCTTCCCGCCGCAGCCCGGCAGACATTACGAGGGCATGAGCGCACAGACCGGCTTCAAGCACAAATAATTCCGTCCTCTTCAGTCTCCGGGCGATTCGCTCGGAGACCTTTTTACCTGTGTGAAATTCTATATAAATTAGGAGTGGATAAACATGTTCAAACGACTCAGCGAGCTCCCGTGGTCCGATATCGAAGCGCTTGACCGCAAGCACCTTGCCTATGTGCTCCCGATCGGCTCCACGGAGCAGCATGGCCGTCATCTGCCGGTCGGCACGGACGATCTTATTTTGCAGACCTCCCTAGACGGCCTGGAAAAGCATCTTGACATGCGCAACACGTTCCTGCGTCTTCCTGCCCTGCACTATGGCAACAGCTTTGAGCATCTGGACTTTGCAGGCACCATGACGCTGCGCACAACGACGATTCTCGCCGTAATCGAGGACCTTCTGTTCTGCATGAAAAAGCATGGCGTAAAGTATCTCGTCATTGTCAACTCTCATGGCGGTAACGCACCGATTCTGCATGCGCAGTCGCAGGAATGGGAGCAGCTTTTCGGCATTCGGATTTTTAACATCGACTATTTTGGATCCGACTTTTTTGCCGGCGCGCAGGAATTTCTCGAAACGCCCGTCAATCTCGACATTCACGGCGGCGAAATTGAAACATCCTACTTTGAACATGTGATGCCGGACCTCATTCATACCGACCGGCTCAGCCCGGAAAAGGACGTTCTGTGCGGTCTGAAGGATTATTACTACGGCTGGCTCTCGCGCGACCTGTCGGAAAACAACGGTCTGATCGGCGGCGCATCGAGAAGCACGCAGGAAACCGGCGAAAAGCTCTGGAACTATATGCAGGAAAAGCTCGCGTTCTATTTCCACCAGTTCGACGACGAGCTGGACGCAGCAAGCAACTGATTGACATTTCATAAGGAGGATTCTGACAATGCCCTTGCAGCCCTTTAAAGCAACCGTTCCCCAGGATGGAAAGAGCTGGTGGCTTCGGCTCGGTAAAGAAAACCTTCCCGATAAGTTTATTTTCACCCTGCTTCTGGACATGCAGCCCGAGCATTTTCTGCATCGCATGCAGGATGTGCAGATTCTGAGCCAGTTCGGCGAATACACCGTCTACAGCGGTGTGTTTGAGGGCGAGCGCCTTGGTCTTCTGTACCACGGAAGCGGCTCGTTCTCCGTCTCGACGGCCATCGACGAGCTTGCCATGCTCGGCGCAAAGGCGATTTTGCGCGTCGGCAATTCCGGCGGCATGCGCAGCGACCTGCGCGTCGGCGATATCGTCGTCTGCTCCGGCGGCATCCGGGAAGACCGCGTCACGCTGGACTACGTTCCCCTGGAGTATCCGGCCATTCCGAGCCGCAAGATGGTACAGGCCGAAATTGAAGCCTGTGAATCGCTCGGCGTTGCCTACAAGGAGGGCCTGACGCTCTCCGCCGGTACCATGTATCCCGGCAGCGGCTTTGAAACCGCGCGCGGCGTTCTGGATCAGAGCGTGCTCGACCGCGTTCATCTGTGGAAAAAGGTCGGCGCGGCAAACGTCGACATTGAAACAACCACCGTTCTGACGATGACGCGCCTTTACGACATGCACGGCGGCGCGCTGCTCGGCATCGGCAACGACACAAGCTCCGGCGAAGGAGAATTTCTGGACGAGGCCGTCATCGACCGCATGGCGCACCTGGGTCTGAAAACCCTGCACAATTTAAAAATCTGACAACGCAACAGCGCCCGAAGCAAATAGCTTCGGGCGCTGTTCGCTAATCTCATAGAGTTTTGCCCCGCAGGGCGAAATAAAATCTGAATTTATGTTATCCGGTGGCTTCGCCGACTGGAAACATATTGCTCGCCTTGCAAGTGTGAGCCTTTTGCGCGCAATGCAAAAGGCTTGCGCGCAGTCGAGATGCAGCTTTTTGGAAAGATATGCCCGAAGCCGGATGGCTTCGGGCGCTTGTCTTACAGATTTTCCGGAGACCAGAACTCCAGGCCCCGCGCTTTCTTCTCTTCATCGATCTTATGCAGGTTGGCAAGACCCTCGAACACGATATCAATCGCATGGTCCTGTCCGTCGCCTGCCGTAAAGCCTTCGTTGGTGAAAACGTTGTTGTCCACCGAAATGACGGCGCCGCCGCGGCGGCCAAAGAGGCTGCAAAGCGTGACAATCGCCGCAGATTCACGGTCACAGTACATGACGCCCGCGCGGTTATAGTAGTCGACGATGTTCAGATGCTCGTCCTGGAAATAGCTGCCTACGGACGGATGGCCGGTCGAGAGATACTCACTGTCCTGCGAGCGGCCGACGCCGACGCGGTAGCGGTACTTGAGGTCTTCCGCCGCCTTCACAAACGACGTCACCAGCTCATAGCTGCAAACGGCCGGATAGTTGGGCGTCACATAGGCCTTCGTCATGCCCTCGTCGCGCACAACGCCACTGGCGATGACCACATCGCCCGAGTGCAGCTTTTCACTGATCGCCATGCCGCCGCCAAGGCGCAGGAAGGTGTTGGCCTTGCTGTTCTGCATGAACTCCACGAGAATCAGCTCCGCTTCCGGGCTGCCACTGCCGCCGGAGACAATGCTGATATGCGCGCCCTTGTAGTAGCCGGAATACGTCGTAAACATACCGGACTGTCCGGCAAGCACGCGGTTTTCCAGACGGCGGCTCAGAAGCTCCGCGGGGTCTCCTCCATAATCGAGCAGCGGATCGCGGACCGTCATGATGACATAGTCGCCGACAAGATCGCCATCGATCTTCGTCAGAGCCGGCTTGCCGCCGATGACGAAGCCGCCGGGTGCGAGCTGATCTGCATAGTCATATTTGGAAATAATTTTCTGAAATTTGGGTTCCATTTTTGTTTCCTCCCATCTTCAATTAAAGAACAACGTCAACCTTGCTGCCGCGAACCGTCGGCAGGCCATCTTCCTGATACACGCCCGCGTGGCCGTGCATATAAATATCGCTTGCGCGCAGCGGCATAACGGACGACAGATACGTCATGATGCAGGCAAAGACCAGCGAAATGAGGCTCTCGCTGACGCTCTTTTTCAGGCACAGCGATCTGACGCCCGGCTCGTCCGCCGCCACGGCCTCGTCGTCTGTGATGACCAGCACCGGCCGCTCCAGCTTTTGCAGCACAAACAGAATTTCCTTTGCCCGCGAGAGGCACCGGCCCTTCGACGGAACCAGAAGCACCGACGGAAGCCGGTGCGTATCCACGCTGAAGAACGTCTGATGCGCAAACTCTTCAATGTCCTGCGACAAGACGCTGTAGCCCTGCGCCTCCAGCACCTTGGAAACGCCGAAGTCTGCCGCGCCGCGGCACGGGCCTGCGCCAAAAAACTCCATGCGCTCGCATTTGCTGCAAAGATCTGCAAACTCCCGCAGAACCGCGTCTCCGCGCGTGAACGCATCTTCAATCACATCAGGCAGCTGCTGCAATTCCTGCTCCACCGCCGCGGCCTCGTCCTTTGTCATGGTGCCGCGCACCTGCGCCATATGCAGCGCAAACAGATAAAGACCCACAACCGGCAGCGCAAAGCTGCGGATGCCGGGAACCGGAATGGGCGAGGGCTCAAATGCAGGAACCGGCGCATGCAGAATGTAATCCACCGCTTTTCCCACGCGCGAGTTGGGCTTTGCCGTGATGGCCATGCTGATGGTGCCGGCCGCGTGCATCGCCATGGAAGCCTCTACGCTTCTGGCCGCTTCGCCGCTGTTGGAAATGCAGATTGTAAGCGTGCGCGCTGCGCGCGTCCGGTCCAGGCACGGCGCTGCATACCTGGACGCCTGCATCGCGTTGAGAGGATACGCCGGAACGCCTGCGTACTCCCAGAACGACTGCGCTGCGCATACAGCTGCGTTCAAAGAGTCGCCGCTTCCGTAGATATAAATACAGTCAATGTTCCGGATAATTTCATCGCTCAGAACGCTCTGTGCCTGCGCACGCAGCGGCGCGATCACTTCCCGGATCAGAGAAGGGTAGGAAAGCGTCTCTTTGAGCATGTAGTTTTCTGCCATCATGTCGTCCTCCCTCAGATTCTGGTGGCCGGGAGCGCGGCAAGGCGCGCTTCTGCCTGCTTGCGGAACGCCGCGTCCATGAGAGGCGGCACGCCCCACTGCTCAATGATGAACGACGCGGAAACAGCCGCGCAGCGCGCAGCGTAGGCGATATCGCCCTCGGACTCACAATAGCCGACCAGGAAGCCGCCCGTAGAGGAATTGCCGCCGCCGGTCACGTCCACCACATTGGCAGGCGCCGCTGGAATCTCCCAGACTGCGCCGTCCTTGGCTGCCAGCGCGCCCTTTGCGCCCATGCGCAGAATTACGTTATCTGCATGCATCTGCCGCAGCACGTCCACCACACGCAGAGGCTCTGTTTCGCCGGTGATGCGCTTTCCCTCAGTCAGGTTCAAAGAGAACAGGTCCACATAGCTGAGCCGGTCTGCAATCGCGTCCTTGCACTCGTGCACCGCCGCGTTGCCCGCAATCTCCCAGCAGGAAATCCCGGAGTAGGAGCCGAGCCAGTTTTTCGCCTGCTCCCAGTACGGCTCATCCACGTCCTTGAAAAAATACATGCCCTTTGCTGTCCGGTAGCGCTCTGGGATATCCGTAAACCGGGAGAGCATCTCATAGTGGCTGCCGCAGCCGGGCAGCAGGAGCTCTTCGCGCTCGCCGTCTTCAAAGTAGTGAATTTTTGCGTGGCAGGTGTTCTTCTCTTTGAGCACCGTTGCCATATCGATCTGGTTGTCCCGGAACCACTTGCTGTACGTTTCCTCAAAGTCTGGTCCGATCAGGCAGCAAAAGCCCACCTGATCCGACCACACGCGCGTGCCGGCAACCGTGTAGGTTCCGCCGCCAAGCTGGTTCAGCTTTGTCGCACCCCACGGGAAATACACATCATCAATGATCATCTGCGTCAGTGTAAAATACTGCGTCTGATTCATAACTGTCTCCTTTCCGTCAACTCATTAGACGAACGACATTATACGATATAATTTTATTCGATTTGCAATCCACTGTCAACGATATTCCAGATAGCACACGTCAAAAATAGAACTATAATTTTGTGGATTCTGCCTATTTCTTTTTTCAGCCGCAGCGCCGGGCCTCTTTTAACTTGCTTTTCAAAAGAACGGGTGTTAGTATAATGTCGTACAACTAAACAGTTGCGGTTTTAAGAGGAGGTAAACAATGGATTCTTACGAACGTGTACTCGGCTGCTTCTATGGCGCCGCGATCGGCGACGCGATGGGCGCCGCGACCGAAACCATGACGCCGCAGATGATTCTGGACCGCTACGGTGCCTATGTCGACCAGCTCCTCGCGCCCGGCGATGGAACCTTTTCCGCAGGCTGCCCGGCCGGCTTCGTCACGGACGATTTTTCCCTGGCCTATTTTACGGCGCTGGAAATTCTCAAAGCGCCGGACGGCCCGATCTGTGATACGACGGCGCAGACGGCGCTGATCAACTGGTCCGGACATCCGGAGTATTTCTGCTTCGCAGGCCCGAGCACCAGCGTCGCAATCAAGAAGATTCTCGGGGAACCGGTCCCGCAGCCCCCGGTCATTCCGGCCTGCGACAATTCCCGCGCGTCCAACGGCTCGGCTATGAAAATTTTCCCGGCCGGACTGAAAAATCCCGGCCATCCGGAACGCGCCGTCCAGGACGCAATCACGCTCTGCAAGCCAACGCATGACAATGCCGCCTCTCTTTCTGCGGCCTGCGCCATCGCCGCGGCCGTCAGCGCTGCCGTAACCGGCGCAAGCCTTCCGGAGGTATTTGACGCAGGCTTCTACGGCGCGCGCGAAGGCGCCCGGCACGGAAAGCCCGTCTCTGTTGCCAGTGTGGAAAAGCGGATGGAGCTTGCCATTTCCATCGCCCGCAAGGGTCTTGGCTGGGAACACACGATGCTGGAGCTCTGCGACGTCATCGGCGCAGGTCTGAGCGCAAATGAAGCAGATGCCCTGTCCGCCATCAAGATGGGCGTCAACATCGGAAACGACACCGATACCATCGCCACCATGGTCGGCGCAATTGCCGGCGCAATGCACGGCGCGTCCGTTTTCCCAGAAGAAATGTGCAAAACCGTCGTGTCCGTCAACAAGATGGACATTCCTGCCGCGGCGAAAGCCTTTACGGAGGTGTTTTACGGATGAGCAAGCCATATCTTGTCGCACTCGGTACCGCGTGCTTTGATGAATACTACAGCGCAGACTCCTGGGTTTCCGAAGGCGATAAGCTTCTGGTCCACCCTATGGAGAAAAAGGCCGGCGGCATGGTCGCAAACGCGGCCAGCGTCATGGCAGGCTACGGAAACTCTGTCTATCTCGTCGACTTCATGAACGGCGGCGCAAGCAACCAGGAGCTCAAGGAAAACCTGGCATCCTTCGGCCTGAACACCTCGCACATTGTCACAGACGACCGTCTGCCGGATGCAAAGTGCATCATCGTCCTGACGCCGAAGGAGCGGACCATTTTTGTCCTCGACTTCCCGCGCCCCAAGCGCGTTCTGCCGCCTCAGACGCAGGCGCTTCTGGAAAACGCCGCATACATCTACACAACGATGGCCGAAATCCGCCGCTTTGAAAACTATGAAGCGCTGCTTGACAGCTGGCGCGGTGCAGGCGCGAAGATCGTCTTCGATCTGGAATCGACCACCTTTGAAGATTCGTCCGATGTGCTGTTCTCGAAGGCAGACGTACTGCTTTTCAACGACATTGGTCTTGAAAAATACGCGGCCGGACGCGATCCGGACGCCTGCATTCAGGCGCTTCTGGACGACGGCTGCACTGCCGTTGTCACAACGCTCGGCGCTGACGGGTGCGACTGCCGTACGAAAGACTGCCATGTGCGCCTGCCGGGGCACAAGGTCTCCGTGGTCGACACGACCGGCGCGGGCGATACGTTTAACGCAAGCTTTACCCACTGCCTGCTGCACGGCATGGATCCGGAATCCGCCGCAAAATTTTCCAACGCAGCCGCGGCCCGCGCTGTGACCATTCTCGGTCCGCGCGGCGGCGTTGCACCGGTTTCGGAAGTAGAAGCGTTTCTTGCGCAACATCAATAAAGAAAGGGAGATATCTATGGCTACAACAAAACCGATTTCCATCAAAGACTTTGACTTTACTCCGTATGGCCGCTACTGGGACCTGCACAAAGAGCGCGGCGTCAAAACAGAAAAATACGAGGCGTATATGACCATCGATCCTCCCGTGGAGCGGGCGCTGCGCTTCGGTCTGACCGTCTGCGACAATGGCGACACCTTTGAGGTAGACTCCATGGAGCGCCATATGTCAACCGAAGAGGTTCTCTTTGCCGGCGACAAGCCCATCATTCTGAGCATCGCCAACAGTGATCCCTACGGCATGCCGCAGGCGAAGGACGTTGTTTCGCTTCTGATGGAGCCGGGCGATCTGGTCGTCATGAAGCGCGGCATCTGGCACGACGCCTGTCATGCCGTCGAGGGCCACGCGCAGTACTATTTTCTGTCCTATAGCAACGGCGATCCCGACGAGACCGCCTGGAAGCAGATTCAGCCTGCCGCCGTGCAGGTTGCACTTTGAGAGGAGGCCGTCTACAATGAAACAGGTAAAAGCCATTCATGCCACCCCGGAAAACTTCAAGGACTTCGGCGTCGTCACGCGCCTGACCGACAACGACTGCTTCCAGGGCGAGGGCTGGAAATGCTGGATGACAGACGATGTGTGTATGGATCAGCCTGCGCACTTTGGCATGACCTATGTCAAAACCTATCCGCCCTATGAGGTTGCTTCCATGGAGCGCCACACGAAGACGAAAGAGCTGATGGTCTGTGGCGAGGACCGCCCGATTGTCGTGGCGCTTGCCAATACCGACCCGTCCGGCCAC
>OHJE01000734.1_pt1 | contig 10689 bp, 8 predicted proteins | sample 1568491 | NCBI WGS metagenome assembly OHJE01 (sample SAMEA3879609, study PRJEB24766) | human gut metagenome | biome: human-associated habitat; feature: feces | place: USA | collected 1985/1987
AATCAGGCTTAACGGAAATATAGCTGAACAAAAACTTTGTATTGAACAAGATAACAGCCTGAAACTTTTAAGTCTTGACAATGAATTTCACAGGCTTTTATTTGAAGCTGTAGGCAAACAATGGACATATAACGTCATAAGCACACAAATGGTTCATTTTGACAGATTAAGAGTGCTTACTCTTAAAACGTTAAAAAATAACAGAACAGTAGAAGACCATGAAAATATATTATACGCTATAGAACGGCACGATAAAGAACTTGCCGAAATGCTTATGACAAAACATCTTGGCAGACACACACTTGACAAAGATGAACTCATAAAACTTTACCCTGATTACTTTGTATAAAATATCCCCCTTTTATTACACTCAAAAAGAGAGCGGCAATTTTCACTATTGCCGCTCTCTTTTACTTACATCATTATTTTAATCTTTCAATTTGTTCCTCTACACTCTTAAGCATATTACTATACTTTTCAAGTTTAGCCTTTTCTTCATTAATGACTTTTTCAGGAGCCTTAGAAACAAATCCTTGGTTAGAAAGCTTCTTTTCAACTCTCTCAACTTCCTTAACAAGTTTTTCCTTCTCCTTTACAAGTCTTTCCTTTTCCTTTTCAATATCCACAAGCTCAGCAAAAGGCATATAAATCATACCATTGTGAATTGCAGTAGACACAGCGTCATCACTTATTCCGCTCTTATCACTCTGGACAGCAACTTCACTTGCGTATGCAAGAGGAGCAAAGAATACCTTACCCTTTTCAAATATATCTCTTACTTCCTCATTTTCACTTACAACAATAACCTTAGCCTTTTTACTTGGAGCAACATTCATTTCAGCCCTGATGTTTCTTATAGACTTAATTGCCTCTTTCATAAGCTCAATTGACTTTTCATCTTCTGCAAAGTTAAATTCTTCACTGTATTCAGGCCATTTAGCATACATAATAGTTTCTTCTTCACTTTGGACAGCTGTAAATATTTCCTCAGTAACAAAAGGCATAAATGGGTGAAGCATCTTTAAGGCATTAATAAGAACAGTCTTTAATGTCCATAAAGCAGCATTTCTTGTAGGATCTTCCTGATTATAAAGTCTTGGCTTAACCATTTCAATATACCAGTCGCAATAGGTGTCCCACAGGAAATCGTAAACCTTCTGTACGGCAATGCCCAGCTCGTACCGCTCCAGATTGTCCGTCACCTCAGAAATGAGGGTATTGAGTTTGGACAGCACCCACTTGTCGGCAATTTCCAGCTTCTCCGCCGCCGGAAGGCCGGAGCGCATGCCCTCCGGCACATTCATCAGCACATACCGGCTGGCGTTCCACAGCTTGTTGGCAAAATTCCGCATGGCCTCGCACCGCTCCATATAGAAGCGCATGTCGTTTCCCGGGGAGTTGCCGGTGACCATGTTCATCCGCAGCGCGTCGCAGCCGTACCGGTCGATCATCTGCAGCGGATCGATGCCGTTGCCCAGGGACTTGGACATCTTCCGGCCCTTGTCGTCCCGAACCAGACCGTGAATGAGCACCGTGTGAAACGGCGGTCGGCCGGTGTGGGCGCAGGCGGAGAAAATCATCCGGGCCACCCAGAAGAAAATAATGTCATAGCCGGTCACCAGCACATCCGTGGGATAGAAATCCGCCAAATCCTGGGTCTGCTCCGGCCAGCCCAGGGTTTCAAAGGGCCACAGGGCCGAGGAGAACCAGGTATCCAGCACATCCGGATCCCGCTCGATGCGGGCGCTGCCGCACGCCTCACAGACCTGGGCGTCCTGCCGGGACACCGTCATATGCCCGCAGTCGGCGCAGGTCCAGGCGGGAATCTGATGGCCCCACCACAGCTGCCGGGAGATACACCAATCCCGGACGTTTTCCATCCAGTTGAGATACGTCTTCGAGAAGCGCTCGGGAACGAACCTGATCGTGCCGTCCTTGATGACGCGGATCGCCTCTTCTGCCAGAGGCTTCATTCTGACGAACCACTGCGCGGAAATGAGCGGCTCGACGTCGTTGTGGCAGCGGTAGCAGGTGCCGACGTTGTGAGAATACGGCTCGGTCTTTACAAGATAGCCTTCCGCTTCCAGATCGGCAACGATTGCCTTGCGGCACTCGTAGCGGTCCATCCCCTGATACTTACCGCCGTTTTCGTTGACAGTGCCGTCGTCGTTGAGAACGCGGATGACCTCCAGATTGTGCCGCAAACCGACCTCAAAGTCGTTGGGATCGTGCGCCGGGGTCATTTTGACCGCGCCCGTGCCGAAGCCGATTTCGCAGTACTCGTCGCCCACAATCGGAATCTCGCGGTTCATGATCGGAAGAATACAGGTCTTGCCGATCAGGTGCTTGAACTTTTCATCCTCGGGGTTGACCGCGACGCCGGTATCGCCCATCATGGTCTCGGGTCGGGTCGTCGCAACGACGATGTCGCCGGAGCCGTCGGATAGCGGATATACCACAGATGACCGGGCTTGTCGGTGTACTCGACCTCGGCGTCAGACAGTGCCGTCAGGCAGTGCGGGCACCAGTTGATGATGCGGCTGCCCTTGTAGATGAGCCCCTTCTCATACATCTCGCAGAACGCCTCGCGCACCGCCTTCGAGCAGCCCTCGTCCATCGTGAAGCGGCTTCTCGACCAGTCGCAGCTGACGCCGAGCTTCTTCTGCTGCTGGACAATGCGGCTGCCGTATTTTTCCTTCCACGCCCAGACGCGCTCTAAAAACTTCTCGCGCCCCAGATCGTACCGGGTCTTGCCTTCATTGACGCGCAGCTCTTCTTCGACCTTGATCTGCGTGGCAATGCCCGCGTGGTCCGTGCCGGGGAGCCAGAGGGCGCTGTAGCCCTGCATGCGCTTGTAGCGGGTCAGGATGTCCTGCAGCGTCGCGTCCAGCGCGTGCCCCATGTGCAGCTGCCCCGTGACGTTGGGAGGCGGCATGACGATCGAGTAGGGCTTTTTGTCGGGGTCGGGAGTCGCCTTGAAGCAGTCGTTTTCCATCCACATCTCGTAGATCGAGCTTTCGACCTGCTGCGGCTCATACACCTTGGGTAATTCTTTCATGGGTTCTCTCCTTCTATAGCAATTACTTATTTTATCTGTTGAACGGGTTTTCCGGTCTTGTCCGCGAGAAACGCGCGGAATTCCTCTATCGTTCCGCCGGAAAGGCTCTCTTTGTCGAACGCCTGCGCCTGATTGTTAGAGAGCGCCAGAACGAGATAGCGCGGCAGCTCAGCAACAGCTCGAATCTGCGCATACGAAAATTTGCTCTCCGTGACACTCGTTTTGATTGTGTAACCGTCTTCTCCGAATACACAGCCTGCGTGCTCCGTCCCGGGAAGAACGTTCCGTTTCGCCACACGTCCGTTGAGCCGGTCTTCCTGCAAGCTGGCGTAGATCACGTTCAGCATCGCAAGCGGCACCAGAAGATTTCTCGCACGCAGCGGCTCTTTAGAGACGATACTCAGCGCCGTCGACACAAGACCAATGGCCAGAACGATCCCCGCGAAAATCCGCGTGCGGCGGCTGCGCTTTTTCCGCACAGTTTGGCGAAGACCCTTTGCCATTGCGGTAAGCGTTTCCAGATTGTAGTCCGTCTCAAATCGAAATTCCATGTTCCTCCTTTTGCAAGAAAAAAGCCCTGAGCCAAAAGACTCAGGGCGAAAGATTCTTCCGTGGTACCACCTGAAGTTCCCGCATATGCGGACACTCAAGCTCTGTAACGGGAGCACCCGGCAGCGCTTACTGGTTTTTCAGCGCCGCAGCTCAAAGGCGACCTCGAACCGGTTCTGCGCGAAAGCTCTCACCAGCCGCTTTCTCTCTGGGGCGCAAGAAACACGTTCGCTTCCTTTTCTCAGCTTTGTTGCAAAATTTAGAATATGATACCGGACCGGCAGCGATTTGTCAAGGGTGTGTTCTTCTTGTCAAGTCAGACGTCTTCAATGATCGGAGACGGCTTTGCCGCCTGGGGGTTTACCAGCGTGCGGAACTTCGAGCGCGACTCGCGAATCTCGGACAGAGACTGGGAAATCGCGTCTTCCGTGCGCTTCATGGCGTCGTCGACATAGTCGTTCGTGACCTGACGAAGCTCCTTGATCTTCTGCTGCGCCGCCTTCATCATCTCGGCTGCCTGCTGCTCTGCCTGCTTGACGACCTCCTCGCGGGAAATCATCTGCTTGGCGCGCTGTTCTGCCTGCTTGAGGATGTTTTCCGCCTCGCGCTTGGCATTGGTAATGACCTCGTTGCGCGACTCAACAATGGTCTTCGCCTGCTTCAGTTCGCCCGGCAGCTGGTTGCTGATCTCGTCGAGCAGGTCGAGCACCTTGTCGCGCTCTACGACGCACTTCTCTGCGCCCAGCGGCAGACTCCACGCATCCTGCACCATCTCATACAATGTGGTGATGGTCTCTTCAATACCGTTCGCCATGTTATTGTCCTCCTTTGTTCTTCCCCGCCATGCGGCTTGTCACGTCGTCGATGATTGCATCGGGCACAAAGCCGTGCAGATCTGCGCCGTAATATGCCATTTCCTTGACGATGCTCGACGAGAGATACATGAACTGGTGCTCTGTCGTTAAAAACATCGTGTCCAGACCGGGATTGAGCTTGTGGTTGATGAGCGCCATCTGGAACTCATGCTCAAAATCGGAAAGCGCCCGCAGTCCTTTGATCACCACGCCGCAGTTCTGCTCGCGCGCAAACTCCGCCAGAAGCTGGTTGGACTGCATCACCGCCACATTTGGAAGATGCTTTGTGACACGGCGAATCAGCTCCACGCGCTCAGTGGATGTAAAGACCGGATGCTTTTCCGCGTTGATCATCACGCACACGATCAGCTCGTCGAAATTCTTTGCCGCGCGCTCGATGATGTTCAGATGACCGTTTGTGACAGGGTCAAAGCTGCCGGGGTATATGGCTCTTCTCATAGCTCCTCCTGGGGTTGTCTGCGATAGATCGTTACGGCGGCTTTTCCATATCGGTAGTCTCTGCAGCGGACAAGCCCCGGAACACTGGCAGGGAGCTCCTTCCCAAACGGTCTTTCGGTGATTATTATACCACTATCTGATAGAATGTCAATTTCTGATATGCGTTTGAGGCTGTTTTCCAGGAAAACTTCCGCATATGGCGGGTCCAGAAAGATCAGATCGAACGTCTCGCGGGCAGAGGCAAGGTAGGAAAGATAGTCAGCGCGGACAACCCGCGCGTTCTGCTCCAGCCGTGTTTTGGCAAGATTTTCGCGCACGACCTTGCAGGCATCCTCGCGCATATCGACAAAGACCGCCGATTTCGCGCCCCGGCTGAGCGCCTCGATGCCCATCTGCCCGGAGCCTGCGAACAGGTCCAGCACCCGTCTTCCCTCGACCTCAAACTGAATGGCGGAGAAAATGCCCTCCTTGACCTGGTCCATCGTCGGGCGGGTATCCATGCCCTTCGGCGCTTTGAGCGCCATGCCCCTTGCGCTTCCGGTAATGACTCTCATGGCGTTTCCTCCTCGCATTCTTTGTGAAAATAGTCGTAGACGGTCTTTCCGGCTGCCTTTCCGATGGCGTCCTCCAATGCCGTCAGGCTGGCGTTTTCCACGGCGCGCACCGATTTGAAGGTCTTGAGCAGCGTCTCGCGCCGTTTTTCTCCAATGCCAGGGATTTCTTCAAGCTTCGAGCCGCGCACCCGGCGGCTGCGGAGCGTATGGTGATAGGTAATGGCAAAGCGGTGCGTCTCCTCCTGAATCGTTCCGATCAGGGAAAAGACCGCCGGAATGGCAGAGATTGAAATTTCATGCCCCTGCGGGGTAACTAAGGCGCGCGTTCTGTGGCGATTGTCCTTTACCATGCCGAAGGTCGGAATCGAGAGATTCAGTTCGTCCAACACCTGCAAGACCGCGTTCGCATGCTCGATGCCGCCGTCAATCAGAAGCGCGTCAGGCGCCGCAGAAAACCCGGCGTCGCCGTTTTTAAGATGCGTGAGTCTGCGCCGGAGCACCTGCTGCATGGAGGCGTAGTCGTTCTGGTCGGTGAAACCTTCGATTTTAAAGCGCTTGTAGTCCTGCTTGCTGGGCCGGCCGTCGACAAACACGACCATCGACGCGACGATGTCGGTGCCCGCGATGTTCGAAATATCGTAGGATTCCAGCCGGTGCAGCGGCTGCTCCAAGCCCAGCATGCTCTGCAGCAAGCCCAGCGTCCCCATGGCGCGCTCGGCTTTGGTCGTGACGCGCTCTGCCTCTTCGCGCGCATTTTTCTGCGCAAGATCCACCAGACGCACATTGTCTCCGCGCTGCGGCGTGCGGATGTGGACCTTCTTCTGCAGATTCTGATACAGAAGCTCCTCGAAAAGCGCCGCGTCCTCCATCGGCTTCGGCAGCAGAATCACCTTCGGCGCCGCGCCGCGGGCGAGATAATACTGCTTGACGAGCGCGCCCATTGCGTCTTCTTCCTCGTCCGACGGCTGCAGAATCTCGTAGTCCTTGTCAAGCAGATTTCCATCCACATAGTGCAGCACCGCAAAGCACGCCTTCGCCTCGCTCTGATAATAGCCGATGACGTCGGTATTTGCCATCGAACCTGCGGTCACAAGCTGCTTCTGTCCGAGAGACTCCACTGCGCGCAGCCGGTCACGCAGCAGCGCCGCCTGTTCAAAGTCCAGCGCCTCTGCGCTGGCAAGCATCTTTTCGCGGATGGCGTCAGCAAGCTCGGTGTATTTCCCCTGCAGAAGCATCATTGCCTGCTCCATGCGCGCGCGGTACTCCGCGGGCGAGCGGGACAGCTGGCACCAGGCGTCGCAGTTATTCATGTGGTAATTGAGGCACGGGCGCTCCTTTCCCAGATCGCGCGGAAATTTTTTCGAGCAGCCTGGAAGCTTCAGTGTCAGCCGGATGGTATCAATGACCCGCTGTGTGGTCGATCTGCCGCCGTAGGGTCCAAAGTAGCTTGCGCCGTCTCCCATGACGCGGTTTACCAGCTCCATGACGGGGTATTCGTCTCGCATGTCCACGCGAAGATACGGATAGCCCTTGTCGTCTTTCAGGAGGATGTTGTATTTCGGCATGTGCCGCTTGATCAGCGAGCATTCCAGCACCAGTGCCTCAAACTCGCTTGCCGCGACAATGACGTCAAAATGGTCGATCTGACTGACCATTTTTCTTGTCTTCGGCGTATGCGCGGCAGTGTTCTGGAAATACTGGCTCACGCGGTTTTTGAGCTTCTTCGCCTTGCCGACGTAGATGATCTGCCCGGATTTGTCCTGCATCAGATATACGCCCGGCTCGAGCGGCAGACTCAATGCCTTGTCTTTCAGTTCTTCAAACGTCATCTCAGTAAAAAAAAGCTGCCTCAAAGCGATCTTTGAGGCAGCGTTCCATCCGATTTTAGAAAATTTCCTTCACGAGCATTTCGGTCAGCGCTTTGACGGCTTCCTCTTCGTCGGGACCTTCCGCGATGATGCTCACGCGCGTCCCCTTCGTGATGCCCATGGACAACACGCCAAGAAGACTCTTGGCATTGATTTTCCGGTCTTCTACCTCGACCCAGATGCTCGACTTGAACTCATTTGCCTTCTGGATGAAATAGGTGGCTTGCCGGTTGTAAAGACCGGACTCACATTTGACAATGGATTGCTGCATGTACATAGACGACACTCCTTACAATCATGCTTAGGCTATAATGCGCAGGGCTTTCATGTGCTTTGATTTTACCCAAATTTCGTAAAAAAGTCAAGCATCAGTTCACCCGCGCGCAGCAGCTTATTTGAACTCCACAATCGTCACGCCGCTCTCGCCCTCTCCGTAGACGCCGAGGCGGAAGGATTTGACGTATTTGCAGCGGCGAAGCTCGTCGTGAACCGCCGCGCGCAGCACGCCCGTGCCCTTGCCGTGAATGATGCGCGCCGTCGGAAGATTTCCCATGTAGGCGCTGTCCAGGAAGTTATCGAGCAGAATGATTGCCTCGTCCGCCGCCATACCGCGCAGGTCCAGCTCCGGCTGGGCAGCCGCTTTCAGCTCGCGCACCTTACCCTCGATGATCTTCTTTGCCTTCGTTTTCGTCTCGTTTTCCAGCAGGTACACCTCGTCCGGCTTTGCATTCACCTTCATGATGCCCGCCTGCAGCTGATACGTGCCGTCCTTGTTGAGGGCAAGCACTGTCGCCTTCGTGCCGAGCTTCAAAAGCTCGACCGTATCTCCCACGCGAATGGCGCGCGTGGGTGCGGGACGTGCGGGCTGCTGTTGCTGCTTCTGTCCCTGCAGCTTCGTTTCCGCTTCGTTGAGCGCATGGCGCAGATTTGCCTGCTTTTCATTGGAGCCCGGCACAAACGCGCCGCCCTGCGCCTGCTTGCGAAGCTGCTTCAATTCCTCGTAGACCTCGTTTGCCGTGCGCCGGGCATCGTCGATGATGCTCTGCGCCTCTTTTCTCGCCTGCGCGGCAGCCTTTTCCTTCTCCTTCTGAATCTGCTGGTAGTATTCCTCGGACTGCTGTTTCTGCTTTTCCGTCTCCAGCCGCAGCTGCTCTGCCTCGAGCCGCGCCTGCTCCATCTGCTGGCGCTGCTGTTCGAGCTGGTTGAGAACATCCTCGAAGTTCACGTCGTTCTGGCTGACCATGCTTCTTGCGTCTTCCAGGATCGCGTCGTCCAGCCCCAGCTTTTTGGAAATCGCGAAGGCGTTGGACTTACCGGGAATGCCGATGAGAAGCCGGTAGGTCGGCTGAAGCGTCTCAACGTTAAACTCGCACGATGCGTTGATGACGCCGTTCGTGCGCATGGCATAGAGCTTGAGCTCTGCATAGTGCGTGGTCGCCGCGATTTTCGAGCCGCACTTGCGGCAGAACTCAATGAGCGAGATTGCCAGCGCCGCGCCCTCCGCCGGGTCGGTGCCCGCGCACAGCTCGTCAAAGAGAATGAGCGTCGAATCGTCGCAGATTTTGAGAATATCGACAATGTTTTTCATATGCGAGGAGAAGGTCGAGAGCGACTGCTCGATGGACTGCTCGTCGCCGATGTCCGCAAGGACGCGGTCGAAAACGGAGACGAAACTCCCGTCGTCCGCCGGAATGTGCAGTCCGCACTCCGCCATGAGCGTCAGCAAACCCAGCGTCTTGAGCGTGACCGTCTTGCCGCCGGTGTTGGGTCCGGTGATGATCAGCGTATCAAAATCGGAGCCGAGCCGCACCGAAATCGGCACAACCGTTTTTCCGGTGATGAGCGGATGGCGCGCACGCTTGAGTTCCAGCCTGCCGTCCGTGCGAATTTCCGGCTCGGTCGCCTTCATCACAAAAGACAGCTTTGCCCGCGCGAAAATGCAGTCCAGCTGCGTCAGGACCGTGTAGTTGATTGCCAGATGCTCCCGATGCCCGGCGACCTCGCCGGACAGTTCCGTCAAGATGCGCTCAATTTCCTTGCGCTCTTCGACAAACAGCTCCCGCAGCGCGTTGTTGCCGTTGACCGCCTGCATCGGCTCGATGAAAAACGTGCTGCCGGAGGACGACACATCGTGAACCAGACCCGGAATCGAGCCCTTGCACTCGGCTTTCACCGGCACGACGAAACGGTCGGAGCGAATGGTCACAATCGGCTCCTGCAGAAATTTTGCATACGTCGGGGATGTGATGATCTTCTGCAAGCCCTCGCGGATGGCAACGCTCTGGCGGCGGATTTTGCGGCGGATGGACGCCAGTTCCGGGCTTGCCGCGTCGGCAAGCTCGTCTTTGGAGACGATGGAGGTAAAAATCCGCTCTTCGAGGTATTTGTTCGGCGTGATCTGGGCAAAGAAGACGTTGAGGTCATTTTCCATGCCCTCGCCGTCGGCATACGCCTTTGCCTGCCGCGCGCATTTGAGGACGCCTGCCACGCGCAGAAGCTCCTCCGGGCTCAGGCAGCCACCCCGGACTGCGCGGTCCACGCTTGCGCCCACATCACTTACCCCGGCAAGACCTGGCGAACCTTTGAGGGTAATCATGCGGCAGGCGGCGCTTGTCTGCTTCTGAAGCAGCCTGATTTCGTCTGCGTCGGACAGCGGCTGCGTTTTGAGGCACTGTTCTTTCCCGGAGGCGGAACACGCCTGATCGGCAAGAAGGCAAAGCACCTTGTCAAGCTCTAATTTGTGTAAGGATTTTTCGTACAGTTCATTCATATGTTGCTTCCCATATCTATTGTGGATTTTCCGGATTGTGTACAGCCATCAGGCGGAGTGATTTATAAAAATCCAGCGTGTAAAAGCCGCGCTCGAGCTGCGTGAGAAAATAGGTCTCGGCAATGTCCGAAAGCTCCTTGAGCGCCTCGGGCAGGAGGTTGAAAGAAAAGAGCCTTTTTGCCTCGCAGGTCGTGATGTGCTGCATCGCAGCCAAGCTTGCCGGGCTGAGCGGCAGCCGAAGACTCCCCGGCGCGCTGCATCCGGCGCACACTGCCATACCGCCTGCCACGTCAAACCGGTCCGGTGTTTCGCTTCCGCAGACTGCGCAGCCGTCTACCATCGGAGAAAAGCCGGCAATCACCATCATCCGAAGTTCGAACGCGGCTTTGACCAGCATCTGTGGACGTTTTAGTTTGCATAACGCATAGATGCTGTTGAGCGTCAGCGACAGAACCTCGCCGTCGTTCACATCCTGCTGCGATAAAAGCTCTGCCGCCTGCGCAAAATAGCTGCAAAGTGCCAGAAGCTCAATGTCGTTTCGCATCGGCTGGAACATCTCGAGGCACACCGCCTCTGA
>OHJE01000747.1_pt1 | contig 10444 bp, 7 predicted proteins | sample 1568491 | NCBI WGS metagenome assembly OHJE01 (sample SAMEA3879609, study PRJEB24766) | human gut metagenome | biome: human-associated habitat; feature: feces | place: USA | collected 1985/1987
CGGGCCTCTGCTTCAAATTCACTCCAGTCATATGCAGAAATCAACAAAATCGGCACTTCATCTCCCAGATTACTCCGGATTTCTTTCGCAACCTGAATTCCATTCATACCCGGCAGTTTCCAATCCAGCAGAATAATTTGATAATCTTCTCTCTTTTTGTGGTGTTCATTTACTAATTCTATTGCCTTTTCTCCGCTTAATGTCCATTCTGCTCTTATTCCGATGGATTTCAGCGCGTCAATGGCTGTCTCGCATAATAATTCGTCATCATCAACCACCAGCATATTCCACGAGGGAAGGACCATATCCATCTCCTTCCATTGCATCCACAATATACTTTGTAATCGCCATGCCCAAACCGGCCCCCTCCGTTTTATGTATCCGGGCTCCATCCGCACGGCTATAGGATTCATATATTCTTTTCAGGAATTCGGGCGACATGCCAATTCCATTATCCTTAACTTTGATATAAATCCGTACATAGTTTTCCCCTTTCGGAGATTTTTCTTCAGAGAGGGATAACTGTATTGAGCCTCCCTCCGGTGTATACTTCGTTGCATTCGATAAGAGATTAAGTAAAACCTGATTTAAGCGTATGCCGTCACACCACACATTTTCTGTTAATATATTTTCAACGTGTATGTCAAAGGTCTGCTTTTTAGTCTTAACCTGTGGCTGCATGATGTTAACAATGCCTTCAACGACTTCCTTTAATGAAATTTGTTCGGTTGTCAACGTTAATTTGCCACTTTCAATTTTAGACATATCTAAAACGTCATTGATCAGCCCTAAGAGATGTTTGCTTGATAATGTAATCTTTCTGAGGCAATTCTCTACTTGTTTCCTGTCATCCATGTGGGCTGTGGCAATCGCTGTCATGCCTACAATCGCGTTCATAGGTGTACGGATATCATGACTCATCCGGTTCATGAATTCTGTCTTCGCACGGCTCTCGAGATCCGCTTTTTCGTATGCAACCTGCAGACGTTCTCTTTCTCTGTCTTCCTGCTCATGGAACTCTGAAATATCCTTGAACAAAATAATTGCACCGATCACCGTACTTGTCTGCTTCGTCTTACTTTCATAAACCATCTCCTGTGACATCAGGACTGTCTCCTGCCACCAGCATCTGCTTCCATCACTTTGCTCTACCTGATATTCCACAGTCACCTGCTTTTCGCCTGCTTTAAAACGTTCGATCAGCTGTGCCGGATTTTCTGTGATACGATAATTTTCTCTCGTCTCTTTTGTCACGAACCGCTGATAGGTCTTACAATACGTATCATAAGGACATGGAAGTTTTATGTCTGGAATCTGCCTGTTTCCCCTGTTTTGCCAAAATATCTTTTCTAATAAATTCTGTGTCAGATTAACACTTTGGATTATTTCTGCTGTATCCATCAATGCTTCTATATAGTTTCCGTTTTCCAAAATGGACTGCGTCAGCTGTTCATAGAACTGTGTCAGTTGCTTTTTCTCATTTACGATCAATCTGTCCCTGTCCTGATAAACATCAAACCCAACAAGAAAATGATGCAGATTTCCATTTTCAGCAAAGTCAGGCAGTAAAAGTGTGATCCGGCCACGCAAAACTCTGTCACCATCCTTGTGACAATAAAAATATTCCTCTACCTGATGTTCCTCTGTCAGTGTTTCCCGGATTTCCGACAGCTGAAGTTTCTTCCAAAGTTCCCTGCGTTTCTCTTCCTCCGTCAGCTCCTGTATAATCTGCTCTACTGCACCAGAATAACTACCATCATCTGCAAGAAAAAATTCTGAGCTTGCACGAAGAACAACATACTGATCCACAATCGCATCACAGTACAGACAATCTGTAAAATGAAATCCTTTTTCTTTTACAGATTGTAACAGCCGACTCCTAAGTCTCCGCTTGTCAGCTGCTTCTTTCATCTTCGCCCGATTCTTGTCTACATACATGTTCTTATCCGCATATCGGAACAGGTCTTTCATATTACTTCCCGGAAAATCTGTAGACAATGCATATCCCACTGCATAGCTAAGTGGCATATCCGGATGATTCTTTGAATAACGCTCCGTCTGTTCCCGTATCATCTGCAGACAGTCTTTCACCTGCTCATGATCCACCTGCTTTAACACTGCAATAAACTCGTCTCCACCATCTCTTCCGACAAAATATTTCTCCGGAAGTGCTGCCCGCAATTGTTCTGCAAATGATCTGATATATTGATCGCCTCTTTCATGTCCCTGCCGGTCATTAATGATTCTCAGATTATTTAAATCAAACACCATTACCGCTGTTGATTCACTGCCCGTAAGCGGCTCTTCAGATGCCAGAATCTCCTCGCACTTATTCTTATTCGGAAGTCCTGTTGCCTCATCCAGATAAACCTTCTGACGAAGCACACGGTTTTGCGCCGCGTACCGTAATGCCTTGAAAAGCTCATATCCCAACAGACACACAATTCCAATAATATCCACGACAACGATTTTCTCCAGACGGTTTAAGGAAGATGCCAGCTTCTGCGAATAACTTTCCGCAAGCCCTGTTGTCTCATCACAGATTGTAAAAAATGTTTCACTTTTATTTATAATCTGTGTATTCTCATATCCTTCTTCTCGAGCCTTATAGATTTCTTCCTTTAGTTGTTCAAAAAATTGTTCCTGCACTTCCATCTTATCCTGAAATGCTTTATCATCCAGACGGACAAGGTTCAGTTTATCGCTGCCATGACGTAACCCATCAATATACGCATCCACTTCCCTGATCATTTCATCCTGTGGTCTCTGTGCATTTTCCAGTTTGATGATCTGCTGCGTCTTTCCACGCACAAGTCCTGCATAATTCACTACACGAGCCGTCCCTTGCATATCGCTGACCAATATCATAATTCCAAAGAATAATGCAATCAGGATACAGGTAAGAAGCATCATGAAAATACGCAGAATCCGTGTGATTTTCTTTTCTTTTTCCTTCATATCTTTATAACCTTACTTTTACTTATTTAAAGATTATAACAGAATCTCCGTTGTTTTCCCATAACAAAATACATCACCAGAGGATTTTTAAAAATGGTGTAATACTTGCTATCTGTTTTGGAAAATGTGATACTATAAATTATAGTCACACTTAGTTTTCGTAACAAACGGAGGGACCCTCTATGATAAACTAGACAAAACAAATATTGGAAGAATCTCTGAAAAAATTAATGCTTCAAAAGCCGCTCGATAAGACAACCATCCACGGAAGCCTTACGCATTCAATTGAAAATTTCGCAGCACTTCCTAAAAAAGAAAATTCATAACACAAATATACTAAACCTATACTTTACAAAAAGAGGCAAATGATAACTTTTTAATCACTTGCCTCTTTTTGTAAATTGAAAATCTTCAAAAATGTCCATACTATAGCTATAACAACTATACTTCATATCTCAAAACGAGACATGAATACGTTTTCTCAGAAAGGTGGTTTTATTATGTCAAATAAGAAATCTAAACTTGGTGTAATCTCTGCAGTGGCAGCAGGAACAGGAACTGCAATTTATCTCGCACAGAAGGCAAAAAAAGAATCCGGTAATTCTATTTTTAAGAAGAGTACTATTGCCGATTCTTCCGTTCCGAATAACTATCGTAACACAGAACGTGGAAAATATGACCGCAATAGCAAAGGCATTTATTATTCAAACGGAAACTACGAAGCATTTGCACATCCGGAGAAACCGGAAGGTGTAGATCAGAAAAATGCTTACATCGTAGGAAGCGGACTTGCCTCTCTCGCAGCGGCATGTTTTCTTGTCCGTGATGCACAGATGCCTGGATGCCAGATTCACATTTTAGAAGCAATGGATCTTGCCGGTGGTGCATGTGATGGAATCTATGATACTTCCCGAGGTTATGTAATGCGCGGTGGACGTGAGATGGAAAATCATTTCGAATGTCTGTGGGATCTCTTCCGCAGCATTCCATCCATCGAGACACCTGGTGTTTCTGTACTTGATGAATATTACTGGCTCAATAAACATGACCCGAACTATTCCCTTTGCCGTGCAACTGTAAATCGTGGCAAAGACGCACATACAGACGGAAAATTCAACCTCAGTCAGAAGGGCTGTATGGAAATCATGAAACTCTTCATGACAAAAGACGAAGATCTCTACGATAAAACCATCGAAGATGTTTTTGACGAAGAAGTATTTGATTCTACTTTCTGGCTCTATTGGAGAACAATGTTTGCATTTGAAAACTGGCACAGTGCTTTGGAAATGAAATTATATTTCCAAAGATTTATCCACCATATTGCCGGACTGCCTGATTTCAGTGCATTGAAATTCACAAAATATAATCAGTATGAATCCCTCATTCTTCCGATGCAGAGATACCTCGAAGATGCCGGTGTAGACTTCCAGTTCAATACAGAAGTCACAAATGTTGTATTCAAATTCGAAGGAGACAAAAAGATTGCGTCTGCAATTGAATGTAAAGTAAATGGACAGGAAAGAGGTATCGTCCTGACAGAAAACGACCTCGTATTTGTCACAAACGGAAGCTGTACAGAGGGAACAATTTATGGTGATCAGGACCATGCGCCAAACGGTGATGCAGAAGTCCGCACAAGTGGTGTATGGAACCTTTGGAAAAACATTGCCCGTCAGGATCCATCCTTCGGACATCCGGAGAAATTCTGTTCCGACATTGCCAAGACAAACTGGGAATCTGCAACAGTTACAACTCTGGATGAAAAGATCATTCCTTATATCACAGACATTTGCAAACGTGACCCTCGCACCGGAAATGTTGTAACCGGCGGTATCGTCAGCTGCCAGGATTCCAGCTGGCTGTTAAGCTGGACGATCAATCGCCAGGGACAGTTCAAAGACCAGGATAAAGATAAGGTATGTGTCTGGGTTTATGGATTATTTACTGATGTACCTGGTGACTATATCAAGAAGCCTATGAAAGACTGTACCGGAAAAGAAATCACAGCAGAATGGCTCTATCACCTTGGTGTTCCGGAAGATCAGATCATGGATCTGGCTGAAAACAGTGCGATCTGTGTACCGACAATGATGCCTTACATCACAGCATTCTTCATGCCACGTACAAAAGGTGACCGCCCGGATGTTATCCCAGATGGATGTGTCAACTTCGCTTTCCTCGGACAGTTTGCCGAAACTCCAAGAGATACTGTTTTCACAACAGAGTATTCTGTACGTACTGCTATGGAAGCTGTTTATGGACTTCTCAAAGTAGACCGTGGTGTGCCTGAAGTATGGGGAAGTGTTTATGATATCCGCGAGCTTCTCGACAGCTCTGTAAAACTTATGGACGGAAAATCTCCACTTGAGATCCAGCTGCCTGGACCGCTGAACGCACTGAAGAAACCTCTTCTGAAGCTTGTAAAAGGAAACGTGATTGAAAAGGTACTGCGTGATCACAATGTACTGAAGGACGGAATGTAAAAAGAACACTTGTTCTTTTCTCTGAAATATGCTATTCTATTTCTACCTGATCACGTAAGAAGAATGCCTCCCGGCATTCTTCTTACTTAAATGATTTGATACAAGGGTCAAAAGGTCATGCGTTTCTTGCTTGCATGAAAAAGCATGACTTATTGACCCGCAAAACACCGAAAAGTAGCCATTTTTCGTAGAAAAATGAGCGGATTTGAGGTGTTTTAGGATTGTGAGAGCATGAAATGCGAAGCAATCCGTGTATCATAGGGGGCAAAATACCTTTTGACCCCAACATCATGATTTCAGACAGCATATAGGAGAAGCAGCAACACATGGATGGATATCAGTTCGAAGAACAGTGTGCGATCATACTAAAAAGAAAACATTTTTCAAAAATAGAAGTTACTAAAAGTTCTGGGGATCAAGGCGTTGACATCATTGCCTATAAACACAGAAAAAAATACGGGATACAGTGTAAGTATTACACGTATCCCGTTGGTAACAAAGCAGTCCAGGAAGCTTATGCCGGTGCAAATTTTTATGACTGTGACAAGGTCATCGTAATGACAAACACAACATTCACCCGCTCCGCGATTGAACTTGCTGAAAAACTGGATGTAGAATTGTGGCCGGATTGCCCGGTCACACCTTTTTACAGTTTATTGTTCAAGATCATGGGATTATTGAACCTGCTTCTTTTCCTTTACGCGATCCTGACACTTTTTTCTGCAAAGTATGATTTTATTCATTTGCCGGTTTCACTTGATACGATATCGCTGGTGGCACTCCTGACAGCCTCTGCTTTAGGAATCTTCGGCTGGAAGTATCTCCTTTGTAATCTGATTACCACCGGAGCTTTCCTCTTCCTTGCATTCCATGTTGCGCTTTCACCTGTATCTCTGGCAACAGATTATACATACACACAACTGCTCTCCTTAATTCCTGCAGTTGTATACATGCTTCATGCCGGGTGGCTGAAATTAAAGAAGATGAAAAAATAAAAGCTTATTCAAACCAGATTTCCGGATTCGTAGACGATACACTGGTTACTCCTGCCTTAAGAAGTGCCATTACATCTTCCTTCTCCCGGATCATTCCTCCGGCGATCACAGGTACCGGAAGATCTTTACAGATATTTCCGATCACCTTCGGCATCATTCCCGGAAGAACCTCTACCACATCCGGCTTTGCTGCCGTTACCTGTGTTTTCACATTTTCATAAGCCATAGAATCAATCAAAAATACGCGCAATACCGTGAGCATTCCAAGTTCTTTCGCTCGATGGATAATCGTCGGTTTTGTGGAAATTACACCATCCGCTTCTGTATATTTTTTGATAAAATCTGCAGCAATGTTCTTCGATGCCAGTCCATGGATCAAGTCTAGATGTACTACCGCCAGTTTTCCTGCTGCTTTTACTTTAGAAACAATCTCCGGAATTGTACAGATGTCTCCATATAAAATAAATACAACCTGGCTTTCACTTTTCAGACAGGCTTCTACCCCTTCGTCATCTTTTACCGCTACGATTACAGGGGATACCTCCAACGCATCCAGAAATTTATAATTCATTTCAATTCTCCTTTGTTCCACCAAGATCAAATGAATGCCAGACACAGAAACTGTGAACAACAGTACTTGTATCTGGCATCTGTTTCATAAATTATACTATATCTCCTTCACAATCGTCTAGTGTACTGCATCCATATTTCCGGCAGCTACGATATTTACACCTGTACCTGCCACATTTTCCAACACAATATCTCCAATGTGAACCGGAGCTTTGATCGTTACGCCGCGAAGCGCTGCGATACAGTCAAAAATCTTATCTTTTGGAATGTCATGCTCTGTCTTCACATTGATCATTGGTACTTTTCCGTCTGCGACACGAACTGTAGTCGTTACAATACGCGTTGGATCAGTTACTTCCTTTCTTGCATACTCCTCTCCACGTGGACACGTATTTCCCGTAACCGATGTAACTTTTCCATCTTCCATTTTTACAACGATCGGACATCCCATCGGGCATCCGATACAGATTAATTCTCTCTCACTCATTTTCTTATACCTCCTCGATCCGAATCGTAATCTTCTTTGTCTCCGGATATTCTTCCAGTTTGTTTTTCTTTAAAATCACCTGCTCCATCTCACCCGGTGCCATTACCTGACGCTTTTTCTTACTGATCAGCTGATCATCAAAATAAACTGCAATCACTTTGTTCTTATATACATCTCCGACACGGAAACGAACGGTCAGGTTTTCTTCCATTTCTGAAGGTCTTACAAAGGATGGCACTGTATAGCGCACTCCGCCTTCCGGAGAAATCGGAAGCATTACAGCCTGCGCGTCTTTTTCTCCTGCTTTAATATAAGCAGCTGCATTCTTTCCGGCTGCCGTTGCCTCCTGAGATACAAAGTCCACCAAATCGTGTACGTGAAGTACATTTCCACAAGCAAAGATACCTGCCACGCTTGTCTCAAAAGAGTCATTAACGACCGGTCCTGAAGTAACCTGTGAAAGTTCTACTCCTGCGCTTTTTGAAAGTTCATTTTCCGGAAGAAGTCCACAGGATAAGAGTAATGTATCACAAGTATATCTTTCCTCTGTTCCCGGAATCGGCTTGCGGTCCGGTCCGACTTCTGCGATCGTAACTGCTTCCACACGATGCTTTCCTTCTATATCAATCACGGTATGACTCAGTTTCAGCGGAATATCAAAATCATCCAGGCACTGTACAATATTCCTTTTCAATCCACCGGAATAAGGCATCAGCTCTGCAACCACTTTCACCTTCGCCCCTTCAAGTGTCATACGTCTCGCCATGATCAGACCGATATCTCCGGATCCAAGGATCACAACTTCTTTTCCCGGCATAAGCCCTTCCATATTTACAAGATGCTGTGCGGTTCCGGCAGAATAAATTCCGGCCGGACGATATCCCGGAATATTTAAAGCTCCTCTGGAACGCTCTCTGCATCCCATCGCCAGGATAATTGCCTTTGCCTGAAGAAGCAGAATTCCATCCTCACGGTTTGTAGCTGTTACTACCTTTTCCAGAGAAATATCCATGACCATTGTATTTAATTTATATTCGATACCGCGTTCTTCTACCTGCTCAATAAAACGTGCTGCATACTCCGGTCCTGTCAGTTCTTCCTTAAATGTATGCAGACCGAATCCATTATGAATACACTGCTGCAAAATGCCGCCGAGACTTTTATCTCTTTCTAAAATCAATATATTATCTATCCCGTTATCCTTCGCTGCGACTGCTGCCGCAAGTCCTGCAGGACCACCGCCGATTATGATTAAATCATATGTTTTCATTTTACTTCCTCCAGTTCTTTATTTTCACCTACGATAAATTCTGATCCAACGCCGTTTTTTCCAATCTGATCAACCGGCATTTGGACTTCTTTTTCCAAAATCTCCATAACCTTCGGGGAACAGAATCCTGACTGGCAACGCCCCATGCCGGCTCTTGTCCGGCGCTTCACTCCATCCAGAGAGCGTGCACCAAGCGGACGGTGAATTGCATCCAGGATTTCTCCTTCTGTGATCATCTCACAGCGGCAGATAATATTTCCATAAGCCGGGTTTTCTTTGATCAGCTGATTTCTCTCTTCCAGAGAAAGCGTATCCGGATCTAAAATCCCATGTCTCACCGGATTAAAATCAGACTTTTCTTCTGCATTCAAAAGGTCTCTTACAAGTTCTGCAACCGTAACACCGATTGCCGGTGCTGAAGAAAGTCCCGGAGATTCAATGCCTGCTGCATTGATCAGTCCTTTTACATCCGCTGATTCACCAATTACAAAGTCATCTCCATCCTCGTGTGCACGAAGACCTGCAAAAGAAGTAATCACCTGACGAAGCGGAACATTCTTAACGCTATGAGAGCAAACTCTTGCGATCTGATCCAGACCATTCATTGTCGTGTTTACAGCACCTTTATCTTCTACATTTACTGCTGTAGGACCTACAAGCAGATTACCGTGAACTGTCGGTGTGACCAGTACTCCCTTTCCCATTTTCGACGGAAGCTGGAAAATTGTACTCTTCACATAATCTCCAACTGTCTTATCCAAAAGCATGTATTCCCCTTTACGGGCTGTGATATGAAGCTTTCTGTCTGAAAGCTGATTATTGATCTCATCAGCATAAACTCCTGCTGCATTAATAATAAGTTTTGTCTCAATTATCTCATCAACACCGTTATCCGTGTGATGAACCTGAACTCTAAATCCTTCTCCTGTCTTTTCCAGTTTTTCAACTTTTGTATTCATGAAAAACCGAACACCGTTCTCGTATGCATTTTCCGCATATCCCATTGTCATATGGAATGGACAAACGATTCCTCCGGTTGGAGCCCACAGTGCACATGTCACATCATCTGCCAGGTTCGGCTCTTTCTCGATCAGAGCCTCTTTGTCTAAAATCTGAAGTCCAGGAACTCCATTTTTCTTACCTCTCTCCATTAAAACCTGAAATCCTTCCGGATCCTGCTCTTTCGTACATACGACCAAAGAGCCGTTTCTCTTAAATGGAATGTCAAGCTCTTCTGCGATTCTGTCCATCATCGCATTTCCCATCACATTTAACTTTGCCTTCATCGTTCCCGGAACTGCATCAAATCCCGCATGGATGATCGCACTGTTTGCCTTGGATGTCTCATTACAGACATCCTCTTCCTTTTCAATCACACACGTATTCAACTTATATCTGGAAATCTCTCTGGCAATCGCACTGCCTGTCACTCCTGCGCCAATAATAACAACATCAAACATATCCATTCCTCTCCTTTATCACACAAAAAAGCAAGGCAAATAAAACGACTGCCTATCGTTTCATCTACCTTGCTCAAATCTCTGGTATCTAATATTCGTCTTTTCTTTATTCTAGCACATTTTTCAGAAGAATCAATCCCAAATATACTCAGAGTTACCTATGAACATCAGTATAGTTACTGTTCACACGATGGGGCGAGATGCATTCAAGCCAAAACATG
>OHJE01000750.1_pt1 | contig 10407 bp, 7 predicted proteins | sample 1568491 | NCBI WGS metagenome assembly OHJE01 (sample SAMEA3879609, study PRJEB24766) | human gut metagenome | biome: human-associated habitat; feature: feces | place: USA | collected 1985/1987
TCTATGCGTCAGCCGATACAGTCCGTAACCCATGGATGCCCCCAGCACATTCAGCATCAGATCGTCTATGTCACAGGTGCCCACCATCAACACCAGCTGGGTCAGCTCCACCACAGCGACAATGATGGTGACAGACAAAAAGGTGACCCAGAATTTCCGCAGCCGTGGGCAAAGATCCGGGAGAAAATACCCAAGCGGCACAAAAAGAAAAATATTCCCCAGCAAATTTCTTAGGGCAGCACGCACAAAATAGTGCCGCACCGGCGGCACCAGCAGCCGCCCAAACAGACGGATGGTGCGAAAGGGCATTACATTCAGGTGGGTACTCAGATACTCCCCAAAGGGAATCGCCCGGGGATTTGGCCACCGACCGAAGAGCAGCCACAGCATGCAGGCACAATAAAGCCCAAACAAAAAGCTCCTGCGGAGCCTGGACGAACGTTCCATGCCGCCCTCCTTTCTAAAAATAGACCCGCCCATTATATCAGCCCCAGGTAAAAAAGGCAAGCGCTCAATGGGCCGTGGGCTAAATTTTCCCCGGATTTTGCGAAAGTTTTTCTTGACAATAGCCCTCTCCCGTGCTATAATACCGCCTGTAGTGACGAGCGTCACTTGATTGAACGGGCCTTTAGCTCAGTTGGTTAGAGCCTCCGGCTCATAACCGGATCGTCCCGGGTTCGAATCCCTGAAGGCCCACCACCAACTCAGCTTTTGCTTTTCCATAAAAGATAGGGGTATAGCTCAATTGGTAGAGCGGCGGTCTCCAAAACCGTAGGCTCAGGGTTCAAGTCCTTGTGCCCCTGCCAGCAAATAGCCAGTAATTGTTCTGATTACTGGCTATTTTCTTCGTTTTTAGACGCTTTTTGACTGAAAAAGTTTGGAAAATGCAACGCCCAAAAAATTTCCCCCATTTTTCCCCCTTATCGGGAGCAGGTAACAGGTGGTTGATTATACTTCCAGATGGTTATAAAATGCTTGCATCCGCATGGCACTTTCCTGCCGCATTTTCTGCGTAACATGCCCGTAGACATCAAGTGTAAACTGTGCCGTAGCATGACCCAAATTAGCCTGCACTGTTTTAACGTCGTCGCCAGAGTACAATGAGGTTACTGCGAAGCTGTGACGCAGATCATGAAAGCGAACATCTGGTGGAATGTTTGCCCTTTCAATCACGGCCTTGAAGTGCTTTACGACTGTTCGGCGAACAAGATTTTTACCAAGTGCGTCCGTGAACACAAGGTTAAATTTGTTTTCCCAGGCTGCTCCGACAATTTGCTTGTTTGCATTTTGCTGTTGCTGCTCATCTTTTAGAGCTTCCATTACAACTGGGGCCGGGAATAGCACTCGACACTTTCCGCTCTTGGGCGTTTCCAGAAAGTAAACGCCGTCTTTGCATTGAAGCTGCTGCTTGATGGTGATCCGGCCGGTCTTGAAATTAACGTTGTCCCAGGATAGACCTAACAACTCACCTTGACGCATACCTGTGAACATCGCAACGATAAACAGGTTATCGTATGCATCCTTCTTCGCTTCCTTCAGCATTCGGGCGATTTCCTCTGGCTCCAAGGGCTTGATTTCTGGCCGAACGACTTTGGGAAGTTTGCAGCCGGCGGTTGGGTTCTTGTGAATATAACCATTTGAAATTGCCTGCTCTAATGCGGCATGGAGGACACCATGTATGTTCTTTACTGTTTTCGGTGCCAGTCCTGATTTTGTAAGGGAGTTATAGAACAGTTGAATTGTATGTGTGTCCAGATCTTCCAGTTTCGCAGCGCCGAGACGTGGAATCAGGTGCTTCTTGATTTGCTTTGAGTAGTTGCTGACTGTGAGCGGCTTCCAGTCTGCAGTATACTCTGAGATCCACGTATTCAGCCACTCACCAACTGTTAGTTTGCAGGAAGGTAGGTAGGTGCCGGTATCAATCGACGTTGTGATCTCTTTTAATCTCCTAGTAACCTCGCGCTGTGTTTTTCCGCTGATACTTTTTTGAATCTGCTTGCCTGTGCCGGGATCGATCCCGACGGTGTAACGTGCTTCGTAGTAGGTATAGGCTTTTCCGTTTATAACTTTCTCTTTTTTTCGGATGGAGCCCATTCCGGCGACAGACTTTCTTCCAGATGCTTTGCTTTGCGACATAAATACGCTCCTTTCGATGCCGCATAGCAGGTACGAATCAATCATACCACGAATGAACCCAAATCACAAGATGATATGCTTCAGCCGTTGCGCAGATACTCGTTGAAAGCATCTAAAGGAATTTTATATGTGCGCCCAATTCGGATGCTTCTGATTTTCCCTGAACGCACTAGTTCATAGGCCGTGTTATGGCTGATGGAGAGCAATACCTGCAGGTCTTTTACATGTAGAATCTGAGGAAGCTGATCTTTTTTTAATTCTTCTTCGTTCATAAATACCTCGATTTTATTTGATGCAGCCTTTCTCGAAATAATGAGAAGGCTGTTTTTGGTTTATAAGCCATCTGGCAGTCCGTTCCTGCGCTCCGGTCAAGAGCGCGTATTGCAGTCGCTGCTGTGCAGCGTTAAGCCGTGGGTACGCTCATGTCGTCGCATACTGTCCGCGGCTGCTGTATCTCCCTGCCAGATGGGTGTTCGGTTGTCAAGGTGCATTGCTTGAAGATTCTTACACTAAGAAAATAGGGCGCGTTTCGATGTTTTCTGCAAAAAACAGAAAAAATTTTATATATCATGATACGCCCCAGCGCAAAGCGTCCGAAAAAAGGCAGAAAGCCCGGCAACCGTTTCGCTTGAACGGCTACCGGGCTATGATTGATTATGTGAACTACTACTGCACTTTCTGTTCCATGAGGTATAGCGACGCGCGGGACTGGATACGTTCGGCGGTGGTCTTTTCGTCGATGGCTCCATCGAGATACGCCGCCATCTCTTCTTCGATAATTTGCTCAATGGGCTCTGTCGGATAATCTAGCTTCTGCGCATGGTCAACGAGCGTGTAAAACGTGTCAATGTCCGCCTGCGTGACTGTTTCCTCCGTCAGAAGCTGCTTGAATTGCTCCTGCAGCGCCGCATCGCTGACCGGCAGATAATTCACGCTCTGCTGACAGGCGTCTGATAGCAGGTAGCTCAAAAAAGCCCACGCCCCCGCCTTCTGTTCACTCTGCGTGTTGATGGACAGCAGACTGCCAAACTCCAGCTGGCAGCCGCCATCCTGGTCGCTGGGGTATGCATAATACACATATTGCTTCAGCTCCGGATACAGGTAGCGTCCCGGCTGATAGACAATGCTGTCCGCGGATAAAATGACGTAGTAATACAGAAGACCGTTGCGGATATCCGCAACATCAAGGTTTTCCGGCAGCGTGTCCAGCGCCGCCTTCTGCCGCCGCAAGAGCGCAAGCTGCGCGTAAAACGAATCGCACTCGAAATTGCACGTTCCCTGCGCCGCGTCCACATAATCGATCGCGCAGCGCTCAGCCATCTGCGGGGAATAATCCAGATTGAACGCAAACGGGTAGAATTCCTCGCCGCCCTGCTCGCTCGCCCGCAACACCGTCTCCGGCTTATTGTCGGAAAGCTGCTCGGGGTCGGCGGCGTAGGTCAGAATGGTGTAGGTAAGCGGCAGACGGTAAATACCGCCGTTTTTCTGCATCTGCCGCAAAACGCTGGGACGGATTCTCTCCAGCGGTTTCGAATTGTCCGCCTCCATCCACCGGGTCAGGTCCTCAAAGAACACCGCATCGTCCAGCTGTGTCCACTGGAAATCATAGAGCAGGTACAGATCATAGCCTTTGCCCACGCCAAGCTCCGTCAGGGTCAGCTCGGTCTGCTCGTCGGATTCCGAAGCGGTGATGTCGATGCGGTACTGCGGATACAGCTTCTGGAAATTCGCCGCCGCGATCTCGATGTCATACGAACCGGCGCCAGCGAAGAGCGTGATGACCGTCGGGTCTTCAAGCGTTTCTCCATCCGGCAGCTTCTCATAGAAGCACGCGGCTTCCACATCGCTGTTCCATGCAAAAAAGCCGGTCTCCGTTTCCAGAACGGAGCGGTAATTGTTGACGGATGTGTTCGCGTTGTCTGCCCAGTGCAGAATCGCGGTCATCGTCCCGCGCAGCAGATACTCGCCGCTGATTAGAAGCAGCGTGCCGTCTGCCGCCGTTCCCATGCCCTGAACGTCCAAACCGGCACAGGAAAGCTCGGCTTCCGGTTCCAGCGTCTGCGCGTTCAGACGGACGACTTTCTCCGTCTGATAGATTCTGCCTCCTTCCACGCACACATAGACAGCATTGTCTGCGCAGGCAAGCTGCAAGAGCCGCCCGCCCATGTCGCCGCTTTTTGCAAGCTGCGTGCCGTCAGAGCCGACCCGAATGACCGCGTCGCTGAAGAGCAAAAAATAGTCCGTTCCATCGCTATCCAGCGCATAAGGCGCATCTGTGCAGCACTCGGCCAGTGGGATACTGCCGGTCAGTTTCCCGGTTTCGTCGTAGAGATAAATCGCATGATCGCCGTTCCCGGTCTGTTCGTCACCCGTTCCCGCAAAGAACAAGGGAGCAGCGCCCGCCAGCACCGCCAGCGTATCGCCGTTTTCGCACACGCCGTAGATATATTCCGCGTCCGGCAGTTCCAGGGCTTCGCTGTTTCCGTTCGCGTCCGTGACGCCCAGCTTCGCCGGTGCGTTGGAGAAGGAATAGACCTTGCCGTTCCAGATACATTGCCCATCCGGATACGAAATACCGATGGGATTCAAGTACGGCGTCTGGCGGTAGCACTGTCCATCCGGAAGCTCGGAAATGTCCACCTGCGAGGAAGTATCCGCTTGAGGTTCCGATGTTTGCTGCGCGTCCGGGGCGCTGCTTCGTGCGCTGCAGGCGGTCAGGGAAAGCAGGAATATCAGGAAGAAAGCGAATATTGTCTTTTTCATAGAATTCACCTCTGCATCGTGTTTGACAACATATAAAGCGCGCGTTTCTAGCCCGCCTGCTCGAGAAGCAGGAGCTTTGTGCGCGCCTGCATGGTCTTCGCGGCGGTTTTCTCATCAACGTCGCCTGCGAAATACGGCGCGGCTTCTTCGCAAAGAATATCTACCAACGCATCATCCTGATTTCTAAGGGTCGGTTTTTCCTCCAGCAGCGCATAGAATTTTTCTGCGTCCTCGGGCGAGATGACATTTCGGACATCCATTTCATCCTCCTGCCCAGTCGCCCGCTGCGCGTCAATTTCCGCTTGGAGCCGGACCATATCTGCCGGAAGTCCCCGCAGCTCATAGCCCCGGCAGAACGTCAGAAATTCTGCCGCGCCGGTTTCATTCCGGCACGACCCGGAAACGCCGAGCGAGAGCGTCACGCTCATCATGGTACCGCAGGTGTCTTCATTCGGAATGCCCGCATAGGTGTAGCTGTCCGGGTAGTCCAGATATTCCTTCGCCATCAGGCTCATACCGCACACCTGGTCGACATAGCTGAGCTGCTGATAGTGCAAGATTGCCTTTTCGTCCGTGTTCCGCGGCGAGCCGTCACCGCCCCACGTCTTGCACCAGAGCAGAAAATCATAAAATTCCTGCGTCTCGAAGCTGCACGTGCCGGTCTCGCGGTCGTCGTATTTGCTGAGGTAAAACGGGATGCTGAGCCAGAACAGGTTATCCGGCGTGTTCCACGACTCAAACGGAACGAAGTCTTCTCCCGCCTTCTGCCGCGCCGCCTCTAAGTCCTGCGTCGTCACGCCCGGCTCAGCAATGAGATTTGACGGCGCGAGAAACGTCTCAAGCGTCACCGTCAGCGGAAATTCATAAAGCATTCCATTCTGCGTGAGCGCGTCATAAAGTCCTGGCAGCAGCTCGTCCGGCGAGACCTCGAAGTCCGGCAGCGACAGCAGGTCCATGCAGACCTTTCGCGGCGCGATGGGGCGCTCATCGTAGCCGCTATTTACAAAGCAGAATAAGTCCGGCGCATCGCCCGCCATGATCTGCGTGCGCAGAAAATCCAGCGTGTTTTCTGCCTGTTCCTCGCTGTAAACGGTCGCCTCTATGCGAAGCTCGGTGCCGCTCTGATTAAAATCCTGTACCATCTGCATCGCCTGCGTTTCCATGCCGGTGCCGGCAAGAATCGCAAGCGTCAGCACCTTCCGCTCGGGAGCCGGACCGGGAACGTAGCAAAGCTTCGTGATTGCGCCGGAGCCGTCCTCGCAGAGCCAGCCGTCCGCGCTTTGCAGGAAAATGCCGGTGATTGCCGCCGTATCCAGCGCGTTCCAGCGCAGGATTTCCGTCTCACTGCCCGTTTCCGGGTCAAAGGCAAAAAGACCCGCCGCCCGGCTCAGAACGAGCCGTCCTTCCGCGTCCGCACCCATGCCGCAAAGCCCCTGCTTTTCCAGCAGAACCGCCGTTTCTTCCAGCGTCGCGGGGTCCAGCTGCCGCAGCTCGTCATATGAGTGCTCCACGTTGTCAAACGCCGTCGGCGCGAGAACATATAGCGTTCCGTTCACTTCTGCCATAGAATCAAAGTACCGTCCGTCGCGGGTATCATCGACATCCTGCACCGTCAGCGCGCCGTTTTCGTCCAAGCGAACGAGCCGCTCCCAGCTCAGAAGGTAAAATTCGCCGTCCGTTTTGAGCAGCTGGAAATACAGCTGATCTTCATTTTCGCACGATGTCAGAAACGTTTCCTGCACGGCAAAGTCTGTGCCATACCGCGCAATCGCGAGGGAATTATTCATCGTCGTATAGAGAAACCAGAACCCACCGTCTGCGTCTTCGCAGAGGGCGTTTCCGTACAGGAAATCATCCGGCACGGAAAGCTCGTTCCAGCTGCCGTTTTCCAGCGCAAACAGCTGTTTGTGCGTACCGGCGATCACTGTCCCGTGGGCTTCTGCCTGCGCCCAGATCGTGCTTTCACCATCCGGAAGCGGCGTCTGCACGCGCTCCCAGTGAAATTCCTCCTCCGTCTGCGCAGTTGGCGATTCCGTTTTTGTTTCCTGCAACTTGTCAGATACTGCATGCGCATCCGGCGAAGCCTCCGGAAGCGAAGTGCCCAGCTGCTGCTTCTTATTGCACGCTGCAAGCGTCAGTATCATAAGACTCGCCAAAACCAGCGCCAATATCTTTCTTCCTGCGTTTCTCATTTGTTTTCCCTCCATCCGGCATACCGGGCAAATCACAGTCGCCCCATGCGGTATTCTGAAGGCTGAGGCTGTCAAGCCCGCAGTAAAAGCTGCCAATCAGCTGGCTGAGTACTTTCTCTTTTTGCGCCGTGATTATCTCGTATTCCGGGCTGTTTTTCCAGTCCTTCCGTGTTTGCAGCGTTTGAAGAACTTCCAGAAGCTCTTTGAAATTTCCAAGATCCGGAGCAGCGTTCTCTTCTTCCGGTTCTGCGCCGGAGTCTTCCGGCAGCGCTTCTTCCGGTTCTTCCGCCGGTTCGGCTGTCGTTTCTTCTGCGGCGGGCGGTTCGGGCTCGGGCAACGTAATTTCCGCTTGTGTCTTCTGTTTCTGGCAGCCGGTCAGCAGCAAAAGCGCCAGCAGCGCAGCAAGCAGTTTTTTCATGGTTCTCTCCTTTTCATCCAAAAGCAACGCTTTACACTGCCAGTATAGCATACTCGCATGGAAGAAATTTCTTAAATATCCTTAATTTGTGCCGAACCGGCACCCCGGACCTGCGTCGCTGATAGGATCGTACGTTACCTCCGCGGTCTGCCTGCGGCTTGCATCTGTATGGATGATAGCGTCCGGAGAAACCGGCTGCAACAAATCCGGCACGAATACCGGTTTTCCCGGCACGAAAGCAGGATGCCGGTCCGCTGAAATTGTGCTATAATCGATATAGAAAGCCAGCCTCCGTGCGGAGGCTGAAAACGAAGAGGAATTCATATGCTTAGAATGTTACTTGCCGACGATGATCCGGTTTTCCTATCGAAGCTGGAGCGCCTGCTCGCGCAATACGCCGCGCAGCAGCAGCGAAAGGTTTGGATTGACGCATATCCGCGGGACGATCTGAGCGGCTTTGTTCTGCAGTCCTATGATATTGCCTTTCTGGACATTGATTTCGGAGACCGGCGCGGCGCCGGAATTGATCTGGCGCGGCGGCTGCGGCAGAAAAGAAATGACGCAATCCTCATTTTTGTTACCAACTATGTGGAATATGCACCGGAGGGGTATGAACTGCGCGCGTTCCGGTATCTTCTGAAAACCGATATCGATATGAAGCTGGAAGCCTACTTTTCGCAGGCGGCAGAGCAGTTTGCCGCCAAACGCGAAATCCTCCCCATTCAGACCGGCGGCGAGATGCGCAACCTGACAGTCGACGAGATTTTGTATCTCGAATCGGACAAGCACACGGTTCGTATTTATATGCTTTCCAGCAGCGCCGGTCCGTACAGCTGCTACGCCAGTTTGCAGAGTTTTGAAGAAAAGCTCCAGCCGCTGGGTTTCCTGCGGGTCCAGAAAAGCTATCTGGTCAATATGCGCCATATTAAAAAGCTCCAGTGCAGCGAAGTTATTATGGAAAACGGATTAACGCTGCCCGTCAGCGGGAAAAACTACAGTGAAATCAAACGAGCATACTTGCTGTGGAAAGGTGCGCAGACATGGAATACATAATTAGCGCGCTGTGGTTCTCGCTGGAATGCGTCGCCTTTTTTCTGTTTGCTTCCGCCTTTTTGCCGTATCGGTACAATCGCAGGCGAACGATTCTGACGGCGTTTGGGATCTGCGTTTTGTTGCTGCTGAGTCAGAGTCTCCCATTGCCGGCGCTTGCGCTTCGGCTGTGCGCGCTTGTCTTTGGTCTTTGTCTGATCGTTTTTCTGTTTCAGGGGCGGCTGGCGCAGCGTCTGTTCATCGGTTTGCTGGATTATATCCTGATTGCGGCGATGGATGCAATCGTCCTTTTCGGCGCGTCCACGGTTTTGCGCATCAGTCTGGACGAGCTGGTATGGAAAAAGGGAATGTATACTGTGCTAGTGACGGCTGGAAAAATTCTGTCCGTTTTTCTGGCGTGGCTTGTCACGCGGTTGCATCCGTTTCACAGGATTCATCCATTACGCCCTAAATGGATGCTGCTTGTCAGCCTTTTCCCATTGACGAGCCTTTTTATGCTGATGGCGTTATTCCTGATTTGTAGAGACCAACGGGATCTTACGCAACCGGTGGCATTTTTCTGTATCTTTCTCGGCATTGCTAATGTGGCAATTGTCTATGTTATTTCGCTGATTGAGCGTGATACGGAAGTAAAACAGCAAATCAATATACTTTCTCAGCAAATGGAGATTCAGACCGCCAGCATTCTCGCTCTGGACAAGGCATACCGGCAGCAGCGGCGGACGACGCACGATTTTCAGAATCATCTGTGTACCATCTCGGATCTTCTTTCACAGAAAGCCTATGAGGCCGCAGCGAAATACGTTCAAGAACTGAGTCAAACGCAAACAAGCCGAATTTTGATTGTGAATACGCATCATCCGATTATCGACGCCATCCTGAATCAGAAATATCAGACGGCAGTTGAATCGCAGATCGAAATGCAGTTTTGTATCAACGATCTTTCCGGTATCCAGTTATCCGCAAGCGAACTGGTCGTTCTGCTGTCGAACTTGCTGGACAACGCGATTGAAGCGTGCCGGCGTGTAGATGCGGAACGCCTGATCCAATGCACAATACTGGAAAACGACGGGTTCTTTCTCTCCATCCGGAATACCAGCCTTCCAGTCCTCATTACAGAACACGGCATTGCCACAACAAAAGCATCCGCAAGCGAACACGGCTATGGACTTCCCAGCGTATGCCGTATCCTGGACGGTCTTCACGCAGAGTATGCATACAATTACGAAGACGGCTGGTTTCAGTTCACAGCGGAAATCCCCAGCAAATAAGGAATATACCAACAACATGCTGGTTCAGAGAAGTGTAAAGGGTTCTTCTCCGAGCCAGCGTTTTTGTTGTCCGTATGAAAATACCTCTTTCGTGCCGCGAAAACCTGCTTTTGTGCTGGAATCGTTGAAACGAGCGACAAAGCCAATATAATCAAACGCGTAAGGTGATGTTGCTAATGAACATGATTGCGCGAATTACAGAATACTGCGTCCGGAAGGACATCATATCGTCGAGCGATGCGGAGTGGTTCTCATATGGGCTTGTGCAGCGCAGTGAAAAGCTGATCGCAATCTGCTTTTTATTTCCTCTGGGATGCCTGCTTTCCTCATTTTCTACGTCGCTTGTATTTTATTTGAGCTTTTTTCTGCTTAGGACCCATACAAACGGCTATCATGCAAAAACCTCCGCAGGCTGTCTGCTGTTTTCCATTTGCAGCGAATGTGTGCTGTTTTTGCTGATTTTGCCGTATTTGAAAGGCAGTGCAAGCCTTTGGATTTTGGCCCTATCGACCATCATAATTTTTTGGCTTGCCCCTTACGATCATCCGAACCTTCACATGACGAAGGAGGAACTGGC
>OHJE01000753.1_pt1 | contig 10380 bp, 10 predicted proteins | sample 1568491 | NCBI WGS metagenome assembly OHJE01 (sample SAMEA3879609, study PRJEB24766) | human gut metagenome | biome: human-associated habitat; feature: feces | place: USA | collected 1985/1987
ATTTCTATCCTGATTGACAGGGGTATCCTCTATGGCTGCACGGGGATACCCCTCTACCTGTGTACCGGGACACCTATTCGGTTCTGTAACTGTCCCTATCGGTTTAGACATACCTATATCGCTTGATGGAGGTATATCGGTCTGCATAGATATTGCTGTAGACACCGGCTCTGCTTCATCGGAAGTCCAGCCATCAGGATATAGATTTTCATAACATGGTGGCAGCTCATAAAATGTGTAATAAGGACTGCCATCATGTTTTGGTACTAAAAAGCCTGCATCAATCAGCCTATGAAAAGCTGTACGGCATCTTTCTTTGCTAATATTCAGCTCTCGATGCAACGCTGCTGGACTAAACGAAAAGGTATGCGCGTCCTGATGCAGCGCAAAATGAACATACAGCAAAAAAGCTGCTGTTCCATCGTCCAAGAGACGAACAGCAACACGCTCTGCCTGTCTTAAAATTGTACCGTAGGTTTTCCCGTCTTTTGACTTTTTTGCCCCTACAACGGTAACTATTCTTTGGTTTGGATTCGTTAGCACGTTTTACTGCTCCTTTCCCGTGCCACACTGTGTCAACGTTCGATAGAGATTGTCCATACACGCCCCGCATACTCTGACTTTCGCCTTTTCGCCATCATGGACGCTGCCATAGCCAGCTTGTAGCGTCACGAAAGACGCATAACAAGGCGATTCTTGTTTGCAGACAGGGCATATAAAATCCGCATTTGGACGGGTGTATTCTTCGATATGCCGCTGTCCGGTCTGAATACGTTTCAGTAATTCTGACATTTACTCACCTCCTGCCATTTCACTTTTTACAGTAGCAGTATCGGCTCCTCGGAGCGCTGCACCCTTGGGTGGACACTTTCTACTAACACTAATCGCAAAGGGTGTACCCTACATTGCCAACCGCAACAGGTACACCCTTATTCCAAACATCAAAAAAGACACGCCGTGTGTCCTAACCGCCTCGGCAAAGCCTTGTCCTACAAAGGTTTCGTACCCCTGCCCTTATAAAGAGAATTGGGGGATACCCTCAAGCTGTTTGAAAAGCGTTCAAAGCAAGTTACAGGCGCTGCATTGATAGCGACGGTATAGCCAGCCGAGCGCCTTTTGTGTGTCCTAAAATATAAAAGCCGTGCTTATCGGGCAGTTACTTTCTGCTCAATAAGCCACGGCTTCTTTTTTGCAATGCCCATGGTTACATCGACCGACTACATATGTTTCTCTTCTGGACAGGCGGCAGAAATACCAAAACCGCCCCCTGCCTGTGTCTGTTCCCGCTCCATGCGTTCAAAAATGGCACGTTTGATATACGTGTTCACTTTTTCGCCCGCTGCGCTTGCTACGGCTTGCAGCTTGTCATAATCGTCCTTTTGCATATCCAAGGGAACACGTTTAATGTTCTTCTTGGCATAGTCAACGTCATACCTTGCCTTTTCTCTTTTTTTATCTGTGTCTTTCACTTTGCATCACCTCCTCAATAGTATATCATGTCGAGCAAACTACGTACATAGTCATATTGAATAAAAACTACGTACGCATTTCTTGCACTTTGCCCATTTACAAATAACTACGTACGTAGTATCATGTAGCCATCACAGGGAATACAGGCAATTCATAGCGAACAAAATCACCGTCTGTCCAAATCCCGAAAAGAATGAAAGGAAGATGCAAAATGTCAAGTATCGAAATCATTTCCAAAATCGAAACGCTGAAAGAGTATGAATCCATCGCCGCCGAAGCCGCCGCCATGATTGAATCCATCAAAGATGAAATCAAGCGGCACATGGACACGCAGGGTGTTGACGAACTGACTGTAGGGACGCACATTATCAGATACACGACCGTTCTTTCCAACCGCTTTGACAGTACCGCGTTCAAAAAGGTTATGATGTACGGCGTCAACGACACCGACCGGCTGCACTTTGCAACTGCGGCGGGCAAGATCGGAAACGGACTGGACGAACAGCTTGAGAATTTTGTGCGCGAGCATCACGATACCAAACTCATTATCATTGACACCATGCAGAAAATCCGGGAAGTCGGCGGCGAGGCGTACAGCTACGCCAGCGATTATGAGATCATCGGTCGGCTCAAGCAGTTTGCCGACAAGCACTGCATCTGCGTTTTGACCGTCCACCACACTCGCAAGCAGCCTGCCGGTGACAGCTTCGAAATGATCTCCGGTACGACAGGGTTGCTCGGCTGCGCGGACGGGTCGCTTCTCATGCAGAAGAAAAAGCGCACGGCATTGGAGGCAACCATCGACGTCGTGGGGCGCGACCAGCAGGATCAGATTCTCTATCTGAAAAAGGATGCCGACACGCAGATCTGGAATCTTGAAAAGGTAGAAAACGAGCTGCACAAAGAGCCGCCCGATCATGTTCTGGATGCTGTCGCTGGACTACTATCCGCAGAACATCCAATCTGGACAGGATCGCCCTCTGCGCTTGCCGATGCCGTCCATGTCGGCATGGCGGCAAATGCGCTGAGCAAGTATCTGAATGTGAAGTCTGGCAGACTGTTGGATGAATACCACGTCCGCTATGAGAACAAGGTTCGGCACGAAGGGCGACGTATCACGCTGACCTATGATGCTGAAAGCAAATAAGCCGCGCGACGGCTGCGACGGTTGCGACGGTGAAAATGATACCGTAAAACAACCGTCGCAATCGTTGCGACCGTCGCGGAGGGAAGCCGGCAGCACGACCTTCCGCGCCCCCGTCCCCATCGAAAAATCCGCAGAGTTTGAGATGGATGTGGGCAGGAGATTATGAGCAGAGGTTGTCTGCAAATAAGCTGCTGACCACGCCGGTTTTTGCGGTTTGTATCCACACTGCAAACCGCAAAACCGGCAGAGACTTCCGCAGAAGCCGCATACCCCCTCGGAGAGCCCACGATACTTTGCAGCCGCAGGATGAAAGTATCATAGTGGGTTATTACACTTCCGCAGAAGTGCCTCCCCGAAAGCTACCCGTCCTGCACAATCTGAAATCAGGAGGTAAACTGCCTATGGCAAGAGGCGACGGTATCCACCGTACCAGCGCAAGAAACGCAAGAATGAAAGATACAGACATCGACAACGCACAGGCGCATAATGAGCGCGAAAAATCGTCGTATGTCAATCAGGACATCGTTCCTGAACGGACGCCATACAACGTCCATTTCAAAACGCCAACCGCCGGGTATAAGGAGATGTTCGAGCAGATGCGCTCTGACGGCGTGATCTCAACACGCGGTCTGAAAGCGGATGCCGAGAAATTCGGAGAGCTGATTTTCGATGTCAACTCTGCCTACTTCTTCAACCACGGCGGCTATGAATTTGCAAAACAATTTTACGCCGATGCCTACAAAGCTGCAATCAAAATTGTCGGCGGTGAGCAATACGTCCTTTCGGCAGTCATGCACGCCGACGAGCGCAACCGCGCCATGTCCGACGCGCTGGGACAAGACGTGTACCACTATCATCTTCATGTGATCTATATCCCCGTCGTGGAGAAACAAATCCTGTGGTCGAAACGCTGCAAGGATAAATCTCTGGTTGGGACGGTCAAGGAGACGATTCAGCAGGTCAGCATGAGCAAGAAGTGGGCTTCCAGGCCTGCGCTGGACGAGAACGGTGAGCCGATTTTAAGTTCCAAGGGCAAACCCATTCTCAAGAAGTCCTACAGCGTTTTGCAGGATGATTTCTTCCGGTATATGCGTGACGCCGGGTACGACGATGTGGAGCGCGGCGAACGCGGCAGCTCCGAGGAACACCTGACAGTGACGCAGTTCAAGGTGCAGCGGGAGCAGGCACGGCTGGCAGAACTCACGGAGCAGAACCGACAGCAGGAGCAGCAGGCAGCGACGCTCGGCAAGCAGATCAAAAAAATTCAGAATCAGCAGGTCGATGTGGCGGCCATCGAAAAGATTGAGGCAAAGCCCGTCCCGCTGTCCTCCAAGGTGATATTGGAGCGTTCTGAGTATGAATCGCTGGCAACGGAGGCGAAGAAGTACGCTGCGTCAGAGAAAAAGGAATCCAAGTTGCAAAAGGCTTTGGATGCGGCAAACAGGCTGACTGCAAAACTCAAGGCAGAGATCGCCGGTTTGAAGCAGGAGCTTTCCGAGTACAAATCCGTTCGCAGCAAGCTCCGTACACCAGACTTGGAACGCGAGAACGCAGAGCTTCGCGGAAAAGTGCAACGCTATGAGAACGTGATCCAGCGCAATAACCTCTGGCATTTCTTCCGTCCGCGCAGAGAAAAAACGGCAATGCGGGACGATGCCCGCTGATGCCGTGTTGAGCTGAGAAAAACGGATTTTACCGAATGGGAGCGTCCAGATCGAGCCGCGTATCATTTGGGCGCTCCCCATTCAAAAGTCACCCTGCTTTTGCAGGTGTAGAACTGACAAAAAATCTTGAAAATGCGCCTGTTTTTGCAGGGCAGGCAGAAATGGAGGCAATATGAAAACTGGACTGACTAAGAGGCAGAAAACGACCTGCATCTATTTTGACGAAGCCAGCAAAACCGTCGAAATCCAGACACACAATACCGCGCTCAAAAAGCGGCTAGCACGGTATGCAGCAAAGCATACCGATTTGTGCAGGCAGACCGACGATGATGAACAGGGCGGCCTGACCTTCGAGATTGACCGCAGACGATTCGCCGTCCGTCTGACCGTGCCGTATTCGGATACGCGCCGACAGGCAGCAAGTGAGCTTGCCAAGAAGAATGGACTGAAAGGAAGACCACAATTATGAATTGTAGACTCCAGACGCATTTAATATTTGTACTCCTATGAAATCATCATTAATATTGACACTATTCGTTTTTGTGAGTATAATATGATCATTAAATTACGAAATAACTGGAGGAATCTATGTATATTTCAGTTAATGATGCGGCTTCAAAATTCAACATATCAAAGAGACGAGTTCAAGTTTTGTGTGAACAAGGACGTATTGACGGTGCAAATATGGTTAGCGGAGTATGGCTAATACCTGATACTGCTTCCAAGCCTATCGACGGTCGAAGAAAACATATAAGTTGTAACAAAGCTGACCAGATTGGTGTCGTTCACGACATTTTTACTGTTGATGATGTATGTAAGGAATTGTCTATATCAAAAGCAACTGCAAAAAACTGGATTCGCTTGGGTAAGATTGTCCCTGACATTGATAACCAGTTTTTCAGCCGAGGATATATTGAAAGATTTTCGGCAGAACTTAAAAATCCCAAAAATAAGAAGCTTAAGAGCCGCAGAAACAAAAAGTCCTCCACAGGAAAAATCCTCTACAAAGACTATATTCATACTGAAAATAATAAGAGGTTAGTTTCTGAACTATTGGAACTAAATATCATTGAAGATGAAAGGGATATGGTTGCAGTACTTGCAAATTTTGCCGTTCAGCTTTATTATCAAAGCCGAAATAAGCAGTATTCAGATAACAACCTTCTAATGCGTTTTTTGACGCAAAAACACTTTGACGATTTCCATATTCTAATTGAAGATTTGCTAGGATCCTACAACATAGATTCTGCATTATTTGAAAGATTACAGCCCGCATTGACAAAAGAAATTCTTTTTGTGAGCGGGGAAGACTCGTTAGGCTTTGTATATATTTCCTTACAGGATATTGCCCGGCGAAAAAGCAGGGGTGCCTATTATACTCCCGAAAAGGTTGTAAATGAGTTGATTGAAAGACTATACAAAAATGATGTTAATTTGAACGCGCGAACGATCTGTGATCCTTGTTGTGGTACCGGTAATTTTTTGCTGAGACTTGGTATGATGGGAATGGACTACTCAAATCTTTATGGTCAAGATATCGACCCCATAAGCATTTATATCACCAGAATCAATGTTGCACTTATGACGCCCCAAATGACCGTTACCGATCTTTATTCCAGATTCATTATCGGTAACACATATTTGATGACCTTTACGCAGAAATTTGATGTTGTGCTCGGAAATCCGCCGTGGGGGAGTGAATTTTCTGAAGCTGATGTAATCACATATCGCAAGCTTTTTCAAACTGCAACCGGTAAAAGTCTAGAGTCGTATGACTTGTTTGTAGAAAAAGCGCTAACTATGCTCACTTACAATGGTGTGATGGCGTTTGTTTTGCCTGAGGCTATTCTAAGCGTAACTGCACATGAAGCGGTACGAAGACTAATTCTCGACACCTGTTCATTCAAATTTGTTGCCTATTTAGGAAATGTGTTTTCCGGCGTACAATGTCCCTCTATAATTCTCGGAATTATGCCCGACGCAGCTAAGACAGTCCTTGGCTGTGAAGTTTCAACCGGCAATACTACTTTTGTCATTTCAAAGCATCGCACTTTCTCTGACGGAACCCTCTCATTCAATGTTTCTGATGAAGAAAATCGTTGCTTAAGTACGATTAGTGGGATTGAAAATGCGGCTTTTTTGAAAGAAAATGCGAAATTTGCGCTTGGGATTGTCACGGGTAATAATAAGGAATATATATCTACAGAAAAACAAAGTGATAATGAGTTGGTTCTGAAGGGGAGCGATATTCAAAGATATAAAGTGTGTCCGTCTGGAAATTACATCCGGTTTGAGCCAGAATCTTTTCAGCAAGTAGCTCCTATAGAAATCTACCGTGCAAAAGAAAAGCTACTTTATCGCTTTATCAGTGAAGTACCTGTATTCACTTATGACAATAAGCAAACACTTTCTTTGAACAGTTGTAATATTGTTATCCCCGAAATTGATGGACTTGCAATAAAGTATGTTCTTGCAATACTTAATTCAAGCGTTGTAGCCTTTTTTATTTCAAAGAAATTCAACTCTGTCAAATTACTCCGTTCACACATAGAACAGGTACCAATACCCATTGTTTCAGCAGAAGAACAGGACAGTATTATAAAAAAAGTAGACCGCATAATGAACTCTTTCGAAAACATTAGCGGTCTATATAGCGAGTTAGATGACATGATCATGGGTCTGTACCATTTAACAGTACAAGACAGAAAAATCATAACAGCGGCTTTGGCTGGTAAAAATCTATTTATCGATTTTTGACTTGCCCTTAGCATAAACCGCATCAAGTATGTTTTCTTCTTTTACAAAGAACGGGAGCAACTCATCTTCTGTCATGAACACTTGCCCTTCAAACACTGGATTATCTGCCGTTCCTGTATGTTCATTTCTATGTTGCGAGCCTAGTTTCCCTGTTTTGAGAAGTTCGTCACTACTCAAAACCCAATAAAGCAACGTATCCCGACAAGTACCAATCCAAATGAATACATCGCAACAAGACGGTTTTAACTGCTGATAGTGATATTTGAACCCCGTATCATGCGCCTCGGTGTGTAAATAGGCTCGGCTGGCTAAACTTCCACTACTTTTTGTACTATTTGCTCGACACGCTTTAACCTCAATCCTAATACCATCCAGCCAAAGATCAAATTCGCCGTCAAAATCAGGGTATACGTCGGCAAGGTTTTCTTTCGTAGCTTTGATGAACTGCGGGAACAATTTTCTAATGTATTCTTCTCCCCATGTTTGACCATATGTGCGGGGAGCCATATCAAACAGTTCGAGGAACTGATTCCTATTGCAGTAGTCTTCGTCGAGCTTAGCATATTCGTCATATGTAATTTCACCAAGAGACATCAGATATGCTAGAATTCGGCTCTCTCTACTGAATGGATATAATGCTTTTTCACGCATTATAGAAGAAATTTCCTCTTTCGTACATTTTGAATTGCATAGCAATTCTTCAATTTTCTCTCTTAACTGCTTCATGCGTCCTCCTCCGATATAAGAAATAGTTTATATGGTTCTACGCCAAGTGCATCTGCAATTCTCTGAATATTTTCTAACGAAATGCTCCTGCGAAAGCATTCAATAGCACTAATGTATGTTCTGTGCATACCGCACTTTTCTGCAAATGCCTCCTGAGATAACCCGGTCTGCTGGCGATACCGCTTAACATTTGATCCAAAAACCTTGACTATATCCATACTTGTAAACCTCCATGATATATGCTACAATATCGAATACAATAAGTCTACATACAATGAGTCGCGAGACACACCACATCTGGAAGGACATTTATCACGCATCGTTGTTGTGACAGCATAAACCATGTCGTATCGTTTGGCTTCTCTTCGTATATTACCGACGATATTAGCAACATATATCTGCACCTTATGAGTTGGTTTGCGTGGCCAAAGGAGTTAGTTTTGAAACTGCTCATGTATGACATGTACACCTGATTAAAGGAGAAAAAGTACAAATTTCAAATAATCTATGGAGGGATTACTATGGCGTTACCGACAAGTTATATGACAGGGAGTTTCACAAAAATTCCTCAGTATTTTGATACAATGCTGACAGCAAAAGCCCCAGACAAATTTACAACAAAGTTCATGGCTGATTTAGGCTTTACCAGTTCAAATGACAGACAATTTGTAAACGTATTAAAGGCAATTGGCTTTTTGGATGATAGTGGAACCCCAACAGAAAGATACTTCAAATTTTTGGATCAAAGCTTTTCAAAACAAATGGTTGCTGAGGGAATAAAAGAAGCATACGCCGATTTGTTTGCCCTTAACACGTCTGCTAACAAAATGACGAAAGCAGAGGTCGAAGGAAAATTCAAGACCTTGACTAATGGTTCTAAAGAAAATGCAACTATCGGACATATGGCAAGCACATTTATAAATTTATGCGGATATGCAGATTGGGCTGAAACGCAAAGCTCACCTACACCGACTCAATCTCAAAATGCTGATCCTGTGCAAAGCTCTGATAACGGATTAACTTCAAAGGTTGCCCATCCTCACGAAGGACACAGAATTGATTTGAATTACGATATCCACATTCATTTGCCTGCAACACGCGATCAGGCAGTTTATGATGCTCTATTTGCAAGTTTAACCAAACACTTACCGTTAAAGTAGGAGATATCGGCACACGGAGACGGATTTATATTCATTTGCTTTTCGAGGAATACTGGCAGAAGAAGCCCTTGACAAAGCCGGTCACAAAAAGTATACCGCAGAAGAAGCTTTCTTTTCTGAGTCATTGGCAAAAGAACTTCATTTCGATGAAATCGACAGCAAATATGTCGAGCAATCAAAAACAATGATAACCGTTTTTGCGACCATAACAGCATTTGAAAACGCAACACGAGAATTTGTTTTCTCAACACTTGCTGGGGCATATGGCGACGATTGGTGGGCAAAAGGTGTACAAAACGGTATTAGAGAGAAAGCGCAAAGTAGAAAAGATTCTGAAACCAAAGTCAAATGGCATATAAATCGTGGTGATATGATGATGTCATATTTGGAATTTGGTGATTTACCTAAGATAATGTGTTCGCAGGGGAATTGGCCTTATTTTGAACCATACTTTGGTTTTTCTAATGCTCAAGAGTGGATACGTACTACATTTGAGACAATCGAAAAATCACGAAACGTGATAATGCATAGCGGAGTATTGGACGAATTAGATGTTGCTAGAGTAGGGATGAATATAATAGATTGGTTGCATCAAATCAATGCCTAACTACTGTGCAGCGTGTAATTATTGCATATATTATGATCTGGCAGAATATTCTTTAGATAATTCTTGATTGCTGATTTCTTCTATTGATAGCATCCCCTGATAGCTTTTTGATAGCAGAAAGTCGGATACCCCATAGGATTGGGATAATTGGTATCAAATAAAGCCAAATGGAAGCAAACGGTCTATACAAAAAAGTTTAGAGCGCGTTTCCGCTTGGCGAGTGGGAATAATTTCAGAGGTTGAAAAAAGTCCGTAAACACTGGACTTTTTAAACCTTGATGCCTCTCGTGGCAACGATTCTGCAGCTTGATTTTATGATTCACAAGGAGAGCCGCCTGATTTCGAACGAAGTCAGGCAGCTCTTTTTGTCATCCTTGCAAACGTCAGCTTGTTATTCTCATGCGCCTGCGTTCCAACTGGACTTTCCCAAACAGACATGCTATACTGATGCTACCCCATCGTAAGGGAGGACTCTGCATGATAAAACGAATCCGCTTTGCTTTCTTACTTGCCGCAGCGATTCTTGCGTTGAGTCTGCTTGCCGGGTGTGCCGATAAAAAAGGCGTACAGGATGATGACCCGGTCGTCGCGTCTTACGGAGAAACGGAAATCCGCAGAAGCCTCGTCGATTATGAAAAGCAGAACCAGCAGGCGCTCTCCGGCGGCAAAGCCGTCAGCGATCAAGAAGCCGTCGACCAGCTGCTTGAGAACCTTGCCATGCTCGACGAGGCAGAGCACCTCGGGCTTTCCGTCTCGCAGGAGGAGGTTGACGAAGCCTTCGCCGCGCAGCAGCAGAACTACGAAGAATACGAAGATGTGCGTACTGCGGTGGACGCCTGGTGCAAGCAG
>OHJE01000757.1_pt1 | contig 10361 bp, 8 predicted proteins | sample 1568491 | NCBI WGS metagenome assembly OHJE01 (sample SAMEA3879609, study PRJEB24766) | human gut metagenome | biome: human-associated habitat; feature: feces | place: USA | collected 1985/1987
ATCTAGCATCATACAACTTACATCTTCCCTTGCAGAACAAAGAACACGTATCCGCTCCGGCCAAACAACAACGTTTACTTTCGTTAACAAATCAAGTGGATCCCTCCTCCTGCTCTGTTCCAACTCAAAAAACCAAGGGGGGAGTGAAGAAAGTCCGAAGTAAATGCGTAACTTTGTGGGGTCGTTTGACGCCATCGACAAATCAAAATATGCCCTGCGGCAGTCATTTGAACTGCAAAAACAAGGATAACCCCTCGTTTTCAGCGTCCCATGAGCCCATGTCCTCAACAAGATGAAAATCAAGCGAAACGAAGCATAACTATCTGACACATAACTATTTAACAGAAAACAACCCCGTATGTTCGGGATGAGCCTCAGAGGGTCTTGCCTCCACACAAAAAACGGGATTTCTCACGCCAAATGGCGATATTTGCCGTCTTTTGTAGGTGTTTTGTACTTGCAAATCCCTCTCTTGGGCAGATAGCGTCGCCATCTTGTCGTCTATACACGATAAAAAAGACGTAATTTTGTCGTCTATAAACGATAAAAATGCTTATCTTTGCAGCAGGATTCTGTTTCAACGGTAAAGAAGTATGACAAAAGATTTGATAAAAATCCTCATATCCGAGTATCAGGCTTATGTGGCTCAGGTCAAGTTGGTCCCCCGTGACGTAGCGTTCATGGAGGGGCAAAACTATGTGTTTGTCGGGTTGAGACATGCTGGCAAGTCCTACCTGATGTTTCAGCGCATAGCCCAGTTGATAGCGCAGGGACACAAGCGAGAGGAAATCTTGTATTTCAACTTCGAGGACGACCGCATAGACTCCTTGGAGCTGAGCGACCTCGATCTGATCAAGACTTGCTATGAGGAGATGTACGACTGTCGTCCCATCTTCTTCTTGGACGAGATACAACTGGTGGATAGATGGGAGAAGTTTGCACGAAGGTTGGCAGACCAGAAATACCATGTCTATATCACGGGCAGCAATGCCAAGATGCTGAGCAGCGAGATAGCTACTACGCTCGGCGGCAGATACATGATACACGAGGTGTATCCATACTCCTTGACGGAATACCTGAATGCAAGTGGCATTGACGTGAAGGCGAAGAATGCACTTTACGCGCATGGCAAGGAGATCATGCGCCTGGCAAACACCTATTTTCAGCATGGCGGGTTGCCGGAGACCGTAGGGATGAAGGAGCCACGTCCGTGGATGAGCAACTTGTTTGGCAAGATCTTCTTTGGCGACTTGGTGGCGAGGTATAAGATCCGCAACGACTATGCCCTGCGTGTGATGATTCGCAAGATGGCGGAGAGCGTGAAGCAACCTTTGTCGTATAGCCGTATCGCCAGCATCGTGAGCAGCACGGGAAAGAAGCTCAGTACGGACGCCACGATAGACTACGTGGGCCACATGACCGACACTTGGCTCATCTTGCCGTATGAGAACCTGTTTGGCAAGTTGCAAGACAAGGAGTCCCGCCGCAAGTACTATTTCACGGACAATGGCTTGCTACATCTTTTCCTGGTCGATGCCAACACCTCGTTGCTCGAGAATCTCGTTGCCATCACGCTTCGTCGGCAATATGGCGATGGGAGTTATTTCTGGAACAGCAAGAATGCCGAGGTCGATTTCGTGGTGCCCGAAGAGGAGCTGGCGATACAAGTATCTTATTCGATGGCGGACGCCGAGACCTTCAGGCGGGAGACGGACGGGCTGATACGCCTTGCCTCCGTTCAGCGCCTCAAGCGAATGGTGGTCGTGACAAAGGACGAGGAGAATGTCGTGGAGAAGGATGGCCACCGTATCGAGATCCTCCCTTTGTGGAAGTGGTTGCTGGAGTATTAGTGGGAAGAATCGGCTGGGCTTAGAGCAAGAAGTCCAGCCGAATATGCTGGCACATCTGCTTGGGATGATTTGGATGTTCAGGAAATTTTCGATCAATACTGCCACTAATTTTTCTACTTGGACGGTACTTGGGCGGTACTTGGGCGGTCCAACTCCTTTTCCGCAGTCCATTCGGCCTTCAAAGGGGCATCGTGGCGGATAAAGCGGGGACGGTCACGCGGGAAGTAATGCTGAGGACTCTTGTCTGGCGAGCCCTCGGCGCCCTCACTTGCAAAGGTACGTGCTTACCTTTGCAGCATTTTCTACCCTACAAAACCATAAAAAGCCACGCGTTTCTGTTGCTTTTCCAAAAAATGTTTTATCTTTGAGTTTTTAATCAAGGCGTCCGCACCTCAGCGACCGAGTCGCGCTTTTTGTATTTGCCCTATCCTTTTGGCGCTTGCAGGCGGCGAAATCTTAGCGCTGCAAGTGTTGGCCCATAAATCATCATCAACACCAAAACAACCATCTAAGCAGCCATGAAGAAAAAAATGACTACTACTGGCGACGTGAAAATCGCCTTGGAAGAAGACTTGCTCACGCTCGACGCGAGCACAGGTGAGAAATTTTACCGTCCATTCACCCCCGAAGACTTTCGGCGCTTTGAGACGGAGACCATTCACGTGCGCGAGGAGGCGCAATGGATCATCGACGAGATCAATCGCCACATAGGCAACCGACGGACGGCCCTCAAGTATGTATTCCACGTCGCTCAGATTCTCAGTACGAGCCTGGACACATACCGCCAGCTGGTCAAGGACCTTCGCAGCAAGGCCTACGTCACCATTTATTACATCTACGACAAAAAGGTGGAGCAAATGTGGCAGGACCAGTTGAAACCCACGCTTGGCGAGATTGTGGCCTTGGGGGAGAAGATTCAGACTAACCTCATGGACTTTACCGAGTCCTGCCCTGCCTCCGTCTTTGAGAAGATTGTGAGAGCAAGCGGCCCACAGGAGGAGCCCGGCATGATGCCCGACGACTACGAGGGCCTCAAAACACTGGCCGTGAAGCGGATGACGGAGAGCATACGTTTTGTGATCAGCATTGCCGAGGAGATAGAGATGTGGATCACGGATTTGTGTGGCACGCGGAAGGTTCGTAGCGCGCCCGAGGAGACCATCATCTACCGCTTCCTCCAAAAGGAATTTGAGGAAACCCGACAAGACGCTCACCTCGCACGGGTGGAGAAGCAACACCATCATGATTTGTTCGACCGAAAGGCAGAAGCCAACATGAACATTCTGCAGATTCTGCTGGACAAGACGGAGAACCACTACAACGTCCACAAAATCTGCAAGCTATGGTCGAACCGCTACCGCTTGGGCATAGAAGAGACCGAGGCGTTCGCCCACGAACTGAGCCGCCACGCGTTTACAAAAGAAGACTTTGAGGTGCTCTTCAAGTACCAGGCCGAGCACAAGATGCTGACCGAGATAATTAGCAAGCGAAACGAATACGAGCGACATGGAGACCCGCTTTTTGTAAATTGGGTCGATCCTTATAAGCTGGAGAAGGTACTGAGATTCTGGATCAAGGCCAATATCAAGACGAAGCAGCAATGGTATATTGTCTGGTGCATGATGAAATATACGTTCAACATGATAAGGGAAAGTCAAGAGAAAAGCGACTTCGCCAAACGCATGAACCAAATGTTCGAGGAAGCGGAGGCAGTGTGCGAGGTAAATTCATTTAGACGACTCGAGAACAAATTGAATCACAATAGGCATTTCTCCTATTGGACGAAGGAGAGCGATCCTGACTATTCGATAGCAGAAAGTCTCTATCAAAAGCTGAAAAATAAAGAAAATTTCACCCGACATGAGTAATATTGTTTAATTACCATGCGATAATCAAAACTTCGTTAACGGCTTACTTTGCCAACTATTTTTGCCGCCAAGAAAACACTTTCTTTAGCTTTTCGTATTTTTTACTATCAACACATATTTTGCCATTACCACGAAATGCCTGTTTTTTACCAAGCGCAAAAAGAGCAACCACCGATTTTCCGCCTCAAAAGCGCTCTTTTTTCAAGCCTTTTGTCCTCGATTTTCATACTCTCCTTGCTTTTACCAAAAAAAGGCCGATTTTTACCAAATTTAGGGGTTTTTTCGGGAAATGTTGGTAAAACGATTGTGCGGCTCCTCGCCACTTTCTACCTTTGCACCGTCAGTTCGAGGCACGCGAGGCCCACGATGGCAAGCTAACAAAAAATAATAAAAGGTCGCGAAAGGGCGCGACGTAAAACGAGAGTAATGAGTATGTATTTCAGTTTCACAGTCTGGAGGTTTTTGTTTAGCCTCAGTATGAGTTGTAGTAAAAAGGAAAAGTAAGAAGAGCGTTATGGAAGGAAAAATTATGCGAGTAGTGCAGCAGGGCGAGGCCTTCGCTGTGCAGAGTCAGAAGAGCGAGACGGGACAGGTGAAGAAGTGCAACATCCTGCTGCAGGAGCTGGGCGGGAAGTACGCCGACCAGTATGCCTGCACGATGCTGGGCAATGCGGCCACCTGCCGCTTCTCCCGGGACGAACTGGTGGCCGTCAGCCTCCGCTTCACGGTCAACGAGTATGAGGGACGCCACTATCAGGACATCCTCGTGGCGGACATCCATCGGTTGAATCGGTGATTTATTTTTAACATTAATCATCGTTAATCGAAACATTAATCGGTCATTAATAGGATTGGCCCAAGGGCCAATTTTGAGAACAGAAAAGTAAAAAAATAAAAATCTGAGTTGAGTACGAGGAGGATATTCCATGGTAAAGCGCGCAACAATCCACGTCTCTTCTCGCAAAACTCAACAACAATGAACAAGAACAATCAAGTCAACAATCAGGTTGACAATCAGAACCATGGCGACCATTGCCAGCACGTACAGATCGGCGGACAGGCTTACTACGACGACCGCAAGTATTTTCTTTTTTCGCCCGACGCGCCCGTGCCGCAGGCCGTGGAGAGTTTTCGCAAGGCGGGCGTAGGCCAGCAGATGAGCGACGGAACGTTTGATTTCGTGCCAAGGGCGAAAGCGAAGACCCGGAGCGTGCTCATTCGCAAGCTCGCCCACGGGCGCATCAGCAGGACCCAGGACGACGCAGTACAACTGACGTTGAAGTTTTTCCGCACGGAGAACGTGATCATCGCCCAGGCCATCATGGACGAGGCGCAGGACGCCATCGACGCCCTGCTCAATGAGCAACTGACGAAATAACAAAGAAAGGAGGAAGAAACAATCATGAGTGTACACTTGATATATTATCAGCAGGGCCACAAGATGATGGAGGCCGTGGCGACCGAGGAGGCTTATCGCCGCTATCGCGACAGCCAGGCGCAGCAGCGCTGGGTGGAAACGATTCGCCATCCGAAGCCCGAGACCGACGTCTCGGCAGCAAAGCGGAAGCTGGTGCAGTTCAACTACTCCTGCTTGCCCACGGAGGACGGTTGTCTCAAAGGCGCCAAGCGGCTGAGCAAGTCGGTCGGTATGGACATCGACCATCTGAGCGCCGACGAGGTGAATCTGGTCGCCGCTACGGCCATTGAGAAGAAGGACGAGCTGGGCCTGCTCATGCTGGAGCGCAGCGCCCGCGGAGGCGGCCTCCACGTCGTCTTCCGCCGCCATCCCGAGATGGACCAGGAGGCCAACCTGCGCTGGGCCTCCGACCTGCTCGGCGTGGAGTATGACGCTGGGGCGAAGGACATCACCCGCGTCTTCTTCGCCACCACGTCCGAGGACCTGCTCTATCTCCATGAGGACCTTTTCGACAATGCGGAGTGTGAATCATTCACGGGCTCGGAGACTACTTCCACGGGCTCGGAGGCTACCTCCACGAACAAAGAGACTACTTTTACGAACAAAGAGGCTACTTTCACGGCCTCTGAGGATACTTCCGAGACGGAGGCAGAACAGCCCCAGCCAGCGGTTGCCACGGCCTCAGAGGAGCAACCCATGTGCTACAAGGGCATTCCCTACGATCGCATCATCGAGAAATGGTGGGCCTTCTACAACGACGGCGACCACCCGATACGGTCCAACCGCAACACGCTTACTTTTGAGTTGGCCGTCAACCTCCGCAACATCTGCGACTCCGACCCGCAGTTGCTGGACCGCATCATCCCCTGCTACGACGAGTTTCCCGAGGCGGAGAAAATGGCTTGCATCCGGTCGGCCCTGGGCGAGAAGAAGACGCAGATGCCGAAACGGCTGAAGGACGTGCTGATGGCCGTGCGCCAGGACATGAGGGCCGAGGCCCGGGAGGAGGCCGAGGAGGAGGAAGCGCTGCTCCAGGACGACCTCTACTACTACGACGCGCTGCCAAAAATGCCGCAGGGCGTGAGGGAGAGCATCGATGCCGTGGGCCCATACCTCGCCATGCCCGCCATCTTCGCCATCACGCCGGCCATCGGCATGCTCGCCACGGGCGTGCGCGTCGATATCCACGGCACACCCTCGCAGCTCAACCTCATCAGCTATATCGCAGGAGATTTTGCCTCGGGCAAGGGCAGTATCGACCCGATCGTCTCCGCTTGGCTTTCGGAAGTAAAAATGGTCGATAAAGGCTATTTGGAGGCCGAGGAGGAATGGCGCGCGCGGAAGCGGGCGGCCAAGAACAAGAAGGAGCAGCCCGAGGACCCGAAGTATCCCGTGCGCTACCTGACCCTCAACAACACCGTGGCCAACCTCGCCGACCGACTGGCCAACACCCAGGGCAAGCACGCTTTTTCTTTTACGCCCGAGGCCGATACCGTGGCGCAGAAGTGGCGCACGGCGATGTGCGACTTCTCCGTCATGCTGCGCCAGGCCTACGACGGCACGCCCTACGACCGGGAGGCGAAGTCGGCCGAGGCCGTCAACGTGCACATCGACAAACTGCTGTGGAACGTCGTGATGTGTGGCACGCCCGACGCCCTCTACCGCGTCATCACCAACTACACGGACGGTTTTCAGAGCCGTGTGGCCGTGGCCCGCACGCCCGACAACACCTTCTCGGCGCTCGCGGAGAGCCCCTACCATCTGACGGAGCAACATCGGGCGAAGATCCAGCAAGTGGCCCACCTGCTGCCCTTGATGAGCGGCGACGTGGAACTGCCGAAACTGGAGAAGCGGGGCCGCGACTGGCTGGAGCGAATCCGCATCGAGACGCTGGAGAACGACGACAAGACCAAGGCGCGCCAGCGCTTCCGCACCTGCCCCACGGCCATGCGCATGACGACTTGTCTGATGCTCTGTCGTGTGGCCGAGCTGCTCATCCAGCACCACGGGCTGCAAGGCGCTGAGACACGACTGAAAGCCGATCCTACGCTGTGGCAGAACCTGCTGCAGCGCCAGCAGACGCCGCAGATGCTCGCCACTTTCGACGTGCTGGCCGACTACATGATCGACAACGCCATCTACTTCTTCCGAGAGCGTATCGAGGAGGCGTTTCGCGCGGGCACCTATACACCGTCCGACGCTCCGCGCACCAAGAAAGGTTGCAATGATACGATCTATCAGAAGTTGGGCGGCCAGTTTACTGCCGAAGAAGCCTATGGCGCCACTATCAACGTGAGAGGCTTTGATGTGCAGAAAGGAAGGGTGCTTACCATGCTCTACCGGTGGGAAAAACAAGGAATAGTCCAGCGAATCGAGAAGGGGGTGTATAAGAAAACCTACCGCCTGACGGTATAGCAAAATCACGTTATCACATTATCACGTTATCACGTTATCACTTTCCCACTTTCCCTTTTAGGCTTCGCAGTCGGAAAGCAGTCGGGAAAATATGTCAATCAAAACAAAACATCAAGAACAAAAAATGATCAAGAACATGTCAATAATCTTATCAGAGCACTTCCGCCTCACGGAGTTTACCACCTCCCTCGTCGCCGTCACACGGCGCATAGACAACACGCCGCCCCTCTCGGCGGTCGGCAACCTCCAGCAGCTCTGCCTCCACGTCCTGGAGCCGCTGCGGGCCCATCTCGGCCACGCCGTCCGCATCAACAGCGGCTACCGCTCGCCAAGGCTCAACGCCGCCGTCGGGGGCGTGAAAACCTCGGACCACACGCGCGGCTGCGCCGCCGATATCTTCGTCCCCGACATCAAGACGGGCCGCGAATGGTTCGCCTGGATGATGGACAACCTCGAGTTTGACCAGCTCATCTGGGAGACCGCGTCCGGGGGCAAGGCCTGCTGGATACACGTCGGCTACCGGGGCGCGGGCCGCAACCGCCAGCAGGTGATCGGCCACCTCGTGAAGCACTAACCAAGTGGTGGTTCGTCCGAGATTTCGAACGACACACGAAGTGGTGTAAGCATTAACTCGCCATGAGCAGAACTTGAGCAAGCTCAGTTCTACTCATGGCTTACCCCAAGATTTGTGTCATGTTGTTGCCTCCTGACTTCGTCACTATAAAAGCCGCTATTGTAGAATTGTCTAATAAATAGGACTTTATAACATAGCTTTGTATGGCCGATATTCTCTTTATCGAAGCATTTTGACTTGCCTCATTCAACGATAAAGTTGAATTTATTGGCTTTTTCTTGCCATATTCAGACAAAAGCATTAACTTTGCACGCAAAACAACAGGAGATTATGGCTACAAAGGAAGAAGTAGAATTGTTTCTCTCCAAATTCATTCAAAAGGTAAAGGTATTCGGCATTGTCTTTCGTGACGACAGGGGCAAGAATATGCAGACTCTTTTGGAACTGGAGATAACGCCTAAATACCGGGAAGATGTCATCATGAACCTTGACTCCGAAGACTACGTGGAAGGACCGATAGAGGACACCTTAAATAAAAAAGGAGAAATGTGGGTATTCGGAAAAGAGGTTAGCGGACGTGACATATATATAAAGATTTCAATGGGCATCAGTAATTCAAGTGCCATTTGTATCTCTTTTCACATAGCAGAATATCGTATCACATATAAATTCAAGTAAGTCATGAAAAGTCCATTTACAGGAGGCGAAGCAGTCCTTGTCACAGAGACTCGAAAGGCTGTTTTCAGAAAAGAGGAATACGAGTACACCCACCTGTGTTATCAATGTGTCGATACGCAGGAGACATTCACGACCACGCAGGTGGATACGTTTAATACTTCGCAGATATACAATAGTTATCGTACTGCCCATGGCATTCCTTATCCCGACGAGATAAAGGAAATACGCAGCCGCTATATGTTGTCGGCATTGAAGATGTCAAGGATTTTGGGTTTTGGCGATAACCAGTACCGTTTGTACGAGAATGGAGAAATTCCCAATGTGGCCAACGGACGAGTATTGAAAGCCATCCAGTCTCCAAAGACATTTGAGACATTTGTGGATGCGGCCAAAAACGTATTGTCTGACGATGAATACATGAAGATAAAAACACGTTTGGAAGAGTGCGAAGACCGGTCTTCCATGGACGGTTTGATACACAAGCTCGTTTTCGGCGACAATATACGCAGCCGATATAATGGCTATGCCATGTTATCCATAAGCAAGTTGAAGAACGTCCTTTTGTTCTTCATCGAAAAATTCAACGGCGTGTTTGTCACCCAAATGAACAAAATCTTGTTTTATACGGATTTTCTGTCTTATCGGGAAAACGGACAAGCCATGACGGGATTGTCGTTCAAAGCCATCCAATACGGTCCGGTGCCCAACAGATGGGACAGGGTGTATAGTCTGATAGATGATATCAACCTGATTGAAGTGGAGGGTAAAAACGGGAATGTGGGCAACAAACTTGTGTCGGATATGCCATGCGACATTTCAAGTTTCTCCAACGAACAGTTGTCAATACTTGAAACGGTTTATGATACGTTCAAGAATGACAATTCTGTATCCATATCAAACAAGAGCCATGAGGAACCGGCATGGATAGACAATCAAGGAACTCACTCATTCATCGATTTCAAATATGCGTTTTCATTGAAAGCGATTTGAACGAACAAGTAAATTCATGATGAGGCGGTTGTCGGAATACTGACCGACGACCGCCTTGTTTCATATCCTGATTGCATCAACAAGAGGAGTGTACGCAAAGTACACTACAATCGCTCGTTGTCATACGTTGTACTCGTTGCTTTAGTTGTTTTCCTTGTCTTTGCAGGACAAGCGCGTGCGTGTTTGGGGCACACGCCACCATTGTTACATGTTACATGTTACATGTTACGTTAAGGCCTCCCTACTTCCCATGCTTGCAAACTCTGCAAAGAATACAATGTAAAGATTATCCAAAGCATGTATAGAATGTTCACATAGCTTTGCTATGTGCTATTTCCATAGCGATAAAAAAAGTTGGAAAATATTTGTGATTTTATTTGGTGGTATCAAAAACTCTCCGTACCTTTGCAGCAGATTTAGCGGAGCTCGGCAATTTGAGAGCAAGTTCTCATTGCGCTCGATTGTACAATCTTTGCACCGTCAATTGAGGCCCGCGGAACAATTCCATAGAGGCTCAAAAATCGGGCATGCTTACGACGGGGGCGAGGGATAAGCAAATAGCGGCGTCG
>OHJE01000762.1_pt1 | contig 10308 bp, 9 predicted proteins | sample 1568491 | NCBI WGS metagenome assembly OHJE01 (sample SAMEA3879609, study PRJEB24766) | human gut metagenome | biome: human-associated habitat; feature: feces | place: USA | collected 1985/1987
CGGAGGTGACGGATGTAGACTATAACGGGCAAAAATTATGGATCACAGATCTGAAAGAGGGGAGGTACTGTGCAAATGAGGAGATACCGGAATATTTTATCAGTACATTTACACACAATATCTCAAATTGTATCAATAAACAATTTAATAATGCAAACAAAATACTGGAAGCGGATACAAAAGAACTGAGAATCAGTATTATTCATGAGTCGGCGGCGATATCGGGGATCAGCATCTGTATCCGTAAATCCCCGTGTTTTGTAAGAAATACCTTAGAGAATCTGCTGGATCAGAAGTACTGTGAGAAAGAAGTGCTGCATCTGCTGTTAAATTGTGTGCAGGCGAAGATGAATCTTGTTTTTGGAGGGGAGCCGGGGGCAGGCAAGACAGAATGTGCAAAATTTTTTATGCAGTTTATCAGAAAGGAAGAGCGTGTTATCACGATAGAAGATTCGTTGGAGATCCATTATGCGAACATCAATCCCGGTGCAGATGCGGTTGAACTTCGTGTCGGAAAGGGATTTGATTATACAGATGCAATCAAAGCCTCACTGCGTCAGAATCCAAGCTGGCTGATGCTCTCGGAGGCGCGCTCTGTGGAGGTAACATCATTATTGGAGCAATGGAGCACAGGCGTTCATGGATTTACGACGATCCATCTGGATGATGTGAGGAAGCTGCCAGACCGTATCCAGAGCATGATGAATAATGTAAATGATGCGAGACGTATGGAAAACAGGATTTACCGTTATGTAAATCTTGGACTTCTGATCCGGAAAGAAAATACACAGGATGGAGAGATCAGAAGATATTTAGATCAGCTTTGTTTTTATGCCAGGGAAGATCATGAAAACAGAATTTATATGCTGGTAGAGGATGGGGAACTTGTTTCAGAGGAGATACCGAAAGATATTCTTTTGAAATTAGAACGTGCTGGAATACAAGAACCGTTCTTTTGTGAAAGTTTTTACAGATACCGGAAGGAGGGCAGATAGTGGCAGGATTGAAAAAGACACGGATAAAAGAGAAAAAAGAGAGAAAGCAGATCAAAAAAGAAAACCGTGTGGCGAAAAATCTGTTGCTTTTAAATCCGGGAAACCTTGCAAAAGAGGTTTATACATACGGATATCATTTTTCCTGGAAAACGCATTTATTTGTCATTGGTGCATGTATTGCCGGAATGGGAGTGATCGGCTTACTGTTTCAACTGAAATGGAAACTGCTTGTCATTGTGCTGATCGCCATGTTTTTGGCACTTCCGGCATTTATCCTTGACACTTATAAAAAAATGTATGAACAGAAACGTTTTGCAGATGCTGCCACTTACATGGAGCAGATGTTATATGCGTTCCAAAAAACAGGAAAAGTATTATCTGCCTTAAAAGAGGCAAGAGAGACATTTGAACCGGGACATATGCGGGATATTATGGATGAATCAATCGGACATCTTGAAGCGGGACATTCCTACAGTGAAAAAAGTGTTTTAAGGGAATCCTTAGACATCGTGGAAAAAGAATACGAGTGCCGCAAGATAAAAACACTGCATGAACTTTTGATCAGTGCAGAGGAATATGGTGGAGAGGCGGATGATTCCATTTCCCTGCTATTAAATGATGTGGAATTATGGAAACGCAGAGGTTACCTGCTTCAGGGAGAAAAGAAAAAAGCACATACAAACAATGTGGTATCCATTGTTGTGGCTACAGCCTTATGTGCCGGAACTTTATATATGTTAAATGCACTTCCGGGTATCCTTAACATGGAAGCCCCTTACAATGTGCTTACAACAGGTCTGGTACAGGTCACATCTTTTGGACTTCTTTTATGGATGATCTATGTATATGCAAGATCAGAAAAGACATTGACCAGGAACTGGTTAAAAGAAGAAAGCGGCAGGGACGAAGAATATGTGCTGCGCTGCTATGAAAAAGCCATGTTGCAGCAGCATAGATTTGGCAGGAATATTGCAAGACGTGTGGTATCCGAAGAACTTTATGCGGCATTCCCAGAGTGGCTGATGCAGATGGCATTATTAATGCAGCACAGCAATGTGCAGGTTTCAATTGCGAAATCGTTAGATGGCGCACCAAAGATCCTGGTTCCGGAAATAAATGCATTACTGCAGCGTTTGAAAGAGCAGCCGAAAGCATTGAGTTCCTACACAGATTTCTGTAAAAATTTCGATATCCCGGAAACAACCAGCTGCATGAAAATGCTGTATGCGATTTCAGAATCCGGTACCGGAGATGCAAAGGTGCAGATCCAGAACCTTTTAGTACAGGTCCAGGAAATGAGAAACCGTGCTGCAGAACGCCGGAATAAAAGTTCGGCTTTCCAGGTTAAGATGTTATATTCGTATCCGGTTTTTGGTGCATCCATCAAGCTGCTGGGAGATCTGGTCGTTGGCATGATGTTTTTATTTGAAATGCTGTCAGAGGCAGGAGGAATGTAGATGAAAAATATAATCAGTGCATTTACAACGCTTTTCTTTTATCTGCTCTGTGTATTTGGTGCAGCCGCATTATTGACTGCATCAGCACAGACGGCAGCGGCAAAGGAATACAAAGCGGATGTGATAGCAGAAATTGAAAACAGTGATTTTAACCGGGATGTGATAAGCAGTTGTATTTCGCAGGCGCAGTCAGCAGGGTATACACTGACCGTAACGCCTTCTGCGAATGCGGATGGGGAGACGGTATCGGCAGATGTGATACTGTCTTATGATTATAAGATGCCGGTTTTTGGCATTGAGAAAACGCATATGACAAGGGGGATTGCACGGTAATGGAAGAGTTTATAGAACAGATTGGTGAAATGATCTTAGAGTCGGTTCCGGCGTATATATGGCTGCAACAGCATTTTAAGGATGGTGTATGAAATGGAAGAGATTGTAAAAGAACTTGGAGGAAGCATACAGGCCGGAGCGGTATCCGTCATAGCACTTGCCATGGCATATGGTGTATATGCCGGATATTTTAAACAGATGATAGAGACATTTTTTAACGGTTTGTGTGGTTAGGAGAATGACATGAAAGAGATCATGAAAGAACACGGCGGTCTGCTGGTCACTGTTGCGGTAACGATATGCATCCTTACGATCATATTTTCTGCAGTAACAGATTCGGATGGAAACCGTGGAATCGTAAAGATCATAGCAGCGCATATGAATACGGATGGGACGGATTACAATGCTTATGTAGACTATGGTGCGTATCAGACAGAAATCGCAATAGATGCGCCGGTAATTGAGTACCAGGGAAGCGGCAGCCTTGCACCGGGAACAGTGAATGTAGCAGATTATGTAAAAGCACATGACTATAATGGACAGGAGCTTGCGGTAAAACTTTTAAAGTTTTGTGATAAAGATGGAAACGAACTGACAGACCAGATGGATCAGGCATCCGGAACGATCACATTTTCATCTGCCGGAATGTATTCTTTTACGGTAAAAGCAGTGGACTCCGGTAATCGGAAAACAACCGTAGTGATCCATGTTCCGGTCATGTAGAAAGGGGCACAAATGAAATTAATCATCAGGGCGATTGTCACAACCTGTATTGCCGGAGTGATCTTTTTAACGATCATGGCGGTGTCAGGGAGGATGAACAGGAGCATGGAATTAAAAAGCAATCTACCGTCTGCTGCAGAAGAGACGGCAGAAAATCTGTTAACAAAAAAGTATAATGTCACAGATAAGAATCAGCTGGAAGCTGATTTTTTAGAAACACTTGCGGATACACTGGATTCAGATTCAGATATCCGGTTAAAAGTAAATGCAGCGGATAAAGAGAAGCAGTTGTTATCCGTAAGTGTGACAGAGGAATTTAAACACCCGAATGGAAAACCGGGAACCGTGTCATATGACAGGACAGCGGTTGTAAATAAACTTCAGGAAGAAGTTTTGGAGACATACCAGATAAGTTATCTGACGAACACAGATACAGAATGTTATAAGTGCTATACAGTTCATGCAGATGATATGGTTCCGGTTCCTAAAGATCCGGTGGTAGAAGGAAAAACATTTACAGGATGGGCAGATGCAGAGGGAAATGCTCTGGATCAGAATATGACGATGACACAGGATGCAGCTTATTATGCAGTCTGGAATTAAGGAAAAAGATGAAAAAGATAAGAAAAAACAGGATGTTAAATATCCTGATTATTGGGATGGGAACATTTATATTTGTGGAAGTATTTTTATTTACGGCAGTGGCAATTTTTATTGTTCACTGCCTTGGAATTTAAGAGAAAAAGGTGTATACTATAAGTATAAGAATAACAAAGAAAACAACATGAAACAATGTTAAGAAATAAACAGGAGGCAGTTATGAAGAGAAAAGAAAAAGGATGGAAAAAAGCAGTCGTGCTCATGCTTGCACTTATCGTGTGTATCAGCAGCGTTGTAGTACCGCAGCCGGAAGAGGTATCGGCAAAACAGGCAGCATATCTGGATTACTATGGCAAAGATAAGCCCAAAAATCAAATCGTGTTTGCAACATCGGATGATGCCAAATGGCATAAAGCAAATGAAGGCTGCTGTAATGTTTCCAAAAACAATGGAACATACAATCATTATCACTGCATGAAAAAGAAAACTGTTTATGCAGGAGAGAAGTTCACGATTGTTCCGGTTGCCATGTTTAAAAATGGAGTGGTGGTAGGATCAAAAAACAGTAAAGACGGTATCAAATCCGGTGAACTGAAATACAAATCCTCGAACACCAGCATTGCAACAGTAAATGCAAAGGGTGTTGTGACTGTAAAGAAAAAAGGAAAATGTAAGATCACTGTGACATCCATCTATGATTCCAAGGTAAAAGGAACATTGAGTCTGACTGTAAGCAAAGGAAAGCAGAAAGCAAAGATCACTTTAAAAGAGAAAAAAGCATCCATTGTTGTCGGAAAGACAACCACTGTCAAAGTAAAATCCTTTAAAGGGATCAGCAATAAGAACATTGCCTTTTCTTCCAGTGACAAAAAAGTTGCGACGGTATCATCCAAAGGAAAAGTAACCGGCAAGAAAGCAGGAAAGGCAACGATCACCGTAACTTCCCTAATCAACAAGAAAGTAAAAGCTGTGTTTAAGGTAACCGTAAAAACGGCGGATATGATTGATACGGACTATTCCGAAAAAGGAAAAGGTAAGATCGTCCTCGAAGAAGATAACGTGGTTCTGTACCCGGAAAAATCTTTCCATAAGATTTATGATCATTGTGGAGATGCAGAGACTCTTGAATATTATGAGAATGTGGCAAACATAAGACCGCATTTTATTGGAGAGCAGATTTTAGCACAGAAAGAAAAGTACGGGCAGGCGCAGATCCGGGTAAAGAGCATTACCGGAGTAAAAAGCAGTGCTGTTTCCTATAAGTCCAGTAATACAAGCGTGGCATCCGTTTCTTCCACCGGTTTTGTGACACCGAAAAAGGTGGGAACTGCAACGATTACAGTTACGTCAAAAGCCAATAAGAAAGTTCAGGCGAAATACAAGGTAACGGTTAAGAAAAACGACATGGTGCTGGCAGTTGGATTCGATATGTATAATAATATCAAGTACTATGTGAAGAAAAATGATGATGGAACGATTGAAAACAGCACTTTGCCTGTTTCAACAGAATTTTTCTCAGCAGATAAAAAAGTTGCAGCATCAAGTGATTCAGCAGATGCTATTACAAGCAATAATAAGATTATCATGACCAGTAGTAATAAAAATGTATTAAGAGTAACGGAAGATGATCGTCTTGAGGTTATTGGGAAAGGATCAGCTGTTATTACTTTAAAAACAGCGGATGGACGTTGGAGTTATTCCTGGAAAGTGACTGTTAGTGATAAGCCGACATCTTTTGCTGAATATAGTACAGGGTTTAGGACAGGAAGAGGCATAGATGAAGCTAGGGAAAAGGATGGTTGGGTAACAAAACTTTAAACAGCAAGGAAAATTTAATAAAGTAGATGGCAGTCTATTATAGGCTGCCACAGAAAAGTGAACTGCTTGGCATCTGATTACCTTGCAGTTCATTTTTTATTATTACGGTATTTTCAAAATGAAAATATAAATTACACATGACAAAAAAGTCGAAAGGAGATTTATGAGAAACAGGATAACACAATTAAGCAGATTTTTACTGCTCTGTGCAGTAATGTTTTTGTTCACCATGATCCCACAGAGTGTGAAAGCGATCACGGTAGAAGAAGCAGGAGAAGCCTATATGACGGATTCACAGGCGGGGGCAGGACAACCGCTGTATGGACGGTTGAATATCAACTATACCGGAAATACGAACTATGATACATGGTCTAACGATATTGTTACAAACTATAACACCTATGACAGTGAAAAAGACCAGTATAAAGCCGCTGAAACGGTATTGAAAAAAGCAGATAACTCCGTGATTGGAAAGAAGATCAAAAATAACAGATCTGCAAAGCTTACAAAATCGTCAGGTGGGGATGGAACAGTACGGGCAGCATATTTGGTATGGCAGGCACGAACAAGTGTAGACAGATCGAAAACAGATGCAGCTGCTTTGGCAAAATCAGAAATCGCCTTTGTACTGCCGGATGGATCGGCAAAACTGATAAAGGCACAGTATGCAACTTATGATAATCGGTCGATCGATTATATAGATCAAAAAAAGGAAAATGGAGTAAATAAACAGTACACTTTTGTCAATATGTATGCAGATGTAACAGACATCATTAATAAAAGTGACAAAATCTACGGAACATATTCGGTATTTAACATTCCGTATTATGAACATATCGGTGGCGGTGAGGGCGCCGGAGGATGGCAGCTGATCGTTGTGGAAAACTGTGATATAACGGTTCCGATGAGAGCAGTACGTCTTAGAATGTCTGCGGATTTTAATATTGATGATGTTTCAAAACACGATGGAGAATGGGTAGAGAAAGATATCAAGACCGGAATGCTTACGAGTATAAAGTCAAAGGCATATAAGGCAAATGATAAAGAGCCGTTGACAGGACAATATCTGATGGTTTTTGTAGAGAGCAGTAACAAGATGTCCTCATTTAAAAAAAATAATCTGTATGCACAGGAAGAGACTGAAAAATTTGCAAAGGATAAATTGATTTTAAAATTGGCAAAGGGAATAACTCCATTTTTGTCAATCAATGGATGGCCTTTATACGATAAAGCAACGACAACAAAGGGAGATTTGGTTGATTTTACAATTCCCAAAGAGAGTACACAGCCTGCCTATGCAAATGATAAATACACGCTGCAGGCCAATACAGGGGATGAAACGCACTGGGTTACCATGTTTGTGACGGGTATTGCGGTAGATATTTCGGATAACTTTGCAGAAGGAGCTCAGGTTACGACAGTAAAAAGCCCGACAACAGTTACTGTTTCACAGAAGATTACCAATAAGACGCTGCAGTCTAAGACGGGATATTACAATGGAAAACTGGTTGTTACATTAGACGAAGCATTAACTCCGACGAATACAAAACCAAAACTCACGGTTTATAATAAGGAGGCTGATAAAACAACCACAATTACAGGCGTTTGGAATGCAAAAGAGCATACCGTAACGTTTTCAGTAGATACACAAGGTGAAACAGCTATTGGAAAAAGTAAATTTGTAAATCCAAGCAAAGGAAGTTATATTAGTTACAGCATCGACTGTACATATGAAAAAAATTCCGGAAAAGAGGAATTTAAGAATGGATCTAAACTGTCCGGAGATCTAAGATCGCAAAATGTTGCAACAGGTACTACCATTGATGACATATTATCGGAAGAATCGACAGGAATTCCAATTTATGTACTCACTGTCAAAATCGACAAAACTGCTACAAACAAAGCGGTAACGGATGTATATATAAAAGCAAGCGGTAAGGCTGCTAAGGCAGTTGAAAATATAAAAGCGGCTGCACCAGATGCAGGAGGTACAGTAAACAGTAGCAGCACGGTATCCGGTGATTATTATATAGCATCGTATGAGGTGTCGTGCGGTGCAACAATTATTACAACACCAACCTTCAACACCGGTTATCAGTTCAGCAAATGGACGGATCTCAATGAAAAGACTGGTGTTTCGACAAACTGTAAGGTTACATCTGATTATGTGAATGATAAAACCTATGCCTATGAGAGAAGCATGCCTGCTTATAACATGACCTTAACTCTTACCGGAGTGTTGGATGAAGCTGTTTATACCGTTCATCACTGGAAACAGAAAACAACCGGCATTGCTTCCACACATGATGATAAAAATTACGAGCTTGCCGAGACAGAGACAAAGAAAGCACAGATCGGAAGCAAAGTAACGCCTGCAGTAAAGACATACACCGGTTTTGACAGCCCGAAAACACAGACGAAAGCGGTAACTGCAGATGGAAAGATGGTCATTGATTATTATTATGAAAGACATCTATATAATGTAACATTAAATGCCGGAACCGGCATTGAAAAGACGACCGGAGGCGGATCGTACCGCTATGGACAGAGCGTTACCATCGATGCGGCAGTAAAAGAAGGCTATCACTGGTTAAACTGGAAAGGAAATTATAAAGGCGGATCCGGTGGGGAGCAGACCGTAGATGCTAAGAAGTTTGTATTTACGATGCCGGCCGGAAATGTCACGATGACAGCCAATGCAGAAGCAAATAGATATACAATCCATTTTGATCCAAACGGCGGAGCCGGACATATCGATGATATCGAAGCAACGTATGATGAAGATGTAACGCTGCCGGATGTATGGAATGCAGACGGAACAGCAGCCTATGTGAAATATACACTGGATGGACAAAACGTGACAGAGGATGTGATTGCCGGAGTGATTCCAAAGGCAATGATGGATGGATATGAAGAGGAAGAAACGGAAGATATGGAGGATACCGAAGATCCGGATAATGCGGAAGACCCAGAGGGTGCCGGTAATTCAGAGGATGAGGATTCCGAAAACAATGGAGATGATTCGGATGCAGGTAATTCAGATGCAGACGCACAGGATTCCATGGATGAAACAGGCAATGCAGAAACTGCAGACAACTCTGATGAATCAGACGAGGCAGAAACTGCAGATAATTCTGATGAATCAGATGATACAGACAATCCTAATGTAACAGACAATACGGATCAGAATGAAAAAGTTGCCGTGACAAAAGAGAATAAAGATGATGCCGAAGATATTGATGCTCTCAATGACTTAGAGGAAGAAGACATCGAGGAAAATAAGAAAGCCGAGGAGCCAAAGAAAAAAGTCTACGCATCCGTATTTATGGGCTGGTCCTTAGAAGATGGCAAAGACACCTTTATCCCACAGTGGAAAGCCGGAGATGCCGTTCGGAACCTTGTGGCAGAAGATGGTGGAGAGATCACACTTTATGCTGTCTGGGACGACTGCCCGTGGATTCAGGCACAGGATCTCTATTATACCTTAGAGCAGGCACAAAGCGGTTTTATCACGGAGGAAGAAATCTTGAGTCATGCAACGGCAACCGACCGGGAAGATGGAAGTCCGATTTTACCGGGAACCAATCCGGCACCGAGTGATCCGGAAGTTTTCACATCCTTTACGATCCCGGACTACCAGGCAGAAGAATTTATAAATCTGCAGCATGACTTTGCCACATCCGAGAATTTAACCGTGGTAGACCATGTGGGAAACACTTATGTGAAACAGATCATGGTGCATGTGACCGATACGACACCGAAAAAACTCACACAGATGGATCTGACCGGAGTTACCCGTTTCATCAACAGCAAATATTATAACAAATCGTTTGAAGAAGGCGGACTTGAAGATAATTCTATCTGGAAAGTCGATCCGGAATACAAGGCAGCACTGGAAAGCGCATTAAATAACATGGATCATGATACTCCGGTGGAAACCTATGTATTTTCAAAGGAAACGATCAAACAGATGAAACAATATGTGGAAACTCACGGAATTGGAAACAGCAAAGAACCGGATGCGTTGAGAAACTTCTATAATCTGTTCCTTGCACTAAATAAGAAATAGAGAATAAAACATCAATATTTCCCTTTACAATTCCTGCCATAGGGCGTAAATTAAAGAGTGCTGGAATCATTTTCCGACAGTAAAAATATGGAGGTTTACAATGGCAAAAGAATTGTTAAAACGAAGCGAAGTAAAAGAAGAATATACATGGAATTTAAAAGATATGTATGCGTCCGACGAGGATTGGAAAAAAGATCTGGATGAGATTGACAAGATCCTGGATGAAATCGGAAAGATGGAAGGTAAAGTAGCTGCTTGTGCGCAAAATCTGTTATTTGTATTAGAACGCGCAGCTAAGGCAGAGGAAAAACTG